>Ga0070741_10007587_pt1 | contig 22335 bp, 21 predicted proteins | sample Coa_R1_4_FD_66440 | JGI IMG/M metagenome (GOLD analysis project Ga0070741, IMG submission 66440) | Surface soil microbial communities from Centralia Pennsylvania, which are recovering from an underground coalmine fire - Coalmine... | ecosystem: Environmental > Terrestrial > Soil > Unclassified ... | reverse complement strand
GTGATGACCGCCTGGGCGAATGTTGAGCTGGCCGTGGAGGCGATGCGGCGCGGCGCCCGGGACTTTGTTCAAAAGCCCTGGGAGAACGAGCGCCTGATTTCCATCGTTCGAACCCAGGTCGAACTGCATCGTGCCCTGCAACGGGCGGCCCGTCTGGAGGCGGAGAACCGGCTGCTGCGCGCCGAAGGCCGGCCTGATTTCATCGCTACCGCTCCCGCCATGCAAGCTGTGATGGAGACTATCTCACGCGTGGGAGCTTCGGACGCGAACGTGCTTATTACCGGAGAGCATGGAACCGGCAAGGAAGTGGTCGCTCAAACTCTGCACGCGCTGTCGGCGCGGGCCTCGCGTCCCCTGGTCGCGGTGAATACGGGCGCCATTCCCGATGGCGTTTTCGAGAGCGAACTATTCGGCCATGTGAAGGGCGCGTTCACCGACGCGCGCACCGATCGCATCGGGCGCTTCGAATTGGCTGACGGCGGGACCATTTTCCTGGACGAGATCGGCAACGTGCCGCTTCGCCAGCAGGCCAAGTTGCTTCGCGTGCTGGAATCTGGCGAGGTCGAGCGTGTCGGCTCGTCGCGCCCGCGCAAGGTCAATGTCCGGGTGCTCTCGGCGACCAATACCGACCTGCCGGCAGCCTGCGCGGCGGGGCAATTCCGCGAGGATCTGCTGTTTCGCCTGAATACGGTTGAAATCCACGTGCCTGCCCTGCGCGAGCGCCGCGAGGACATCCCGGTGCTCGCCTCCCATTTTCTCGGTCGCTACGCAGCGCGGTACCGGCGCCCGGTACAAAGTTTCGATCCGGCGGCGCTGCTTGCGTTGAAGCAATATTCCTGGCCGGGGAATGTTCGCGAACTCGAACACACTATTGAGCGCGCCGTCCTGATGTGCCGCACGGGAGAGATCCAACCGGCCGATCTGTCGTTAAGTTCGCCGCGCGCGCAGCCGCAGAACCTGGAAGAACTCAGCCTGGAAGCGGTGGAGGCCGTGTTAGTGCGCAAGGCCCTGCAAAGATTTCAGGGAAACGTCAGCCAGGCAGCCGAGGCGCTGGGCCTGAGTCGCGGAGCGCTTTACCGGCGAATGGAGAAGTATGGGGTCTAGCTCCGGCGGCCCGACGTCGCGCCCGCGGAGAAGAACCCGGCTCCTCTACGAACATCGAATCAGCGTCTATTCCTTCCTGGTTGCGTTGCCTGCTCTGCTGGTCAGCGCCGTGCTGGTATGGTTGCAGGCCTGGAGCCTGGAAGCGCGGCTCACCCTCCTCGGTGCCGAACTCTTTGTCTGGTGGCTGCTGGCCATGGCTCTGCAGGAGCAGACGACGCGCCCCCTGCAGACACTGGCGAACGTGATTTCATCCCTTCGCGAGGAGGACTACTCCTTCCGGGCTCGCAATGCTTCACCGGAGGACGCGCTCGGGGAATTGTCGCTGGAAGTCAATGCCCTGGCCGACATGCTGTCGGGAGAGAAGTTGCGCTCCGTCGAGGCGACCGCACTGCTGCAGCGGGTGGTCGATGAGATCGATGCCCCGCTGTTTACCTTTGATCCTGGCGCAAACCTGCGCCTGGTGAACCCCGCCGGAGAGCGCCTGCTCCGGCAATCAAAAACCCGGCTGCTGGGACGAAGCGCTTATGAACTGGGTCTGGAACAATGCCTGGCCGCGGATAACGAAAGCCTGGTGGAACTCAGCATCAATGGCTCGCAAGCTCGATGGCTGTTGCGCCGAAGCTCCTTCCGGCAGAGCGGCGTGCCCCACACCCTGGTCGTGTTGTCGGACGTAAGCCGCGCCCTGCGCGAAGAGGAACGGCGAACCTGGCAGCGCCTTATCCGGGTGCTCGGGCATGAACTGAGCAACTCTCTTGCTCCTATCAAGTCGATTGCCGGCAGCCTCAGTTCGCGAGTATCCACGACTCCCATGGACGCGTCCGTGCGCAGCGATCTCCAGCGCGGACTGGAGATCATCGAAGCGCGCTCTGCTTCGCTGCACCGGTTTCTTGAGGCGTACCGCCGATTGGCGCAGATGCCTGCTCCTGCCCTTCGCGAAATCACTCTCGGCCCGCTGATCGCGCGAGCCGCCGGACTGGAGACCCGGCTGCGAGTTCACGTCCAGCCGGGACAGGACCTGACCTTTCAGGCTGACCCGGATCAGCTGGAGCAGATGCTGATCAATCTCATTCGGAATGCGGCGGATGCGGTTCTGGAAGGTAGAACCGCCTCGGCGGAGACCCAGGCCACCAGGGAGTCGTCCGAGAAGAATGGCGTTGTAGTCCGCTGGGATACGGGAGCGGAAGACGTCACGCTGGCGATCGAAGATGAAGGCCCCGGCCTGCTGAATCCGGGAAATATCTTCACCCCGTTCTACACCACAAAGCCAAATGGAAGCGGCGTGGGACTGGTGTTATCCCGCCAGATCGCCGAGGCGCACGGCGGCAGTATCGAAATCAGTAACCGGACCACCGGCCGCGGCTGCATCGTGAAGGTCGTCCTGCCCCGATCGGCAGCGCGCCCGGCGAATGCCGCATTGTGAAGCGCCGGGCTTTCTCGGAGTGATGGCTGTCCCCCTGCCAGGCTACCCTGGAAGCCCGAATCCGCACTGCTTCCAAAGCCTCTCCCAACCCCACATTCTGGAAGTAACCTGGTTAGAGAGTGGGAACCCGAGTTGGTGGGCCAGCATGCAAACCTGACCGCGATGATGGGCATCATGCGCGAGCATATAGGCAAACATGGCTGCGCCCGGGGCCCACGGGCGAGTCCAGCCGTCACGCTGAAATTTCTTAACCGGGCCCTGGGCAAACGCCTCGGCCAGCATATTGGAGCAGAGCGCTGCGCTGTCCCCCAGTGCTTGCGCGACTTGCTTCTGGGTGCAGCGCGTTCGATCCAGCCGTACCGGAGACTTCAGGTGCGGCGCCGACAAGCGAAGCCATTTGCCGCGAATGTTGTGGACGTGCACGAATATAGCGGCGATGGTGCGTCCCCTGGAGCGGGGCAGTTGCGCTCGCCACGCCCGTGGATCGAGGTGCTCGAGCACGATCTGGTTCATGCGGTCATTGACCGCGTACGCCCCGAGCATGCCTTTCAGCAAATCAGGAGGTGCGGAAGCCGGTCGGGGCATGCCATTTCCTCGTGCGAAGAGGCTAGCGCGAAGCTGCCGCGCGAGCAAGGGCCGAGTATCGATCCCCGCCCGGCGACGATCCTGCCGCATCGGAAAGAACCGAACTTTCACGAGTCAAGATGCAAACTGATTCACTTTCCCCGCAGGCAAGGCTTGGACGGGCCTCGCTCGACCGCTGCGTACCAACCCGTCTCCAATGCCACACAATGGGTGAATTAGCGGGAGTGTGGCCTTCGTTGGCTAGTCTTCATTTGCACTCAAAGGTGCAATCACCAGCTGTGACAAGGTTCGAACAAGCTGAGCTTGCCGTGAAGTCCCCGTCTTTCGGTAGATGCTTGCGAGCTGCGTCTTCAAGGTATTCGTGCTAATTCCAATCAGGACCGCAATGTCGGGAGGGGCGTGACCTTCCGCCAGCAAGAGAGCTACGCGGCATTCCGCAGGAGTCAATCCGAAAAGGGTGCGCAGCACGTCAGAGGCGGGTCGAACGCGTTGCGATGGATCAGTTACAAATGCGATGGCAAGCACGGGATACGGAGTGTCGAGACTGATATTTCGCACTGGTGTGACGAGGACGTGCAAGGGCCCGCGCAGGCGGCGGGAGATTGCAACTCCGCCCGCGGACCGAAGTCCCGTTCCTCGGGATGTATCCCTGGCTTGCGCGATCAGATTCTCCAACTCCGATGATTCTGCAGCGCGTTCCGCCGCCAGCCGACCGCGGGCTGCGATCAAACCGTCGTTCTTCGCCAGAATCTTCGCGGCCGTCCGATTCATGTGGACAATGCCGGCATCCTCTCCCAAAAAAAAGACGCCCGAAGGAAGCATGTCAATCGCGTGCTGAAGGCCCTCGGCCCGCGTCTTCAGTTCAGTAAATTTGATATGAAGGCGGAACGCGCGCTGCAGGTGGGGAGCGAGAAATCGTAATAGCTCCAGATCTTTGTCTTGGAAGGGCCTTCGCAGGTCGCGGTAAAGCCCGATATTGATCAGCCGGGACGGGGAGTTCTCTATCACTCCCCACATAGCCTGGCCCATCTCGTTCGGCTTGAGGTAGTCGTTGTAAAACTCACTCCGGACAAGTTCTTCAAGCGAGGAGAGTTCCTCTGACGTTCCCAACCAACCTGTATGAACCAGCGGAGCTGCCTTACGCGTCCAGACGTCACGGTTGCCATAGTACTCGTCGTACGAGCGGACGGCTGCAGGATCAACACCCCATTGCAGCGATACGGAATGCTCTCCGTGCTTTATGTCATGCAGCAATATTCCTGCCTGCGTACTTTGTGTCGCAAGCGCTACTTGGCGGAGGAAAACTGGCCACAACGATGGGTCGCCAGCAGCATCGTAGAGGGCTGCAATCAGGGTTGAAAGTACATCCTTGGCAGGGAGCATACGCCTCAGTCCGTTGGAACCGTGAGCCGGGGCCTAAAAAGCCGGGGGAAATCTTAGCCCCACTCAATAGATTCTGCAACAACGATTTCACCCGTTCGGGTGATGACATTCGTGGGAGCTTTATTGGATATTCGCCCCCGGGGCGAAGTCGTCCCGTCAATTTCTGTATTGGTGGCGATTTTGGCGTCGTAACTCGGATACGGTGTTCTGAGTGTGCGGGTACCGCTGGAGTCAGACGCCCCTTTTCTGGGCTAGATGGCGACTGCCTGAAAATTAAGGAGGGAAAGCAAACTATGAACAGAAACTTTGTTGTACTTACTGGTCTGCTGATTCTGAGCACGCTGGCATGGGGTGGTCAGCCGGTCACGTCTACGTGTCCCCCCAGCGTGAATGTAACGGTGACGGTCTATGACGACGATACGACCGGCTCGCTGCTTCTGGAAAGAAGCGACGACTTTAACGGGACAAACCAGGCGCAGTACAGCGCGACATCGGATCCGTATCTAACTACAACTATCTATTGCGGCACGTTGCGCTTTAACCTTTACGGCCAGAGCCGCACCACCCAGGCCATTCGCACCATGTACATCACCCCCAATCAAGCGATCGACGGGTCGCAGCCCGTGGGTCCGCCGCCAGGCTATTACTGGCAGAATGTCGAATGGGCAAGCGGATGTTATGACCAGAATGGAAACCAGGTCTATATTCAGAACATTCTGACCTCAAGCAATAACTGTGGGATGATCCTGGACTTCAATGCAAACGGAACGAAGTACAAACTGCGAATGGGGCCAGGATGCTCTGGCTGCGTGGGCGTTCCGGCGCCGACAACATTTGGACTGCTCACGGTAACCTGCAATTCGGTCAGCAACAATCAATGCGTAAGCTGGACGTTTGCTCCTAATATGACGCCTAGCAGCACCAATCCCCCAACCGTTGCTAACCTCTACTATTACGCCAAGGGTGGCAAGCTGACCTTCTTTGGGCAGTATTACATGACATTCCGCGTTGATGCGAACCCATAAGCGCTAAGGGAGACTTTCCACGAGCATTCCAGATTCGCGGCCTTTCCTGCCGGGTGGCGGGCACTCGCAGCCGTCGAATGCAGCGGGAAAGGTGCGTGGAAATCACGCAGCTGATCAGGGGTAGAGAATGCTGGGAAGTCTCTCTATCCCTATGCTCAGCGGCCCTGACACCTTCCCGCTTCAGTCATTTCTTTTCGCCAAATCCCGCGACTTGAACAGCTCGCCACCAAGCGTGTACTTTTAGGTACCAACCTGGGACATTCGGCTTTGATCCACATCCTACCTTCCCGGTCTTCGAAGGTCATTCTCTGGAGACGGTCCGCGCGTGGCGCGTGCCTTTTCCTGCTTGCCTTTTTGGGGTGCCTGCAAGTCGGCGCGCAACAGAAGTCCGGGGCACCACTTGACGAATTTGAGCGGCGATTTGCCGCTGCAAACTCAGCGAAGGAGGCGGGGGACTTGCCCGCTGCCGCTGCCGCCAGCGGGAAGATAGTCGCGCTCGGACTCCGCGAAATGGGAAAGTTGCGCCTCTTTGAAGCCGCATATCCCGAGGCCGCCCAATTCTCCCGCAGGTCCCTCGAGTTCGAGGATGTTGCAGATGCGCACGTCGATCTCGCTGCTGCCAGCTTGTTTACCGGCCGGTTGGACGAAGCACTCAAAGAGATCAGCCAGGCTCTCACCGCCGATCCGCGCAACGCCACGGCCTGGGCCATTCAGGGCCAGGCGCAGATCAGGAAAAAGGATTACCGCGCTGCGGCGGAGTCTTTCCAGAAGTCCCTCGAGATTCGTCCCGACCGCGAAACCAGCTACGGTCTCGCCAGTTGCTTGCTCCGATTGAAAGAGAAGGAAAAGGCCGCGGCGATTTTCCAGCAGATGACGACGGAGTCCGGGGATCGCAGCAGCCTGCATCTCTTGTTCGGCGTCGCCTATCGAAATGCCACCCTGTACGGCGACGCTATCCGGGAGTTCCAGCGTGCGCTCTCCCTCGATCCCAAAGTTCCAAACGGCCACTACTTTCTCGGCCTGACCTACTTAATGCAGAACGAATGGGTGCTCACACCGGAGGCCCGTCGGCAATTTCTCGAGCAACTGCGAGTCGATCCTGGAAATTTCTTTGCCAACTATCTTCTGGGCTATATGGCGTTCAGTTCGAACCAGCCGCAGGAGGCGGATCATTATCTGGGTGAGGCGGCGAGATTGAATCCGACTTCCTCGGAAGCCTGGCTTTACCTGGGTCTGAATGCCTACCGCCAAAAGGAAAATCAGAGGGCGGAGCGGCTTCTTCGGAAGGCAATTGCAGTCGCCGAACGCAACGGCGCAGACGTTCACAATGATATCCGGAAGGCCTACACCAGTCTGGGCCGGATCCTCATTGCTTCCGGAAGAGCGGCGGAAGGGGAGCAATACTTCGAAAAGGCGCGCGCGATTCAGCAAAACATCATCGCCGAAAACCAGGACGGGAGTGGCATGGGTGATTCGGGTGGATCCGGAGTTTCTTCAGCCGATGTCCCCAGCCTTCCGCAGAACGAGCCGCCGGTTCCTCCGGCGGGGACGGGCAAAGATGCGGCCACGCCGTTAGGCAGCAACGGGCTGTCGCACGCCAAGCTGACGCCGGGCCAGCGGAGGCAGGCGGCGGCCCAGGAAGAATTCTTGCGTTCTGTTCTGGGCGGCGCCTTCAATGATCTGGCCACGGTAGAAGCAATGCAGAAGCAGTATTCCGCAGCTCTCGGACACTACCAGGAAGCCGAGGAATGGGATCCCAAGGTACCGAACCTGATGCGCAATCTCGGGTTGACCGCCTATCGCGCCGGGAACCGGCCGGAAGCAATCCGGGCCTTGCGCAAGGCGCTGGCACTTGCGCCGGGTGATAATGCGTGTCGCGCGATTCTTCGAGAACTGGGCGCTACTGTCCCCGGGCAGGTTCCGCAAAAGAAGGAAGACAAGAAGCCATGAACTGGAGCGCGACGGACAACAATTGAATCCGCAGCCATCACTTTGCATTCGCCTCCTGCTCGCCGCCGCAGCCTGGCTGCTTACCCCAGTGGCTTTGAGTCAGGAGCAGCACCCGGCCGCGCCTCCTCCTCCGCCCAACGCCAAGAGGGTTCAGTGCAAAGGACGTCCCATACCGCAACTGGAGGACATCACGGAGAAGGCAGGCATCCGTTTTCGCCATATCGCCAATCCGCTGAGCACCTACATTGTCGAGTCGATGAGCGGCGGCGTCATTCTGTGGGATTATGACCGCGACGGCTGGCTGGACATCTATTTCACGAACGCGCCTACCGTCGAGATGGCTCAGCGCAAGGAATCGGCTCGCGGTGCACTCTACCATAACAACCACGACGGCACGTTCAGCGATGCGACGGAAAAGTCAGGCTTGGCGGCGCCTTGCTTCGCCATGGGCGGTGCAGTGGCCGACTACAACAACGACGGCTGGCCAGATCTGTACCTGACGTGTCTCGGCGGCAATGTTCTGTTTCGCAACAATGGGGATGGCACCTTCACCGATGTCACCGCTAAAGCCGGCGTTGCGGACGGCCGAATGTCTGCTGGTGCGGCTTTCGGAGATTACGACCGCGACGGGTTCGTGGACCTGATGGTGGCCAACTATGTCGACTTCCAACTCGACCATCTCCCCCCGTTTGGCGGCAAGTCACTCTGCAAATATCGCGGTATCGATGTCTATTGCGGACCGCGCGGATTGAAGGGTGCAGGCGATTCGCTGTTCCACAACAACGGCGATGGCACGTTTACCGACGTTTCCAAGGCCGCCGGCGTGGATGACCCGCACGGTTACTACGGGCTTGGTGTCGTTTGGGCCGACTTCAACAACACCGGCTGGCCTGACATCTACGTGGCAAACGACACGCTGCCGAACTTTCTGTACCGCAACGACGGCAAGGGCAAGTTCGCCGAGATTGGCCTCGAGTCCGGCACCGCGTTGAGCGAGACGGGCTCTGAGCAAGCCTCTATGGGAGTTGCCCTCGGCGACTACCTGCACAATGGACGTCCTTCCATCTACGTCACAAATTTCGGCGACGACTATAGCGACCTGTATCGCAACGACGGGAACTGGATGTTTACGGATGTCTCTTATGCGTCAGGGGTAGCCTTACCATCTTTTCCTCTCGTGAAGTGGGGCGATGCATTCGTGGATCTCGACAATGATGGCTGGCTGGATCTGGTGGCGGTCAGCGGTCACGTCTATCCGCAAATGGAAAAGGTGCCGCCCAGCGGGGGTTACGCGCAGGCCAAGCTGCTCCACATGAACCAGAAAGATGGCAGCTTCTGTGATGCCGGCAATCTGGCCGGACCGGCTCTGGAAGAAAGACGCGTGTCGCGGGGCCTGGCGGTCGGGGATCTTTTCAACGACGGCAATGTGGACGTCGTGGTCGAGGATCTCGATAGCGCGCCGATGATCCTGCAGAATCACGGTGTTTCCGGCCGCCACTGGGTGAGTCTGGAACTGGCGGGTACCAGGACCAATCGCATGGCAATCGGGGCGCGCGTAAAAATCGTGGCGGGAGGGATGACGCAGACCGACGAGGTTCGCAGCGGCGGCAGTTACATCTCCCAGAGCGATTTCCGTTTGCACTTTGGGCTGGGGTCGGCAGAGAAGATTGAGTCGCTGGAGGTCCGCTGGCCTTCCGGGAAAGTTGAGACGATCAACAACCTCGCAGCCGATCGCTTCTATGCCCTGCTGGAAGGGGAAGGGATCGTTCCCGCAGAGCGGATTCGGCCGGTTTCCCACGTACCGCTCTGAAAGTTAACCTCGTGACACGGAACTTCAAGGTTGCTCGCCCCGCCAATTCCTAAAACGCCTTCTACTCGGGAGAAATGGCACCTTTGGAACTGCCAGAAGAAAATGGTAGGCCCGAATGGATTCGAACCATCGACCTCTTCCGTGTCAAGGAAGCGCTCTGGACCAACTGAGCTACGGGCCTACACTCGAACGATGGTGTCTCAATTCTAACGGTCGGTGACCGATTCCGGCAATGTTTGGTCGTCTTTCCATGTGGCAGCAGCGCGTGGCGACTTCCAGCCTTTCTCCTACGCGACGGTCGCGCCAGCCAGGGCCGCTTTGGAAGCGCGTCGAAATAATTCCGGCGCTTTCAACCGTTGCGCGTACGCCTCGAATTCTGGTTTCGGGCCCTTCCAGAGCAGATCGTGGATTGAATCGAAGACCGGCACATCCCGCCTCAAAGTTGCGAGCGTACGAAAAAGCAACGCATCCTTCCACGCTGCAGATAAGGACTCGGCCAAAGGACGCGCTCGGCGGATGGAGGGGTTCCAGTGCTTCCAGTCCTGCGGAATGTCTTCCAGGTGTGGATATTGGGAAAAGACGAGGGCAGCAGCTTTTGCGCCCCAACCCGCGATGCCGGGAAAGCCATCGGCGCTGTCGCCGACCACCGCCAGGTAATCGGGAATGGACTCCGGTTTCACGCCAAATTTGGCCACCACGCCCGCTTCATCGCGCAGGGTCTCACGGCGGCGATCGAGTTGCACCACCCGCGAACCCACCACGCACTGACCGAGGTCTTTGTCGGGAGTACAAATAATCACCCGCTGGACGCGACCATCCTGAGCGGCTCTGGCAGCGGCCGAAGCCAGCGCGTCGTCGGCCTCGAATTCGACCATGGGCCACACCAGAACTCCCATCGCCTGCAGGGCTTCCTCAAGAATAGGAAATTGCGACAACAATGCCGGGTCCACGCCCTCGCTGGTCTTGTATCCGAAGTAGAGGTCGTTGCGAAAGGACTCAATTACGTGATCGGTGGCAACGCCGAGGTGAGTTGCCCCGGCCTCGATCATGGACAGCACCGATCCCAGGACTCCCCGGACGGCGCCAATCTCCTGTGCCCTCGCATCCTTTGTAGACGGCACGGCGAAGAAGTAGCGGAACAATTCGTAGGTGCCGTCGAGCAGATGAACATCCATGGGGAAGGCCCGCTCCTACCCGATGTTAACCGATTTGAACGAAGTGCCGCCCGAGATGGCGCTCACGAGAAGCGCAGGAATTGTATCGGTCAGCGCTAACCCACCAATTCACCCGCTTCCATCTGATCCACGTAACACCATACCCAGGACTCTCCCGGCTCAATCGAACGGATCAGCGGATGCTGCACGGAATGGAAATGCTTCGTAGCGTGCTTGTTCTTCGAAGAGTCACAGCAGCCGACATGGCCGCAGGTGAGACATAACCGCAAGTGTACCCACGAATCTCCGGTTTTCACGCAGTCTTCGCAAACGTGCTTGTTAGTTTTCCTGATCTTGATCTGATCGAGATGGGCGCATTCATTTCGCATGGCTTCTCCAGACTCCTTTATGGACGGTCAAGTGACCTCGGTCATGTAACGAAAGGGCACAATCACTGCCAAACAGCTTGAATGTCACTCACAATGAGGTTCGGAGGGCATTCCTTTGTGTTGCGCCTTGATTATCTGTCGTGCGTTTTAACTATCGCGTCCACCGTATTACTGGGACGCCGTTGTTGGGAAGGCTGGGCCTTGTGCGCCGTGAATAGCGTCATCATCTGCGTTATTGCTTTCCGCACGGCCCAGACGGGCTTCATCCCGGCAAATATTTTCTGCCTGGTTGTCAGCGCCATCAATTTACAGGCTTGGCGGCGGGCCCGAACCTTGTAGCCCTTCCGGCACTACTCGGCGATGAGCAGGTTCTCGGCAAAGGGCCACTGCTCGTCGATCCACTGAACATCGCAGCGGAAGCCGCACCGCCGCGCGGTATCGAAGATCTCTTCCGCTGAATACTTGTGACTGCTTTCCGTCCAGATGGTTTCGCCTGCCTGAAACTCGACCTCAACTTCCGCCATCGGGATTGTCACCACCTGGCGTTGCGTCGATCGCAAATGCATCTCGACGCTGCGCGCGTCAGGATTAATCTTGGCGAGGTGTTCAAACCGGCTGAGGTCAAAATCGGCGCCCAGTTCGCGATTGACCCGCACCAGCAAGTTCAGATTGAAAGCCGCGGTCACGCCAAGTTGATCGTCGTAAGCCGCCAGCAGTTGGTGTGCCGGTTTCTCCAGATCGGTGCCCAGCAGCAGGCAATCTCCCGGCTGGAGTATGCAGCGAACCTCGGAGAGGAAATCAAGGGCGGCCGGCCGGTCAAAGTTGCCGATGGTGCTTCCCAGGAACAGCACCAGCAGGCGCTGGCTGTACTTGCGGTAGGCGGCGACTTCCAGCAAACCATCGAGATATTCCCGCTCGAACCCCAGTATGCTGATGGCATCGATATCGCTGAGTTCGCGCTGGCACATGACCAGCGCAGAATGAGAAATCTCGACCGGATAGTAGGAAATTCGCTGGCGACGCGCGAACGCCTCCAGCAGCCAGCGGGTTTTCCGGCCGCTGCCGCTGCCCAGTTCCGCCACTGCAACCGGACCGCCAATCCGATCGACGATGTGATTGGCATGCCGCCGCAACAAACGCTCGTCCGCTCTCGTCAGGCCATACTCCGGCAGATGGCTGATGACCTCAAATAAAGCTGAGCCCACGTCGTCATAAAGGTATTTCGAAGGAAGTTCTTTCTGGCCGGGGCGGGTCAGCCCTGCGCGGACGTCGGCCGCGAATTCGTAAGAGGCATTCGCGGGAATGGCATGGACCAGCATACGGACTCCTCAATCAGGAATTCACACAGCGAAATCCCGCATACACGTACTGGTAATGCGACTGGAACCAGTTGCGAAACGTGGGCCGCAGCATGCAAGCGGCGGTGCGGGCGGAACCGCCTTTCATCACAAAGTGTTTGCCGTCAAAAAAATCGGCGGAATAGCCTCGGTAGAAAGGAAATGGTTCAAAGCCGGGGAAAGGCGCGAACACAGTGGAGGTCCATTCCCAGCCGTTTCCCAGAAGGCCTTCTACGCCGAAGGCGCTCTGGCCCAGCGAATGCGCGTTCACCGGCGTGGGGTCCCAATGGGCAAAATCAAAATTTCCCAGGCTCGAGTCCGGAGCGTAACGGCCCCAGGGATAGGTTCTCTCCACGTCATCCGGCGATCCATACGCCGCACGGTGCCACTGCGCTTCCGTAGGCAGCTTTCTGCCTGACCATCTTGCGAACGCGCTCGCCTCGGCGTGACTGACATAAACCGGCCAGGTGGAGCGAAGCGGGATTTCGTCGAACATGGTCCGTTGGAACCAGACGTTCTCGCGTTTTTTCCAGAACACCGGATGGCTCACGCCATTCGCCGTTTTCCAATTCCAGTCATCTTCGCTCCAGAGGCTCCGCGTCTCATATCCGCCCTCATCCACGAATTCCAGAAACTGGCGATTGCTGACCATATACTTGTCGATTTCGAAAGCGGGGACATCCACCCTGTGGCGCTCGAATTCGTTGTCCCAACCAAACGTTCCCGACGCGCGGGATAATCCCAAAGTGGCGGCTCCGGCGGGGACGGGGATGGTGTCGTCTTCCACCGCCGAAGTAAGCAAGGGAGTAGAAACGTTCTGGCGGATCTTTCGCTCCAGGGGCAATTGATGGAGCATGTAGGCCAGGGTCTCCACGTGCATAAGACGGTGCTCGATGGCGACATGCATAAGAGTCTCCAGCGAAAAACCGCCGGATGACTTGGAGTCAAGCGCCGCAATCGAGAGCTTCTGATCAAGCGACTCCCTGATCCGCCGCACGTAATCGCGCACTTTCTGGAGCGAAGGCCAATCGGAAGGTTGATCCGAGGGAAGCCCACCCCCAACCGGATCAATGCCGAAGGCGAAGAGCCGATCGAACTCGGGATAAAAACTCTTCAGGCCAAAGATATTTTCATGGAGCAGGTTCCAATCGAAGGCCTCCAAGTGTCCCACATAGAAGATGATCCGGTGGCGCTCTGGAATCGGCCGCTCGAAGATTGCCTCGGGCTTGACGATGTCGAATAAGGCATCGCTCTTTCGCCTGGCGTCAACGATCTGCTCCAGCAAACGATGCCCGACGGCAACCTCTTTCTGAGCGGTCGGCATAGTCTCCTCCATGGCGATTGGGATAGCCGCGGAGACGATTGCTACTCCTGCGGACTGGAAACACTGGGCGCCCGGCGAAGCAGCTTCAGCTTGCGGCCCATCATTTCTGGCAAACCGGGTGGGTACAATCGATGCAATGCATATTCCTGTGTTTCATATCGATGCATTCACCGGCCGAGCCTTCACCGGCAATCCCGCGGCGGTCTGCTTTTTAGACTTCTGGTTAGATGACGGGTTGCTGCGCAAAGTCGCTGCAGAAAATAACCTCCCCGCCACCGCTTTCTTAATACCTTCGGCGGAGGGGTATGACTTGCGCTGGTTCTCCCCGGCTTGCGAGCTCAGGCTATGTGGCCATGCCACCCTGGCAGCAGGCTTTGTTGTGTTTCATTTTCTGAAAACCGAGCTTAAGGAGGTCCAGTTTTCCACGACTTTCCGGGGAAAGCTGTCGGTCCGAAGAGCTGGCGAGCTACTCGAAATGGACTTCCCCGCTATAACTGCAAAACCTTGCGCACCCCCGGCCGAACTGTTCGAGGCCCTGGCCCCCACTTTGAAGCCGGGCGACATCCTGGAGCTGTTCGAGGGCAACGATACCTACGCCGCCTTCCTCACCTCGCAGAATCAGGTTAATCACTTCCAGCCAAATCTTGCAGCCCTGGTAAAACTGCATCCCCGGGTGGTTGTGCTCACCGCCCAGGGGGATGACGTGGACTTCGTCTCCCGCTACTTCGCCCCCGGATACGGGATTCCGGAGGACTTCGTGACCGGCTCATCCCACTGCCTGCTCACGCCGATATGGGCAAAGCGCTTAGGCAAGACCGAATTGCAAGCCCGCCAACTCTCGGCGCGAGGGGGTGAGCTGAGGTGCGAATGGAAAGGCGATCGAGTGCTCTTGCGTGGAAAGGCCGTGCCGATCATGCAGGGATCGCTGACAATTTGACCAGGCTACGGCGAGAGATTCTTGCGCCGGAGAAATTCCCGCACGACTTCCTGCGGATCCCGATGCTGCCCGTCCACGGCATAGTTCATTTGCTGCATCTCCGAGTCCGAAATAGTGTGGCCGAGCGCGCCGAGAATACTGCGGAGTTCGGGATGGTCGTGCAACAACTGCTCCCGGACCACCGGCACCGCCTCGTATGGCGGAAAGTAGTGGCGATCGTCCGCGAGGACGAATAAATCCAGGGCGGGAATCAGACCATCGGTCGCATTCCCACCGGCAAAGTCAATCTGGCGGTCCTTCAGGGCCCTAGCCAGCAAGCCTAGATCCATGATTCGCGGTGGCTCAGCGAAATGCAGGCCGTAAGTTTCGGCCAGCCCCTGGTAGCCGTCGGGTCGCTCCATGAATTCGTATCCGAAGCCGGCGCGCCAATGCGGCGCATAACCCGCAGCCTGGGACAAGGTCTTCAATCCCAAACGCCGCGCATCTTCCCCCCGAATCTCCATCGCGAACGTGTCATTGAACCCGAATGCCGGTCCAAGGGTCAGTCCAAAGCGGCTTTCATACTCGCCTTTTACGCGCTGGTAGACATCGCTCGGGTCGGCACTCGCCTTCTGCTTGAGAACCGCGGTGAGAGCGGTACCCGTGTACTCCGGGTAGATGTCGATGCGCCCGGACAGAATTGCCTGCTGGCAGATATACGTGCCCGCCAGATAAAACCTGCGCTCCACCTTCAGATTAGTGTGCTGTTCGATCTGCTGCGCGATCACTTCGCCGAGGATGAACGATTCGGTGAAATTCTTGGATCCGACCACAACTCGATTGGCGTGCTGGGGCGCGCACGACAGCAGAAAACCCAGCGACAGGACGAACCCAGGCAGGAATTGCCGCCAACGCCTCATCGCGCGCGCAGCCGTTTCTCCAGCCAGCCCACGCCCACATCGGCCAGCAGAGCGAGGATGGCGGCCGGAATCGCTCCCGCCAGAATCACCCGGTTATCCACCATCGCCAGCCCGCGGAAAATGAATTCCCCCAGGCCGCCGGCTCCAATCGCGGCGGCGATCGTGGCCAGACCGACAGCGATCACCACCGCCACCCGGACCCCTGACAAGATCACACTCACAGCCAGCGGGAGTTCCACTTGAAACAGCAGTTGAGATTTCGTGAGTCCCATGCCGCGCCCGGCCTCCAGCACCGCCGGATCGACTCCGCAAATTCCGGTATAGGTGTTGCGAATAATCGGCAGCAAAGCATAGAGCGTGAGCGCGAGGATCGCGAGCCGGTCGGATCGCTCGCCGAGCCATGGCACCGGAAGCAGAAACCCAAAGAGAGCCAGGCTCGGAATGGTCTGGATGATATTGGCGCCGGCCAGGACGGGCTTATTCAGCCGCGGGCGATGGGCAATCACGATTCCGAGCGGAATGCCGATCAACATCGCAAACAGCGTCGATATGCCAACCAGCCACAGATGTTCCGCGGTAAGCTCAAGAACTTGCGCCTGGTTATGCAAGAGGAAACGAACGACGTTCATGATGTGCCTCGCTTTGCCGCCGACTCCAAACCATCGCCGAACGCGCGAACGTAGGCCGCTGCCCAGGGATCGGTGGACTTCACAAATTCTTCCGGGCTAAGTACCGTGACCAGCTTTCCCGCTTCCATGAGCGCGATGCGCGAACCCAGCCGCAACGCCTCGCGCAGGTCGTGCGTGACGAACACCACCGTCTTGTGAAGCCTCTGCTGCAACAGCAGGAATTCACGTTGCAGATCGTCGCGCGTGAGTGGATCCAAGGCAGCGAAAGGCTCATCCATCAAAAGAATTTCCGGATTCGCCGCAAGGGCGCGCGCTACTCCTACCCGCTGCCGCTGCCCGCCTGAAAGTTGATGCGGATAGCGCGCCGCAATCTCGGGCGCGAGCCCCACCAGCTGCAGCAACTCTTGGGTTCGCGCCCGTATCTTTTCCTTGGGCCAGCCTTCAATCTTCGGAACCAGCCCAATGTTGCGCTCCACCGTGAAATGCGGAAACAGACCTGCATCCTGGATAACATATCCCATACCTCGCCGGAGGCGAGTCACATCAACTTCGCAATTAGGCATCCCATTCACGCGGACCTCGCCGGAAGTAGGGGAGACCAGCCGGTTGATCAACTTCAGCGTCGTCGTCTTCCCCGAGCCGCTGCGACCAAGTAAAACCAGGGTTTCCCCGCTCGACACCTGCAGCGTGAGGCCGGCAAGAACCTGCGTGTCCGCCACACGGAAAGATACATCGCGGAACTCGATCACTGGAGCCGTCGCAGGATCAGGCATATTCCGCCAAGCATACCGGAGTTCGCCGCGAGATCCCAAAGCGTACGGCAGGACTCCGGGTATCAGATTTGCAATACACGCTGCTCCCGGCGACAATCCTGTAATGAGCAAGCGACCGTCCGCCGGGACAATTGGCAGTTCCACTCAACCCGGCGAGGTATTTGTGCCCGGAGCGATGGTCATTGCGACCTTGTCGAACCCACGCGAGAAGTTCTGGGGAATGATTCTGGCTCTGGCCGCCGAAGGCCTCAGCCTGAGCGGAGCGGAATTAGCTTCGTTCGAAGACCTGACTGCCATGGTACGAGACGGCGAATCTTTTACTCCAGCCGTAGTGTTCTTTCCCATGCACCGCATCGAGCGGGTTGAGCTTGACCTGCCTGACGGAAACTTACCGTCTCTTTCGCAGAGGTTTTACGGCAAAACCGGCATGGAACCCCCGGCCGTGCTGACGCCCAAGGATCCTGACCCCGGACAAGCAAGTCCTCAGAGATCTCCCGTTCCCAGGGGACGCGCTTGAAGCTCTCGCAGATTTTCACGGCTCCGAACCAGCTCACGCTGCTGCGGATGATCTTCGTTCCCTTTATCGTGATCCATCTCGTGGAGGGCCGCTACACTTGGGCGCTGGCGGTCTTCATCATCGCGGGCTTCAGCGACGGCCTGGATGGCTTGCTCGCCCGCACGCTTCACCAGCAGACGCTGCTGGGGCAATATCTCGATCCCATCGCCGACAAGCTCTTATTGAGCACCGTGTTCCTGGTGCTTTCCATCCTGCACAAAATTGCGTGGAAGTACACGATCCTGGTGTTCAGCCGCGACATCTCCATTCTTGCGGCGAGCGCCGTTTTATTCGCGATTGCCGGGCTGCGGGATTTCCGCCCCAGCATATTTGGCAAGGCCAACACCCTGTGCCAGATCAGCGCAGTTTTTTTTGTGATGCTGCTGGAAATTTATCCGCAACGCTGGGTTCGGATTACCCGCATAACATTCCTGCACGCGACTGCCGCCTTTACCGTTATTTCAGCGCTGCATTACCTGATTTTGGTGCAGCGACGCTTGCGGGCACATGCCCACGCGCTGCCGCCGGCGCAGCATTCTTCAACTTGACCTCATTTGACCGCGCTTTTCGGTCACCCCTAGAATCTTAGGTTCGTGCCGCAGCATTGCACTGAGCATGCCCCTTCGCCTTTACAACACGATGTCGAACCAGGTGGAGGAGTTCCGCCCTCTGCTCGACAACGAAGTGCGAATGTACGCGTGCGGCCCCACGGTTTACGACTACGGGCACATCGGCAACTTCCGCACCTTCGTCGCCGTGGATCTGCTGCGCAGATTTTTGCGGCAAAGCGGATACAAGATTCATCACGTCATGAACATTACTGACGTGGACGACAAGATCATCCGCAATTCCGCGCGCGACGGGGTCAGTGTGCAGCAATACACGGCCAAGTACGAAAAGGCATTTCTGGAAGATGCGGCCATGATCGGGATCGAGCAGCCCACGCTGGTCCGCGCGACCGAGCACATTGCGGACATGGCGGAGTTCGTCACACAACTGGTGGACAAGGGAATCGCCTATCGTACCGAAGACGGGTCCTACTACTTCCGCATCGCCAGGTTCCCGCAGTACGGCAAACTTTCGAAGCGCGATTTCACCGGCATGCTGGATGGCGCGCGCGTGGATGTCGACGAGTATGACAAGGATAGCGCCCGTGATTTCGCCCTCTGGAAAGGTCCTAAGGAAGGCGAGGCTTCCTGGGACAGCAAGATTGGGCCGGGCCGCCCGGGCTGGCATCTGGAGTGCTCGGTCATGTCGATGCACGAATTAGGCGAGAGCTTCGACCTCCACGCTGGGGGCGAAGACCTGGTGTTCCCCCATCACGAGAATGAAATTGCTCAATCGGAATCGTTGACCGGCAAACCTTTCGTGCATTTCTGGTTTCATCCCCGCTTTCTGCTGGTCGAGGGCGAGAAGATGTCGAAGAGCCTGGGAAATTTCTTTACTCTTCGCGATCTGGTGCTGAAGGGCCACAAACCTTCCTCGCTGCGTTATCTGCTCGCATCGGTGCCCTACCGCAACCAACTGAACTTCACGTTCGACGGCTTAAAGCAGGCGGCAGTGTCGGTGGAACGGCTGCGGAATTTTCGCCTTCGGCTGACGGCAGGAACTTTCGAGCCCGGTTCGAATCCCCGGATGCAAACGCTTGCTTCGGAAACCGTGGTCAAGATGCGAGCGGCGCTGGACGACGATCTCAACACCGCTCAAGCCCAGGCGGCCATCTTCGAAATGGTGCGCCAGGCAAACACGGCGCTGGACGGCGGTGATGTGAAGAAAGATGACGTGGCGCCTTGGCTTGACGCTTTGCAGAAGTTCGATGAAATCTTCGCCGTCCTCGAAGACGATGATGGGCCAAAGATGAAGAAGATCCTCGAATGGGCTTCGGCCGAGGGCCGCGAGAACGACATCAGCCCGGGACTTCGCGAGGCCGTTCAATCGGGACAACGCTCCGATGCCGAGATCGAATCCAAGGTCAGCGAGATGAAAGCGGCTCGCAGCGCTCGTGACTTCAAGAAGTCCGACGCCATTCGGGCTGAACTCGCCGAAGCCGGCATCCTGGTGGAGATCACCAAAGACGGCGTGCGCTGGAGGAGAAAGTAGAGCGGAGTGAAAGCCTTCGACGAATATCTGCGCGACGCCGAACTTGCCCACGGACACCTTTGCGCCGGCCAGGTTCTTGGGGTGCGGCTGGCGATGCTCGGCCTGCAAAAGCTTGGCATTGATGATCCGCAGGGAAAAGACCGCAAGCGCCTGGTAACTTTTGTGGAGATCGACCGCTGTGCGACGGATGCCGTGGCGGTCGTAACCGGCTGCCGCCTGGGAAAACGCGCCCTGAAGTTTCGCGACTGGGGCAAGATGGCGGCCACCTTTGTGGACGTTAGCACCGGCAAGGCGGTGCGCATCGCCGCCAAAGAGTCTTCCAAAGCGCTGGCCCGGCAGATGCATCCGGAAATTCACAACCAGAATCAGCAGCAGATGGCGGCTTACACCCGGATGTCTGATGAGGATCTGTTCGTTGCGCAATGGGTGACCGTGGATCTGCCTCCCGAGGAATTTCCCGGCTATAAAGGCGAGCGCCCCCTCTGCGATGCCTGCGGAGAGGGGATCAACTTCCGCCGGGAGGTGCGCCGCGATGGAAAGGTTCTGTGCCGCGCCTGCGCAGGGGAGAGCTATTACAAACCGGCAGAATGATGATCAGGCGCGCGCCTGCTCGTAGGCGTGGGCAATCCGCAAGATCGTCGTCTCGTCAAAATGCTTTCCCAGGATTTGCAGCCCTATCGGCAGTTTCTCTTGCGTATGGCCGCACGGGACAGAAATCCCTGGAATTCCCGCCAGATCCGCAGTAACGGTGTAGATATCGGCCAGATACATGGCCAGCGGATCATTGGATTTTTCACCCAGACGGAACGCCGCCGTGGGGCTGGTGGGAGTCACAATCGCATCCACTTTTTGAAAGGCTTCGTCGAAGTCACGCGTCAGCAGGTTTCGCACTTTCTGGGCCTTCACATAGTATGCATCGTAATAGCCAGCGCTCAGCGCGTAGGTCCCGAGGATGATGCGCCGCTTTACTTCCGCGCCGAATCCTTCGTCGCGGCTGCGGCGGTACATCTCCGAGAGCGTTTGGACGCCGCGGGCGCGGTGGCTATAGCGTACGCCGTCATAACGGGCCAGGTTCGAAGACGCCTCCGCCGTCGCGATCAGGTAATAAGTTGGGATTGCATACGGCGTATGCGGCAGCGACACGGGAACGATCTCGCAGCCCAACTGCCTCAACTTGTCGATTGCGGTTTCGACCGCCTGGCGAACTTCGTCGTCCAGTCCGTCGCCGAAATACTCCTTTGCCAGACCCACTTTGAGTCCGCGCACCGGCTGCTGGAGTTCGCCGACATAATCCGGAACCGGCACATCGGCGGAAGTGGAGTCCTGAGGATCGCGCCCCGCAATCGTACGCAAGACAATCGCGGCGTCCTTCACGGTCTTCGTCAGAGGACCAATGTGATCGAGCGAGGAGGCAAATGCAATCAAGCCGTAGCGAGACACGCGCCCGTAGGTTGGCATCAGGCCCACCACCCCGCAGAAGGATGCCGGCTGGCGGATCGAACCGCCGGTATCAGATCCCAGAGTGGCCACCGCCATATCCGCGGCAACCGCCGCCGCCGAGCCGCCTGACGACCCGCCCGGCACTCGACTCAGATCGCGCGGGTTGCGCACGGGATAAAATCCGGAATTTTCATTCGACGAGCCCATGGCAAACTCGTCGCAATTCATCTTTCCCAGGATCACCGCACCGGCCGCTTCCATCCTGGCCACAGCAGTAGAGTCATAGGGAGGAACATATTTCTCGAGAATCCTGGAACCGGCCGTGGTCCGCACCCCGCGCGTGCTCATCACATCTTTGATCCCAACCGGCACCCCGCCGAGCGGAGGAAGTTCGTTACCTTCCGCGGCCATGCGATCCATGCGCTGGGCCTGCTCCAGGGCACGTTCTCTCGACAGCGTGAGAAAGGCGCCGACCTGACCATCCTCTTTTTGTATGCGGGAGTAATGCGCTTCCGCCAGAGCGACCGCAGTCGTCGTCTGCTCCTGCACCGCAGCGCGAGCCCTCTCGATGGTCAGTGAACTCAATTCCATGGGTGGCTGTTACCGCTCGATTACCTTGGGAACCCGGAAAAATTGCTCGTCCGCATCTGGAGCATTGGCCAAGGCTTCGCCCTGCGGTAGTGATTTGCGCAGACCTTCGAGAGTGTCTTCGCGGCTGGCGTAGGCGAATCTCTGGCTCCCCATTTTGTCCTGGCCGGCTCCGTACCGATCTGAAACCTGAGCCATGGGAGCGACGTCAGAGGTATCAAGCTCGTTCAGACGGTCGATGTAGTCCAGAATCGAATTCAAGTCGCGTAGCATTCCCTGGCGCTCGGCATCGCTCAGCTCCAGGTTGGCAAGTTCTGCCACGTACGAGACGTCTTTCTCGGTGACTTTCATGGGATGAGCCTTAAGCCCTAAGAATCTCTGATTAAGCTCTTACTTGTCATCCCGAGCGAAGCAGAATTGCCGTTTTTCGGCAATTCTGCGCGTCGAGGGACCTTGTGTCTTCTCTTACGATACTTAATCAGCGCTTCCCTAACGCAAATTTGCCGCAGGATTTTCCGGAGTGACCACAAACTCGATGCGGCGCACCGGCTGCAATGTGTACCTGTTGATGGAGCTGAGATACCGCGGCGCCAGGCCCTGCAGTTCCGATTTCCAACCCGCGTCCGGCACGGCAACCCGCAAGATTCCATCACTGAAACTCAGGGCGCGGGTGCGCTCCGCGACTGCTGAACCGCAGACCACCGGCCAGGCCATCAAGGGCGCCTGGGTCGGTGGCGCCTGCCGCAGCGACTGCGCTACGATTCTCTCCAGTTCCGATCCTGCCCGTTCCACATCGACTCCATCCTCGCCGGCACGGAGCGAGACGAAATTCGATTCTAGCATTCCAGGAGTGCATTGCCGGATGAGCTCAGGCGGGAAATTCGCGCCGCACGAACTCCAGGGCGGCCTCGCGGGACGGCAGCCGCCCTTCC
>Ga0070741_10007586_pt1 | contig 22337 bp, 18 predicted proteins | sample Coa_R1_4_FD_66440 | JGI IMG/M metagenome (GOLD analysis project Ga0070741, IMG submission 66440) | Surface soil microbial communities from Centralia Pennsylvania, which are recovering from an underground coalmine fire - Coalmine... | ecosystem: Environmental > Terrestrial > Soil > Unclassified ... | reverse complement strand
CTCGTCCAGCACCAGCAAATTCGACGGCTTCGCCAGCGCGCGGGCCAGCATCAACCGGCCGCGCTCGCCGCCGGACAGCACCTCCAGCGGCGTGCGCATCTGCTCGCGCGCGAACAGGAAGTCCTCCATGTAGCTCACGACATGCTTCGGCTTGCCGCCGACCATGACATGATCGCCGCGGCCGCCGGTCAGGGCTTCCGCCAAAGTCGATTTGGGATCGAGGCTTTCGCGATGCTGGTCCAGCGTCGCCATCTCGATATTGGCACCCAGCCGAACGCTGCCGCTGTCCGGCGTATCCGCGCCGGTCAGCAGGTTCACCAGCGTGGTCTTGCCGGCGCCGTTCGGGCCGACGACGCCGATCCGATCGCCGCGCTGAATGCGGATCGAGAAGCCATCGACGATCTTGCGCTCGCCGTAAGCCTTGCCGATGTTCTTTGCCTCGATCACCAGCCGTCCGGATTTCTCCGCTTCGGCTGCGGCCAGTTTCGCGTCGCCGGCCGCGCCGCGATAATCCCGGCGCGCCTGGCGTAGCACGTGCAGATTGGCGAGCCGCTTGACGTTGCGCTTGCGGCGGCCGGAGACGCCGTAACGCAGCCAGTGCTCTTCGTCGACGATTCTGCGGTCGAGCTTGTGCTGCTCGCGCTCTTCTTCGGCCAGAACTTCATCGCGCCAGGATTCGAAGGCGGCAAAGCCGCGGTCGATCTGCCCGATCCGGCCGCGATCGAGCCAGGCGGTGGCGCGCGACAGGTTTTCCAGGAAGCGGCGGTCGTGGCTGATCAGCACCAGCGCACTGCGGCGGCTGTCGAGTTCTCGCTCCAGCCATTCGATGGTGGGCAGATCGAGATGGTTGGTCGGCTCGTCCAGCAGGAGAATGTCGGGCGAGGGCGCCAGCACCCGCGCCAACGCCGCGCGGCGCGCCTCGCCGCCCGAAAGCTTTGCCGGATCTTTGTCACTGCGCAGCCCGAGCTGTTCCAGCAGATAGCGCGCCGCATAGCGGTCGTCGCCGGGGCCGAGACCGGCCTCGACATAGGCGAGCGTGGTGGCGTAGCCGGCGAAATCAGGCTCCTGCGGCAGATAGCGGATGGTCGAACCCGGTTGCACAAAGCGCGTGCCGCTGTCGGGCTCGATCAGCCCGGCCGCGATCTTCAGCAGCGTCGACTTGCCGGAGCCGTTGCGGCCGATCAGACAGACGCGCTCTTCCGGCGACACCGAGAGCTCGACGCCGGTCAAGAGCGGCGTGCCGCCGAAGGTGAGGCGGATGTCTTTGAGCTGGATCAGCGGCGGCGCCATCGCCTCACTCCCGGCTCGTCGCCGTCTGATCGGCATGGCGGCGCTGGATGCGGCGGATGGTCTGGTCGAGCGCCGACAGGAAGGTGGAGCGGTCGCGCGGCGCAAACGACTTTGGACCGCCGGTGATCTCGCCGGATGACCGCAGGTCGGTCATGAGGTTGCGGACGGCCAGCGTCATCCCGATCGATTGTTCCGTGAACGGCTTGCCGTTCGGCGCGATCACCTCCGCGCCGGCTTTGACGCAGCGGCTCGCCAGCGGAATGTCCGCGGTCACGACCACATCGCCGGCGCGAGCGCGTTCCGCGATCCAGTCGTCGGCGGCATCCATGCCGGAACCCGCGGCGACGCGCTCGATCAGCGGGTCCTGCGGCACCCGGATGAAGTTGCCCGCGACCACGCTGACGGGCACGCCATGCCGGATCGCGACGCGGTAAATCTCGTCCTTCACCGGGCAGGCGTCGGCGTCGACATAGATGCGGGTTGAGGGTGCGGCGTCTGTCATGCTGGGCGCGTGGTACCCCATTCGATCGGGGAATGCGAGGGAAAGCCGGGACTTGCCAGCGCAGTTCCTTGGCGTACCATCGCTTCCGGGAAACGACCGAAAATCAGGGAAAACGGGCATGGCCTATCGCGTCTCGGCCTACAACACGTCAAAGCATTCCGAGAACAAGATCCACGACGACACGGTGGCGCGCAAATACGGCTTCTCCGGCGGCCTCGTTCCCGGCGTCGACGTGCTCGCCTACATGCTCCACATGCCTGTTGCGAAATGGGGCCGCGACTTCCTCGAGCGCGGGTTGATCGAGGCGCGCTTCGTCAAGCCGGTCTATGACGGCGAGATCGCAGAAGTGAGCGCAGTCCAGGATGCCGGCGGCCTCACGATCGAGGTGCAGAGCAAGGGCGATCTCTGCGCCACCGGGACCGCATCGCTGCCGGCGGCACCGCCGACCTATTCGCTGAGTGATTTCGTCGCGGCCGACGCCGTGAAAGAGCGCAAGCCTGTCAGCAGCGCCTCATACGAGCTTGGCAAGTGGCTGGGCTGCATCCCGCGCGACTGGGCCGGCGATGCGGCAAAAGAATATCTCGCTGACATCCGCGAGAGCGATCCGATCTATACGCGGGAGAATCTCGGCCATCCCGGGCTGCTGCCGCGGATCATGAACAAGGTGCTGGTCGACAACGCCATCCTCGGCCCCTGGATTCATGTCGGCAGCAGGATGCAGCTGCTGTCAGCGGGCAAGGTCGGCGACGAGCTGACGGCGCGAGCGAAGGTGGTCGGCAATTACGAGAAGAAGGGCCACCGCTTCGTCGAGCTCGATGCGCTGGTGGTTGCCAACGGCACCACGCCGCTCGCCCATATCTGGCACATCGCGATCACCCAGCCGCGCGAGCAGGCGGCGGCTTAGGGCGCGCTGCCGAAACACCAAAACTCGTCATGCCCGGCCTTGAGCCGGGCATCCACGTCTTTGGTGCCGTCTGAAAGAAAGTCGTGGATGGCCGGGTCAAGCCCGGCCATGACGAGGGAGAGATCGAGCGCCTGAGCCGCCCGCTCACATCTCGAAAATCCGGCCCGGATTGAGAATGCCATGCGGGTCGAGCGCGCGCTTCAAGGTGCGCATGGTCTCGATCTCCTCCGCGGTGCGGCTGAGTTTCAGATACGGACGCTTCAGCAACCCGATGCCGTGCTCGGCCGAGATCGAGCCGGCGAAATCGCCGGTGATGCCGTAGACGAGTTTCGTCACTTCCTCCGTCCGGTCCACCGTCGGCGAATATTTCGCGTTGACATGCAGGTTGCCGTCGCCGGCATGGCCGAACACGATGGCATAGGCGTCCTTGTCGATTGTCTTCATCGCGGCGTTGACCGCGTCGGCGAACGCTTCCATCCGGTCGATGGCGATGCTGATGTCGAAGCCGACCCCGTGCGGGCCGATCGCTCTGCTGAGCTCGACCGAGGAGTCGCGGATTCTCCAGATCGCGGCCGCGGCCGCGCCGGAGCTCGCGATGGTCGCATCCGATATGACGTCCTGCTCCAGCGCGTGTTCGAGCATGTCTTCCAGATCGCCGCGGATGCGCTCGGCGTCGCTGCCGGAGGATTCCAGCAGGACATAGAAGGGATGGTTGGCCGGCAGCGGCGCAGCGACGCCCTTCACCAACTCGGTGGTGAGCCGGTAATACTCGTTCCACATCACCTCGAAGGCGGTGAGGTCGCCGCCGAGCCGCTTGCGCGCCAGCTCCAGGAAGGCGCGAACCTTGTCGAAGTTTTGCAGCGCGCATAGCGCGACCTGCTGTTCGGCGGGCGCCGGAAAGATGCGCAAGGCGGCGCGCGTGACGACGCCGAGCGTGCCCTCGGTGCCGACGAACAGCTGCTTCAGGTCGACGCCGGTGTTGTTCTTGATGTATTTGCGCACGCCCTTCAGAATCGTGCCGTCGGCAAGCACGGCTTCGAGCCCGAGCACGAGATCGCGCGTCATGCCGTAGCGGATCACGCGATTGCCGCCGGCATTGGTGGAGATGTTGCCGCCGATGGTGCAGCTGCCGCGCGCGCCGAGATCGAGTGGGAACATGAATCCGTCCTCGCCGACGCGCTCCTGCAGCCGCTGCAGCGGAACGCCGGTCTGGGTGATGACCAACCCGCCGCCGGTGTCGACTTCCTCGATCGCGGTCATGCGCTCCGTCGACAGCACGATCTCGCCCGGCAACGGCATGGTGGCGCGCACCAGTCCCGTCATGCCGCCCTGGGTCGTCACGGACACACGCGCCTTGTTGCAGAGTTTCAAGAGCGTCGAGACATCCTCGGTGCTGCGCGGCCGCACCACGGCGAGCGGCGGATCGACGGATATGCCCGCCATATCGGTGTGATAGCGCGGATCGATCTCGTTGCCGGTGAACACCGTGGTGGCGTCGAACGCGGCGCGGAGCTCGTCGATGATGGCGGCGCGCATCGTCAGGCCGCTTTCGCCCTGGCATCCTGGATCGCACGCCAGATTTTCTCCGGCGTCAGGGGCATGTTGAGCTCGGTGATGCCGTACTCCGACAGCGCGTCGATGACAGCATTCGCGACGCAAACGAGGCTGCCGGCGCAGCCGGCCTCGCCGCAGCCCTTTGTTCCGAGCGGGTTGGTCTTGGCCGGCGAGGGATGGTCGCCGATCGTCATCGACGGAACGTCTTCCGCGCGCGGCAATGCATAATCCATGAACGAGCCGGTGATGGGCTGGCCGCTCTCGTCGTAATTGACCTCTTCCATCAGCGACTGGCCGATGCCCTGCGCGACGCCGCCATGCAGTTGGCCCGCGACGATCATGGGATTGACGACGGTGCCGAAGTCGTTGACCGCGGCGTATTTCACGATGCGCACCACGCCCGTCTCGGGATCGACCTCGACCTCCGCGACATGGCAGCCGTTCGGGAAGGTCGAGACGGTTTCCTTGGTGTTGTGGTCGACGTCGAGCGAGGAAGGCGTGCCTTCGGGCACCTTGCCTTCGCGCAAGCGCTCGGCCAGCTCCATGATACCGATCGAGCGGTCGGTGCCGGCGATGGTGAAGCGTCCGCCGGAAAATTCGATGTCGGCTTCGGCCGCTTCGAGGACGTGTGCCGCCGCCTTCTTGCCCTTTTCCACCACCAGCGCCGAGGATTCCACGATCGCCTGGCCGGTCGCGGTGATCGAGCGCGAGCCGCCGGTGCCGCCGCCGACGCGCACGAGGTCGCTGTCGTTCTGCTCCAGCGTGATCTTCTCGAAGGGCACGCCCAATTGCGCCGACAGCACCTGCGCGAACGGCGTGGCATGGCCCTGGCCGTAATCCAGCGTGCCAGTCGTCAGCTTTACCGTACCGTCAGGCTCGAAGGTGATCTTGCCGAGCTCACCGTTCGGCGGCGCGGTGACTTCGAGATAGGAGCCGACCGCGATGCCGCGCAACAGGCCGCGCTTGCGGCTCTCTTTCCTGCGCTTTGAAAAATTCTCATAGTCGGAGATCTCGAGCGCCTTGGAAAACACCGCGGCGAAGTCGCCACTGTCATAGGTGACTCCCGAAGCCGCCGTGAACGGCAACTGCGCCGGCTTGATGAAATTGCGCTTGCGCAAGGTCAGCCGGCTGATGCCCATCTCGTCGGCGGCGCGGTCGATCAGCCGCTCCATGTAGTAATTCGCTTCGGGCCGGCCGGCGCCGCGATAGGCGCCCATATGGGTGGTGTTGGTCAGCACCGTCTTGACGTCGACGCCGAGCAGCGGCGTCTGGTAGACGCTGGCGAGATTCTTGGCGGTGTTGAGCGATAGTGGGCTCGGCGCCACCCCGGTAATGAAGGCGCCGAGATTGCCGTAGCCGTTGAGGCGCACCGCGAGGAACTTGCCCTCGGCGTCCAGCGCGAGCTCGGCATGCATGATCTGGTTGCGGCCCTGGCTGTCGGACAGAAAGCTGGTCGAGCGTTCGTCGGTCCATTTCACGGGGCGGCCGAGCTGCTTCGAGGCATGCAGGATGCAGGTGTATTCGGGATAATTGAGATTCTTCATCCCGAACGAGCCGCCGACATTGGCGGTGAGGATGCGCACCTTCTCCGGGGGAACGTTGAGGATGCGCGCCAGCACCGCCTTGTTGCCGGCCACGCCCTGGGTCGGTACCTGCAGGGTGAAGCGATCGGTCGCCTTGTCGTAGTGGCCGAGGCCGACGCGCGGCTCCATCGCGACCACGGCGATCCGGGTGTTGACGATGTCGAGTTTTGTCACATGCGCGGCACTTGCAAACGCCGCGTCGATCTTCGCGGTGTCGCCATAATGGAAATCGAGCGCGACGTTGTTCGGGATATGGTCGTAGAGCTGCGGCGCGCCGGGTTTCGCCGCTTCCTCTGCATTGGTCACGGCCGGCAGCGGATCGATATCGACGACAACCGCTTCCGCCGCGTCGCGCGCCTGCGCCACCGTCTCGGCCACCACAAAAGCAATGGCATCGCCGACATAGCGCACCTTGTCCGTCGTCAGCGGCATGCGGTTGGTCTGCAGCAGCGGCGAACCGTCGCGGCTCTTCAGCGGCAGCCCGCAGATGAACGGCTTGTAGCCGGCCGCCATCAGATCGGCGCCGGTCCAGACGCCGAGCACGCCGGGCATCGCCTTGGCGGTTGAAATGTCGATGCCCTTGATGACGCCGTGGGCGTGGCTGGAACGGACCATCCAGGCATAGGCCTGCCTCGGCAGGCTGAAATCGTCGGTGTATTTGCCCTTGCCGCGAACCAGCCGGTCGTCTTCCTTACGGCGGACGGGCTGCCCGACGCCGTATTTTTGCAGTGCGATAGCGTTTTCGACGGATCGATGCGAAGTGTGATCTTGCATGCTGAAAGTGCCTGATTTTGCGCGATTTCGGGGGCTTCCGCTCAGATAACGCACCGCACCGGCAGCTACAACGCCCCATTTGGACATAGTCCTATGGGGTTGTTGCACAGGCCTTTTTGGCGCTGCTAAGGTTCGCGTGAAAAGCGAATTCCACGTAGGCCGCCAGCGGCCGCGGAAAGACAGTTTGAATGAACGATGACACGCGGCTTCGCGACGGCGTCACGCCGCGCGGAGACCACGCACCCGGCGGCGCGGGGTTGCCTGCCGCCAACCCTGCGCGAGCGTCGGGAACCGCGGTCTATGCGGCGCTCGATCTCGGCACCAACAATTGCCGGCTCCTGATCGCCTGTCCGACCGGCGACAGCTTTCGCGTGATCGATTCCTTTTCGCGGATCATCCGGCTCGGCGAGGGCGTCTCGGCAACGGGGTGCATCAGCGAGGCCGCGATCGACCGCGCGATATCGGCGCTCTCGATCTGCCGCGACAAGATCGAGGCCAAGCGAGCCAGCCGCCTGCGCATGATCGCGACCGAAGCCTGCCGCGCCGCCGCCAATGCCGGCTGTTTCCGCGACCGCGTCGCGGCCGAGACCGGGATCCGTCTGGAGGTGATCGACCGCGAGACCGAGGCCGCGCTTGCCGTGATCGGCTGCTCGCCGCTGCTCGATCCAAAAGGCCGCGGCGCCATCCTGTTCGATATCGGCGGCGGCTCGACCGAGCTGGTGCGGATCGAACGCGATCCGGCAGAGCCGAATGCCGAGCCGCGCACAAGAGCGTGGATGTCGATCCCGCTCGGCGTGGTCACGCTGGCCGAGCAGTTCGGCGGTCGCGATGTCACGAAAGAGTCGTATGCGCGGATGGTTGCCAAGATCGCGCAGTACATCGCGCCCTTTGCCGCCGAGCACGGCCAGGATTTGCGCGACATGCACCTGCTGGGCACCTCGGGCACGGTCACGACGCTCGCCGGCATCCATCTCAAGCTCGCGCGCTACGACCGCCGCCGCATTGACGGCGTCTGGATGAACGACGCCGACATTTCCGCGACCATCGCCAGGCTGCTCGGCATGACCTACCAGGAGCGCGCCAGCAACAACTGCATCAGCGTCGAGCGCGCCGACCTGGTGCTCGCGGGCTGCGCCATCCTCGACGCCATCCGCAATGCGTTTCCGCTGCCGCGGCTGCGCGTCGCCGACCGCGGCTTGCGCGAAGGCATGCTGGTCGAGATGATGCGTGAGGACGGCGCGCTCAGGACCTGATAATGGCAAAAGACACGACAGGGCGGATGCATGTCCAGGTCAGGACCGGCGGCAAGCGTAAGCATTCCTCCAAACTCTGGCTGGAGCGGCAGCTCAACGATCCCTATGTCGCCAAGGCCAAGCGCGAGGGCTATCGCTCGCGCGCCGCCTTCAAGCTGATCGAGATCGATGACAAGTACCGCCTGCTCAAGCCCGGCATGACCGTGGTCGATCTCGGCGCTGCACCCGGCGGCTGGAGCCAGATCGCGGCCAGGCGCGTCGGCGCTGCCGAAGGCAAGGGCAGGGTGGTCGCGATCGATCTCCTGGAGATGGGCGAGATTCCCGGTGTGCAATTCGCGCAGCTCGACTTTCACGCTGATGACGCACCGGAGCGCCTGCGCGCAATGCTCGGCAGCAGGGCCGATGTGGTGCTCTCGGACATGGCTGCCAACACCACGGGCCATCGCAAGACCGATCAGTTGCGCATCGTCGGCCTGGTCGAGATCGCCGCCGCCTTTGCCTCGGAGATTTTGAATCCCGGCGGCGCGTTTCTCGCGAAAGTGTTCCAGAGCGGCGCGGATGCGGATTTGCTGGCGCAGCTGAAGCGCGACTTCGCCACCGTGCGCCATGTCAAGCCGGCCTCGAGCCGGCAGGATTCCTCGGAGCGCTACGTGCTCGCGACGGGATTTAGGGGCGGCTAGTGGTCCGATTCCAACATTCGCTTCCCATCGCAGCGAGCACGTTAGCGAATGTTGGAATCAAAGGACCACTAGCAAAATATTGATGCTAGTGGAGCTTTGGATTTGACGTTCGCCTTGTGAGGGCGCGGCTGGTAGGGTAGCGAACGTCAAATCCGCTCCACGAGATGGCCGAACGCCTGCGTTCGTGATTGCCGGCGAACCGATCCATATTCTTTGATAGGGTGCGGTCACGCCGGAGCCGTCGTCACCGAGGGCTTACTCTCTCCGAGAAGGTAGAGAGCCGTCACGCAGCGTGACCGCCGCAATCCTCTAGCCTGTAGCCAGCGCTTTGTCAGCAGGATTTGACGAGCCGTCTACCCCAACCTTTGATCGCGCATGTCCTGGGTGCCCTCGGTGGCGACCACGGCGGCCTCCTGCGCGGCGCCCTTGGCCGCGCCCTTGCGGCTCGAAATCGCCAGCGCCTTGCGGCCGGAAATTTCATGGCCGGCGTCGCTGGGCATCTGCCAGAAGAAATAGCAGGACACCGCCGAGATCATCGACACCACGAGGAAGGCCGGCGCAAACACGTCGGCGCTAAGTTCCGTCAGGTGACGCATCCACAGCGTCGACTCCACCGAGAACGCGCCCACTGCAACGCCGGCCGAGACCGCGAGCTGCTGGTTGACGCTGACGATGGTGGTGGCGCGGCTCATCTGTCCCGGCTCGACCTCGGCATAGGCGACCGTATTGATCGCAGTGAACTCCAGTGAGCGGAAGAAACCGCCGACCACCAGGATGATCATGATCAGCAGCAGCGGCGTCGTCGCCGTGAACAGGCCGCAGGCCGCCAGGAACACCGCGCTGATCAGCGCATTCACGGTCATCATGTTGCGGAAGCCGAAGGCACGGATGATGCGCGCGGCCAGCGTCTTCATGCCCATCGCACCGACGGCGGAGCTGAACGTGACGAGGCCCGACTGGAACGGCGACAGGCCGAAGCCGACCTGCATCAACAAGGGCAGCAGGAACGGCAGCGCGCCGATGCCAAGCCGGAACAGGAAGCCGCCGATGATCGCCGCGCGCAGCGTCGGCAACCGCAGCAACGAGAAATCCAGCACCGGCGATCCCGTTCGCCGTGCGTGGAAGACATAGAGCGTCATCGAGATCGAGCCGATCCCGACCAGCGCCCCGACGACGCTCCATGGCAGCAGGTTGAGACCGGCGACCGAGAGTCCGAATGCGATGCCGGCCAGTCCAGTGCCCGCCAACGCCAGCCCCTTGAGATCGAAGCGCTCGGGGTCGACGCTCTTGATCGGGTCGATGTATTTCAGCGCCATGAAAATGCCGAGCAGCCCGATCGGGATGTTGATCAGGAAGATCCAGTGCCAGGAGAAATAGGTGGTGATGAAGCCGCCGAGCGGCGGCCCGACCACGGGCCCGATCAGCGCCGGCACCGTCACCCAGGCCATGGCATTGACCAGCGCGCTCTTCTCGATCGATCGCAGCAGCACCAGCCGTCCGACCGGCGTCATCATCGCGCCGCCCATGCCCTGCAGGATGCGGGCGAACACGAAATTGTTGACGGAGGACGACAGCGCGCAGCCGATTGATCCGATCATGAACACACCCACCGCGAGCGCAAAGACCAGCCGCGCGCCAAAGCGGTCCGCGGTCCAGCCGCTGGCGGGGATGAACACGGCGAGCGACAGCAAATAGGAGGTGATCGCGAGTTTCAGCGTCAGCGGGCTCGTGCCGATATCGGCCGCGATGGCGGGCAGCGAGGTCGCGATCACGGTCGAGTCCATGTTTTCCATGAACAGGGCGGTGGCGACGATCAGCGGGATGACGCGTTGTTTGTTCATCAAACCAGGAGTGGCACAGGCGGGACATCGGGCTGTAACACCCTCCCGTCCCCCAAGCTATTGCGGAACGGGATGGCAGACCTAAATCTGCGGGACGGAAAATGCCGGACGCAGAGCCGGGGTGCTCAAAATGCTGTGCATGGCGCTTTGATTCGCTGCCAGCCCATGCTATCGACCCTCGTCAACCCCACCGATGGGCTCCGATTCGACGGCGTCGCGCCAAGCTTCGCCGAAGGCGGCGCTTATCAACTGGAAATCGCGGCCGAAGGCCGCCGGAAGGAGTTGGCGATGGCGCAGGGATCTCAGAATTTTCCCGAGGCCTATACCTTCGACGACGTGCTGCTCAAGCCCGGCCTTTCGGATGTGCTGCCGTCCGACGTCGACATCCGCTCCCGCGTCACCCGCGCCATTCCCCTCAACATCCCGATCATCGCCTCTGCGATGGACACCGTCACCGAGGCGCGGATGGCGATCGCCATGGCGCAGGCCGGCGGCGTCGGGGTCATCCATCGCAATTTCGATCCGGACGCACAGGCCGTCCAGGTGCGGCAGGTCAAGAAGTACGAGTCGGGCATGGTGGTGAATCCGCTCACCATCGGGCCCGACGCGACGCTGTCGGACGCGCTGACCTTGATGAAGGATCACGGCATCTCCGGCGTCCCCGTGGTCACCGGCGCCGGCAACGGCAAGCCGGGAAAGCTGGTCGGCATTCTCACCAACCGCGACGTGCGCTTTGCCATCGATCCCAGGCAGAAAGTGTCCGAGCTGATGACGCATGAGAACCTCGTGACCGTCCGCGAGAGCGTCAGCCAGGACGAGGCCAAGCGGATGCTGCACAAGTACCGCATCGAGAAGCTGCTGGTCGTCGATGACGATTATCGCTGCGTCGGCCTGATCACGGTGAAGGACATGGAAAAGGCGGTGGCCCATCCGCTCGCCTGCAAGGACTCGCAAGGACGGCTGCGCGTTGCGGCTGCGACCACGGTCGGCGAGGGCGGCTACGGGCGCACCGAGAAGCTGATCGATGCCGGCGTCGATCTGATCGTGGTCGACACCGCGCACGGTCATTCCAGATACGTGCTGGAGGCGGTTACGCGCATCAAGCGCCTCTCCAACGAAGTGCAGGTGATTGCCGGCAATGTCGCCACCAAGGAAGGCGCGCAGGCGCTGATCGATGCCGGCGCGGATTCGATCAAGGTTGGCATCGGGCCGGGCTCGATCTGCACCACGCGCATCGTCGCCGGCGTCGGCGTGCCGCAACTGACCGCGATCATGGATGCGGTGGAGGCCGCGAAGAAGGCCGACGTGCCCGTGATCGCCGATGGCGGCATCAAGTTTTCAGGCGATCTTGCCAAGGCGCTCGCCGCCGGCGCCGACATCGCCATGGTGGGCTCGCTGCTCGCCGGCACCGACGAGACGCCGGGCGAGGTGTTTTTGTGGCAGGGCCGCTCCTACAAGGCCTATCGCGGCATGGGCTCGGTCGGCGCGATGGCGCGCGGCTCGGCCGACCGCTACTTCCAGCAGGACATCAAGGACACGCTGAAGCTCGTCCCTGAAGGCATCGAAGGGCAGGTGCCCTACAAGGGTCCGGTTGCCAATGTCATGCATCAGCTCGCCGGCGGCTTGCGCGCCGCGATGGGCTATGTCGGCGCCAAGGATCTCAACGAATTCCACGACAAGGCGCAGTTCGTGCGCATCACCGGCGCGGGCCTGCGCGAAAGCCACGTCCACGACGTGACCATCACGCGCGAGGCGCCGAACTATCCCGGCGGGATGTGACGCAGTCATTCCGGGGTGTGCTCAGCGCGAACTATGGTGCGCACTTGCGCACCTGAGAATCTCGAGATTCCGGGTCTGGTCCTGGCGGACCATCCCGGAATGATGGGGTGCTTGGCGCCCTTCCGCTTCCCCCACTTCCTCGCTACATGTCGCTCATCAGACAATAAAGCGGAGGAAATCCCCATGGCCCAGGCCAAGCGCATCGTTCTAGCATCGCGTCCCGTCGGCGAGCCGAAACCATCCGACTTCCGCATGGAAGACGTGCCGGTGCCGACGCCGGGCAATGGCGAGGTGCTGTTGCGCACGATCTGGCTGTCGCTCGATCCCTATATGCGCGGGCGCATGAGCGACGGTCCGTCCTACGCCGCGCCGGTGCCGATCGGCGGCGTGATGGAGGCCGGCACCGTCAACGAGGTGATCGCCTCGAACAATCCGAACTTCGCCAAGGGCGACATCGTGCTGGCGCGCGCCGGCTGGCAGACGCATGCGTTGTCCGACGGCAGGGGGCTTGCGAAGATCGACCCGAAGCTCGCGCCGATCTCGACCGCCGTCGGCGTGCTCGGCATGCCCGGGATGACCGCCTACACCGGCCTGCTCGACATCGGCAAGCCGCAGGCCGGCGAGACCGTGGTGGTCGCTGCCGCCTCCGGCGCGGTCGGCTCGGCGGTCGGGCAGATCGCGAAGATCAAGGGCGCGCGCGTGATCGGCATCGCCGGCGGCAAGGACAAATGCGACTATGTAAAGAAGGAGTTCGGCTTCGACGAGTGTCTCGATCATCGCGATCCGGGTCTGGCTGCCAAGCTCAAGGCAGCCTGCCCGAAAGGCATCGACGTCTATTTCGAGAATGTCGGCGGCGCGGTGTTCGAGGCGGTGTTTCCGCTGCTCAACGCTTTCGCGCGCGTGCCGGTGTGCGGCCTGATCGCGCATTACAACGACACCGAGGCCAAGCCGCCGAAATGGGCGGCCGCGATGATGCGCGCGGTGCTGACCAAGCGGCTGACCATCCGCGGCTTCATCGTCAGTGACTTCGCCGCGCGCCATGGCGATTTCCTGCGCGACATGTCGGGCTGGGTCCGCGAGGGCAAGGTGAAGTACAAGGAGTTCGTCACCGAGGGCCTCGACAGCGCGCCCGGGGCCTTCATGGGGCTGTTGAAAGGCGCCAATTTCGGCAAGCAATTGGTGCGGGTCGGGCCGGACAAAGCTTAGTCGGGCCTCGGAATCGTATCCAAACTGCAACAGTGGTGCGCGAATGGCACGCGCTCCACAGCGCGCGGCTTGACGGCCGAACCAAGGCATTGAAAAATTGCACCAATTTCTGGTGCTGCAATGCTTGAAATCGGTATTTTAGTCTTCCTTCTGCTGGCCTTCGGCTATTGGGCGACCCTCTGGATCATGGGCCGCCGCGACGACGTTTTGCACGGCCAGTTCGTGGAGTTCGAAGGCGAGGACGAACTGTCGCCTGCGATGGCCGCGCCTTCGCCGGTTCCGACCCGTCCGAAGAAGAAGGCGGCGCCCCGGGCACGCAAGCCGGCCGCCGCCGCGCCCGCGCCCGATGATCAGACGCTGCAATCGCTGCTCGCATCGATCAAGCAGGAATTGAAGAACGCGGCGAAGATTTAGCTCGCTGCACTTTCTTCCGTCCGCGCCGGCGTCTTGAGCAACTCATCCAGATCGACGTCGACCATGCCGGGCGCCCGCACATGCCGGACTTCGAAACTGTCGGGCGCGAAACGATACTCGACGAGACCGACTTCCTTGAGCCCGATGCGCTCCTGCCGCTTGTCGGAAATGATGAAGCCGGCCGACGGCGCCCAGACGTGGCGCACGCCGCGATGGCTGTAGTCGCGGCGCTGGTGCACATGGCCGCTGGCGACAAGGCGCAGGTCGACGTGCCTTAGCATCTCGAGCAGCCGCCGCCGCGGCGCCGGCGGCACGTAACGGATCGCGCTCGCTTCCAGCTCGGGATCATCAGGCGCATTGAGATAGAGCGGCTTGTGCAGGAACAGGGCGATCGGCTTGCCGCGCGCGCTGGCAAGTTCTGCGGCGAGCCAGTCGAATTGCTCGGCCTCGGCGACGAGACCCGAGTTCATCACCAGCGAGTTGAGGCCGACAAAGCACCAGCCGGCCGCCTCGAAGCGCCAGCGGTCGTCGCCGAACGCGGCGATGTAGGCCTGACGGTCCTTCTCGTTGACGGGATGCGGCGGGCGCGGGGTGGTCTGGGTCGGGTTGTCGCCGATGTCGTGATTGCCGGGCAGGTAGCGGCAGGGAACGGGGAGCGCGTCGTGCAGCGCGCGGGCGAATTCGAGATCGTCGGGACTTGTCGGTGCGTCGAACGCCATGTCGCCGGTATTGAGAATGAGGTCGGGGCGCGTAGCGTCGATGGTGTCGCTCAGACGTTCGAAATTTGCGGTCAGTTTCGGAAAGCGGCGGGCGAGATGGGTATCTGAAATCTGGGTCAATCGAAATTCGGTCATGGCAACGTTCCTTCCAATATCCGAACATATTACAGCCCGGCATCGGAATCATGACGACTTCGGTTTCATACTCTGTTTTGAACGAAAGCACGCCGTTTCTCCTGTGACCGTTCGGCGGCGTGTTGTCAGCGGGAGGTGCGACCGCTAATACCCGTTCGGTTACGCCATGGAGGTCTCCGATGTCCGTTCAGATGGTCCTGCTGCCGGTTTTCGTGCAGGCCGGCCTCGTTTTCGCGCTGCTGCTGGGAATGGCGTCGGCGCGGACCCGGTCGCTGCAAAGCGGCGAGACCAAAATCCGCGACATCGCGCTGCGCCAGCCGAACTGGCCGGTCCGCGCCACCCAGATCGCCAATTGCTACAGCAACCAGTTCGAAATCCCGGTGCTGTTCTATGTGCTGATCGCGCTGGCGCTGCCGCTGCGTCACGCCGACCTCGTCATCGTGATGCTGTCCTGGGTGTTCGTGGTGACGCGCTTTGCCCATGCCGGCATCTTCGTCACCTCCAACGACGTGCGGACCCGCTCGCTCGCCTGGTTCGCCGGCGTGCTGGTGGTTTTCGCGATGTGGGTGTACTTCGCGCTCAAGATTCTCCTGCTTATCTAGGCGTTTGCCGCCGCCTCTGAATCGAAAGCGTGAAATGACTCCTGCCGCCCGGCTGTCCGCCGCCATCGAAGTGATCGAGACCATCGAAGCCCGGCGTGTGCCGGCGGCGCAGGCGCTGAAGGAGTGGGGCGCTGCGCACCGCTTTGCCGGCTCCGGCGACCGCGCGGCGATCGCAGGGCTGGTCTGGGACGTGCTGCGGCGGAATGCGTCGAGCGCCTGGATCGTGGAGAGCGATTCCGCGCGCGCGCGTGTGCTCGGCATGCTCAAGGTCGAGCGCGGCATGGATGCAGGCGCGATCGCTGCCTTGTGCGACGGCGGCCGTTTCGCGCCTCAGCCATTGACCGAGGCCGAGCGATCAGCGCTGGCCTCGCGCACCACCGGTGACGCGCCGCCGCCGATCGCGGGTGACTATCCGGAATGGCTCGATCCGTATCTGGCGCAAGCCTTCGGCGACGACCGCGCGGCCGAGGCGCAGGCAATGGCGAGCCGCGCGCCGCTCGATCTGCGCGTCAACACGCTGAAGGCCAAACGCGAGAAGGTGTTGCGCTCGCTCGCTCACCTCAACGCGCAGGAGACGCCGTGGTCGCCGATCGGCCTGCGCATCGAACTCGGCGCCGACGCGCGCAACCCCGGCATCCATGCCGAGGAAGACTTCATCAAGGGCGCGGTCGAGGTGCAGGACGAGGGCTCGCAGCTCGCGGCGCTGTTCTCCGCGGCGAAGCCCGGCGAGCAGGTGATCGATCTCTGCGCCGGCGCCGGCGGCAAGACCCTGGCGCTGGCCGCGATGATGGGCGGCAAGGGCCGGCTGATTGCGACCGACCGCGACAAGCGCCAGCTCGCGCCGATTCACGAACGGCTGTCGCGCGCGGGCGTGCACAACGCCGAGGTCCGCGCGCCGAAGGGCGAGGCCGAGCCGCTCGCCGACATCAAGGCGAGCGCCGATCTCGTCGTGATCGACGCGCCCTGTTCGGGCACCGGCACCTGGCGCCGCAATCCCGATGCCAAATGGCGTATGCGCCCAGGCGCGCTGGAGATCCGGTTGAGGGACCAGGTCGAAGTGCTTGATCGCGCAAGCGCCATGGTCAAGCCGGGTGGGCGGATCGCCTACATCACCTGCTCGGTGCTGCCGGTGGAAAACTCCGAGCAGGTCCGCGGCTTCGTCGCGCGGCATCCGGAGTTTTCGGTGGTGCCGCCTGATGAGACGGCGAGCGTATTGTGGGACAAGGCCGAGGCGTTTGCCGAGGCCGCGTTGCGGACGGAGGAGGGCTGGCTGATGACGCCGCGCCGGACGGGGACGGATGGGTTTTTCGTGTCGGTTTTGAAGAAATCGTAGGAATCGTAGGGCGTAGCCCGGGTGAGCGACCGCGTCCGCCGTAGCTCAACAAGCGAAGGCGGAAGCGATACCCGGGTGACCCGCATATCGCTGCGCCCATGCGGGCTACGAGAGCACCCGCTTTTTGCGCCGAACCGGCTGAATTCTGCCCGCGAAAAGACGTGGATGGCCGGGTCGAGCCCGGCCATGACGGCGCGGTGAGGGTTGCGGGGCCGTGCCCGAGCGCGTAATTCCTCTCCATGACAGCCGCACAGAAAGCCCAACCGTCGATGCCCGATGTGGCCTCGGCGCATGAGAAGATTCTGATTGTCGACTTCGGCAGTCAGGTCACCCAGCTGATCGCCCGCCGCGTCCGCGAGCAGGGCGTTTATTGCGAGATCGTCCCGTTCCAGAAAGCGGAGGCCGCCTTCCGCGAGATGCGCCCCAAGGGTGTGATCCTCTCGGGTGGTCCGGAGTCCGTGCACGAGGCCGGCTCGCCGCGCGCGCCGCAGCTCATTTTCGAGTCCGGCGTGCCCGTGCTCGGCATCTGCTACGGCCAGATGACCATGGCGGCCCAGCTCGGCGGCGAGGTCGAGGGCGGGCATCATCGCGAGTTCGGCCGCGCCGATGTCGAGGTGAAGGCGGCGAGCTCCCTGTTCGAGGGCACCTGGGGCCAGGGCGAGCGGCATCAGGTCTGGATGAGCCATGGCGATCGCATCACGAAAATGCCGCCGGGATTCGTTGTGGCCGGCACCTCCGCCAATGCGCCGTTCGCGATCATCCAGGACGAGAAGCGCAGATATTACGGCCTGATGTTCCACCCCGAGGTGGTGCACACGCCCGACGGCGCGAAACTCTTGCGCAATTTCGTGCGCAAGATCGCGGGGCTGACCGGCGACTGGACCATGCGCGCCTTCCGCGAGGAGGCGATCGAGAAGATCCGCAAGCAAGTCGGCAAGGGCAGGGTGATCTGCGGCCTCTCCGGCGGCGTCGATTCCGCGGTCGCGGCCGTGCTGATCCATGAAGCGATCGGCGATCAGCTCACCTGCGTGTTCGTCGATCACGGCCTGTTGCGCCTCAACGAGGCCGAGACCGTCGTCGACCTGTTCCGGCATCACTACAACATCCCGCTGGTGCATGTTGACGCATCGAAGCAGTTCCTCGGTGAGCTCGCAGGCGTCACCGACCCGGAAGCGAAGCGCAAGACCATCGGGCGGTTGTTCATCGACGTGTTCGACGCCGAAGCCAAAAAGATCGGCGGCGCCGAGTTTCTCGCGCAGGGCACGCTCTACCCCGACGTGATCGAGAGCGTGTCGTTCACCGGCGGACCGTCGGTGACCATCAAGAGCCATCACAATGTCGGCGGCTTGCCGGCGCGCATGAACATGAAGCTGGTCGAGCCGCTTCGTGAATTGTTCAAGGACGAGGTGCGCGCGCTCGGGCGCGAGCTTGGGCTGCCCGAGATTTTCGTCGGCCGCCATCCGTTCCCCGGGCCGGGCCTCGCGATCCGCTGCCCCGGCGACATCACGCGCGAGAAGCTCGACATCCTCCGCAACGCGGACGCGGTCTATATCGACGCGATCCGCAAGGCGGGCCTCTACGATGTGATCTGGCAGGCTTTCGCCGTGCTGCTGCCGGTCAAGACCGTCGGCGTGATGGGCGACGGCCGCACCTACGAATACGTCGTGGGCCTGCGCGCGGTGACCTCGACCGACGGCATGACCGCCGACTTCTATCCCTTCGACATGAAGTTTTTGGGCCACGTCGCCACCCGCATCATCAACGAGGTCAAGGGCGTCAACCGCGTGGTGTATGACGTGACCAGCAAGCCGCCGGGCACGATCGAGTGGGAGTAGGGTTGCCATGGCGGCATGTCCGGCGGGCTGACACAAATGCGCATGCATCGCCATGAAAGCGAAATCCACCCGTTTTGATCTCGGTCAGATACGCAGACAGGCCGGCGGCAAAACATTCGAACGCGGCAAGAAATATTTTGACGACGACTCCGTTGAGATTCTTTCGCTTGAGCCGAAGCGCGTCATTGCGCTGGTCGCCGGCACACAGGATTACCGGACGATAGTCAGCGGGGACGAAGACGGGATTGACGGCGAGTGCTCCTGTCCCGCCTTCGGCGACTTTGGCTTTTGCAAACACATGGTTGCTGCTGCGCTTGCCGCAAATGACGCGAGAAATGACGACGAAGTCGCGGGCGCGTTGCCGCGCGTTCGCGAGCATCTTCAAGCCAAGTCGAAAGATCAACTGGTGGACATGGTTCTTGAACTCGCTGAGTTGCAGCCGGAACTGCTGCGCAAGCTGAACACTCGAGCCACCATGGCCAGCGCCGACGACAGCACCATCGAACGACGGCTGAAGGCGGATATCGAAAAGGCAACGCGCGTCGATTATTATCTGGACTATCGCCGGGCCGAGCGATGGCAACGCGAAGTCGACGCGGCTCTCACGGCGGTTGCCGACATCGCGACGGGGCCGCGGGCGGGCCTCGCGCTCAAGCTGCTGGACTATGCCATCGAACGCATTGGCGGCGTTTTCGAATCGATCGACGACTCCGACGGCCATCTCGGCTCACTGCTTGCGCGGGCGAGCGAAATCCATCTCGAGGCTGCGCGCGCCGCCAAGCCGGAGCCGCTTGCTCTTGCACGCGATCTGTTCAAGCGCGGGATGGCTGACAACGTGGGAACCTTCTCTGGGATCGTTGTCGACTATGCCGATGTGCTTGGCGAACGGGGACTTGCGGAATACCGCCGCCTTGCAACCGCCGCGTGGGATCGGCTGACGACGGGCCGGCGCCGCAAGGATGCCAACGACTCCTTTGGCTCTCAAATTCAGTTGAAAGCCATCCTCGATTTCTTTGCTGAACGGGACGGCGACGTGGAAGCCCGCATCGCTCTTCGCGCGAAGGACCTATCGTCGCAATGGGCCTATCTGCAACTCGCGGAATTCTGCCTGTCGCAGGGACGCGGGCAGGAGGCGCTCAAGCGTGCCGAAGAAGGCCTCTGGCAGTTTGAAGACGACCGGCCAGACCAACGTTTGCTGCTTTTTACGGTCAGACTCCTGATCAAGCACGGCCGCAAAGCGGACGCCGAGGCATATCTGTGGCGTGCTTTCGAGAAGGCCCCGAGCACGGAGCTTTACAAGGAACTCCGTCGCCATGGCGGCGACACTGCAGCCGAACGCGCCATCGCGCTTCTTCAGTCCCGGGCAGGTCGCGCCAAGCGCGATCCCTGGAATCACGACCGGAACCTTCTCGTCGAGGCCTTGCTGCACGAGAAGCGGTTCGAAGCCGCATGGTCGATCGTGCGCAAATTCGACATTTCTCTCGACCTCAAAGAGAGACTTGTTAAGCTCACCGAGACCGAATATCGGACCGATGCGTTGCAATTCTATGTTGCCCGGATCGAGCAGCTAGCAAATAGCACGGCCTATGAGGAGGCGATGAAACTCGTTCGCACCATGGCGAAGCTGCAAAGCGCGAGCGAGCACACCGCCTTTGTGTCCGAGCTGAAGGAGCGTCATAAACGCAAGCGCAACTTCATGAAGCTTCTGGGTTAGGGAAGGAGAGGTATTGGTATGTTTCATGATGTGAAATGGTCTCCATCCGAAAAGAAAGTCGCGCGCAAAGCCTACGAGGCCGCGCTGGATTCGGCGCTCGGCAAGGTCATGGCGGAATTCAAGCGAAGGGCTGCAGCAGCAAGCACTCCTTCCGAGATGTGGGATGTCGAGGATTATCTGCGCGCACAACGGCGAGAAATCAACGAGGTGTTCGATTATCGTTACTCGCAGCTTTTCTTCGTCTTTCCGCGTCTGATTTGCGAAGGACATCTGGACGAATCTCTGCTCGATGGACTGTCAGAAGAAAAGCGCGAATTCATTCGCTCGTCTGTTGAGCACGCGAGGGAAACGGAGGATTCGGTCCGGTAGGCCGGATCAACCTAGTCCGATGACATGACCTCTCAAAATGAGGCGCGTTCGGCGCCTCCGGAAAATCTGGCACCCCCCTGTCGGCTCTCCCAATCCCCGTTCGTCCTCGGGGCACCAGCCAACAAGAGAGTCGATCACCATGCCCAGCACCGTCCGCCTGCATCGCGTCCTCGCCACCAAGCCCGAGAAGGTCTATCGCGCGTTCCTCGAAGCGGACGCGCTCGCGAAATGGCTTCCGCCCAACGGCTTTGCCTGCACCGTGCACCATCTGGAGCCGAAGGTCGGCGGCACTTTCAAGATGTCGTTCCGCAACTTCACGACGGGCGATAGCCATTCGTTTGGCGGCGAGTATGTCGAACTCGTGCCGGGCGAACGCCTGCGCTACACCGACAAGTTCGACGATCCCAACCTGCCCGGCGAGATCATGGTGACCGTGACGCTCAGGAAGGTCCTGGTCGGCACCGAGGTGAACATCGAGCAGGCCGGCATACCCGATGCCATTCCGCCGGAGGCTTGTTATCTCGGCTGGCAGGAATCGTTGCGCAACCTGGCGCGGCTCGTCGAGCCCGAGATCAATCAATAGCTCGAAGCGCGGATTGGCCGGGGGCGGCGCACGCCTAGCTTGAAATATTCGCTATTTACATAGGTGGATCATGCGAGAAATTCGGTTTCGTGATGCGAAGACGAATCTGTCCGCGCTCGTCGATGAAGCCATCGAAGGCAAGCCTGCCGTGATCACGCGTCATGGCAAGAAGCAAGCGGTGCTCCTGAGTTACGAGGACTGGCGGCGGTTGTCGCAGGTCCCGAGCTTCGGGCGGCTGCTGATGGCGATGCCGGTGAGAGCGGGTGATCTGCCGGGCCGCCATCGTGCCAAGCTGCGGCCCGGTCTTGATCGCTGAACTCCTCTGCTTGGAGTGCGCGGCTGGCCCAGCCAGGCGTAATCCGCCGCTGCTATCGCGACATTGCGGGTTACGATGTCGTTAACCCGCCCTACGGACTGCGGGTTGACACAAACCAGCGCCTCGTCGACGCTCCGCTCCAACGAGAACACTTCGGGGGAGAGCGATGTCGAAGCGCGAACTGTCACGCCGTGCGATTGTCGCCGGCCTCGCCACCGCCCCCTTCATTCGCCCCGCGCGCCCCCAATCTTCATATCCCACCCGCACCATCCAGGTGATGGTGCCGTATCCGCCGGCCGGCGGCGCCGACACCACCGCGCGGATCCTCTACGCCAAGACGGGCGCGATGCTCGGCCAGAATTTCGTCATCGAGAACCGCGGCGGCGCGGGCGGCACGATCGGCGAGGCCGTGGTCGCCAAGGCCGCGCCCGACGGCTACCAGCTCCTGCATGACGGCACGGCGTACTCGATCAACGGCGCGCTCTATTCCAATCTGCCGTTCGACTACAACAGGGATTTCGATCCCGTCGCTTTGGTGTCGCTGGTGCCAAACATCCTTGTCGTGACGCCGTCGCTGCCGGTGAAAACCTTTGCCGACGTCATCGCCTATGCCAAGGCCGCCCCCGATGGCATCGACATGGCCTCGTCCGGCAACGGCACCTTGCAGCATCTGTCGCTGGAGATGTTCCGCTTCATGACCGGCGCCAAGATCAACCATGTGCCGTATCGCGGCGGCGGCCCGGCGCTCAACGACGTCATGAGCGGGCAGGTGAAACTTTTCTTCTCCAACGGATCGTCGGTGGTCGGCCTGATCCAGGGCGGCACGGTCAAGGCGATCTGCCACACCGGAAAGGGCCGGCTGAAAAGCCTGCCCGATATTCCGCCGGCCTCCGACACGCTGCCGGGCTTCGAGGCCTATGAGTGGAACGGCGTGTTCGTGCCGCACGGCAC
>Ga0070741_10007585_pt1 | contig 22339 bp, 20 predicted proteins | sample Coa_R1_4_FD_66440 | JGI IMG/M metagenome (GOLD analysis project Ga0070741, IMG submission 66440) | Surface soil microbial communities from Centralia Pennsylvania, which are recovering from an underground coalmine fire - Coalmine... | ecosystem: Environmental > Terrestrial > Soil > Unclassified ... | reverse complement strand
ACCCGCGCCACCAGCCCGGATTTTTCGGCCTCGGCAGCGTCCATCATGCGGCCGGTCAGGATGAGGTCCATCGCCTTCGCCTTGCCGACCGCGTGCGTCAGGCGCTGCGTGCCGCCGATTCCGGGAATGACGCCGAGCTTGATCTCCGGCTGGCCGAATTTTGCGGTATCGGCGGCCACCACAACGTCGCACTGCATCGCAAGCTCGCAGCCGCCGCCAAGCGCAAAACCTGCGACGGCGGCGACAATCGGCTTGCGCGCGCGTGCCGCAGCATTCCAGTTCGAGACAAAATCGCCGAGATAGGCCTCGATGAACGGCTTGTCCGCCATCTCCTTGATGTCGGCGCCGGCGGCGAAAGCCTTGTCGCTGCCCGTGATCAGCATGCACCCGATCTTGTCGTCGGCATCGAAAGCCTCGATCGCCCGCGTCAGTTCGGCGATCAGCGCCTTGTTGAGCGCGTTGAGCGCCTGCGGCCGATTGAGGCGGATGATGCCGACGCGCCCCTTCGTCTCGACGATGATATTCTCATAGGTCATGGCTAATCCCGGTTTAATCGAGCTTGGCACCCGAACGTTTCACCACATCCGCCCATTTGGCGGAATCGGCTTTGATTGTCGCCGCGAATTCCTCAGGCGTTCCGCCGCCCGGCTCGTCGCCGAATTTTGAGAACTTTTCGAGGAAAGCTTCCGACCGGAGTGCCCTGTTGATGGCGGCGTTGAGTTTGTCGACGATCGGGCGCGGCATTCCGGCCGGCGCGATGACGCCGGTCCAGGTCGCGGCGACATAGCCCGGCACCCCCGCCTCCGCCACCGTCGGCAGATCCGGGAACGACGGGGAGCGGTGATCGCCGCTCACCGCGAGCGCCCGGACCTTGCCGTCGCGGCCGAATGGCGCGATCGACTGCAGGCTTTCGAACATCAGGTCGACATGCCCGGCAATCAGATCATTGATCGCCAGCGATCCGCCGCGATAGGGAACGTGCACGATCCTGGTGCCGGTCATGTGCTTGAACAACTCGGCGCCGACATGACCGGGCGAGCCGTTGCTCGACGACGCGTTGGTCAGCTTCCCGGGGTTCTGCCTGGCGTAGGCGATCAGTTCCGCGACCGAGTTCACCGGCAGTTTCGGCGAAACGGCGAGCAGCATTTGTCCGCGCGTGACAAGCGCGATCGGCTGGAAATCGCGCTCGATGTCATAGGGAAGCCTGGCAACCATGTGGCGCGTGATGGCGAGCGCGCCGATCGGCCCCATGCCGATCGTGTAGCCGTCCGGCGCGGATTTGGCGACGAGGTCGAGGCCGATGGTCAGCGCGCCGCCCGGCCGATTTTCGACGATGATCTGCTGGCCCAGCTCCTGGCTCAGCACGGCGCCGAGAAGTCGCGCCGCATTGTCGGTGGCGCTGCCGGGCGCCTGCGGCACGATCAGCCGGATTGGGTGATCCGGATAATCCGCCGCAGACCCCGTGGTCAGCGTTGCGACAAGCACCAGTGCAATCGCCGCGAACTTGCGCATGCTTCGGAATCCTTCGTGGTCGCGACCGTCGCCTATTTCTGGCACGACGGACAGTAGAACGTCGAGCGCCCCGCCTGGACGATGCGTTTGATTTTTCCCTTGCAGCGGGGGCACGGCTCCCCCTCGCGGTCATAAACCTTGAAATTGTGCTGAAAATCGCCGAGCGAACCGTCGGCGCGGCGATGGTCGCGCAACGAGGAGCCGCCCGCCTCGATCGCATCCGTCAGCACGGCCTTGATGGCCTCGACCAGCTTTTCGGCCCGCTCGTTCGGCTTGCCGTCGCGGCCGGCGATCGTCGCGGCGCGCCGCCTGGGCGACAGCCGCGCGCGGAACAGGGCTTCGCAGACATAGATGTTGCCGAGGCCGGCGACGACGCGCTGGTCGCTCAGCGCCGCCTTCAATGACGTCTTCTTGCCGGCGCAGGCCTTTGCCAGCATTGCCGCGTCGAATTCGTTGCCCAGGGGCTCGGGCCCAAGCGCACGCAGCAACGGCTCCTGGTCAAGCCCGGCGCGGGGGACCAGCTTCATCGAGCCGAAGCGGCGCGGATCGTTGAAGGTGATCGTTGCGCCGTTGGACATATGAAAGACGATGTGATCGTGCGCCGTGCTTTTTGAGCGCTCATGATGGTACCGGCCGGGCGCGCTGTTCTTGCCGACACGAAACGAGCCCGACATGCCGAGATGCATGAGCAGCACGTCGCCCGACGAGAGGTCGGCGAGCAGGTATTTCGCCCGGCGTCCTAAACCTTCGACCGAGTTGCCGCGCAACCGCTGCACGAAGTCCTTCGGAAGCGGCCAGCGAAGGTCGCCCCGGCGCACCTCGACCTTCTCGATGCGTTCGCCTTCCATGGCGGGGGCCAGGCCGCGCCGCACCGTCTCCACTTCCGGCAATTCGGGCATGATTAACCGCTCCCGCGCTGACACATAGCGCCCTCCGGCCACCCGCGCTATGGTCCTGCTCGTAAAGGACTATTGGCCATGGCCGCGGGCGGCGAACAGACTCATTTCGGCTATCAGAGCGTGCCGCTTGCGGACAAGCAGGAACGCGTCGACGACGTATTCCGCTCGGTCGCGCGCCGCTATGACCTGATGAACGACCTGATGTCGGGCGGCCTGCATCGCGCCTGGAAAGACGCCCTCGTCACGTCGGTCAATCCACCGAAAAGCGGCCGGGATTTCCACGTGCTCGATCTCGCGGGCGGCACGGGCGACGTTGCCTTCCGCGTCATCGAGGCAGGCGGCGCCGGTACCCGCGTCACCGTCTGCGACATCAACGACGATATGCTCGAGGTCGGGCGCGAGCGCGCCGCCGGGCGCGGGCTCGACGGTGTCGTGTCGTTCGAGCACGGAAACGCCGAGGAGCTGCGCTATCCCGACCGCACCTTCGACTGCGTGACGATCGCTTTCGGTATCCGCAACGTGCCGCGGATCGAGCGCGCGCTGGTGCAGGCGCACCGCGTGCTCAGAATCGGCGGGCGATTTCTGTGCCTGGAATTTTCCTCCGTCGACGTTCCCGGCGTTGACATCCTCTACGAACTCTACTCCTTCCAGGTAATCCCGCGTATCGGACAGATGGTGACCGGTGATCGCGATGCCTACCGGTACCTCGTCGAATCGATCCGGAAATTTCCCCGGCCGAAGGTATTTGCGCGGATGATCGAAACTGCCGGCTTCCGCCGCGTCTCGTTCACGCCCATGACCGGCGGTGTGGTGGCGTTGCACTCGGGCTGGCGGCTGTGATTGCTGCCATTTCTCACCTGTTACGCCTCGCCCGCGCCGGTTTCGTGTTTGCGCGCGAAGGTGTCTTTTCGCTGGTCGACACGCGGCCGCTGCCATTTCCGGCGAGAGCAGGCATCGCGCTTGCCCGTCTCATCGAGCGGCCGACGACAAAGGGCGGCGAAAGCCGTCTTGCCGCAGCGCTGACCAGGCTCGGCCCGACATACGTCAAGCTCGGCCAATTTCTCGCAACAAGGCCTGACGTTGTCGGTGCCGCAATCGCGCGCGATCTGGAAAGCCTGCAGGACAAGATGGCGCCATTTCCGCAGAAGGACGCGGAAGCGGCGGTTGTTGCCGCCTTCGACAAGCCGCTGTCGTCGGTCTACGCGAGCTTCGGGCCAGCCGTCGCCGCTGCCTCGATTGCGCAAGTGCATCGCGCCGAGGTCGAGGCGGACGGTGCCCGCAGGCCGGTCGCGGTCAAGGTCCTGCGACCCGGCATCGAGCGCCGTTTCAGGTCCGACCTCGAGGCCTTTTTCTTCGCGGCGCGCCGAGCCGAGGCATTTTCGGCGGAAGCGCGGCGCCTGCGGCTCATCGAGGTGGTATCCACGCTGGCGCGCTCGGTCGCGATCGAAATGGATTTTCGTCTCGAGGCGGCAGCAGCCTCCGAAATGGCGGCAAACACGCACGATGACGCCGACTTTCGCGTGCCCACGGTCGACTGGGACCGGACCGCGCGCGAGATTCTCACGGTGGAGTGGATCGACGGCATACGCTTAAGCGACCATGAGACGCTGCGGGCAAAGGGTTTCGATCTGCCGGAGCTCGGCCGCAAGGTCATCCAGAGCTTTCTGCGTCACGCACTGCGCGATGGGTTTTTCCACGCCGACATGCACCCGGGAAACCTGTTTGTGGATGACGACGGCAGGCTCGTTGCCGTCGACTTCGGCATCATGGGGCGTCTGGGGCCGAAGGAGCGGCGGTTCCTCGCCGAGATTCTGCTCGGTTTCATCACCCGCGATTACCGCCGCACGGCGCAGGTGCACTTCGACGCCGGGTATGTTCCCCGTCATCACTCCGTCGAGAGCTTCGCGCAGGCCATCCGCGCCATCGGCGAGCCGATCCATAACCGCACCGCCGAGGACATCTCGATGGCCAAGCTGCTGATGCTGCTGTTCGAGGTGACCGGCCTGTTCGACATGCGCACGCGCCCGGAACTTCTGCTCCTGCAGAAGACCATGGTGGTTGTGGAGGGCGTGGCGCGCTCGCTCGACCCCAAGCTCGATATGTGGAGCACGGCCGATCCGGTCGTGCGTGAATGGATCGCGCGCAACCTCGGCCCGGTCGGTCGCCTGGAAAACGCCGTCGAGGGAGCCGGTGAGATAGGCCGCTTTCTCGGCGAGGTGCCGGGCCTGTTGACGCGCTCCGGCACGCTGCTCGAGCAGTTCGATGCGGTCACCCGCGACGGGCTGGTGCTGTCGCCGGAAACAGTTTCGGCGATCGGCGCAGCGGAAGCGCGCCGCAATCGCTGGACCACAGTCGCGCTTTGGATGATTGTCGCCCTGCTCGCCTGGATTCTCTGGACACTCGTCTGACCGGCACGGCCGCCGACCTACGCTTATGAACCTGGGCTGTGCCCCGCGGCCCCATGGCAGCAACGGTCCGCTTTACCCGGCACCTCGTATTCGTCGTGGCGCCTGACCCAGTCCATGATCTCGACTTCGTTGCGTCCCCGGGGTGTGATGTCGAGATAGATGAACACCCCATTCACCTCTTCATTGCCCCGCGCGTAGCTCGAATAAGTGTGGAAGACCTCGCCAGTGTCGTTCTTGCAGAAGACACTGAGGCCGGGCAGTTCGTCGAAGCCGCCCTTGGTCATGGCGTAGTTGTAATAGATCTCGCCTTTGGCAAGCTCATCTTTTGTGAAAGACACATGAAAATCGTAGTTGAAATCGCTGCCATAGGACGAAACCCATTTGGCGGTCCATCCCATGCGTCGTTTGTACGCCTGCAAGTCCGCGAGCGGCGCGCGCGAGACCCGCACATAACTGACGCCGTGATTTTCCAGATGCACGATGGCACCTTCGGCGTGATCGGCTTCGAGCGAGCAGCTGACGCAGCCCTGGCCAAGGTCCCATCGCCACATGAAATGGTGGACAATCAGCTGATCATTGCGGCCGAACAGCTCGGCAAGCGTCTGCTTGCCGTCCGTGGTATCGAAAATGTAGGTTTTGTCGACCTTGACCCAGGGTAACGCCCGCCGCTCGGCGCTGATCAGATCGCGCATGCGCGTCAATGCTTTCTCGTTTTTCAGGTGAGCCTTGCGCGCAATCAGCCATTCGTCATGCGACACGATCTTGTGCGGCTGCATTGTCAACCTCCCTGCGCTTCGGCGCTCAGTCACGCGCCACCATTTCCGTAAGCTTGTCCAGGCTCTGGCTCCAGCCGGCTTCCATGCCTGCGAGCATCTGCGGCGCAATCGGCACGAGACCGACAGCATGCGTCTGCAGCGTCAGCGTGGTCTTGCCGCCATTTTCGGCGAAGGTCACGGTCGTCCTCCCTTCGAGCAGGTGCTTGCCCTCGTTGTCGACGGCGATATTCGTGAACACCAGGCGCTCCGGCGGGATGACCTCGCGAAACTCGCCTTTCATCGGATAATCGTTACCGTCGGGACTGCGCATCACGATGCGAAGGCTGCCGCCGGGACGCACGTCAAGTTCGCAGAATGGAATGGTGAAGCCGCGCGGACCGAACCATTGCGCCATCATTTTCGGATCGGTCCAGGCTTTCCATACCAGCGCACGCGGGGCATCGAGTACGCGCGTCAGCGTGACGCTTGCTTCGCCGTGCGGCGCGGCCTTTGCTGCCGCCGTCATGGTTGGCCCGCATAGGCCCGCTCGATCGTCGCCATGTCGAGCTTTTTCATTTTCATGAAGGCATTCATGACGCGGGCGGATTTTTCCCGGTCCGGGTCGCTCATCATTCTGGGAATGGCGCGCGGTACCACCTGCCAGGAAAGGCCAAACTTGTCCTTCAGCCAGCCGCACGGCCCTTCCGAGCCGCCGTCGGCGGTCAACTTGGTCCAGTAGCAGTCGATGTCCGCCTGAGTGTCACAATACACCTGAAACGACACCGCCTCGTCGAACTTGAATTGCGGGCCACCGTTGAGAGCAACGAACGGCCGGCCGTCGATCTCGAACTCGACGGTCATGACCGAATCGGCGGGCTTGCCGTGGATCTCCTGTCCCGCATCCGGAAAGCGGCTGATCTTGCCGATCCTGGAGTTCCTGAAGATCGAACAATAGAAATTTGCTGCTTCTTCGGCCTGCGTGTCGAACCACAGGCAAGGTGTGATATTGTCGGCGGGTTTCATGCTTTTTCTCCAGGCGCCTGTTTGTCGTTTACGTCACGTGAGGATCTTCGGCGCTACGCGGCTTTTTTCGCCAGATAGGCCTCGAGCTGCTCCATTGTTCCGCTCCAGCCCTGCATCATGCTGTTGCGGCTGGAGTCGAAGGTTTTTGCCTCGGCTTCGGTTGCGTTGTGCGGCGACCAGCGGACGGTGAATTTGGTTTTGCCGCCTGGAACATCCTCGAAGGTGAATGTCGAGAGCAACTCCAGCGGCCAGCTTTCGTGACCGGGGTGGCGCGTGGTTCCGCCTTTCTGGTCCGAAAATGAGCTGATGAAGACCAGCTTTTCGCCCGGGACAATCTCGCGATAGACGAACTTGCCCCACATGGCCTGCCCGCTGGGCGTCTGCAGGCCGTAGTGATACGTGCCGCCGGGCCGCAGATCCATTTTCGATGCGATCACCTTGAAGCCCTTCGGGCCCCACCAGTGCTTCATGCGCTCCGGATCGGTGAAGCATTTCCATACCAGGTCGCGTGGCGCATCGAGCACGCGTGACAGCACAAATTCTTCGGGCATCGCATCCTCCACGTCTGATGGCTGGGTCTGCCGGGCCGGTGGTCGAACTCACTTCGGCTCGACGATGATCATCCAGTTGACGCCGAACTTGTCGGCGACCATCCCGAAATGCGGCGAGAAGAAGGTCTTGCTCATCGGCATCGTGACCTGCCCGCCCGCCGACAGCGCATTGAACATCTGGTCGGCGTGGGTTTCGTCCGTGGCTTCGAGTGACAGGGCAAAACCCTTGAAATCAGGGTGACCGGTGTTGCGGCCGTCGGAAGCCATCACCTTCGCCTCGCCGATCGTGAGCGACGCGTGCATCACCTTGTTCTCGTTGCCGGGGGAGCACATCGACTTGTCGGGGCTGTCTTTCCAGCGCATCAGCATGTCGACCTTGGCGCCGAGCGCCTTCTTGTAGAACTCGATTGCCTCGTCGGCGCGACCGTCGAAGAACAGATAGGGCTGCACTTGCATCGCTCATCCTCCTCACTTTGTGGCCGGTCTATCGGCCTTTTCTGAATTCCGGGGACAACCACGGCGGCGCCCCGTGGTGGCGTTGACAATTATGTTGATATCAACATAATTGTCTCATGTCAAACCCCGGCACCGGAAATAACGGCCTGCCGCTCGCCGCCACGCATCTGGTGCGCGACAATTGTCTTTGCCTGCACATTCACCGCGCGGCGCGCGCTCTCGCGCGGCGTTTCGATGACGCATTGCGGCCACTTGGTTTGACCAACGGTCAGTTCTCGCTGCTGATGTCGCTCAACCGGCCGGAACCGCCGACGCTCGGCAGTGTCGCTTTCCTGCTGGTTATGGATCGCACCACGTTGACGGCCAACCTCAAGCCACTCGAGCGGCGCGGCCTTTTGACCGTATCCGTCGACAAGAAAGATCGCCGCAGCAGGCGGCTTGCCCTGACGCCGGCCGGACGTAGACTGCTGGTCAAGGCCTATCCGATCTGGAAGGACACGCACGCCGACATCGAGCGGGCGCTCAACAGCGCCGACGATCTTCGCAAGGCTTTGCGGGCGCTGTCGTGAGCGGACCAACATCTATGCGGTCCTCGCTGTCGCCGTCGTCGCCACATAACCGGCAAGTCTGTCCATGGTCTGTGACAGGCCTTTGTCGGCGCCATAGTCCCTGATGACGCGCGCGCGCGCCTCGGCGGTCGGGAATCGCCCGTGCCATGTGAGCCGCGTGCGCCGGCCGCCGATGTCTTCGAAAGTCAGCGTCTGCGTGAACCGGACGGGCTCGACGCTTTCATCTTCACCCCCGTCATGGCGGAAGACGATGCGTTCCGGTCGCAGGATCTCCTCGTAGACGACGCGGTTCTGGTAATCGCGTCCGTCCGGACCGTGCATGACGAAACGCCAGATACCACCCGGCCGGAACTCGAAGCTGTGCGTAGTTGTCGTGAACCCGTTGGGGCCCCACCATTGTGCGAGATGCTTTGGATCGGTGAAGGCCGCGAACACCAGTTCGCGCGGCGCGTCGAACAGCCGGCTTCCGATGATCGAGCGCGGGTCGGTGTCGAGATCGACGTTATTTTTTACGCCCACTTTTTCTCTCCTTCGCTTGCAGGGTTTTGAGATAGTCGTCGAGTCGGTCGAGCCGCTCCTCCCACAGGCGACGATAGCTTTCGAGCCAATCGTCAACGCCTTTCAGGGCGGCAGGTTCGAGCCGGCACGGACGCCATTGCGCTTCACGGCCGCGCGCGATCAGGCCTGCGTGCTCCAGTACCTTCAGGTGCTTGGATACGGCGGGCCCGCTCATCTTGAACGGCTTTGCGAGCTCACTCACCGTGGCCTCGCCCAGGGCGAGGCGCGCGAGGATGGCGCGTCGGGTCGGATCTGCGAGCGCGGAAAACGTGACGCTGAGGCGATCGGCGGACATGGCGGCCCTCGGTATCTAACCGAATGGTTATTTAACTTATCGGTTAGGTACGCGACAGCTGCGGCGGCGTCAAGCGTGGAAGATGTCCCGGTCAGTTTTGATTGCAATGATTGCAATGCAATCATTAGCCTGCTAAGCTGCTAACATTAGAGGGTTTTATGGCCTCGCTGACCGTCCGCCAGCTCGACGAGAAGCTGAAGAAACTGCTGCGCCTGCGCGCCGCGAAAAGCGGGCGCTCGGTCGAGGATGAGGTGCGCACCATCCTGCGCGAGGCGGCGGAAGAAACCGGCCGCGAGGCTCTCGCGCGGGTCGACCCGCCCTTGCGCGCACCGGAATCAACCCCGCGAAACGCACGCGCGCGCGCGCCGGACGGTGCCAGGAGAGTGCTGCTGATCATCGGCGGCGGCATTGCCGCCTACAAGTCGCTCGATCTCATCCGCCGGCTGAAAGAGCGCAACATGGCGGTACGCTGCGTCATGACCAGAGCGGCCGAGCAATTCGTAACGCCGCTGTCCGCGAGCGCGCTGGTCGGCGAGCGCGTCTTCACCGACCTTTTCGATCCGGCAAGCGAATTCGACGTCGGGCATATCCGCCTTGCACGCGAAACCGATCTCGTCGTCGTCGCGCCGGCGACCGCCGACTTGATGGCAAAGCTTGCCGGCGGTCACGCCGACGATCTGGCCACCGCGGTGCTGCTCGCAACATCGGCCAAAATTCTTCTGGCGCCTGCAATGAACCCGCGTATGTGGGCGAACAAGGCGACGCAGCGAAATCTTGCGCAGCTGCGTGCCGACGGCATCGCAATCGTCGGTCCGAACGAAGGCGAAATGGCGGAGGCGCACGAACAGGGACTTGGCCGCATGGCGGAGCCCCTGGAAATCACCGGCGCCGTCGAACGGCTCCTGGAGACGCAGGCCGTGCGCCTGCTCGACGGAAAGCGTGTGCTCGTGACCTCCGGGCCGACGCACGAGCCGATCGATCCGGTGCGTTACATCGCCAACCGCTCGTCCGGCAAGCAAGGTCATGCCATTGCAGCGGCCGCAGCTGCTGCCGGTGCCGACGTCACCCTGGTAAGCGGGCCCGTGAACATCTCCGATCCGCCGGGCGTCAGAGTGATCAAGGTCGAAAGTGCCCGCGAGATGCTCAAGGCAGTTGAGCGCGCGTTGCCGGCAGACGTTGCGATCTTTGCCGCGGCGGTTGCCGACTGGCGCGCGGCCAACGCTGCGCAACAGAAGCTGAAGAAGCAGCCCGGCAAATCGACGCCGGACCTGGCGCTCGTCGAAAATCCGGACATTCTCGCCACGATTGCCAGAAGAAAGTCGCAGCGGCCCAGGCTCGTGATCGGCTTTGCCGCCGAGACCGAGAATATCGTGGCGAATGCCAAAGCGAAGCTTGCAAAAAAAGGTTGCGACTGGATCCTGGCCAACGACGTCTCGCCCCGGTCCGGCGTCATGGGCGGCGACCGCAATGCGATCACGCTTGTCAGGGCATCGGGCGTGGAAACTTGGCCGCCGCAGAGCAAGGACGAAGTCGCGGCCCTTCTCGTCGCGCACATTTCCGAAACACTCAACGGGAAAAAACCGTGAGCATTGTCGACGTTCGTGTGATGCGTCTCGCGCACGGCGAGGATCTGCCGTTGCCCGCCTACCAGAGCGCGCGCGCCGCAGGGCTCGATCTGCTTGCGGCGGTGCCTTCTGAAGCTCCCGCCACGCTCGCCCCCGGTGAGCGCGTCCTTGTTCCGACCGGCATCGCAATCGCGCTCCCCGAAGGCTTCGAGGCCCAGGTCCGTCCCCGCTCCGGCCTTGCTGCCCGGCATGGGCTTTCCATTGTCAATTCGCCCGGCACGATTGACGCTGACTATCGAGGCGAAATCCAGGTCCTGCTGGTCAATCTCGGCAGCGAATCAGTTGTCATTTCCCGCGGCATGCGGATTGCGCAGCTCGTTATCGCGCCGGTTGTAAGAGCGCACATAGTGGAAGCTGCATCTCTCGACAAAACACCGCGCGGAAGCGGCGGATTCGGCTCAACCGGGCGTTGAGGCAATTAAGACGCAGGTCCGACGCTGGACGAGTGTCCAGAGTAGACATATACCGCAACCCACCTACAACCGGGGCTCGTACCGTAAATGTCGTTGGTGCCGCGCAGGGGCCTGTTGGCCATCGCTGCCGTGATCGATGTTGCGCTTCACGCGAACGGCCGCCCCGTATCGGCGAAAACCATTGCCGCGCGCCACGACCTGCCGCCGCGACACCTGGAACCTGTGCTGCAGGCCCTGGTGCGAGACGGAATTCTCAAAGGCATTCGCGGACCGCACGGCGGATACGAGCTTGGGCGCGACGGCGGTCGAATCTCGGCCGACGACATCCTTCGCGCGGCGAATGCCGTCGACGAAGAAGACGGGGCGGACCTGCCGGGCTCGGCACTGGTCAACAAGGTTGTCAGGCCGACACTGGCCGAAATAGAGCGGACATTCTCCGCCGCACTGAGCAAGATTTTCATCGGTGACATGATCAAGCGCGCAAACGCGCTGAAATAGCGTGCGCGGCCCGAATCCGGCGCCTTTCGCGCTGCCGTTCACGGTCTGGACTCTTTCGGCGCGATTCGCCTTGGGAGTAAATTCAATTGATTCGCGGCGCGGCGTGGCGGACGCCGCCCGCATCTCTGGGGCAAGCCTGAATGCCGGAGTCATTCCGGGCGGCGAACGAGAGGCTGCGTTCTCGTCCGTGGCGAGGCGGACTCCTCGCTGCCTTCGCCTCCGCAACTTTACTGGGCCTGTGCGGCACGCCGGTTCGTGCCGAAACGCGGCTGGGCGCAATGGTCGTGAGCGCCGGACAACGTGCGCTGACGGTATTGCGGGAACAGGAAATCACGGCATTGACGCTCGTCCTTGCGCTGTTGGGTTTTGCCTTGCTTGCAACCGTCGTCCTGGTCCGCATCCGCAGGACCGCGGATCGCGCCGAGCTGGACGCACGCGACGAGGTCGCTGCTTTGCGCGCCGAGGTCGACCGGCTCAGAGCCTTGTTGCTGTCGGAGCCGCAGATCCTTGTGACCTGGCCTGCCGCCTCGGAACAACCGGAGATCATCGGCGATACCGGCATCCTCGTGCCGGGCGGCTCAGGCGAACGCGTGCTTGTTTTCGGAACCTGGCTCGAGGCGGCGGCAGCGCACCGCATGGAACAGGCCGTCGACACGCTGCGGAATGAAGGGCGCGGATTTTCGATGACGGTAACCAGCCGCGCCGGCCAACCCATCGAAGCCGAGGGACGCATCATCGCCGGCCGCGCCATCCTGCGCCTGCGTGACGTGAGCGGGATCGAGCATGAGCTGCTCGATCTTGCCGCGCGCCATGACGAGCTGCTGGGCGACGTTGAGCTGATGCGGTCGCTTCTCGATACCCTGTCGGCTCCGGTCTGGGCGCGCGACGCCGCAGGCCGGCTGATCTTCGTGAACTCCGCCTATGCCCGCGCGGTCGAGGCCGACAATCCGACCGATGCAGTTGCCCGCGAACTCGAGCTGCTCGATCAGGGTGCACGGGCCGAGGTCGCCCGCGTGCGTGCCGGCGGCGGGACCTACGTCGGGCGGCTTCCGGCGATCGCCGCAGGCACACGCCGTGTCTTCGACGTCATCGACGCCTCGAGCGGAACCGGCAGCGCGGGCATGGCCATTGACCGTACCGAGGCTGAGACCATGCGCGCCGAACTGGTGCGCATGACCGAAGCGCACCGGCGCGTGCTCGACCAGCTCGCGACCGGCGTCGCCGTATTCAATGTCGACCGCAAGCTGACTTTCTACAACGCGGCGTTCCGCTCGCTGTTCGACCTCGATGCGGGTTTCCTCGATCAGACCCCCACCGACGCCGCCGTTCTCGACGTGCTGCGCGGCAAACGGAAATTGCCGGAAGAGCAGGATTTCCGCCAATGGCGGCAGCAACTGTACGAGGCCTACCGCGCAATCGAATCGAAAGAGCACACCTGGCATCTGCCGGATGGGCGTACGCTGCGCGTCTTCACCACGCCCAATCCGGAAGGCGGCGTGACCTACCTTTACGACGATGTAACCGAGCGCCTGGACATGCATCGCCGGTACGACGCCCTTATCAAGGTACAGAGAGAGACGCTCGATCACCTGGCGGAAGCTGTTGCGGTGTTCGGGAGCGACGGCCGGGTGCGGCTGCACAATCCCGCGTTCCAGCGCATGTGGAAGCTGTCACACGATGCTCTCGAGCAGCACCCGCACGTCGAGCAGGTGACCGCATGGTGCCAGGCACTGCACGACGACAATGCGATCTGGCGGAGCCTGCGTGCGGCGGTGACGGCCATCGACAATCGTGAGCCGATTGCCGCGCGCATCGAACGGCGCGACGGTGCGATGATCGAGGTCGCCACCGTACCCCTGCCCGACGGTGCCACGCTCGTGGCCTTCCAGGACATGACCGACAGCGTGAATGTGGAGCGGGCCCTGCGCGAGCGGAACGAGGCGCTGGAAACGGCCGATTCGATCAAGATCGACTTCGTGCACCATGTCTCGTACGAGTTGCGGTCACCGCTCACGAACATCATCGGCTTTGCGAACCTGCTGGGCGATCCCGCCTTCGGCAACCTCAATCAGAAGCAGACGGAATATCTCGGCTACATCACCACTTCGACCAATGCACTGCTGGCGCTGATCAACAACATCCTGGATCTTGCAACCATCGATGCCGGCGCCATGACGCTCAACCTGACCGATGTCGACATCCGCACCAGCATGGAGGCTGCGGCCGAAGGCGTGCAGGATCGTCTGGCCAGGAATAACATCACGCTCGACATCCGTTCGCCGCCGAACATCGGCAGCTTCGTTGCGGACGAACGCCGTCTGCGGCAGATTCTGTTCAATCTGCTTTCCAACGCGGTCGGGTTCTCGCCCGCGGGCGAAACAGTCACGCTGGTTGCACAACGGCGCACGGACGCCGTTGTGTTCACCGTAACCGACCACGGCCCGGGCATCGCGCCGGAGGCCAAAGATCGCGTGTTCGACTGGTTCGAAACGGACTCGCAGGGATCGCAGCACCGTGGCCCGGGGCTCGGGCTTTCGCTGGTCCGCTCATTCGTCGAACTGCATGGCGGCACGATTACAATCGACTCGACGCCCGGTCAGGGGACGACCGTCACCTGCGTATTTCCGGTGCAGCACACGGCCAGGCACACGGTCAGGCACGCGGCCAAGCGCACGGCAGCATAGCTGCAACCGCTCGCGTGCTGGCGCAGGTAAGGGTGCTCATCTAACATTTCGGACAATCCAGAATACCGGCCGACAGTGTCGTGTGCCGGTTTGCGGGAGGAACTTATGAAAATGACATTGAACGCGCGGCGTCTCGCGGTCTCTATCTGCGCGGTACTCGTGGCCGCCGGGGCTCTTCTCGCGTCCGGAGCTGCGCGTGCTGCCTGGCCCGAGCGCACCATCACGATCATCGTCCCGTTTCCCCCGGGTGGCCCCAACGATCTGCTCGGAAGGCTGCTCGCGGCGGAGCTGGCACCAAAGCTCGGGCAGAACGTCATTGTCGAAAACCGCGCCGGCGCCGTCGGCAATATCGGTCTTGCCGCCGGAGCGAGAGCCGCCCCGGACGGCTACACCCTGGTGGTCGTCACCGGCGTGGTCCTGATCAACCCGAGCGTCACCAAGGTGGCTTACGATCCGCTCAAGGACTTCGCGCCGATCGCCTACCTCGGCGCGGCGCCCAATGCCATCATCACGCGGCCCGCTTCCGGTATCACGAGCATTGCCGACCTCATTGCCAAGGCCAAGGCCAATCCGGGCAAGATCACCTACGCAACCGCCGGACTCGGCAGCGTTTCGCAGCTGGCCGTCGAATTGTTGAAGTTGCGCACCGGCATCGACATGACGCACGTGCCCTACAGCGGTGCCGCGCCGTCGCTGCAGGCGGCACTGTCGGGGACCACCGATATCGCATCGGTGAGCATCGCGGGACTGATCGGCCATATCCGTTCCGGCACGCTGACAGCGCTCGCGCAGACAGGCGCCGAGCACTGGGTCGATATGCCGGATGTGCCGACGCTGCAGGAGGCCGGCGTTCCCAACGCGGTGGTCGAGACATCACAGATGTTTCTGGCGCCGGCCGGCACTCCGACCGACATCATCAAGCGGCTGAGCGAGGAGACACGCGTCATCCTGCAGAAGCAGGATGTGAAGGACAAAATGCTCAAGGCCGGCTTCCTGGTGAAGTACGAAGGTCCGGACGAGCTGCGCGCCAGGATGGTGCGCGAAGTGCCGGTCTGGAAGGAAATCGTGGAACGCGCCGGGCTCGCGAAACAATAAGCCGCGCAGCCTGTCGAACGCGATTCTGGCGTGAGAAAGCGACATCCGTCTATAAGGTTGCGGCCTTGCAACGGATGATTCGATGTTCCCAACCGCGCCCGGCAATTTCAGCTTCAACGCGGCCCTGGCCGACGAGGCGGGAACTTACCGGTTGATGGAAGATGTCGCCGCGGTGATCGAGCCGGGCGATGTCATCACGCTGTCCGGCGATCTTGGCGCCGGCAAGACGACTTTCGCCCGCGCGCTCATCCGTTACTTCGCAGGCGATGAAAACATCGAAGTGCCGAGCCCGACATTCACGCTCACCCAGACCTATGTGCTGCCGCGATTCACCATCGTTCACGTCGACCTCTATCGGCTGTCCGGACCGGCCGAGCTTTCCGAAATCGGGCTTGAGGACGCAGCCGAAGGCGCCGTACTGGTGGTCGAATGGCCCGATCGTGCCGGTGCGCTGTTGCCGGCCGACCGCCTCGACATCGCGCTTACCCTTGCGCCGCAACAGGGCGCAAATGCGCGCAACGCCCGCATCACCGGCCACGGCCGCTTCGCCGCGCGCGTCGAAAGAATTGTCGCCATGCGTCGCTTTCTTGACCGTACAGGCTACGGCCGTGCGACGCGGCGGCGCATCCAGGGCGACGCCTCCACCCGCAGCTACGAGCGGCTGACGCGCGACGGTGCGACCTACATCCTGATGAACTCGCCGAAACGGGCGGACGGCCCGCCTGTGCGCGACGGCAAACCTTACAGCGCAATCGCGCATCTTGCCGAAAACGTCACACCTTTCATCGCAATGGCCCACGCACTTCGCGGCCGCGGTTTCTCGGCGCCGGCCATCTTCGCCGCCGACCGGGAAGTCGGACTGCTTGTCATAGAGGATCTTGGCGATGAGCTTTTTGTCGCGGGCGACCCGCCAGCCCCGATCGAGGCGCGCTACGAAGTGGCGACCGACCTGCTCGCCGAATTGCATTCTGACACGCCGTTGAGCGTCGTCCCGGTCGAGCCAGGTGTCGATTACCGAATACCGAGTTATGACATGGAAGCGTTCCTGATCGAGGTCGAGCTGCTGCTCGACTGGTACCTCCCCAAACTCGGCGTCAAGATCAGTGACATCAAGCGCAATGCGTTTCGATCACACTGGAAGGAAGTGCTCCTGCCACTGACGGGCAGTTCGCAGGCCTGGGTGCTGCGCGATTTTCACTCGCCCAACCTGCTCTGGCTGCCGGAACGCGAGGGCATCGCGCGCGTCGGGCTTCTCGACTTCCAGGACGCAGTCATGGGACCGGCCGCATACGACCTCGCCTCGCTGCTGCAGGACGCGCGCGTCGACGTGCCCGAAATGATGGAAATTGCGCTGCTGTCGCGCTACGTGCGCGCCCGGATGAAAAAGGGTTCGTTCGATGCTGCCGATTTCGCACGTGCCTATGCGACCGTTGCCGCGCAGCGGGCCTCGAAAATCCTCGGTATCTTTGCCCGGCTCGAACGACGCGACCGCAAGCCGCAATATGTGCGGCACATGCCGAGGGTCTGGAATTACCTGCAGCGATCGCTGGCGCATCCTGCCCTGGCGCCGCTCGCGGCCTGGTATCGCACCAACGTGCCGGCGCTGAAGGTCTGACCCATGGGCACGTCCGCAAAGAAAGCAAAGAATACGCCACGTTCCGCGATGGTACTGGCCGCCGGGCTCGGTACGCGCATGCGTCCGCTGACGGACACCCTGCCGAAACCGTTGGTCAAAGTCGCGGGCAAGCCGCTCATCGATCACGTGCTCGATCGTCTTGCTGACGCCGGAGTCGATAAAGCTGTCGTCAATGTGCATCACTTCGCCGAGCTGCTCATCCGGCATCTCGCATCCCGGCAACGGCCGCAAGTCGCCATTTCCGACGAGCGCGGGCTGCTGCTGGGGACGGGCGGCGGCGTCCGGAAGGCGCTGCCTCAGCTCGGCGATGCGCCGTTTTTCCATATCAATGCCGATACCATCTGGATCGATGGCGCAAGGTCCAACCTGGCGCGTCTTGCCGATGCTTTCGATCCGGCGGTGATGGACGCGCTGCTGCTGCTTGCGCCGGCGACGGGAAGCATCGGTTACGCCGGGCGCGGCGACTTTGCGATGGCCGCGGACGGGCGCCTGTCCCGTCGCGGCGAGCGCGATAACGTACCGTTTGTCTACGCCGGGGCTGCGATCCTGCAGCCGGCGCTCTTCGCCGATGCGCCGGAGCGCGGGTTTCCGCTTACCGACGTGCTCGATCGCGCCGGGGAAAAAGGGCGCCTGCACGGACTACGTCTCGATGGCCTGTGGATGCATGTCGGGACGCCGGCAGCGGTCAGCGAGGCGGAAGCGGCAATCCGCGGGCGAACAGCTTGATCGATCGCGGGCACAAGCGTGTATGATTCCCGCATGCCAGACCCCACGCCGCGTGTTTTCAACATACCTCCTTCCGCGCGCTTTCTTCCGGTCCTGATCGCGGCCCTTCGGGACGGCAGGCTCATTCCCGGGTTTCCCGCCTCACGTGATCCGCTCGAGTTGTCGCGCGCCACTTTGTACCTTCCGACACGACGCGCCTGCCGGCTCGCCCGCGGCGCCTTTCTCGATGCGTTCGATGGCAACGCGGCAATACTGCCGCGCATCGTCGCGCTCGGCGATCTCGACGAGGACGAGATTATTTTCGCGCAAGCCGCGACCGGCGATCTGGCCGAAAACGCATTGGCAATCCCGGACGCCGTCGACTCCCTGGATCGCCGGCTTCTGCTGGCGCAGCTGATTGTACGGTGGGCCGAGGCAATCCGCCCCGACCGGGGCGCGCCGCTGATCGCCAATACGCCGGCGGCGGCGCTTGCCCTCGCTGATGACCTTGCTCGCCTGATCGACGACGCGATCACCCGCAAGATGGACTGGCAGGCGCTGGACCGGCTGGTGCCCGATCAGTTCGACAAGTATTGGCAACTGACGCTGGACTTCCTCAAGATTGCCCGCAGTTACTGGCCGGAGCGTCTCAAGGAAGAGGGCGCAATCGACGCCGCCGACCGGCGCGACCGGCTCATTGACGCCGAGATGAAACGACTCGCAGGCAGCAAGGAGCCGGTCATCGCAGCCGGCTCCACCGGCTCGATGCCGGCAACGGCAAAGCTGCTTGCGGCGATCGCGACATTGCCGCATGGCGCCGTCGTACTTCCGGGACTCGACACGGATCTCGATGACGCCTCCTGGCGCAGGATCGCCGGCGATGACAGCGAGGAAATCGCATCGGCTGCAGTCCATCCGCAGTTTGCGATGCGGGCATTGCTCGAGCGTATCGGCATCACGCGCGACGCAGTGCAACCGCTCGCGGAACCGGCCCCGCACGGGCGCGAACTCCTGGCATCGGAGGCTCTGCGGCCGGCCGCAACCACCGATCAATGGCAGAGCCGACTGGAGGCCCCCGGGTTCGCGGCAATGTGCGACAAAGCGATGGCCAACGTCAGCGTGATCGAGGCCGCCAATGCGGAGGAGGAGGCATTGGCGATCGCAATTTGCCTGCGTGAGGCAATCGATGCGCCGCAGACGACTGCCGCGCTGGTGACCCCTGACCGTGCGCTGGCACGACGCGTGGTCGCGGCGCTGGAACGGTGGGATGTCGAGGTCGACGATTCCGGTGGCGATGCGCTTGCCGACACGGGGGCTGGAATTTTCGCACGACTCGTCGCAGAGGTGGCGCTGCGGGGGTTCGAGCCGGTGCCGCTGCTGGCCCTGCTCAAACATTCCCTGTTCCGGCCTGATGGGAAGACCGGCGTGCATGCACGCGCGGTTTCTGCACTGGAGCGTGCCGTACTGCGCGGCCCGCGTCCGCGCCGCGGCTCCGCCGGTCTCGCGCACGCACTTGCAACATTCAGGGCGACAAGACACGAGTTGCATCATAACGATCCGCGCGGCTTGGTCCCTCTTGCCGATCTCGATGCGGCGGACATGCTGGTCCAGAAACTGGCGCAAGCGCTTGCGGCGCTGGAAACGCTCGGCCAAAGGCGGCACAGCCTGTCTGTGCTCGCCGCCGCACACGCCAGGGCGCTCGAAGCACTTACCGACGACGGCAGATCAATTGCCGTCTATGCCGGCCCCGATGGCCAGCAGCTGCGGCACACGCTTGAAACAGTCGCGGAGAGCGGTGCTTCGCAAACGCTGGAACTGGCGGCCGGCGACTACCCGGACGTTTTCCGTTTGCTCTGCTCGGGCCGCGCCCAGCGGCGCCCGGAGACGGGCAATCCACGTGTGCGTATTTTCGGCCTGCTGGAGTCGCGTCTGCAGACCGTCGATCGTGTCGTGCTCGGAGGGCTCAACGAAGGCGTCTGGCCGCCGGACACCCAGAACGATCCATGGCTAAGCCGGCCGATGCGGCTCGCGCTTGGTCTCAATCTGCCGGAGCTGCGCATCGGGCTGTCCGCGCACGATTTCGCACAAGGGTTGGGCGCGCCCGAAGTCGTCCTCACGCGTGCCGCCAAACGGGAGGGCGCGCCAACCGTAAGCTCGCGGTTTCTCCAGAGACTTTCCGCCGTCGCCGGCGCCGAACGCTGGAAAGAGGCGCAGGCGCGCGGTGCCAGATATGCGGAGTACGCACGCGCCATTGATCACCCGGAAAAGGTTGCCCCGGTGGCACGGCCGCAACCGACACCGCCGCTCGAGGCCCGCCCGACACAATTGAGCGTCACGGACATCGAGAACTGGCTCCGCGACCCGTACACGATATACGCCAAGCACGTCTTGCGCCTGTTCCCGCTGGATGCAATCGACACGCCGCCCGGCGCCACCGACCGCGGCACGTTCATTCACGATGCGATCGGCGAATTCACCAGGACTTTCGCGGATGCCCTTCCCGCCAGCATCGCCGCCGAACTTGTTGAGCTCGGAAAAAAACATTTTGCGCCGCTTGAGGACTACGAGGAGGCACGTGCATTCTGGTGGACGCGTTTCCTGCGCATTGCCGACTGGTTCGAGGGTTGGGAGCGCGAGCGTCGCGCCGGGGCGGCCAAAATTTTTGCCGAAATTTCTGGGAAACACCCGATTGCGCTCGGCAGAACCGAATTTCTTCTTACTGCGCGCGCCGATCGGATCGAGCAGCGCGCGGACGGCAGCTATGCGATCCTTGATTACAAGACCGGACAGCCTCCGACCGAGCCGCAGGTGCGCAGCGGGTTGGCGCCTCAGCTCACTCTGGAAGCGGCAATCCTTCGTAACGGCGGCTTCCCAGGCATCGCCCCCGGCTCCGTGTCCGAAATCAGCTATGTACGCCTGAAAGGCGGCGACCCGCCGGGCGAACGCAGGAACATCAGGATCGTCGACGGCACGCCCGACAGCTGCGCCGACACGGCACTGCAGAGGCTGACGGGTGTCGCGCTGAAGTTTCTCGTCGACGGCGAGCCCTACCGCTCGCTCGTACATCCCATGTGGAAGAAGCACTACGGAGACTACGATCATCTCGCGCGCGTCAAGGAGTGGTCGGCCTCCGGCGGCGAAAGCGAGGTGGACCCGTGAGCGCTGCCCGGCAAATTCCGGACGCTGCCAGGGCTCGTCAGATCGCCGCTGCCGATCCCGAACGCTCGGTATTCGTGTCTGCCAATGCCGGCTCCGGCAAGACACACGTGCTGGTACAGCGCGTAATCAACCTGCTTCTGGGCGGTGCCGACCCTGCGAAAATCCTTTGTGTCACATTCACCAAGGCCGCAGCCGCCAACATGGCAACGCGCGTATTCGAAACGCTGGCAGAATGGACTGCCCTCGACGATGCGACACTCGATAGCAGGATCAGGCTTGCAACCGGAAAGTCACCCGACGCTGCACGACGAGCCATGGCGAGGCGCCTCTTCGCCAATGCGCTGGAGACACCGGGGGGCCTGAAAGTCCAGACCATCCATGCCTTCTGTGCGCGCCTGCTGCACCAGTTTCCGTTCGAAGCCGATGTTGCAGCACGCTTCGAGGTGCTCGACGAGGCCGCAACCACACAGCTGCTCAACAAGCTGATGCTGGAGGTGCTGCTGGAAGGCGCCACCAAGCCTGACAGCGCGCTCGGCCAGGCGCTGTCCGTTGCCATCGCCACCGCCGCCGACATCACCTTCAAGGACGTGATCGCGGAAACGATCGGCAAGCGTGACCTGATCACCGCATGGACCAGCCGGACCGGCGGTGTTCAACAGGCCATTGATGAATTGAGCCGCATCTTCGGACTTGCGCCGGGGGACAGCATCCGGGCAGTTGAAAATGAATATTTTTCCCGTTCACTCATTGCACCGAACGAATGGCCGCAACTGATCGATCTCTTTTCGACCGGCTCCAAAACCGACAGGGAGCGCGCCGATTCGCTTTCCGCCGCGCTTCGCTTGGCCGGGCGAGAAAGGCTCGAAAAATACCTCGACGTGTTCTGCACGAGCGAACGCAAAGGCCGCGCCAGCCTGCTGACGAGAAAAGTTGCCGATGCCAATCCGCAATGGGCCGACCGCCTCAGCGCGGAAAGGGATCGCGTTTGCCGGCTGATCGAGCGCGAATTTGCCCTGCGCGCGCGCGATCGAAGTGCCGCGCTGGTCACGGTTGCCGCGGAGGTCATTGAGCGCTATCGCACCGAGAAGGATCGCCGGGGGTTGCTGGACTACGAAGATCTGATCGACAAAACGCTCACGCTGCTACGGGATGCCTCCACCAAGAGTACGGCGGCGGCATGGGTGCTCTACAAGCTCGATCTCGGTATCGACCACGTGCTCGTCGACGAAGCACAGGATACCAGCGACAAGCAATGGGAAATCATCAAGATTCTTGTTGCCGAATTCCTGCCCGGCGGAGCGCGCGATAATGTAAAACGCACTTTGTTCGCGGTCGGTGATGAAAAGCAATCGATCTTCTCGTTCCAGGGCGCGGTACCGCACAAGTTTGCTGAAATGCGCGACCACTTTCGCGCTCTGCATGAGACCAGCGACGTCGCTTTCGCGGTTGAGCGACTTGACTTCTCTTTTCGTTCCGCGGCCGGTGTGCTCACCGCTGT
>Ga0070741_10007584_pt1 | contig 22342 bp, 14 predicted proteins | sample Coa_R1_4_FD_66440 | JGI IMG/M metagenome (GOLD analysis project Ga0070741, IMG submission 66440) | Surface soil microbial communities from Centralia Pennsylvania, which are recovering from an underground coalmine fire - Coalmine... | ecosystem: Environmental > Terrestrial > Soil > Unclassified ... | reverse complement strand
TTAGAATCCTGTTAGCGTTCGGATATGGCAGAGGTTCAAAGAGAATTGGATTGACTGCGCTGAAAATTGCCGTGACGGCGCCAATCCCAAGCGCAAGGGTTAATACGCTGACAATTGTAAAACCCGGCCGTTGTCTTAAGATACGAGCGGCATAGCGAAAATCCTGGAGCAAATCTTCAAACCAGCGAGTACCCCGCGCGTCGCGGCATTTTTCCTTTACTTGCTCGGGACCGCCCAGTGTAAGTTTGGCCATTCGCAGAGCCTCTTTAGGCTCATATCCTTTTTCAATCAGATCGTTAGTGTGAAAGTCGAGATGGAATTGCAATTCTTTGTCGAGTTGCGTTTCCATTGTATTTCGACGTAACAGACGATTCCACCAATTCATTCCCCACCTCGTTCAGGCAGAAAATCTGGATGACTATTTCGTCATTCCCATCATGCTTTACAGATATCACTCAATGGTCAACCAGATCATCGAGCAGTCTTCCCCTCTCTCTCGCCTCTCTTTGATACGCTCGTTTACGTCCTGACGCGATTCGTCGAATTTTCGTTTTTGATTGTTATTCAATTGGTCGCGAACTTTAACGGCGGTTTCCTCCCGCAAGGCGCGTACCTTCTGCGCTCTGCTGTCTACGGATAGTGATTTATCGGCTCCGATTGACTCAAGCTGCGCTAGTTGGTCTTTAATAATGGTCGTGATTTTCTCCTGCTGGCTCGGGCTCAGATCAAGTCTGGATGAAAGAAATTTCACATGCTCGTCGGCGTCGGGCATTTGACAGCCGTGTCCCTCGCCGTATCCTTGACCAAATCCCTGGCCATTTCCCTGGCTTACTCTGCCTCCTTCGCCATGTCCATAGCCGTTGCCAGTGTGCACCAGCATTTCCTTCTGAATCGCATCGAACTCCTGCTTTTGATCATCATTTAACAGTTTGCGGATTTTAGAAGCGCTTTCCTCCCGCAGTACATTAGTTCTGCGCGTTCTCTCGGCGGCTGACAGAGACCGGTCCTTATTGATGGCTTGTGAACTTGTCATCTCATCGTTGATTATCGGCTTGATCTCCTTTTGCTGAGTCGCGCTAAGATTCAGTCTTCTGGAAAGCAGATTAAGATAATTGTGGGCGCTGGTCGTATTATTATTCTGCCCTACCAATGGTTGGACAGCGAAAACTGCTCCTGCTAATAACAACAGAAGCATCACGACTTTGGATTTGATAATTCTCATTTAATTGCTCCTACTGTTCGAGTCTTTAACTATTCGGACCGAAGTGCCACCATCGGATCGACCTTCGACGCGCGTCGAGCAGGCACCCAGCAAGCAAACAGCGCGACAGTTGCAAACAAGATCGCGACAACAACTAAAGTGACCGGATCAGTTGGCTGAATTCCATAAAGGAAGGATTTCAGAACCCACGACAGCGCTAACGCAATCGCCAGTCCCGCAATCACGCCGCCAGTGATAAGCTTAAGCCCTTCGCCTAAGACAAGACTGAGAATTTCGCTCCGACCCGCGCCGATGGCCGAACGAATCGCAATCTCGCGCCGACGAGCGGTCACCGACAACGACAGCACGCCGTAAATACCTATAAGTGTAAGAATGCTGGCTACTACTGAAAACCCAACCAGAAGCTGCATTGCGAATGATCGCGACGCAAGCGAATCGCTGCGAATCTGTTCCAGGGTTTTTGCGAATTCAACCGAAGCGGTGGGCTCTACGGCGTGCAGTTCGCGCTGAACCGCGACTATCATCGAACGATGATCCGCGGTCGTGCGAACAACCAGATGTTTTGTGAATGGCGTTGCCTGCCACATGCACAGATATATTTCTGGCTCAGCAGCTTTTGTTAAATCATCAGTGCGACCGTTCGTCACGACACCTGTGATTTCATGAGGAGCTTTCTGCCGGCCGTTAAACCAGAGCTTCCTTCCGATTGGGTTCTGGTTCGGAAAATAGCGATCTACAAAAGCCTGATTAACGATAGCAACATTTGGCGAGCCTTCTTTCCCATCGTCGGTGGAGCGGAATTCCCGGCCCTGTGTTATCTGCAAATTCAATAATCTGAAATAATCTTCAGTCACTGAACGGACAGGAAATGATAATTTGTCGCTCGGTTTGGCCGGCTCTGGTTGGCCCTCGATGTCGACTTCAACGGGCCAGCTATTGCCTGTTAATGGCACCCCCCAGGCAAAGGCGGCCGCTTGAACTCCCGGCACTCGGGACACGCGTTCTAAAGCGTACCTGTGAAAGTTGGTTCTCTTTTCGCTGTCGGGTTCCACAGAGGTAACACTTAATGTGAGAATATGCCCGATGTCGTAACCGGTTTGCACACTCGCCAGGTTGTTCATAGTACGAATCAGCAAACCTGCGCCGACAAGCAGCGACAGAGTGAGCGCAGTTTGAGTAATGACGACGCCGCGCAACAATCTGCGCTCGCCGCGGCCTGCGCTGGTGTTCGGGCCGTCGCTCTTTATTGTCTGCATGGGATCCAAACGCGAAGCGCGAAATGCGGGAAACAGCCCCGCGAGCGCTGCCGCCAGTATTGCTGCAGCCAAACCGCACATCAGAACCGGCCAGCCGGTTGAAACCGCATCCAGGCGCGGAATGGCATGGCCTCCTATTACCTTGAAGACCTTGACGATCCCAATCGCAAGACCGATCCCAAACACTCCGCCGACCAGCGCCAGAACCAGACTTTCGGTCGATACCTGGCGAAATAGCGTTGCTCTGCCCGCTCCCAGCGCGCACCGCACTGCATACTCCTGTTGTCGCTGTAATCCTCGAACCAGCAGCAGCGCCGCCGCATTTCCGCATGCAATCAGTAAAACCAGCGCGGCCGCGCCAAATAATGGAAGCAAGATACGACGGCCGTCTCGATTCGATTCCGCTGTTAATGACTGCAATTTTGGAATTACACCCTCCAGGTTTTTGTCCGTTTGCGCTTCCCGAGAAACAATAACCCTCAACTCTGCCTGCGCTGACTCCGGCGTGGTCCCTGGCTTTAACCGTCCGACGACGTTCCAAAACGGATCATTAAGAATTTGTTGATTCAAGACGAACGACATCCAGAAATCTACCGGCGCGTTAACGTTGTAATTTGGTTCTTTGGATGCTCCGGGAACAGGCAGGAATCGAATTCCCGGCGGCATTACTCCGATTACAGTCAAAGGTGTTTTCTGGCGGCTGATGTTGACAGTCTTTCCGACAATGCCAGGATCGCTGTTGAATCTCCGTTGCCATAGTTCGTATCCAAGAACGATCCAGGGCGACTTAATGCCGTCCTGACCTTCGACGGAGACGCTGCCAAGCATAGGTTTCAAACCCAGGGTGCTGAAATAGTCTTTTGTTACGATCAGCCCTTCCATTGACTCGCTGCCTTCAGGCTGGACCAGAAAATTGAAGGTCCAGGAATAGCCAGCAAAATTGTCAAACGATTTCGCCTGTCTCTGCCACTCAGTCCACTGACTGGCAGACCATCCCTGGGTCGATTCCTGACCATCAGTTCTGACAGAAGGAATCAACACAAGTTGTTCAGGATGCGCGTAAGGTGGTGGCGTCAATAAAACGCCCTGAATCAAACTGAAAACCGCCGAGGTTGCGCCGATTCCCAATGCAAGCGTTAAGACGCTTATAATCGTGAATCCGATTCGCTGCCGCAGCATTCGAAGAGCGTATTTCAAATCTCTCACAAGTCCCTCCAACCAGCGCGTGCCGCGCGCGTCTCGACATTTCTCTTTTACTTGTTCAGGACCGCCGATCGAGAGTCTGGCCAATCGGATTGCTTCCTTTGGCTCATGTCCTTTTGCAATCAGATCGCAGATATGTTGATCCAGATGAAATTGCATCTCTTTGTCGAGTTGCTCTTCCATCTTTGCTCTTCGCAATAGGCGATGCCACCAGTTCATCGTGCACCTCCGGAAACGGATTGCAGTCTTTGCAGTTCGATCTGCGTGATGTCTGGGTTTCGCGCGGCTGAAACCAGTGAATATGTGAAAACGTCTATTCGGTGCTCTCGTTTAACCTCAGTATCAGACCAACAGCTTGCGACAGGCGCTCCCAGCTCTGCGACTCCGATTCAAGTTGAGCCCGGCCTTTGCGCGTCAGGCGATAGAACTTTGCCTCGCGGCCGGTCTCTGTCTCTTTCCAGTCGGCTGCCAGCAGTTTTTTGTTTTCCAGCCTATGCAACGCGGGATAGAGAGAACCTTGTGGAACCTGTACGACTCCTCTGGATACTTGCTGTAGCCGTTGCGCGATGGCATAGCCATGAACCGGTCCCAGCGCAACCACTTTTAAGATCAACATGTCCAAAGTCCCCTGTGGCAGATCCGATTTGTCGGCCATTCAGTGATACCTTTCGCTTCTACATATTATGCTTCTACATATTAGGTGCGGCCGTGACGAGTGTCAAGGAATAGATTTGTCTCGGATTCAGTTTCGATAAAAGAATTCCCGACCGCTTATTTGGGAAGCAGTAGTCGGGAATAAAGCGTCGAATTGCTTTTCACCGGCAAACGATGCTGGTTGCCGGTGAAAATTCAGAGGGGAAAGCCAGCCGACGTCTTCTCAATGAGAAAAGGCGCTGAACAATCTGCCCGCCAGCGTAGTGCCGCTCAGAACGACCGATGCGCCGATCGCCAGGAACGCAACAAGGCTCAACACCAGAGGATCAACGCCGCTCAAGGCAAGGATGCCCAGAACAACGGCAGCAGCTCCAACCAGCACCTCAGAACCGCTTGCAACGGTCAACATCTCCCTGGTCACCTGATGTGTTCGACCGAACCGCATATCATGGACAACCGGGACAACCGGCATCGAGCTGAGCTTTGCCATTGCGCCGCTTGCCATCAGCAGCGCCCCGCCAAACACGATAGCCGCAGTCGGCAGCATAGTCATTGGGTTAATCCCCAGCAGCGCCAGGATTCCCAGCACTATGCCCGCGACGCCGCAGGCGGATTCCATTCCCATCCCTCCCGCTACTATTTCTTGTGTGTAATCAGCCTGAGTTCTGGTGAGAAATCTTGTATAGCGGGCAGCAATCGTGCCGCCTCCAATCAAAAGCGCTCCGCCGAGGGCAATTGCCGCAACCGACGTCAGTTCCATCGGAAACAGACCTATAAGAGCAAGTATTGATAAAACAATAGCGCCCAGTCCGCCGATTCCTTCCAGAACCGAACCGCCTGCGGCTGCTTCCATCGAAGTTCTCTCCTGTTCATAGGTGACATTTTCAGATACGTGATCCATTTGATACTCCTTTCTCCAAGAAATCTTTGTGAGGAGCGTCTGCTCCCTTGTGGAGTCGCTACGTGGTGACAGGACAAGGAGTACGTCTGTTCAAATCAGCAGATGTAACTTGGAACAGCACACTCACTCTGCTAGATAGTGACGCAAATTATGTACCTTCAAGTACAAAACAAGCTGTTCGGAGAGTTCTATTCTGGGCGAAGTTTCAAAGCGAAAAGTTCATTCTTTCAGTTACTGCGATAGTTGATCGCGGCATCCAGCACTGGATCACGGCCGGCGAGTTCGTCAGCCAAATAAAATGGAACGCGAACGTCCGGTTCCAATGCGGAAGGATCGCTGTCTTTCACCATTTTAAAATACTTCGTGCAGTACTGGATGGTGAGCTTGGAATTCGGCAGTGTTATCAGCCTGACCTCACCATATCCGTTCGGCTTTTCACCGGTTGACGAGCCGATAAGTGTCGCATGAAGATAACTTTGAAAACCGATTGCATTATCCTGTGCAGATGAAAACGTCTTCGGACCACTCAACACGAACACCCTAGAACTGAGTGCGGGTCGCTTTTTGAGTCCAATACTGAGGGGCCAAACTATGCTGGAGTTTCCGCCGCCATTCCAACGAAGATCGACGATGACTCGATCCACCTGATGAGCGTCGGCGAATGCCAGCAATTCATCGGCAAAGTCCTTGAATGGCAATTTCGGATCGTTAGCACATTGATTGTACTGAATATACAGAATGTGCGCGTCTGAGAGATATTCGTACCAGTAGTATCTATCAAGATGCTTTCGATAAAGTGGAACGGGAATATCAAGAGCTTTGAAAATGCTCACCTGCTGCTCTCCTGCCTGAGGCGTGACCACAAGCTTGAATGGCTCACCGCCAGGTTTGACAAGAGTCAATTCAAGTCGGTTGTCATCGCCCATCGCTCGGGTTAGTTTTAAGACCTTCACTGTTTGGAAAAAGGCAGGGCTTTGCTCGCGCAGCCAGGTGTCATTTTCGTGCGCAATGTATGGCGCAACCGCAGCAAGAAGCTGCTCAGGCGTCAGGTTTCCGATCCGTAAGACGCGCGCACCGAGAGCAGCTTTGTTATCCGGCGTCGCGGCGACAATTGCCAGACCATCTGAATACCATTCGAACGTAATCGGCATCGGGCGGAAGCCTAGCTTTAACGTCGGTAAGTAAACGTACGTGTGTCCGACATTCGCACTGGCAACCAGCCGCATCAGTCGCAATACGATTTCGTTGTCGGTGAGCTTCGTAATGTCACTTCGCAATGCCGACAGTTCATTGTTGAAAGCAGGCTGAGGATAGAGCTTCGCGAAGTCTATGTGTTTAGCTGGAAATTCATCAGCGAAGTAGTTCAGGTCCTGTTTCCATTGATCCTCACGGCTGACTTGCGGAGTCTGTGCTGCGGAAACGGTCAGAGCAACCGCGCAGACTAATATTGCCTTCACGATTTGGCGGCGTGAACAGGTAAATCGCATCGCAAATTCCCGTCGGATCCAAAATCACGGAGATCAGAGGTTTATAGACGCCATTAAAATCCAATTTGTTAACACCGTCTGCGCGACTACGTTAATTATGGGGACTATTTGCTAAGTTGCTCTCTGGCCGTTCTAACTTCCGGAACATCAGGATCGGCCGCGCTCCATAATTGAAGGAAGGCCTCATATTCGTTGGCTGCCCTGTCTTTGTCGCCCCTCAAGTCAAAAGCCTGTCCAAGATAATAGTGAGCAAGCGGATAATTTGGATTTAGTTGCAGGATGCGGTTGAATTCAGTTATTGCTTCATCGGCTTCGCCGATTTCCAGATATGCTCGGCCGAGACAGTCTTCGTGGGTATCCACATCTAGTACAGACGGTAGATGTCGCAATGCCGTTTTGAAGTTGGCAATTGCCTCGTTGCGTTGGCCACTTTTCAGTGCGGTATAACCTCGATAATAGTACGCACTGCGCTGGTCTTTCCTGGCGCCGGGTTGCGGATAGGGAAGGCTGTCGAAAACAATTGGCTGCAGTTTCGCTGCCCCCTCTTTATCGCCCTTTTCCAACACGACAATTAACAAATGCCAGACTGAACCATTGTGGAACTGCGCTTCATTGCTGGCCGCCTCTTCGAGGTTCGCTAAGTCGCCTTTCCTTACGTAAACATCCGCAATTCGCCCCCAGCCAATAGCTCGAGCAAAATCAGAATCAGCGCTATCAATATAACCTTTATATTGAACAATCGCATTGGCGTATTGCCCCTGTTGAACGTAGAAGTCACCAAGACGAAGATTTGCTTTTTTGTAATCAGGATCGAGCGCAATTGCCTTCTTGTATTCCGAGGCTGCTTCATCATATAGGCCGACTCGCTGCAAAGCTCTCGCCAAACTCTCGTGAGCGCCAGGCTCTTTCGCTGCAAGCTCCACCACACGTCGGCCCGCTTTTACTGCGTAGTCGTAATTCCCGATCGTGAGGTAAACGGTCCCGAGCGCGCCATACAAGTTTTCAGCTTCGGGATTCAAGGACAATCCCTGGTTCAATACCTTTATTGCTTCGTCCGGCTGTTCTTCCCCTAACAATAATAATCCTAATCTCTCATACCCTTCCGGTTGTCTCGGATATACTGCGGTCATTTGCCGGAATGTCTTGATCGCTCCTGTGTAATCTTGGTGGGCAATCTGCGACCATCCGGTGACAGTCAAACGTTCCTCCGGAGAAAGCCGATTGCGTGAATCACGCGTCTTATCCAGGTCAAGAGCTTTGTCCAGGTATTGTTGCCCTTTATCCGGTTGAATTCCGTTTACACCGTAAACATAACCGATCCACGCGTACGCCATTGCGGAGTCGGGATCCTGCTGCACCGCCAGTTTTAACAGCTCGACAGCGTTTTCATTTTCGCCAGCTTGAGCTTTGCTTTTCCCGAGCGAGTAGAACGGCGTCGCATCCAGCTTGACGAGAACATTCAGGTGGCCGGAAAGTTTCGATGTAAGCAGTCCCATCTGTGTTGGTAATTCATTGGCATTTCGAATCGTGATCGATTCTTCGGCGATTTTATTCCCGCTGTCGAGATCAAACAGTTGAGTCGTTAGCCGATTATGATCGGGTTTTCCACTCACCGTTCCGACAATCGCTGCCTGAGCCTTGCTTTGTCTTGCAACGCTCAGTGCGTCTTGCAGTCCCAAATTATCGCTGGCTCTATGGCCGGTTGCGCTTAACAGGGAATACAGTTGCGGCCGCTTTAGCACAATCAATTTATCAGATAGGCTGAGATCGTTGATCAGCAATTCCGTTAATTCGTCGCGATTCAAATCAGTTCCGGACCGATTTGCAAGGAACATCACGATTATCGATTTCTTTCCTGGAACTTGGGGTATTGTTATCACGGCCGGACGGCTGAAAGAACGCGCTATTCGCCAGCCCGCAACCGATCCAATGATCAGCAAAATCAATAACCCTGCGATGACAGCGATCTTTCTGCTAAACCTGAACCGGCTGGAAGTTCCTGTACTGGGGCCCTGCGACGGCGCAAGCCGCGGCTGTCCGGGCAGAAAGGCCAGATACTCCGTACTGTTAAGAAAAGGTCTGGATTCAGAACTTGGAATTGGATTCTTGGTTGCTGACGCACTAGACGATGCGTTTCCTGCCTGGGTATCACCAATAAACCGCTCCTCGACGGGGCCTATAAATCTATAGCCGATCTTGGGAAACGTCCTGATGAATCGAGGATGATGAACGTCGTCGCCCAGCACATTGCTGATGTCGGCCACACACTGCATTAACGCTTTGTCGGTGATCGTTGAATCACGCCAGATGCCGTGGATTAATTCTTCTTTGGTTACAAGTCGCTGACGTTCATCGAGGAGATAAAGAAGTACCTGAAAGGCCTGTTGGCGCAGATAGAGTTCTCTGCCGCCGCGTGTCAGTGAACCGCGTGATGGGTCGACCTCTATGTCATCCAGCCGATAGATCGGTTTTGCGGCGCTCATAGCCTTCGGATTCTCCGATTGTCTTCAACTGCAGAACAACCTTTTTTATTCGCTACTTCCGGGCTTTCGAGACGTCAGCTCTGAATGGGGAGTAGGGGTGTTCCCTAAATCTTCTTAACTGTCAGGGCGCATTCTAGCGTAGCGACATGCAGGTGTAAAGTTCACAAAACAGTAAGGATGGTTCAGATTTTTACAGCCTGAACGTTCAAGTCATCGCAATAGAAACCGATGGGATGTCAAATGTCTTGCTGCTATTGTTCAAAATAATGAAGGTTCGAGTTTATTCATCCCGCGCAACAGGTTACAATACAGGCTCTTCTATAAATCCGAGCTCATAATCCGGAGGTTCTAATGACCCGTCACATTAGGTCTTTGTTCTTTTTGCTTTTGGCAACTGTTGTCATAATAAAAGCTTCGGCCGGACAGCAAACTCCCGGACCGAAAACTCACAGCAATACAACTCCGCCTGCTAAATCGGAGTCGACGGACGAAAAGGCCGAAACTAAAAAAGACGCCAGGCCTGCTCCAAATCCCGCACCACCAGATATAACAAAAGAGCCGACGCTTTACGTTGTTGGCTACGCACACCTGGACACTCAATGGCGTTGGGAATTTCCGCAGACAATCAGTGAATATCTGCTGAAAACGATGCGGGTGAATTTCGATTATATCGACAAATATCCTCATTATATTTTCAACTGGACCGGAGCAAACCGTTACCGTTTGATGAAAGAGTATTTCCCTGCTGATTACGCAAAAATGAAGGCATATGTCGACGCAGGGCGATGGTACCCGGCAGGCTCATCAATGGAAGAAGGCGACGTCAACATGCCGAACGCTGAAGCCATCATCCGAGAGATCCTCTACGGCAATAATTACTTCAGAAAAGAGTTCGGCAAAGCCAGCGCCGAATACATGCTGCCGGATTGTTTCGGTTTTCCGGCTTCGCTGCCCAGCATTCTTGCTCACGCAGGTGTCAAAGGATTTTCTACTCAAAAGCTTTCGTCCGGATGGCAACCTGCTCCGCACGTGGGTGGTCCGGATTCGCCAGAGAAAACTCCGGAAGGGATTCCGTTCAACGTGGGCATCTGGGAAGGACCCGATGGCAAGACAGTGATTGCGGCATTGAATCCGCTTAGCTATGGGAGCAACGTTACCTACGATCTCAGCAAAACTCCGCCTCCACCACCGACTCCGACTGATACGCAGGGCAGACGAGTGGCTCCGTATGAAGACTGGGTTAAGCGCATCGGCATCGATGGCGAATTGACCGGTATTTTCGCTGATTATCATTACGTCGGTACCGGAGACACTGGTGGCGCAACCAACGAAGATTCGGTCAAACTGATGGAAGAGATCATCAATAAAGGCACCGGCGTCGTATACCCACCGGGATTCAGGCGAGGCGGTGGGCAACAGAACCAGCAGTCGGCTCAGCCAACGCCTGATCCAGTCAAAGTCGGCGATGGACCGGTTCACGTTCAATGGGCTCCGGCGGATCAGATGTTCCTGGATATCCTGAAAACGAACAAGACCGACGCGTTGCCGCGTTACAAAGGCGATCTGGAGTTGATCAATCATTCGGCGGGATCATTGACATCAGAGGCTTATCACAAACGATGGAATCGTCAGAATGAAGTTCTTGCCGACGCAGCCGAAAAAGCATCGGTAATGGCCTCGTGGCTGGGCGCGAGACCTTATCCGCAAGAGCGATTGAATAACGCCTGGACATTAGTAATGGGAGGACACTTCCACGACACGGCTGCCGGGACGGCGACGCCGCGCGCTTATGAGTTCGCCTGGAACGACGATGTCATCGCGATGAACCAGTTTGCTGGTGTACTGACGGACGCGACCGAGGGTGTGGCCTCGGCAATGGACACGCAGACAAAAGGAACATCCATTGTCGTCTTGAACCAGCTAAATATCGCTCGCGAGGATTTGGTCGAAGCTAACGTTTCGCTCCCAGCGGGAACAAAGGCGGTGAGAGTTTTCGGTCCCGATGGTAAAGAGGTTCCCGCGCAACTGGAAGGCAATAAAGTCCTGTTCCTGGCAAAAGCTCCTTCAGTTGGTTATGCAGTTTACGATGTGCAACCCTCTAGTTCCGCTATGACTTCTTCGTTGAAGGTTACTGATTCGTCGCTCGAAAATGACCGCTATAGAGTCAGGCTGGATCAGAACGGCGATGTGTCCAGCATTTTCGACAAGTCGCTCAACAAAGAATTGCTCTCGGCTCCAATCAGGCTGGCGATCAGTCAGGATACGCCGCACGATTGGCCGGCCTGGAATATGGATTTCAAAGACGAGCAGAGACCGCCGAAAACTTATGTCAGTGGTCCGGCAAAGATTCGGATCGTCGAAAACGGACCCGTCCGCGTAGCGATCGAAGTTTCGCGCGAAACTGATGGATCAAAATTTGTCCAGACAATTCGGCTCTCTGCCGGTGACGCGGGCAATAGAATAGAATTTGGCAATTCAATCGACTGGCGAGGACTTGCTTCTAACGTGAAAGCCGTCTTCCCACTGTCAGCTGCTAACAATCTTGCGACCTACAACTGGGATATCGGTACAGTTCAACGTCCGAATGAAAACGAGCGACAGTTTGAAGTCGCTTCGCATCAGTGGATCGATTTGACCGACCAGAGCGGAGCATACGGCGCGACGATTCTCACAGATTGCAAGAATGGCTCGGACAAACCCAGTGATAATACAATCCGACTGACATTGATTCGCACTCCTGGACTGTACACGCCTGATCCTAACAATCCGAATGATCGGCCGGGCAATGGTCGTGGTTATAGCGATCAATTGAATCAGGATTGGGGTCATCACGAGTTTGTGTTTGGAATCGCCGGACACGCTGGAGATTGGAAGCAGTCGCAGACCGACTGGCAGGCTTACAGATTGAACGAGCCGCTGATTGCCTTCGAAAGCGCGAAGCACGCTGGAACGCTTGGCAAGACCTTCTCGCTGGTTAAAATCGATAATCCACGAATCCGCTTGATGGCTCTGAAGAAGGCCGAATTGAGCGACGAAGTCGTTCTTCGTCTTGTCGAAATGGACGGCAAACCTGCGCAAAATATTCATGTTCAGTTTGCGCAGCCGCTTGCCAGCGCGCGCGAAGTAAATGGACAAGAGCAACCAATCGGACCGATCAATTTGCAGGGTGGTGAGCTTGTTACTTCTTTTACTCCCCATCAACCGCGTACTTTCGCATTAAAACTCGCCCAGTCATCAACGCGGTCAACTGCGCCACGGTCACAAGCGGCGCCTTTAAGTTACGATCTGGCCGTTGCAAGCGACGACGACACTAAAACGGCGGGCGGCTTTGACGGTAATGGCAACGCGATGCCAGCAGAGATGCTGCCAACCCATCTCGAATTCAACGGTGTTGGATTTAATCTTGCTCAAGCGAAAACCGGCTCACCGAATGCTGTGGTCGCCAAAGGTCAAACAGTCAACCTGCCGGCCGGAAAATTTAATCGCGTCTACGTGCTTGCCTCCGCCGTCGGAGATCAACCAGCGACATTCCGCGTCGGCGACAAACCAGTAGACTTGACGATTCAGGATTGGGGCGGATTTATCGGTCAATGGGATACTCGGATTTGGAAACAGACTCAGCCGCCGCACGACTGGGCGGTGTCGGCGCACAACGCGAAGTGGGATCTGACACCGGGCGCGAGGAATGAGACTCGAGTCAGGTCGCCGCGTTACCCTGAGGATTACGATCATCTCGTTCCGGGATTTATCAAACGCGCAGATTTAGCATGGTATGTCTCGCATCACCACACTGCTGACGGTTTGAACGAGCCTTACCAGTACTCTTACATTTTCGTTTACGCGATTGATCTGCCTGCTGGTGCGAAAACTCTGACGTTGCCGAACAACGACAAGATTCGCATCATGGCAGTCTCGGTGGCGGACGAAAATCCGAAGGTGCAACCGGCTCAACCGTTATATGATACGTTGTCAAATTCTGATAAATAAATTTTATTTTCTGTCGGGAATGACCTTCGATTCCTGACCAGATAAAAGGAAATCATTAATGAAGAAATCATTGATTGTATTTTTCTGTCTTCTGCTGGCGTTCTCCGCTCTTAGCTGTGGGAAAGGCGGCGCTGCGAGTAATGGCTATACCATAGCGGTAATTCCAAAAGGCACAACTCACGAATTCTGGAAGAGCATTCACGCCGGAGCAGTAAAAGCAGAGCGCGAGCTCAACGATGCTGGCACCAAAGTATCGGTTATCTGGAAGGGTCCGCTGAAAGAAGACGACCGCGAGCAGCAGACACAGGTCGTCGAAGGATTCATCAGCCAGAATGTCAGCGGGATCGTTCTTGCACCGCTTGATAATCAAGCTCTTGTCAGACCTGTAGAAGAAGCTTCACGCGCAAATATTCCGACGATAATCATTGACTCCGGTCTGGCTTCACAATCGATAGTCAGCTTTGTCGCGACAGACAACATGAAGGGCGGCAGTCTGGCAGCAGATCGTCTGGGAACTCTGCTGCAGGGCAAAGGCAAAGTTCTGATGCTGAGATACCAGGAAGGTTCCGCCAGCACAGAAGATCGCGAAGCTGGTTTCGCAAACGAAATGAAATCAAAGTACCCGGGCATCGAAGTCATGACGGGCAATGTTTACGCCGGGCCAACCATCGACACCGCACTGCAGGCTTCCCAGAATCTGCTCAACCGATATGGCAACGAGATTCAGGGAATCTTCACACCAAATGAATCATCGACGGCCGGTATGCAACTGGCATTGGCGGGCATCCAGAAATTGGGTGTGATCAAACACGTCGGATTCGATGCAAAGTCTGCCTTTATCGACGCAATGAAGAAAAAACAATTGGACGGCATCGTAGTTCAGGACCCATTCAAAATGGGTTATCTTGGCGTAAAAACCATGGTCGATCATCTTCAAGGCAAGCAGGTTGACAAACGAATCGATACGGGCGTAATGATGATCACTCCGGAAAATCTGGATGATGCAAATTCACAAAGCCTGCTTCATCCGCCACTGGATCAATATCTGAAGTAGAATTTCTTACTCCAATGGCCTTTGTTGAAATTTCGAATATAGCCAAACGATTCGGCGCTACAGTAGCCCTGGATCACGTTAATATCCAGCTTCAGAAAGGCGAAGTTCATGCCCTGATCGGTGAGAACGGCGCCGGCAAAAGCACATTGATGAACATCCTGGCCGGCCACATCAAGCCGGATTCGGGAACAATCAGTCTCGACGGTAAGCCCTACATTCCGTCTAACCCAACTGACGCAAGGCGTCATGGCATCGCGCTTATTCATCAGGAGTTGTCGCTTTGCCATCACCTGACCGTTGCGGAGAACATTCTGCTCGGAATGGAATCTTCAGTCGCGGGATGGATCGATCACCGCGAGATGCGGCGTCGCACGCTGGAGGTCCTGAAAACATTCCCGCACCCCGATATTACACCGGAGAGTCGTGTCTCCGATCTTTCTATCGCCGCGAGACAGGTTGTCGAAATCTGCCGGGCCGTCGCATCAAAGGCCAACATCATTTTGATGGACGAGCCGACCAGCAGCCTGCAACGATACGACGTGGACCAGCTTTTCTCTCTCATTCGCAAGCTGAAACACGAAGGCCTGTGTGTCGTTTACATCAGTCATTTCCTGGAAGAGATTCGAGAGATAGCTGACCGTTACACAGTTCTTCGTGACGGCAAAAGCATCAGCACGGGGACACTGGATTCCGTCACCAACGATCAAATAGTCGCGCAGATGGTCGGTCGCTCTGTCGAGAGTCTTTATCAGCCGCATCAGCATCCGACTTCGCGCGACGTTCTGTTGCAGGTGCGTGACCTGCAGTGCCCTGGCGTGAAGAATGCGAGCTTTGATCTGCATAGAGGCGAGGTATTGGGGATTGCCGGATTGATGGGCGCAGGACGAACAGAGATGATCCGGGCATTGTTTGGTCTGAGCCCAATAAAGTCAGGCTCAATTCTGTTGAATGGGAAACCGCTGTCGTTGAAAGATTCGCCTGCAACCAGAATCTCGCAAGGGTTTGGATATCTCAGCGAAGATCGCGGTGGCGAAGGTTTAGGGCTTTCGCTCTCAATTGCTGACAATATCACGGCCACGCGTTATTCAACCTGTTCGCAGTTTGGCTGGATCGATCTTGGGAAACAACAAAGCCAGGCGATGGACTGGGTAAGGACACTGGCGATAAAGACTAACAATGCGCTGCAACCGGTCCGTTCGCTTTCGGGCGGAAATCAGCAAAAGGTTGCGCTTGCAAGATTGATGCACCAGGATATCGATATTCTTTTGCTGGACGAGCCGACAAAAGGAATTGATATTGGCAGCAAAGTTCAGATATACGAAGCTGTCGAACGTTGCGTCTCTGCAGGCAAAGCTGTTCTACTGGTAAGCTCTTACTTGCCTGAGTTGTTCGGCAAATGCGACCGTCTGGCTGTAATGTGTCGCGGAGTGCTTTCTCAGGTGAGACCTATTGAAGAGTGGACACCGGAATCGGTGCTGGAAATGGCAATCGGAGGCATTCAGAAAGGCTCGGATCAGTAATGGCAAAGGCCGAGGCATCAATTCAGCAAGAACCACCTGTTGCAAAGAAGACAGGCGTCAAAGGACACGCGTCTTCTCTGCTCGGCCGTCTCGTGCCATTTTTTGGTTTGATATTTGTTATTGCAATCTTCGCTATATTGACCAGAGCTCCGGGACAATATCTTTCACCAGTTAACCTTCGCATCGTTTTATCGCAAACCGTGATTGTCGCTATTGGCGCGATCGGAATGACAGTAATCATAATCAGCGGCGGCATTGACCTCTCTGTCGGATCAGTAGTGGCATTGACCGGCGTTGTAACGGCCCTGGGCGTCGCCAATGGTTGGTCACCATCGCTCAGCATTCTGGCCGCGGTTGCATTAGGGGGTTTCATTGGACTTGTAGATGCGTTAATCATTACGCGATTGCGTGTCGTGCCGTTCATCGCAACGCTGGGAATGATGGGTATTGCCAGGGGTACTGCGAAGTGGCTGGGAAAAGAGCAGACTGTTAACGCACCCAACACCTGGATCAACGGACTGGCAGTAACGTTTCCGAATCCGCCGTGGTTGATAGTTCCGCCTGGCGTTTGGACTGCTCTGATATTGGCCGTGCTGATTGCTCTCGTTCTGCGTAATACAGTTTTTGGGCGGCGAGTCTTTGCAATTGGATCGAATGAATCGGCCGCACGCGCGTGTGGCATCAATACCGACAGACTGAAACTCTGGATCTACGGCATTGCGGGTCTGTTCTTCGGTCTCGCCGGCGTAATGCAGATGTCACGCTTGACGCAGGGTGATCCCACAGTTGCCGTCGGCATTGAGCTGGACATGATTGCGGCCGTCGTAATCGGAGGCGCGAGTCTGAACGGCGGTGAAGGAACGATACTAGGCTCTATGATCGGAGCTTTGATAATGGCCTTCTTGAGAAACGGCTGCCAGCAAATGGGATGGCCAAGTTACTATCAGGAAATCATCATTGGAACCATCATCGTTTTAGCCGTCGCGATTGACCGCCAGCGCCATAAACTTTCTTGAATTAAACAATCCACCAAAAACGGTTTGTTCAACCCGCTGAAGAAGGGGGACTGGTATTGGTTTTGCAACGATTAGTTTTGCGCATACCGCGCAGTTAGAATTTAGCTTATGAGGGAGAAACAACATGCCAGATAACAAACAGAATCTTGGTGACCAAGGCGGACAGAGTGGACAGAAGCAGAACGATCCGCAGCGCAACATCGATCAACAGCAGAATAAGCCCGGACAAGGCGGACAGAGCGGACAATCGGGCCAGCAGAACAAGCAAGGCGGACAGCAGGATCAAATGGGCGAAACCGGACAGCAGGGCAATCTTGGAAAACAAAACAAATAATTATTGACCGACCGGAGGGGGCGTTCAGCCCCTCTTTTCTTTTTCGTACTAATTGTAAAAACACGTGCCCTAAAAGAGTTCAAGTTAAACGCGACGCTTCCCTGCAAAAACCCCTGGACCGTCTAGCTCAGACGCTTTAATATTAGAATAAATCAACGCAGCAGAACGCTACTGATGTTGCGCATTATGCCATAGCACATCCGATCCAGAGGTAAATAGATGAGAAAGATTACTGTCGATGTCCTCTTTCTGATTATCACATTATTTCTGTCGGTCCACTGCCTCCAAGCGCAAGATAAGGAGCCGCAGATTTCGCCTGCGCGCATGGAAGCTCGAAAACAATTGGGAGAGCTCGGAGTTCCTTACAACAAGGAGAGTTTCGTGAAACAGGCTGCTGAGGGCGACACAATAGCAGTGAAGCTGTTTCTGGATTCCGGCATGAATCCAAACGTTTATACAAGTATGGGTCAGGAATACGAGACTGCATTGCTGGCTGCGATTAGAAATGTACAACCCGAAACCGCGCAATTGCTTTTAGCAGAAGGCGCAAACATCGAGATAATTGATTCCGACCGCACTTCGGCGCTGATGGTGGCAGCGCGTACAAATCAACCAACTATTGTTCGATTGTTATTGGCAAGAAATGCAAACATCAACTTCACCAATGCATTTGGTAGCAACGCTCTGTTCGAGGCCGCAAAAGCCCACTCGGACGAGTCTGTGCGCCTGCTGATCGCGAAAGGCGCCGACATTCATGACGACCGACCGGGCAGAGGAGACTCTACATTTTTAATGGTAGCGTCGAGAGACCTTTCTACAGACACGGTTAGACTTATTCTCGATAAAGGGCTAGACGTTAACGCGATATCGGCCGATGGACACACGGCTCTTATGTCAGCGGCATCGGCTGGCAAAACTAGCACTATAAAGCTCCTCCTTGACAAAGGAGCCGATATCAACGCCAGAACTTCGGCAAATGCGACCGCATTAATGCTGGCCGCAGCGTATGCGGGACCAGACGCTGTAAAATTGTTGTTAGACAAAGGCGCCGACATTGATGTGACCGGATATATAGATCAATTTACTGGACCTCCTCTGTCTCACGCCGTGCGACATCGTAAACTTGACAATGTCAAGGTACTCATCAGTCGTAAAGTAGATGTAAATTCGGCAAACAAGGATGGCGCGACCCCCTTGAGTCTTGCTTTGCAAGATGGGAACTCTGAAATCATCGAAGCATTGTCGGCCGCAGGTGTGAATGTGAATGCCCCGTTGCCCAACGGAGACACTCCCTTAATTGTGGCTGTTAAACTTGGAAACCCCGATGTTATCGCATTGCTGATTCGACTGGGGGCAAACGTCAACGCCGAAAATTCAAAAGGGGTAACGGCGCTTAAGGAAGCCCGGGAATACCACCGTTTGGATATAGTCAAAATATTGCAGAGCGCAGGGGCCAGGAATTAACAGTCTCGGTTAACCTGATCACTATTTGTGATCTCGGCGAAAATGCTGTTCATATAGGCACGAAACGGGTTATACTAATCGCGAAGCCACTCATCCGATGAGCGGCCAGAGATGTAAAAGACCTGCGGCCAACAGGTATGCAAACGGCAAAAGTCTGCCTTGGCCCGATACATTGAACTGAATAGGATTTTTGGCGAATGTACCGAGTTTTCTCTTGCAGTATGACCGGTTTATGAGTAGTGTATAGGTTTTGAAATCAAAAGCCTGCGTGAGCCAAGAGCCTCTGCATTCGCTGAAGAACCAATTTGAAAGGAGTACGTATGCCTGAGTTGACAGGGCAAACTTCATCTGCGGCACCATATAGAATCGACACAAAGCTTCATCAGTTACTGTACAAAGCGCCTGCAAGGCCGACTTTGCAGCCCGGATCGCAATTGGAAAAGTTACCGGATCCCGTGTACCCCCAAAAGAATTATGACCAGGTCGGCGAGATGTCCAAAAAGGAATACCAGAAGCTGAATGCCTGGAGAACATGGCGCGGGTGGGGCTCGCCATATTTCAAATCGAGATGGCATAGCGGTGAGTTGCGACCGATCATCCCTTACCTCTTTACAGAGTGGAAGTGCAACCTGGATTGCCACTACTGCTGGTCCTATAACAACACTGTTAAGGGAATGACGGAAGACACCGCGAAACGCTCCATCGATTGGCTCCATTCGATTGGATCGCGCGTGCTGGCGTTGATGGGCGGCGAGCCGCTCCTGCGACCCGACTTCATCCATAAGGTCGTTTATTACGCCGCCAAGAAAGATTTCTTTGTCTATCTGCCGACCAACGGTCGTTTGATGAAACCCGAAGTGATCGACCGCATCGGCGATGCAGGTGTTGCCACGGTGAACCTTGCTATCGACGCTGTTGAAGATAACAAGCCGCTGCCGAAGGCTCTGAAACCGATTCGTCCCTACTTTGATTACCTGGTCAAAAACCAGCACAAGTATGGATATACGATCGCCCTGAACTGCAACATCACCCGCATCAATATGGATGATATCAAGCAGTTGACAGAGATCGCACACGACAACAACGTCGCTATCGATTATCACATCAACGAATCTCCGATGACAGAGCAGCCGCACTTCAAGCATCTGGATGAGAACAGCACCTATTTGACTCCGGAAGATTTTCCGAAGGTCGAAGCGTTAATGGAATATCTGCACGAAAAACGCGCTGCCGGTTACAAGATGGTTAACCCGATACAGCATATGCACGATATGTTGAGATTGATGAAGGGCGATATTCCACCCTGGAAATGCCGAGCCGGTCAGAATTCGCTGATCATTAGAACGGACGGATCACTTGCGCCGTGCTTCCCGATGTATTCGGCTACGCACGACTGGGGCGTCGTTGGAAATCACAAATTCGACGTCAAACAACTGGATGAAATGAAGAAGGAATGCAGCCAGCACTGCCTGTCGACTTGCAATTACATATTGTCGTACTGCTATGACAATGTGCGCGTGATCAAGTGGGCGGCCAAGCAGGCTCTGCGCGGATTCAAAGGGGTCAGCGGCAGCTTCTAGTTTTATCGAAGTCACTGTAAGTGTGGTATCAAAGGCCCGAATCCGAACGGATTTGGGCTTTTATTTTGTGGAGCAGTCGTAGCGCAATCAGGGATGATTGCGCTAGGTTACTTATCCCAATTGCTTGCGGAATCGCCAGGCGCTGATGCTTACCAGCAACACTGCAATGATCACCAGCGCCAATACGTTTGGGTAGAGGACCTTCAGTCCGACGTTCTTCAGCATGATCCCCCGTGAAATCATCGAGAAATGCATGATCGGATTTATATTGGTCAGCGGCTGCAGCCACTTCGGCATTGCCTCGATCGGAGTAGTTGCACCCGAGAGCAGCGCCAGCGGCGGGTTTACAAAGAACCCCATCAATTGAGCCTGCCGCTGCGATTTCGCGAACGTGGCTATAAATGTGCCAATGCCTATACCAGCAAATACGCAAAGCATTCCTGCGGAATAGAGCAGTAACAGACTGCCACGCACCGGCACGCCGAAAACTGTATAGCCGACAATCAGCGCCAATCCAACATCGCACGAAAGAAGCAGGAAAAGCGGCGCTATCTTTGCCAGAATGATTTCCGAAGCTTCGGCCGGAGTCATCAACAACTGCTCTACTGTTCCGAACTCTTTTTCAGTAACCATTGAGGCCGCCGCGACTAATGACCCGTTTAATACTAACAATGTCCCCAGCGTTCCCGTCAAAATAAACCAGGAGTTTTCCAGTCCAGGATTGTAGAGCAATGCGATTCGAGCCGTGATTGTCGACCTCCTGACAGGTGGTCCATTAATGTTTAAGACAACCTGCGGAAGAGTAATCGCCCCCGGAGCAGGACCATTATCCGATGCTGCGCCCGATCCAGTGCTGTTATCAGTCGATGACTGATTAGCCTGCGTCGCCGTATTCTGAGGATTGTTTGGCTGCATTGGCGGAGCAGAGCTCATCGCAATCGTCTGGTTGATAGACGCGATAATACGCCCTGCATAGCCTTGCGCTATCGCAGCCGTATTTGAATTAACCGCATCGATCAACAACTGAACATGCGCGGGAATGTGCCTGTCCAGGTCTTTCGAATAGTCGTATGGGATCACCAGTCCAGCATCCAGATTTCCTTTGCCCAGCTCGCGTCCCATGTCGTCGGAGGATTGAAAATACTGTTCGACTCGAAATGATCGACTTTCAACGAAATTCGACACAAGATCGCGACTCGCCGCGGTCTTGCTTTCATCGACGACGCCAAGGCGCAGATTTGTCACCTCCGGGTTTAACGCAAAACCAAAAACAATCAACTGAATCGTTGGAGGGATAACCAGTGAAACCAGCAAACGACGATTGCGAGCTATCTGTCGCAGCTCTTTCATAAAGAGCGGGAACAACCGACTTGACAGTATTCTTTCCAGTAATCTTCTCATGCGGCCACCTGCATCTTTCGCATGCGTCTCCATCCCATCATAAAAAAGAACAGACCGAGAGCCGCCAACACCAGAGGCGCACGCCATTCCGCAGGCCATCCTCCGCCTCGCAGGAATGCATCACGCGTCAGCTCGACGAAATATCTTGCCGGAACAATGTTGGCGATCCATCGCAGACTTGCCGGAACGTTCGAGATCGGAAAGATGTATCCGGAAAGAAGGAACGACAGTAGAAAGCTCACCAGCGCCACGGCCTGAATGGCAGCGGCCTGGTTAGGAATAGCGGCGCCGACCATTACGCCAAAACTCACGTTGCACAGTAGGTATAGCACCGAGCCAACCAGAAATGGCGTCGGATCCCCCGCGAATCTGAGGCCGAACAGAGTAACCGCGAATATAACAGCGAGTACCCACTCTGCCACCCCTAATACAAAGAACCCGAGAATTTTACCCAGTAGAAATTCGTGAGCCGAGATACTGGAGACATATACCTGCAGAATCGTCTTTTGGTCAGTCTCGCGCGACATGGCCAAAGCTGCCAGCAAAGGCGGAAACAACGCCAGCACGACAGCAAACGCCCCTGGACCGATATATTTCTTCGAATCCCTGCCGGGGTTGTACCAAAGCCTGGTATCGGCAACGATTGCGGGCTGTACGTTCGAAGGATGAATCTGCGCCATGAAAGCCTGAGTAACAGCCGCAGCGTTTCCACGCATAATGTTCGCCGTATTCGCATCCGTTGCATCGATCAACCATTGAACATCGGCATTATTACCTCTG
>Ga0070741_10007583_pt1 | contig 22343 bp, 20 predicted proteins | sample Coa_R1_4_FD_66440 | JGI IMG/M metagenome (GOLD analysis project Ga0070741, IMG submission 66440) | Surface soil microbial communities from Centralia Pennsylvania, which are recovering from an underground coalmine fire - Coalmine... | ecosystem: Environmental > Terrestrial > Soil > Unclassified ... | reverse complement strand
CTCCTCGCCCATGGGGACATCCTCCTCTCGCGGTGGGCCTGGTTGGACTTGAACCAACGACCTCATCCTTATCAGGGATGCGCTCTCACCGAGCTGAGCTACAGGCCCGAGAACACTTCGGAGGCCCATCACCCGGCCCTCGCCAAGCGTACGCGCGGCCACGAAACCGTGTCAACGCGACCGCCGCCCGCCCGGCGTGGTCACTTGCGCTCGGCGAGCGTGACCTCGATCCCCCCCAGCACATCGGAGATCAGGTTGTAGAGAAACGCCACGAATACGTTGACGAGCGACCACACGAGAACCATCGCGAGGCCGATCAGCGTGAGGCGCGCGAAGATCCACGAGCCGTGGATGGTGAACGACTGATCGGCGAACAGGTCCCGGGCCAGACGCGTGATGGAGTCCAGCGCCCCCACCGCGCCGAGCACCGCGTACAGCATGGCGAGCGCGAGGAGCACCACCAGCATGATGCAGAAGTAGAAGAGCAGCGAGAACTTGAAGACGGACCAGGGCCCGACCCGCCGAAGCACCACTCGGGTCTGACGCGGCCGGTCTCGATGGAAGCCCCGACGGCCGGTCGCCGCGGTTTCGGCAGCCGGGGGGCGCACCACGGCACCGACCGCTCCGGCCCGTTCGGACGCGGGCGCGGAGGGGTCCGTGGCGAGACCGGGATCGTCCATGCGCTGAGACACCTGCGTTCCACGTCTTTCTACGCGGCCGAAACGGCTTCGGCAACAACCTCAGGGCTTCACGTGCCTGTTCGGGCGTCCGAGGAGCACCATCGCGTGGAGAGGAGCAAGGACGGCGAGGCCGATCATCGTGATCGTGAAGTCCCACGCTCCCGCCGCAGACTGAACGAGCAGAGCGCCCGCGCCCGCCGCTCCGCCGGCGACCGCGAGCAGCCCAATCGCCGCCCAACCCAGCCGTCGCCAGGTGAGCAGGGTCACCAGGGCGATACCGCACCCTGCAAGGATCGCCACCACACCCGCGAGCGGATGCACGGTGGGATTATGGTCGCTCTCACGCAAGGAGGGACGTGTCCGAGGGCCATCCCATTCCCGATGCCGAGAGCATGCCGGCGGCCCACGCTGGTCACCGCGGAGCGCGCATCGAGTCCGATCTGCGCCGAATCCTCGCGGTCCAGGCGCTGCGGGCGTTTGCGTACGGGTTCGGCGTCGTCGTGCTCGGGACCGAGCTCGACCGGACGGGAGCCTCGGCACTCCAGGTCTCGCTGGTGTTCACATCGATGCTGGCGGGGATGGCGCTCACCTCCACTGTGGTCGCGGTGACGGGCGACCGGCTCGGCCGCCGGCGCCTGTACGTCACCCTGCTGACGGTCATGGGGATCACGGGAGCCGTCTACGCGGTCACGGCCCGGGTGTGGATCCTGGCGCTCGTCGCGCTCACGGGGACGGTGTCCACCGACGCGAACGACTCGGGGCCGATCACCTCGCTGGAGCAGGCGATGATCGGACAGGCCCCCGGCGCCACGCGCGTTCGGGTCTTCGGCCGCTACAACGCCGCGGCGTACCTGTGTGGCGCTCTGGGCTCGCTAGCCGCCGGCGGCCCCGCCTTCCTCAGGCGGGTCTGGACCGGCGCCCCCGCGGACCGCCGCTGGTTCCTCGTCCTGCCGATCGTCGCCACTCTATGCGTGGCGATCGCGCGCGGCCTCTCCCCGGCGATGGAGCCAGAGGGTTCGCCCCGCGACCACCGACCCCTGGAGCGCTCGCGCCGCAGCGTCCGCCGGCTCTCCGGGCTGTTCGCGCTCGATTCGTTCGCCGGCGGCTTCGTCGTGTCGTCGTTCATCGTGTTCTGGTTCGCGAGGCGGTACGACGTCGGGCCCGAGGTCATGAGCCTGGTCCTCTTCGCGGCGGGGCTCCTGCAGGCGGCTTCGTCGATCGTGGCGGCTCGGCTGGGCGCACGGATCGGCCTGCTGAACACGATGGTGTTCACCCACCTGCCTTCGAACCTCCTGCTCCTGTCCGTTCCGCTGATGCCGGCGGCCCCCGCGGCGATCGCGTTGCTCCTCCTGCGGTTCGCCCTCTCGCAGATGGACGTGCCCACGCGGCAGGCGTACCTGGCCGCGCTCGTCGACCCGGAGGAGCGAACGGCCGCAGCGGGGATCACCAACACCTCGCGCTACGTCGTCCGCCCATTCGGCCAGCTGCTCGGAGGGGCGCTCATGAGCGCGAGTGTGGCGGCTCCGTTCATCGCCGCAGGAACGCTGAAGTGCGTCTACGACCTCGCGCTCTACCGGACCTTCCGCCGCGTCCCGCTCCCCGAAGCGGCTAGCCCTCGTCCATCTGTGTGATCACCGGGGCGAGCGCCACGACCGTCGCGCCCTCCTCTACCCGCATGGTGCGGACTCCCTGGCTCGCGCGCCCCACCCGCCGGATGTCGGCGGCCGCGACCCGGATCACGATGCCCGATGACGAGATGACGAACATGTCCTGGTCCTTGGACCCAATGAAGGCGCCGGCCAGCAGCCCCGTCTTGCGAGTGAGCGTGTGGCCGATCACGCCCTTGCCCCCTCGCCCCTTCGTCGGATACTGATCGAGGGGGGTACGCTTGCCGTAGCCCTGCTCGGTGACGCTGATCAGCTCCCCGCCCTGCGACGCAACGCCGAGCTCGATGACCTCGTCGTCCTCTGCGAGGCGCATCCCGATCACGCCGGCCGCCTGACGTCCCATCGGGCGGACGAGGCTCTCCTTGAACCGGATCGCCTGACCCCTGCGCGAGACGAGCAGGATCTCGTCCTTGCCGTCGGTCAGGCGGACGTCGATCAGCTCGTCCCCCGGCTTGAGGTTGATGGCGGCAAGTCCCGTGCGCGGCGAGTCGTACTCGGGCAACGGAGTCTTCTTGACCATCCCGCGCTTGGTGGCGAACAGAAGGTACTTCCCTTCCTCGTACTCCTTGAGATCGATGACCGCGGAGACCCGTTCCTCGGCCGTGATCGAGACGCCGGGCAGGTTCGCGGCGTACAGCCCGCGCGCGGTTCGGCTCGCCTCCGGCACCTGGTGAACCTTCACGCGGTAGACCTTGCCTCGTGTGGTGAAGAAGAGGAGCCAGTGATGGGTCGTCGTCGTGAAGACGTGGCTCACCACGTCCTCCTCCTTGAGGTTCGCCCCTCGAACGCCCCTGCCGCCCCGTCCCTGCCGTCGGAAGTTCTCGACGGGCTGCCGCTTCACGTACCCGGCCCGGGAGACCGTGATGACCACGTCCTCCTCGGCGATCAGGTCCTCGACCTCCAGCTCTCCCTCATCGGGACGGAGCTGGGTGCGCCGCTCGTCCCCGTATTTCTTGCGGATCTCGAGGAGCTCGTCCTTGATCACGCCGCGAATCTTCTTGGGGTCCTTCAGGAGCGACCGCAGGTGCCGGATGCGGGCGAGCAGGTCCGTGTGCTCCTGCTCGAGCTCCTCCCGCGCCAGACGCGTCAGCCGCCGCAGCGGCATGTCGAGGATGTGGTTGGCCTGAACCTCGGAGAGCTTGTACTGCTTCATCAGCTTGGCGCGCGCCTCCTCGGCGTCGCGCGACCCGCGGATGATCTTGATCACTGCGTCGAGGTTCGCGAGCGCAATCAGCAGGCCCTGGACGATGTGATCGCGCTCCTCCGCCCGCCTGAGCTCGAACCTGGTTCGCCGGGTGACGACCTCGACCTGGTGGTCGACGTAGTGGCCCACCATCTCGGCGAGGTTCAGGACCCTCGGCACGCCGTCGACCAGCGCGAGCATGATCACGCCGAAGCTGTCCTGCAGCTGCGTGTGCTTGAAGAGCTGGTTCAGGACGACCTGCGGGTTCGCGCTCCGCTTGAGGTCGATCACCAGCCGCATGCCCTGGCGGTTCGACTCGTCCTTCAGGTCGGCGACGTCCTTGATCTTGCCGGCGCGAACGAGCTCGGCGATCTTCTCGGCCAGGCGGGCCTTGATCACCTGGTAGGGAAGCTCCGTGACGACGATGCGCTGCCGGCCCTGGTTCGTCTCCTCGATCTGCGTCACCGCGCGAACCTTGATCGAGCCTCGGCCGGTCGTGTAGGCGTCCACGATCCCCTGCTTGCCGAGGATCGCGGCTCCCGTGGGGAAGTCCGGTCCTTTGATGAACCTCATGAGCTCCTTCGGCGTGGCGTCGGGATGGTCGAGGTAGTAGACGACGCCGTCGATCACCTCGCCGAGGTTGTGGGGTGGGATGTTCGTCGCCATGCCGACCGCGATGCCGCCCGCGCCGTTCACGAGGAGGTTCGGGAACCGCGCCGGCAGCACCACCGGCTCCTGCGCGTTCCCGTCGTAGTTGTCGACGAAGTCGACCGTCTCCGCGTCGATGTCCCGGAGCAGCTCCATCGCGAGCGGCGCCAGGCGGGCCTCTGTGTACCGCATGGCCGCGGGTGGGTCGGCGTCGATCGAGCCGAAGTTGCCGTGCGGGTCGATCAGCGGGTAGCGCAGGGAGAAGTCCTGCCCCATGCGAACCAGGGCATCGTAGACGGGCTGGTCGCCGTGCGGGTGGTAGCTCTTGATCACCTCCCCCACGGTGGCGGCACACTTGCGATACGGGCGATCGGGCCGATACCCCGACTCGAGCATGGACCACAGGATCCGCCGCTGAACGGGCTTGAGGCCGTCCTGGACGGACGGCAGCGCACGGCCGACGATGACCGACATCGCGTAGTCGAGGTAGGAGCGCTGGATCTCTTCCTCGATCTCGACCGGTTCCACCCGGCCGCGGAGCAGCGAGACGTCGCTGCCCCCGCCGCTCGCCGCTCGCCGCTTAGACATCGAGGTTCTGCACCAGATGGGCGTTCTGCTCGATGAACTCCTTGCGGGCGGCCACGTCCTCGCCCATCAGGACGGTGAAGAGCCGGTCGGCGGTCGCCGCGTCTTCCATGGTGACCTGCAGGAGAGTCCGGGTCTCGGGGTTCATCGTGGTCTCCCAGAGCTGCACGGCGTCCATCTCGCCGAGACCCTTGAACCGCTGGGGCTGCTCCAGCTTGCCGTTGCCTCGCTGCTTGCGGAACTGCTCCCACTCGCGCTCCGTGTAGAAGTAGTGAGGGGTGCGGTCGACGTTCAGCAGGTACAGCGGCGGCTGTGCGAGGTAGATGTACCCGGCGTTGATCAGCTCCTTCATGTTTCGGAAGAAGAACGTGAGCAGCAGCGTTCGGATGTGCGCGCCGTCGACGTCGGCATCGGCCATCAGCACGATGCGGTGATAGCGGGCCTTCGCGAGGTCGAACTCGTCACCGATCCCCGTGCCCACGGCGGTGATGAGCGCCTGGATCTCCTGGTTCTCCAGGATCTTGTGGAGCCGGGCCTTCTCGACGTTGATGATCTTGCCCCTGATCGGCAGGATCGCCTGCGTGGCCCGGTCGCGCGCCTGCTTGGCCGAGCCTCCCGCGCTGTCGCCCTCGACCACGAACAGCTCGCACACCTCTGGATCGGTGAGCTGGCAGTCCGCGAGCTTGCCCGGCAGCGACGTGGAGTCGAGGAACGACTTGCGCCGCGTGAGGTCCCGCGCCTGCTTCGCAGCGATGCGCGCCTTGGCCGCCGCCTCCCCCTTGGTGACGATGCGCTTCGCGTCGCCCGGGTGCTCCTCGAGCCACGTCGCGAGCTGGTCGTTGACCGTGGTTTCGACGAGCGAGCGGATCGACGCGTTGCCGAGCTTGGTCTTTGTCTGCCCCTCGAACTGCGGATCGCGAAGCTTGACCGACACGATGCCGACCAAACCCTCGCGCACGTCCTCGCCCTGGAGGTTGTCGTCCTTCTCCTTCAAGAGGCCCTTCTGCCGCGCGTAGCGGTTCAGCACGTTGGTGATGGCCTTCTTCAGGCCCTCCTCGTGCATGCCGCCCTCGGTCGTGTTGATGGTGTTCGCAAACGAGTGGATCGACTCCGCGTAGCCGGTGTTCCACTGGAGCGCGACCTCGACCTCCGCCGAGCCGTCCTGCTCTTTGCCCTCGAAGTGGATCACGCGCTGGATCAGGACCTCTTTGCCGGTCTGCAGGTGCTTCACGAAGTCCGCGAGGCCTCCGGCGGCCTTGAACACCTCCTTGGCGGGCTTGGCCTCCCGCTCATCGACCAGCGTGATCTCCAGACCCTTGTTCAGAAAGGCGAGCTCTTGCAGACGCTCCGCAAGGACCTCCCGCTTGAACGTGGTGTCCTCGAAGATCTCCGGGTCGGGCCAAAACGTGATGATCGTTCCGGTCCGCCGGCTGGGCTTGCCCTTCGCGAGCTTGCTGGTCGCCTTCCCGCGGGAGAAGGTCTGCGTCCACGCGAAACCGTCGCGCTCGACCTCCACGATCATCTTCTTCGAGAGCGCGTTCACCACGGAGACGCCGACTCCGTGGAGGCCTCCCGAGATCCGGTACCCGCGCCCGCCGAACTTGCCGCCGGCATTCAGCGTCGTGAGCACGACCTCGACCGCCGGCCGACGGTCCTTGGCCCTGGGGATCGGCTTGACCGGGATCCCGCGTCCGTTGTCGGCGACGCGGCACCCCCCGTCGGGAAGGATCGTGACCACGATCTTGTCGCAGAAGCCCGCCATGGCCTCGTCAACCGAGTTGTCGACGACCTCGTAGACGAGGTGGTGGAGGCCTCGGGCGCTGGTCGTCCCGACGTACATCCCGGGCCGGAGCCGGACGTGCTCGACGCCCTCGAGGACGGTGATATCGGCGGATGTGTACTCGCCGGCCTCTGGCGCAGCCGCCTTCCTTGTTGCCAAGAAACCTCCGTCGGATCGCTCACGGCGGCGCAGAGCCAGCCGATGAGGGGGCCACGTGCGGGGAACGACCGCCCATCGATTCTACCAACCGAGCGCCTCCATCGGCGACTCCTCGGGCGACCTCATCACTGTTGCGCTACAAGCCTTTCCGCGGATCCTGACGGACCACCACCTGCACCGACCGCACCTCCTCGGCGCCGAGCGCCGCGTTCGCCCGCCGGCGAACCTCCTCGGCCAGGAACCGAACCTGGGCACCCCACGGTCCGGTGCTCGCGGCCACGACCAGCACGCCCCGATCCAGGCTGACCGGCGCCGACTCCGCGGCGAGGCGAGGCCCGACGACCTCCTCCCACGAAGCGGTCAGCCGGCCGACGGGCAGCCCCCTCGCGAACGCCCGCTCCCGCAGCAGACCATCGACAACCTCGCCGATCGGTACCTCCTGCATCGTCCGCACGTCGCGGCGAGCCCGCCACCCCTTGCTCGACGGCATCAGCGAGCCTCCTCTCCCGGGCCGGAGCGCGTCGACCCGGAGGCCTCACCGCTCGATCGATCCCGTACCGTCACCTCTCCCGCCGAAACGTCCCACACCGCATCCGCATGGCCGGGCACGTGCGCCTCGTCCGCAACCGAGACGATCACCTGGCCTCTGCCGGGCAGCCGAGTGGCCACCTCCCGTTGCCGGACGGGGTCCAGTGCGGAGAACGGGTCGTCCAGCAGCAGAACCGGCGGCTCTCCAATCTCCACGCGTATCGCCTCGCCGAGCCCGAGGCGGAGACACAAGGCCGCTGCCCACGCCTCCCCGTGGGAAGCGAAGGCACGTGCCCCAAGATCCCGCACGGCGAGGGCCAGATCGTCCCGGTGTGGCCCCACCAGGCTGGTGCGCCGCAGGAGCTCGTCCTCCCGGCGCTGCGCGAGCAGGGCACGGAAGGCCTCGGCCAGATCCTCGCCGGCCACCGAGGGCAGGTAGGCGCACGCGAGCCCATGGCCGGAGAGCCTTCTGAACTCCGCCTCGGCGGCCGGACACAGGCGCGATACGGCCTCTGCCCGCAGTGCGGTCAGGACGGCTCCGGTCTCCACGAGCTCTTCATCCCAGGCCTGGAGCCCGGCGGGAGTCCCACGACCGTCCCATTCCTTGAGGAGCCGGTTGCGCTGCCTGAGCGCCCTCTCGTAGGCAGTCACCGCGGACTCCTTCAGCGGCCAAAGAGAGGTCGCGGCCTCGTCCATGAACCCCCGCCGCGCCCCCGGGTCACCGCGCACGACGTCCAGATCGTCCGGCCCGAAGAACACGGCGCGCACCTGCCGCCGCAGGTCCCGCCTTCGCCGTACCGGAGATCGGTTGACTTGGACGCGGCTCGCGCCCCGGGCCGGGATCTCGATCTCCACCAGCACACGTCCACCGGCCGCCTCGATCTCCCCACGGACGTACGCGGCCTCGGCACCCCGCCGCACCAACGGCTCCGACGTCGAGGCCCGTGGGGACGCGAGAAAGAACAGGAGCGCGATCCCCTCGAGCAGGTTCGACTTTCCCTCCCCGTTTGGGCCGACGGCCACCACGAGCCCCTCCGGGATCGCTTGGAGCTGGGTCCGCGCATGGTTGCGGAAGTCGCGAAGCTTGAGCCAGAGGACCCGCACCGGCGAACCTGGCGCCGGCTAGCCGACGGGGGTCGGCAGCCGGACGGGCATCACGAGGTACGTGAAGTCGTCGGACTCCCCCCGGACCACGCCGGGCTTCAGCCCGTCCCGCACCTCGAGACGCACGGTCTCGCCGGTGGCGGCGGCAAGGCCGTCCGCGAGATACGTGGGGTTGAACGCGGCCGTGAGCTCCTCGCCCTCGTAGCGCGCCTCGACGGCCTCGACCGCCTGACCGAGGTCGGGTGAGGAGGACGACAGCTTGACCCCGAGCGCGTTGAACTCCAGACGCACCGGGGACGTGTCGCGCGCCAGCAGGCCCACGCGGTGGACCGCGTCGATGAGCTGCTGCCGTGACACCGTGAGGCGGCTCTCGTACGCCTCGGGCAGCAGCTGCCGGTAGTTCGGGAACTCGCCCTCGATCAACCGCGACGTCAGCGTCAGCCTCCCGATCTCGAACGCCACCTGGCTCTCATCGACGAACAGCTCCACGTCGCCCTTGTCGATGCCGGCCGCCGCACGCCCCGCCTCCGAGATCGCCCGCTCGGGCACGATCGCTCGCGCCTCGCCCCCGGCCGTCGCAACCAGCTCGCGGACCGCCAGCCGGTACGAGTCCGTCGACACCAGCGTGAGCCCCTCCCGGCTCACCTCGACGAGCACCCCCGTGAGAACCGGGCGAGCCTCGTCGCGCGAAGCGGCCCGCGCGACCTGCCCCACGGCCTCCGCGAACGCCGCGGCCTCGACGGTCACCCGGATCCCGCTCGGGGGCTGCAGCGCCGGAAAGTCCTCGGCGGGCAGCAGTCGCAGGGCTCCCTCGTAGGCTGCGCACCGGATGCGCGCCTGCGCCTGATCGGCCTCGAACTCCACCGGGGCATCGGACAGACTCTTGACCGTATCGCCGAGGAGTCTGGCCGGCACCAGGGCGATCCCCTCCTCCTGCGCCTGCACTCCGACCGTCAGCCGGGCGGAGACCTCGAGGTCGGTCGTGGTGAGCGTAAGGGTCCCCTCCGCGCCGACCTGCATGAGCACGCCCGTCAGCGCAGGGATCCCCGGCCGGGACGATACCGCCCGCTGGACGGACTGGAGCGCCTCCGACAGCTCGTCTCGGTCACACCGGAACTTCACCTGTGCACCCCCTTGCTGCCTCTTCGAGGGATCTCAATTCCTTCTTGGTGGTGGTAGGAACTGTTGAAAAGTGCATAAGCGGGCCCTTCTTCGAGGCTAGCGCGCCCCACCGACATGGGGAAGACGTGTGGAAACCGGTGGACGACGGCGTCGGCCACACGCGGGGTTCCCCCGAGATCCCCCTCGGTTCCACAGGTTGCCCTCACAGGTTCCTCACCCGGTTCCGGATGATTCGGGACAGGTCCTGCACCTGTCGGTAGACCGGCTCGCGGTCGCGCATGTTCTTGTCGATCTTGTCGATGCCGTGCTTGGCCGTTGTGTGGTCCCGGCCGCCGAACATCTCACCGATCTTCGGCAGGCTCATCCCCGTGCATTCCCGCACGAGGAACATGGCCACGTGCCGGGCCGTCGTGAGCGGACGAGAGCGGTTGTGTGAGGTGAGGTCGTCGATCGACAGGCCGTAGTACTTGGCCGTCTCCTCGAGGATGACCTGCGGCGGAATCTCGGTCTCGGCCTGCGGAAGGAGGTCCTCGAGCGCCTGCTCCGCCAGCTCGAGCGAGATCGGATGCCCCGTCAGGTCGCTCCAGGCCACGACTCGGACGAGCGCGCCCTCCAGCTCGCGGATGTTCTGGTCGAACTTGGAGGCGACGAACTCGATCACGTCGTCGGGAACGTGCACCGCCTCGCGTTGGGCCTTGAGCTGAAGGATGGCGATCCGCGTCTCGAGGTCGGGGGGCTGCACGTCCACGCACAGGCCGAGCCGGAACCGGGACTGCAGGCGCTCCTCCATGCCCAGCTCCTGGGGTGGCCGGTCGGATGCGATCACAATCTGCCGCTCCTTCTCGTGGAGCGCGTTGAACGTGTGGAAGAACTCGGTTTGGGTCTCCTCACGCTTTGCGAGGAACTGGATGTCGTCGACCAGGAGGACGTCGACGTCGCGGTAGCGGGCCGCGAACTGGTACCCCTGGCGCTCGCGCACGGCCTTGATGAACTCCGCGGTGAAGCTCTCGCTCGTCACGTACTTGACGCGCAGCCGCGGGGCGAGGCGGTGCATGTGGTGGCCGATGGCCACGATGAGGTGGGTCTTGCCCAGGCCCACACCTCCGTAGATGAACAGCGGGTTGTATGCCTTGGAGGGCGGAGCCTCGGCGACGGCCATCGCCGCGGCGTGCGCGAACCGGTTACTGGGACCGGCGACGAACGCCTCGAACGTGTAGTTCGGAAACGGCAGGCCGGGGGCGCCGAGGGGCTGCTCCGCTCGCTCGTGACGCGAAGGGGGGGTGGCCGGCGCTTCGGGCGGCGGTGCCGGACGGCCCCCGTCATGGGACGCCCCGAGGTGGACCCGAATGGGGCGGCCGGTCGCGTCGGCCGCGGCCCGCTGAATGAGATCCAGGTAATGCTTGGCCAGCCAGTCGCGCACGTAGTCCGAGGGCGCGAGCACCTCGAGGACCCCGTCGCGAAGGCTCGTGGCCCGGACCCCGTTGAACCACATGGCAAAAGAGCTCTCGGGTAGCTCCGTTCGCGCCCGCTCGACGACGCGCGCCCACGCCTGATCGGCCGCTTGCTCGAAGGATGCGATGGCCATAGCTGTCCACAACCTCTTTCCACACGTGTGGAAAACCCCTGGGGGAAGGGAAACGGCCCCGCGCGGGGAACTGCGTCGGGGCCGGATGGGGAAGCCGCCGCACTATAGCACCGGCCTTTTCCACAGGCGTCGTCGCGGAGCCGCTTTTGACGGTCTTTCTCCGTCGCCGCAGTCCAGGGCCTCCTTTGTGCGCCGCCGACCCCCTCTCGTATACTCTGCCGGCCGGGCGCCCATGGACCCCCCGAACCTCGAGGAACCGCGATGTCCAAGCGAACCTTCCAGCCAAATACCCGAAGGCGAAAGAAGACGCACGGGTTCCGCCTCCGGATGCGGACCCGGGCGGGGCGCGCGATCCTCGGGCGTAGGCGTGCCAAGGGCCGAGCCAGGCTCTCCGCGTAGGCCCGGGAGCGCGAGCAGCTCGTATGTGCGTCGCCTTCTCGCCGAAGGAACATCGGTGCACGGAGCCCGGGTGGTAGTGTTTGTCGCGCCCGGCTCGGGGAACGTGGCGTTCGTTGCCGGCCGCCGCGTCGGAGGGGCGGTGATCCGGAACCGGGCGCGGCGTGTGCTGCGGGCGGCGTGGCGTGAGCTCGCGCCCAGGGTTCGGGAGGGATTCGACGTCGCGCTGGTAGCCCGCGGCACGATCCGCGGGGCCAAGACGCAGGACCTGGTGGCCGAGGTGGACGAGCTCCTGACGCGTGCGAGAGTGATCCGGACGTGAACGCGGTTCGCCGAGCCATCTGGGCCGCGGGCGCGCCCGTCCGCGGCGGCCTGGTCGGGCTGATCCGCGCGTACCAGCTCACGCTCTCGAGCTCGCTCGGCGGCCAGTGCCGGTTCTACCCTTCCTGCTCGCACTACGCGGAGGAGGCGATCCGCATCCACGGCGCGGTGCGCGGAACCCTCATGGCCGTGTGGAGGGTGCTCCGCTGCGGGCCGTTCACCTCGGGAGGCGTGGATCCCGTACCTGCTCGCAAGGCCCGTGTGTATGACAACGTCATACACACGGTTGAGAGGGCCGGAGGGTGAGCTCGGCGCTGGCCGCCGTCCCGTGGTCGCCCCTTTGGCAGGGGCTCTTGAACGGAATGGGCTGGCTCCTGGCCAAGATCTACGAGGTGGTCCCGAACTGGGGCATCTCGATCATCCTGCTGACGGTTGGCATCCGCCTGATCCTGTTGCCGCTCGGCATCAAGCAGATTCGCTCGATGCAGCACATGCAGGCCATCCAGCCCAAGATCAAGGCGCTGCAGACCAAGTACAAGGGCAATCGCCAAAAGCAGCAGGAAGAGATCATGAAGCTCTACCAGGAGTACGGCGTCTCCCCGTTCTCCGGGTGCTGGCCGGTGCTGTTGCAGTTCCCGATCCTGATCGCGATGTACTCCGTCGTCCGCTTCCCTCAACACCCGATCCACATCCCGAGCGAGAGCTCGCTCTACCGCGTCATTCAGCGCCAGATCCCCGAGCGGACCGCCGACGGCGCGCTCATCACCACGCAGGCGCAGGTGAACCAGGCGCTGGCGAAAGGGACCTCGGCGGCCGGCACGGACTTCCTCTACATGAACCTCCTGTGCTCTGCGATCCAGGCGGGGAATCCCAACGCCACGCTTGGGGACCGCGTGAGCGTGGGCGGGAAGACCACCACCCTGGCTTACCCCGTGGACTGCGGGCGGGGCGTGGCGACTCGGATCCCGTACTACGTGTTCGCCGGGCTGATGTTCGCGACCACCTGGTATCAGCAGCGTCAGATGCAGCGGGCAAGCCCCCCCGGAGCAGCCTCGCAGCAGCAGCAGGCGATGCTGAAGGTGATGCCGATCATGTTCGGGGTCTTCGGGATCTTCTTCCCTGTCGGCCTGGTGCTGTACTGGACCGCCTCGAACCTGTGGCAGATCGGTCAACAGCACTTCATGCTCAAGAACCGCCCCACGGCTGAGACGCTTGCCGCCAGAGCCGACGGCGAGAGGAAGCAGGTGAAGAAGGGCTTCTTCGCGCGGATGATGGAACGGGCCGACGAAGAGCGCAGGCGGCGGGAGGGAACCGTCCGCAAGCCCCCGCCGCGGCGGCCGCGCCCTCCGAGGTCGGCCGGGGGACGGCCGGGATCGCAGCCGCCGCCGAAGAAGCCGGGGTCCGGAGGAAGCGGTGGACCGGGAGATCGAAAGAAGCGCCCCAAGCGTTGAGGAGGCCGTCGAGGCAGCCCTCGAGGAGCTCGGCGCAAGCGAGCAGGAGGTCAGCGTCGAGATCGTTCAGGAACCTCGCTCGGGGTTCCTGGGCGTCGGCTCCCAGCCGGCCGTGGTCCGGGTACGGCTGAGGGCCCGGCGTGAGGACCTCTCAGAAGATGAGCTCGAGGAACAGGGGGAGGTCGCGGCCGAATTCCTGGAAGGGCTTCTCTCCAGGATGGGCCTTCGCGCCGGCGTGGATCTGGAGATCAAGGACGGGACCATGTACGCCGAGATCGCGGGCGAGGGGCCCGACGATGAGGACATGGGTCTGTTGATCGGTCGTCACGGGCTTACGCTGGAAGCGCTGCAGGAGCTGACGAGACTGGTGGTGGGCCGGCGGACCGACTCGCGGTGCCGGGTCGTCGTGGACGTGCAAGGGTACAGGCAGCGCCGGCGCGATCGCTTGGTGGCCCGGGCGAGGGAGGCGGCCCGGCGCGTTGCCCGGACGGGCCGGGAGGTAGAGCTCGAGCCGATGAACGCATACGAGCGGAAGGTCGTGCACGACGCGGTGGCCGAGGTATCCGGGGTCACGAGCTCGAGCCGCGGGGAGGAGCCGGAGCGGCGCGTGGTGATCCGCCGGCGCTCCTGATTCGCCTCTAAGGGTCGCGTTTCACGTGAAACATGGGCGGACCGGCACGGAGAGCCACAGGCACCTGCTCGACCTTCTCCGTAGCCTCGGAGCACGCTTCACCCCGGATCAGGCCGGTGCGCTCCTCGGCTTCGAGTCGCTGCTCAGAGACCGCGCGGTCCCACTCGGTTTGATCGCCCGGTCCGACGCCGATCGCCTCCTCGAGCGGCACGTCCTGGATTGCGTCCGGGCGGTGCCGGCGCTCCTGACAACGGACCGGGAGATCGCGGACGTCGGCTCAGGCGCGGGGCTTCCGGGCATTCCGGTGGCCATCCTCCGCCCCGATGCGCATGTGTCGCTGGTCGAGCCCAGGCGTCGGGCCGTGGCCTTCCTGGAGCTCGCCGTTGAGAGGCTCGGCCTTGAGAACGTGGAGGTGATCGCCGGCCGGGCGGAACGGCTCGAGCGGGCGTTCGACGTCTGCCTGGCGAGGGCGTTCGGGCCGCTCGAGCGGACCTGGCAAGTGGTAGCGCCCTTGCTGGGCCCCGGCGGGCGCCTCGTGTACTTCGCAGGCAGGGAGTTTCGGCTTCCCGAGCCGCCTCCGGAGGCCGTGAGTCTGCGCATGGTCGTACCTCCCCTGCTTGAAAGCGGTGGGCCGCTGGTTATCATGAGCCGGCAGTGACCAAGCGCAGCGCCCCTCAGGGATCCATGGTGGCCAGGCGCCCCGCGCCCTCGGGGGTGAAGCCCGCGAGGAACTCCCCCGCCACGTCCCGGAACGGTCGGGCGTCTCCGCGGCGCTCCCTGGGCGCCACGGGTCAGTCGACCGGGCCCGGCGACGAGGCTACCGCGCATCCGAAGGACATGCCGAGCAACGGAACCCGGATCATCGCCGTCGCGAACCAGAAGGGCGGGGTCGGCAAGAGCACAACCGCAGTGAGCCTCGGAGCGGCGCTAGCAGAGCTCGGGTACCGCGTGCTTGTCATCGACCTGGACCCACAAGGGAACGCCTCCACCGGCCTGGGGATCCGGCATGAGGCGCGTGAGGTCACCGTCTACGACGTGCTGGCGGCCGAGGCCCCTATCGCGGGCGCCGTGGTCGCCACCTCGATCCCGAACTTGTTCGCCATTCCTTCGACGATCGACCTCGCCGGGGCGGAGATCGAGCTCGTGAGCCAGTTCTCTCGTGAGCTTCGACTCCGTAAGGCGATCGAGCCGCTGAAAGACGCCGGGTTCGCCTTCGTCCTTCTCGACTGCCCGCCGTCGCTTGGCCTCCTCACGATCAACGCGCTGGCTGCGGCGGAGGAGCTGATCGTGCCCATTCAGTGCGAGTACTACGCGCTCGAGGGGCTCGGCCAGCTCCTGCGAAACGTCAGGCTCGTCCAGCAGAACGTCAATCCGGGCCTGCGCCTGGATGGGATCGTGATGACGATGTTCGACCCGCGGACCAAGCTCTCCGAGCAGGTGGTCGAGGAGGTGCGCCGCTTCTTCGGCAAGCGAGTGTACGAGACCATCATCCCCCGGACCGTCAGGCTGTCGGAGGCGCCCGGTTTCGGACAGCCGATCACCGTCTACGACCCGAGGTCGAGGGGAGCCGAGAGCTACCGGAGCTTGGCCCGCGAGGTCGCGACTCGCATGCCCATCGAGGAGCCCATGCCCACGTTCGATGAGATGCCCGAAGTGCGGCTGCCTCCACCGGAGCCTCACGCCGCGACCGCTCCGAGGCCGATGCGCCGGGCGCAGGAAGAGGAGCCGGAGTCTCTGGCAGCAGCGGAGGCCGAGGAGCACGTGGAGGAGAGGTTTGCAGAACCACTGCTCAAAGCCAACCGGGCGCCGGCGGTTCCGTCCGACTCCTCGGCGACTGCGGCATCTCCGGTGCGAGATGAGGTAGAGATCTCCGAGGAGACGGAATCCTCGCGCGGCTCGGGCATGGGAGCATACTCATCTACGTATGGAACCATCGGTGATGCGCGAGAAGAGGCGGACGATGCGACGTTGCCTCCCGCCCAGGTGGAGGTGAGATCGCCCGAGCCCGATCATCGATCGCTCGGTGTGGAAACGAGATCCGTCGAGTCTCAACCTGAGGAATCGCGGATCCTGTCGCGGGCTGAGAGCGTTGGGCCGGCCCAGCCGGTCTCCTCCGTCGCTCTGCCTGACCAACCCGAGGCGCGGGCGGAGGATGAGGATGAGACTGGGGACTCGGGTCACAGGCGGAGGTGGAGTTTGTTCCGGCGAAGGGGGAAGCGATGAAGCGAGGCGGGCTGGGGCGAGGACTGTCCGCCCTGATCCCCGGTGCGGTGGAGGAAGGGGCGACGCTGCTGGAGGTGCCGGTGGATGGCGTCGCGCCCAACCCGCGCCAGCCGCGGACGAGCTTCGAGAACGAGTCGCTCGAGGCGCTGGCGGTTTCGATCCGCGAGGTCGGCGTCCTGCAGCCGATCGTCGTGCGTCGGGGCGAGAGCGGATACGAGCTGATCGCGGGGGAGCGGCGACTGCGTGCGGCGCGGCTGGCGGGTCTGGCGACCATCCCCGCGGTCGTCCGCGAGAGCGACGACGCGGATGCGCTGCGCGAGGCGCTCATCGAGAACATCCATCGCGAGGACCTCAACCCGATCGAGCTCGCCGAGGCCTTCCGGGAGCTGCTCGAGGAGCTCGGCCTGAAGCAGGAGACGCTCGCCGAGCGCCTGGGCGTCTCGCGGTCGCACGTGGCGAACACGATCCGCCTGCTCGCCCTTCCCTCCGACGTCCAGCAGCTCTTGGCGGAGCGCAAGATCCAGGCGGGGCACGGTCGGGCCCTGCTCGCGCTCGGCGACGCTGAGGCCCAGCGTACCCTCGCGCTCCGGGCCGCCGCGGAGGAGCTGTCGGTGCGCGAGGTGGAGGAGCTCGTGCGTACCTATCTCGAGCACCCGGCAGCCTCACGGGAGCCGGCGGCGAAGCCGGCGCCATCGCCCGAACAGACCTCGCTCGCCGAGGTCGAGGAGATCCTGTCGGAGCAACTCGCGACCCGGGTCACCATCCAGATGGGCAAGAAGCGGGGACGGATCATCGTCGAGTTCGGATCTGCGGACGACCTCGAGCGGATCGTTTCGGAGATCGTGGGATCCGGACCCGGGCTTGCCCCCTCGGGCTGAGACCGGACCCTTGCCCCCTCGGGCTGAGACCGCTGCCGGCGGTCGCCACTAGTCTATGACAGACTAGTGGCGGGCGCCCCGGGCCAGGGCCATGCGCAGGACCCGCTCGCATAGGGCGGGGAACTCGATGCCCGCCGCCTGCGCGGCCATCGGCAGCAGGCTCGTGTCGGTCATGCCGGGGGAGACGTTCACGTCGACGATCCAGGGGCGGCCGCCGGCATCGATCATGATGTCGGCTCGGCTGACGTCGCGCAGCCCGAGCGTTCGGAAGGCCCGCGCGGCCTCCTCGTGACAGGCGGCCGCCACCTCGGGGGGCAGGCGGGCCGGCGCGAAGTACTCCGTGGCGCCGGCCGTGTATCTGGATGCGTAGTCGAAGACGCCGGACTTCGGGACGATCTCGACGAGCGGGAGGGGCTCGTCCGGCGACCCGATCATCCCGGCGGCGACCTCCGTGCCCACCACTCTGCGCTCGATCACCGCGGAGTCGGCGAACGAGAGAGCGCTCATGACGGCGGCGGGAAGATCCACCTCACGCTCCACGAACGACAGCCCCATGGCGGAACCCGCGCGTGACGGCTTGACGACGGCCGGGAGGCCGACGCGACGGGCGATGTGTCCGAGGATCGGTCCGGCGCCGAGATCTCGGAGCGCGGCCTCCTGCACTGCCGCCCACGGGGGCGTTGCGACTCCCGCCGCGTCGAGCGCCTCCTTGGCCAGGATCTTGTCGAAGGTCACGTGACAGGAGAACGGGCCGCTTCCCGTGTACGGGACATCCAGCTGCTCGAGCACGCGTTGGACCGTCCCGTCCTCACCCTCCTTGCCGTGCAGTGCCACGTAACACGCCGAAACCCTTGCAGCGGAAAGAGTTTCAACGAGCGGGCGTTCGGCGGGGTCGAGCAGGAAGGCGTCGAAGCCCCGGGCCCGGAGCGCGGCGGCGATGCGGTGGCCCGAACGGAGGGACACCTCGCGCTCCGGCGCCCGCCCGCCCGCCAGCACCGCGACGGCCTCGCTCATCGCGCCATCGAGCGGTACAGCTCTCCCTCATCCGCCAGCAGCTCGCCCAGGCGTCGGATACCCTCCCAGGTCCGCTCCTCGGTGGGGAAGCAGTACGCGAGGCGCATGCGGTCGCGCCCGCGGCCGTCCGGGAAGAACGCGGTGCCGGGGACATAGGCCACTCGCCGCTCGACCGCGGCCGCGAGCATCGCCTGGGTATCCACGTAGGAAGGTACCGTGGCCCACACGTAGAACCCGCCGGACGGTCGGGTCCAGGAGGCCTCGGCGGGGAAGTACCGCTCGAGCGCGGCGAGCATCGCGTCGCGTCTGCGACGGTAGGTCTGGACCAAGTCGGCGAGACTGCGCCGCCACCGGTCCCCCTCGAGGTACCGCTCGGTGATCAGCATCGTGAGGTTGCTTCCGCACAGGTCGCCGGCCTCCTTGGCGAGGATCATGCGCTGGAGCAGGCCCGGTTCGGCGACGGCCCACCCGACGCGAACCCCCGGCGCGAAGACCTTCGAGACCGTACCGAGATAGACGACGTTCTCCGGGTCGAGCGAGCGAAGCGTGGGCTCAGGCTCGCCCTCGAAGCGAAGCAGGCCGTACGGGTTGTCCTCCACGATCGGGATGCGCGCCTCGCGGCAGAGGGCGACCAGATGCTCGCGACGCTCGCGAGACATCGTGACGCCCGCCGGGTTGTGGAAGTTCGGCACGGTGTACACGAACTTGGGTCGGGCCCCGCGCACGAGCGCCTCCTCCAGCCGCTCGACCACCATTCCCCTGTCGTCGAGCTCGACTTGGAGGAACCGCGGCTCGTACGCGCTGAAGGCGGAGAGCGCGCCGACATATGCGGGCGCCTCGACGGCGATCTCGTCGCCGGGATCGATCAGGATCTTTCCGAGGAGGTCGAGGGCCTGCTGGGCCCCGGTCGTCACGACGATGTCCTCCGGGTCGGCCGGCGTCCCCTCCTCGGCCATCAGCATCGCCAGGCGCTCCCGAAGCGTTCGGGCACCCTGCCCGCCGCCGTACTGGAGCGCGACCTCCGCACGATCCCGCAGGACCGAGGCCGCCACCTGCTGAAGGTGATCGGGCGGCAGGGCCTGCACGTACGGCATGCCCCCGGCGAACGACACGACGTCGGGGCGCGCGGCCACCGAGAAGAGCGCTCGCACCTCGGAGGCGGACATCCCGGACGTTCGCCGGGCGTACAGGTCGACGTAGGGGTCGACGGACAGCTCGGCCATGGTCGGCCGATGCTATCAGCGCCGCGGCAGGGACGCTGGATTCTCAGCCTTCGACCAGCGGGAGCACGCGTCGGGCGAGCAGCTCGATCGTCTCGAGGTCGTCGAAGAGGGAGTGGTTCAACATGACCCGCTGGACTCCGGCCGCCGCGTATTCGGACAGGCGCGCCGCCGCACGCTCGGGCGTACCGACGATGCAGTCCCGCTCGATCTCCGCCACGAACTCGTCGAAGGTCCCCGCCCTCGGGTCGAGGGCGCGGGCGCGCTCGATCCGGTCGCGGAGGGTCCGGTCGTCCTCGCCGACGTACACCCACGTCATGAACGAGGTCGTGAAGCTCCCCTGGTCCCTGCCGGCGCGATCGACGGCGTCGCGAACGCGGGCGAAGCGCTCCGCGACCTCGGCCGGCGTGCCGCCGACGGTGTTGAACTCGTCGGCCCACCGCGCGGCCAGCCGCGCGAGACGATGCCCGCCGCTGCCGCCGACGATGATCGGTGGGTGGGGCCGCTGTACGGGCTTGGGAAGCAGCTCGCATCGCTCGAGCGTGTAGTGCCGCCCTTCGAACGAGAAGGACTCCTGCGTAAGCAGGCCGTGGACGATCTTGAGCTGCTCCTCGAGCATGTCCATCCGCTCGGCGCTCGGAGGGAACGGGAACCCGTGCGTTCGGTGCTCCTCCTCCCACCAGCCCGCGCCCATACCGATCTCGACCCGGCCGCCGGAGATCGCATCGACCGTCGTGGCCGCCTTGGCCAGCACGACCGGGAGCCGGAAGGTGACGGGTGAGACCAGCGTCCCCAGCCGGAGGCGCTCTGTTCTGGCCGCGAGCGCCGAGAGGAGCGTCCAGGCGTCGCTCGATCCACGGCCGCGCGCGCCCACCACCGACAGGTAGTGATCGGATGTGAACAGGGCCTCGAACCCGAACCGCTCACACGCCCGCGAGATCGCGAGCCACTGCTCCCAGGTGATGCCCTCCTGGCCCTCGATCATCAGGCAGAACCGCATGCCGGCCTCCCATCCCGTCGGTCTCGACTGGGCCTACAATCCTGGCACGGACACAGGCGCTCCCAACCAGGCCGCTCCCGCCGACACACCCGCCCTCCGAGCGGGCGAGGCCCGGGCCCTCGCGAACGCGACCGGGCTCCGCGAGGTCGCGCGGGCGGTGAGGGCGGTGTTGCTGGGGACGGCGCTCGGCTTGGTCATCGTGTCGCTCTCGCGCGCCCGCGGCGCGGCGCGTTGAGGGGCGCGTATCTGCGATGGGGGAGCGCATCCTCGACGTCGACCTCGAGAACCTCCATCGGGTTCCTCGCGCGTGTCTCGAGGCCGTGTTCTGGGAGCGTCCGGATCCTGCCCGCGGAGTCGATCCGCGGCTGGAGAAGCGGGAGTGGTTTGCCGCGACGCTCCTCGAGTGGGGGCCGTGCGCCAAGCTGGTCCTCCTGGACGAGGAGGGCGTGGCCTTCGCGCAGTTCGCGCCGGCAACCCTGTTTCCGACGCTCCGGCGCTTCCCCGCGGCGTCGGCGGCATCGCCCGACGCCGTCTACCTCGCCTACTGTTTCGCAGACGAACACCACCGGGGGCGCGGTCTCGGCGGGCGGTTGATCGGAGAGGTCGCGCGGCACCTGGTCGAGCGCGGGTACCGTGCCGTGGAGGCGCTCGGCGATCGAGCGGGGGAGTCCGCATGGGTCCTGCCCTTCGGCTTCCTCGCGGCGAGCGGTTTCCTCGTCGCCCGGGACGACGAGCGCTTCCCGCTGCTGCGCCTGGACCTCCTGGAGGCCGGCCGTCCCTCCGCGCACCGTTCCGCCCGCTCGACGCCCGGCAGCGTTCCCCCGGCGGCGGACTGAGCGGGCCCGGCGTGCCGCCCGTCAGCGCATCCGCGCTTCGCCCGCCTCCCCCGTGGCAGCCGATGCCTGGGCCGCGCCGGCCCGGAAGAAGCGCTCGAGGCCGGATGCGATTGCCCCCGCCAGCCGAGCACGCGAGTCCGGGTCGGCGACGAGGCGCTCCTCCCGCGGGTTGGTGAGGAAGCACGGCTCGACCTGAACGGCCGGCATGCGGGTCTCCCGAAGGATCGCCACCGCGAGCGGATGCGTCCGGCCGTCGGTGAGGCCGAGGCGGGTGGTGAGCTCCTCGAGGATGAGCTCGGCGAGCAGCCGCCCCGCGGGCGAGTAGGTGGCCTCCGTTCCGTAGTAGAAGCACGTGGCGCCCTCGGCACTCGGATCGCCGGCGTTGAAATGCAGCGACACGCACAGATCGGCGCCGAGCGCGTTCGCGGCGCGGGCGCGATCGCTCGGGGTCGGACGCTCGTCGTCGCGGCGGAGCAGCGTTGGCTGCGCCCCTCGCTCGGCCAGCCGGTCGGCGAGGTCGGTCGCGAGCAGAAGTGTCGCCTCCGCCTCCACGAGCCCGCCCGGCCCGACATTGCCCGGATCGTCCGGACCGTGCCCCGGGTCGATCGCGATCCTGGATCCGGCGAGCGAGCGCTCGAGCCGGCTCACGTCCTCGGCCTCGCGGACGACCGAGCGGCTCGGCCCCGCGACCGCGGGGCGCAGGCGCTCGAGCGCCGCAAGCGTGCCCGGTCCGACGATCCCGTCGGGATGCTCGCCCACGTTCAGCTGGAACTCCGCCACGGCGTCGGAGGTCCGGGGGCCGAAGATCCCGTCCTCCTTGCCGACCTCGAAGCCGAGCGCGTTCAGACGGCGCTGGAGCTCGCGAACGTCGTCGCCCCGGAACGCGGGTGAGCGAAGGTACAGGACGCGGTCGCCGAGACGGTAGCCGGCCTCGACGAGCTGGCTCCAGGTGTCGCCGCCGACCACTCCGTCGGCCGGGAGCCCCCGCTGCTGCTGGAACGCCCGTACGGCGGCCTCGGTGGAGGGCCCGAACGTGCCGTCGAGCTCACCGGCGTCGATGCGGTAGCCGAGCCCGATGAGGCGGTGCTGGACGTCGCGGACGGCGTCGCCCGCGTCTCGCCTGCGGATCATCCTCACGCGGCCCCAGTATTCGGGGCCGATGGCCGAGCGGCAACTGAACGACCGCTCAGCGCCTCCGCAGGCTCAGCCCGAGGGGGCGAGGTGCGGGTCGATCTCGCGAAGGAGCGCGTCCTTGCCGCGGGCGCCCACCACCCGCGCCATCTCCCGTCCGTCCTTGAAGAGCATGAGCGTCGGAATGCTCATGACCCCGTA
>Ga0070741_10007582_pt1 | contig 22346 bp, 30 predicted proteins | sample Coa_R1_4_FD_66440 | JGI IMG/M metagenome (GOLD analysis project Ga0070741, IMG submission 66440) | Surface soil microbial communities from Centralia Pennsylvania, which are recovering from an underground coalmine fire - Coalmine... | ecosystem: Environmental > Terrestrial > Soil > Unclassified ... | reverse complement strand
ACACCAGAAAACCGTTGCCGCTGTCGGCGACGGCCGCGCCGCCCTCCAGCCTCCAGTTCGCGGTGCCGATGAGATCCCAGTTGCTGAGCGTCTCGCCGTCGAACAACGTGATCCAGCCGTTGCCCTGGGCGGCCGCCTCATGGCCTGGCCTTGCCAGCAGGCCGGCAGCGACGACAACAACAGCCGCGATGATCACGGACCAGCGTTTCATGTCGTTTCCCCTCGTTGATGCCACGCGTGCGAAGCGTATTCCGCCGCCGCATCAGAACCCGGCATGCCGCGCCTGGCAACACCGCCGGGTCGCCGCGACGACGCCTTCGCCAGATAAGGCATTGATCGACAACGCCGATAATTATTTCGCGCCCGATCTTGCTGACATCCTCTGATTGTGCAACGCTGTTACGCTTTTAGGTACGGCGGGACTGCGGGTTTAGGTCACGCGTGGACTGGCGCCGCCACTGTTCGACCGCGCTCATTGCTATTGTGGCGGCTACTTTCCGGTCGGACGCTGAGAGCCGCATCATGGCGGAATTCGGTACCTTGGCAGCCACGATCGTCTCCAATCTGACGCCCGACGAACGCGAACGATCCGCCGTATATCTGAACGAGACAATCCATCCGCCGGGCACGGCGACACTCGGGATGACTCGGATCGAGATCGATTATCCCTATGTGCTCGCCTTTATCGATCGTCGGCCCGGCGCCAACTGGATGCATCCATGCCGGTATTTGATCGTCAATCCGAGCGATCAAGCGCTTCGTTCCGTCGACAGCGACCGTCCCCCCGCATTCGGGATCTTGCCGTCAACCTGGAAATTGATCGCGCGCTCCCCGGGGCTGGAGGACTGGCAGCTGATGAAGATCGAACCGGTCGATGAACGACCACCATGAACTGCTGATCGAACTATGGGGGCTTTAACATGGCATCGCTGGAGAAACTGGACCTTCCGATCAACGTGGCAATCAAGCAGGCCGCGCTTGCGGACTTGAAAGGACAAGAGGCCGCGACCACCAAACTCGAAATTTCCCATGAGATCTTTCCGCAGGGGCATGTCTTCAATCTCGTGGACAGCCGGCTGACCGTCCGCCAGAACGCCGCTCTGGTGTTTCTGGATCACTCGCCGGGCGCCAATTGGGGGCATCCGTGCACCTATCGATTTTTCGATCCCGCCACGGGTGGGCACCTTTGGGACGAGCCGGCGCTGTTCCCGCCAAATCTGGCGGGCGACCTGAAAATGGAAAGTTTCCACGCGCCGCTGTTCGAATCGCCGACCGCACCGCATCTCATATTTCCCACCATTCCGCACTTCCCTATTCCCTTCCCTCTCCCTCATGTCGTTGCCGAACAGCGCTATGCGATTCTTTGGACCAGTCAGATCTCCAATCGCCGCCACGTCGAAGACCTCGAATTCTTCTGGCGGACTCTGGTGCACGTCTACAACTTCGATCCGGCGAACATCTTCGTGCTTTGCTTCAACGGCACGCTCGGCGCCACCGATGTCAGCGGCCCCATTGGCAACTGGGCGGGCAACAACACGCCCTATCAGATGAAAGTCAATTCATCGGCCACCGTCGCCAACCTGCAGGCTGTGCTCAACACGCTCGCGGGAAAGCTCAAGACCGGCGATCTGTTGCTCGTACACACCAATAATCACGGCGCACCGAGCGGATTGTGCGTCGACAGCTCCAGTGTGGTGACCCCGGCGCAATTCGGCACCATGATCGCCGGGCTGCCCCACTACCACACGCTGATCGTGACCATGGAGCAATGCTTTTCGGGTGCATTCCAGGACCCGACCCTGCAGAAAAGCACGGCGGCCAACACCGTGTTTGCTTCCGCGGTCCCGGCAACGTCCGAATCGGCCGGCGCGGCGCACTTCGATCCCTGGGCCTTATGCCTGATCGAAGCGCTCAATGGCGCCACCCCGGCGGGCGGGGCGCTGCCGACCCCGCCGCCTGCGAGCACCGGCGGGAAAGTCTCCATCAAGGGCGCCTGCGACTGGGCGAAAGCGCACGACCCCGCCGCCATGGACAATCCGCAATACGGCGACAAGCCGGCCGGCTGCGGCGGCAATATTTCGCTCGCCGGAGTTCTGGTATTTGTGTGACCGTCCGTCCTCGCAGCCAAAGGGGCTGCAGCGGAATTAGATCAGCTTCAGCCCCTTCAGGCTCGCGTGCCCCTGCCTGCCGACGATGATGTGGTCGTGCACCTCGATGCCGAGGTTGCGGGCGACCTCGACGATCTGCTTGGTCATCTCGATGTCGGCGCGCGACGGCGTCGGATCGCCGCCGGGGTGATTGTGCAGGACCGACTGTAAACCGCCTATCGCACTCATAAACCTACAAAAATCGACGTTAGCAATGTCGCAGGGGACGGGGATTGGGGGCGGTAGTTGGTGGTTGTGTGTCTAAAATCCCGCTGCGTCATTGTCGCTCACGTTTACAAACGAGATCGTTATCGTTCACTCAGAGAGCACGTCTCCTCTTGCCCCGACACCGAACATCGAATCGTTGCTTGTATGACCCAAAGGCGAGATGACTATCGTGCTCCAGCCCATTGATGTCGGCTCGAATAGCGGCGCTGGCAATTCGAGGTTGTCGCCGTAGTCGACGGCAACGCCATGTCCGCAGTGCAATCGGCGGTACGGCATGAATAAAAACGTTACCTCGGTGTTATTTCCCGGATCGTTCAAACGGAGGACCCCATGACTGAATTATTCGCTCGCCGATCGATCCTCGGCTATTGCGTCGGCGGTGCCGCCAGCGCCGTGCTGCTTGCGTCAACCTCGGGCAGCGAGGCCGCCGCCACCACGTTCAAGGCTAGTCTCGGCGGCAAGGACGAAGTACCGTCGAACACCACGGGCGGCACCGGTTCGGTGACCGTCACTTATGATCCGGCAACCAAGAAAATCAGCTGGGACGGGACCTATAAGGGCCTCACCGGGCCCGTGACCGCGGCCCACATCCATGCCCCGGCCGACCCGGGCAAGAACGCGCCGCCGGTGATCTGGCTGACCAAGAAGGGCGACCAGAATCCGGACTTCCCGAGCCCCTTCAAAGGCTCGGCCGAGCTGACCGACGACCAGGCCAAGGATCTGATGGGCGGCAAGTGCTATGTCAACATCCACACCAAGGCGAACCCGGCCGGTGAAATCCGCGGTCAGCTCGTCAAATCGTAAATTGGGCGCGATGAGGCTGCTTTAGCCGTTGCGTTTCACCGTTGGACGGCAAGAGCCCGAGCGTCGTGGGGCAAAAGCGACGCTCGGGTTAGCAATGAGGCCCAGGTACCGCAAATGTCGCTAACGTGGCCCTGGAATGTCAATGTTCTGGGTTATGTGGAGAAGGTGTTGGGCGCCAGGGAATAAGCCCTATGGACGGGTGTTCGCTTTCATGCCCTATCATTGGACGGCTTCAAGGGATGAAAAAATGCTTCGCAACCTACTCGTTTTCGTTGCGGCGACCGCGATTGGCATCACGGCAGTCGCGGCGCAAACGGATGCCATCAACAAACGAAAAGCGCTGATGAAGGACAATGGCAAACATGCATACGGCGAACTCAACCGTATGGTGCGCGATCAGATGCCCTATGATCAGGCCAAGGTCGATGCATCGTTCGCACAATTTACCGACACTATGACGCAGCTTCCGGGCCTATTCCCGGCCGGCTCCTATCAGGGGCCGATCGAGGGTGACAATTATTATGCGGCGCAGAAAGCACTCGACAATCAGGCCGACATCAAGGCGAGGGCGGAAAAATTTCTCAAGGAAATCGCCGATAAGAAGGGTCAGGTGAAAGACCTCGCCTCGCTCAAGTCGATCTGGCCGAGCATGAACAAGGACAACTGCGACTCATGTCACGAGGTCTATCGGGTGAAGAAGGGCTAGATATCACGCGCCCTACGCCGGGAGGCGCCTCTCGCAGTCGCATTGACGCTTAGATGCGTAGACTCGACTTTACTCTCCTCGTCGTTGGGCTGATCGTCGTTGCGGTATGGTTTTGCACGATTCCAGCAACGGTTCCGGCCAGCGCGTTGCCGCCCTACGGGCCCAACCTGCTCAACGGCCGAACTATGTTCTATGTCGGCGGGTGTATCTCCTGCCACGCGATTCCAAATGACGAAGAGAGGACAAGACTTGGTGGTGGACGCCCTCTCACCACGGAATTTGGCACATTCTATCCACCAAACATTTCACCCGATCCGCGGGATGGCATTGGGGCCTGGAGCGAGGCAGACTTCGTCACGGCTATGTGGAAGGGAACGTCGCCTGAGGGACGGCATTACTTTCCGGTCTTTCCGTACACGTCCTATCAGCGCATGGCTCTCAACGACGTGCGCGACCTGTTCGCCTATCTTAAGACCCTACCACCCGTGGGCGGCCGCGTGCGCGGACATGACCTGCCATTTCCAATTCGGATCCGGCGTTTGATTGGTCTATGGAAGCTGCTCTTCCTCGATGGCAAACCATTCGAAGGAGATCCCGCCCAATCCGCCGAATGGAACCGCGGCTCCTACCTCGCCAACGGCCCTGGCCATTGCGCCGAGTGCCATAGCCCCCGCAACATCATTGGCGGTATTGTCGCCCGCCAGCGTTTTGCCGGTGGACCCAATCCGGAGGGTGAGGGCTGGGTACCGAACATCACAGCGGAGGGGATCGGCAATTGGTCCCAGCAGGACGTGGAACAGGTGCTCGCTAGCGGCGAGTTGCCGGATGGCGATACGGTCGGCAGCTCGATGGTGGCGGTCGTGCGCGGCACGTCACAGCTATCCGCCGGGGACCGTGCGGCAATCGCCTCTTACATCAAGTCTCTCTCGGCGGTGCAGGGGCCGCGTCCGCCGCAGGACAAACAGGTCATTTCAAAGCGATCGTATCTGGTCGCGGAATAAAAACACAATTCGGTGTATACATTGAGTAGATTGCTGCTGCCGAGCGATGCGCAACGCAATAAACACCGGGGAAATAGACATGGGCCATAAGCTGCTAATAGCGATCTTGTTGAGTATGCTCGGCGTATCGGTTGCAGATGCGCAAACTTGCCAGGACGTCATAACTACCCGCCAATCCCTTATGAAGAAGAGCGGCGCCGCTGGAGTAACGGCCACTGCAATGATCAAGGGCGAAATTCCGTTTGATCTCACAAAAGCTCGCGCAATCTTCGCCACATTTGCTGAGGATGTCGGCAAAATGCCCAACCTCTTTCCTGATTGCTCAAAGCATGGAAAAAATACAACCGCGGCGCCAACGATTTGGCAATATCCTGCCGAGTTCAAAGAGCTCATCGCCAAATTTGCGGCAGATGTAAAAGCGGGACAGGATAACACTAAAGACCTTGATACATTCAAGGCAAGCATTCAGGATCTCAGCCACGATTGCTTGAGCTGTCACGAACGATTTCGAGTGCGACGGCGCTGAACACAGTATTCCCCGGCGTTGTCACTTCCAGACCATATCGCGCCGGTCAGTGCTCACATGGCCAAGTGCTTCTGAGCGCCTGCCACGCCAGACCAAAAAAGGTCTCGTTCAACTGCGCCGGCCGTTCATCGATGTATTGCACGACAACCCGCAGAGCCTGGCTAGGGCTCGCGCCATGCGGAGCACAAATGTCAGACCTTGTGATGACAAGTGTTTCGACCACCCCATAGCAAAACCCTTGCAGGTATAGGTCGCCTGCCTTTTCATTTAGCGCTGAGCGACAACCCCGCATTACTGAATTAGCGCTGTCTGTATCAACACCATGGTGCGTTGGATCTGGACCAAGAATCGACAATACGGCGGCGCAGATAACGGCGGCCACTCTCATGCCCCTCTCCTATAAATCTCGCAATCTTACTGAACTTGGCATTCTCGCTCCAGCTCGGTAGGCTCAGAATGGGTGCTAGTTCATTATGCCGCTTCGGGTCACGTTAATTATTGCTGGGGGCAGAGACAATGAAACGCAATCCAAGCGCTACTGCACTGTTACTAAAGAAGATTTATGACACGGTCCATATGATGCTATGGGCCATTTTGGTAGCATTTGTTTCGTGGTTTATCGTTTTTGTTGTACCGAAGCTGCCTCAAATTCAGGCTCAAGCTGAGGTCCTCCGAGACCATGAAATTGCTGAAGAAGAGGATTTGTACTGTGGAAAACTGGGAATGGGACCGAAAACTCCCATGTACCAACGGTGTACTTCGTACCTCCAGGAGTATCGCGCAAAGATCGAACAGCGTCTTGCCAACGAAAATGTGTTTTAATCTCCGCCGTCGTACCACTCGTTAAGGTGTTTAACAGGCAGGTCGGAGGTAGCTTTTAAAACTCGCGGCCGATCAGGCGATCGAGGGAGTAGCGTCCGCCACCGCCTAGTACGAAGCCAAATGCCACTAAGCCCAGCAGCAGGGCGACCTCAAGGCCATGTGTCGGCCAAAACATCCCACGCTTGATCATAATGCCGAACGCGACCACTATCATTTCTATGAAAATCGCGAACGCTACTGGTCGTGTGAACAATCCAAGCGCTAGCAGACTGCCGCCGATGGACTCCGTCAACGTGACCGCCCAACCCCATGCATAAGGGAACGGAAAACCCAAGCCAGAGATCGGTTTCATGAGTTCCAAAGCACCATCATGGAGCAGTCGATCAAAGCCAACCGGCAGGAAACTCACCGCGACTACTAGGCGGATTAAAACGTAAGCGAGCGGGGCGAAGATTCTATAAAATCCTGAAAGTGCCGGAACGATCAATCGATCTTCTTCGATTTTGACTGTCTCGTCGATCATGATGCTTCGTCTCTCTAGTAGACGTTTCTAGGCGATAGGCGTTACGACTCAAACCTCTTTGCCCAAAAGTCTGTCCAAGGAATACTGCCCACCGCCACGCAGCACAAAGGCCACGCATAAAGCGGTGATGAGAGTGGGAAAATGCGCTGACTCACCGGCCATAATCCATGATTCACCGGATTTTATGGGCACGAGCAGAGCGATGGCGATCCACTCGATCGCTGCTATCAGGGCAACTGGCCGCGTCAATAGTCCCAATGCGATGAATAGGCCGCCGACTATCTCGAATGTGCCGATCGCTGAAACCGGAATAGCCGCAAGGAATCCGCCAAGTTCAGCGTGAGCGCCACTGTAGAAAACGCGATCAACTCCATGCGGTATTATAATCGCGCCAGTGCAAAAGCGGATGAATGCATAGGCAAAATCCTGAAAGGGCCGATACCAGGCAAGCGCCGGTATGTATTTCGCTGGTTGCGAGTGGTCCGCCATCATTCCTCCAAACCAAAATGTCGCAGCGCTGTCGACTAATTAAGCTTTCAGCTTTTCGTCTATACTGTACCGGCCCCCGCCGCTTGCAAAGAGCACGAGCGCGCCACCAGCGATCGCAATATCCTTGCTGAGGAACGTATACTGAAGGGCCTGCGCCGCCTGCGGAAATTCCCAATAAAGATGGGCTGTAACGAACGCAATCACCACGAAAGCAAACGCGAGCAATGCTCCGTAACGCGTTGCAATACCCAAGACCAGCGAGACGATGATGATCCACTCGATTACGTGGGCTAGCGGGCTCATGAACTCGGGATAAATGAAATTTATGGACTTGAGGTACGCGGCACTTGGACCGCCGGTCCATACGGTCATCAAGAACACGGCCGCAATCAACCAGCGGCCCAACAGCAGCAACGCGTCCATTGTTTGGGTGGCGACGCCGTCGGCATGCGAAAGTAGCGGATGAGACGATCGAGTTACCATCATTCCCTCCCCAGGCAAGTCCTGCAGAGAACCTATAGTGATTCTTCCGGACCGGCGAAATGGTCGGCTGCGAAATCGGGGACGGAATTGCTGCAGTGCACTATAGCGCGTGTCTGGCCGAATCAAACACCCTAAGACCTACCGTGCCGCCCGCCGCGTGCTACGATAGTTGGCAAGCAATCGACCGCAGAGGGATAGACATGCTGAGCTCAGCGACGCGAACGTACAAATCAGCTTTTTCGCTGATTGTGCTTGTTGCGTGCATACCGTTTTCGGCAGCGCAGGCTGACACGATCGACGAGCTGTACGAAAAAGCGAAGGCTGACAAGGCGTTGGTGTTGTACACCGGTGCTGGTTCAGCAGCTGCGAAAGCAACGGCCGAGGCTTTCGAAAAACGCTTCCCCGGCATAGCCGTTACAGGGAAGGGGGGCTTCAGTAACGTTCTGGACCAGGAAATCGATCAGCAACTCAAGGACAATAAAATTACCGCCGACTTCGTACAATTCCAGACTATCCAGGATTATCGCCGTTGGGACAAGGCGGGCGCTTTACTGCATTTCAAGCCGGACGGCTTCGACCAAGTCCTTCCGTCAATGAAGGAGAGGAATGGCGCCTGGGTTGCGGTCAACGCTATTCCGATGTTCTACGGCTATAATGCCGAGAAGGTGCCACAGGCAAATGTGCCGAAATCGGCGCTTGATTTTTTGAGGGCTGAGTTCCGCGGGAAAGTCGTTACCGTGTATCCGACCGACGACGACGCGACGCTCTACAATTTCCACTTGCTTGTGAGGAAATACGGCTGGGATTTCATGAAAAAATATATGGCCAACGAGCCTTATTTTATTCAGGGCCACCGGGATGTCGCGGCCCGCTTGCGATCAGGCACTAGCTTCGTCAGCTTCGATAACAGCGCGATGCCCGGCGGCGCTCTGAAAATCGCCATCTCGGAAAAAGACAAAACGCCGGTGTTCTTTACCGCGGGCGGCATCCTCAAGAAAGCCCCGCATCCCAATGCAGCGAAGCTCCTTCTTACCTGGATGCTGAGCAAAGAGCGTCAGAACCCCGCTTTCTATTCTCCGCGGGCGGACATGCCGCAACCTGCGGGAATGCCGTCGCTCACCGATCCTCGCTTTGCTAATGGTTACCGTGATTTTCTCGGCGACGGGAGACAGCTTCCGGCACTACGAAAGCGCTTCGAAGCTTTAGTAGGACCAATCGTTAATAAGGCGACGCAATAGGCCGTTGTGCGGCGACATCAGCATCGAAAGTAGCCCCGAGCTGGCTCATGGCGGCTTTGCGCGACCAAATTAGTGCCGATGCTCCTGAGGAGGCCCATATATGGTCGCATCGATCTTGACTGTACCAGGATTTCGGTGGAAAAGATGCTGAGTGACTGGCAAGGGCACAGTACCTATTGACGATAGGACTGCCGCGGGCTTCCACGTTCTAATTCCCTCAAAGAGCCGACGGTGCCTCGTGTTTGAAAACATGGAAGGTAGCGATATGAGGTTTGCAATTCAGCTAATGATTGGGTTCTTGACACTTGTAACGTTTATCGCCGCACCCGCGTTCGCCCAAAGTTCTTCTCAATCTCACGATTCACCGCAAAGAGTGTGCCCGAGCGGCTACACCACGCTTGGAGAAATCTGCGTCGATGAGAAGAACGGGGACATAGTGCTTCCGATTGATCCGAAAGGTCCAACTGGCATTAAATAACTTTTTTAGAGCCGTCCCACTGCACTGGGGGCAGTAATAGGGGACGGTTCACGGCCGGGTTACCGTCGTTGCGCTAGCGGTGCTGTTGTTGAACTTGCGCAAGCATTAGATTTCCTAGCACCGATGGAGCGTGCGCTAGAGATAGTACGGTCGCGAATGGTTGTGCACCTTGAAGATCATCGAACCTAAACCTTTGATCGACCGTCGAAATTTACTTCAAAATAAAAGCGCAGGGACGGTGATTGGGGGCGGTTTGCCGTGGTGTCGCCGTAAACGGCCGCGAAGCTTCCTAGCTTCGCGATCAACCGATAGCGTCACCGATACGAGTTCGACCATTAGCCAAGTCACAGAACACCGTGTTTTCTTCTTCCCACCGTTCTAGCAGCGCCTTCGGATAAAGAGGCCGCCGTCCAAGTTTAACAAACGCGGGCCCCCTTTTGGCGCTCCGCCAGTTCTTGAGCGTGCCGGCGCTGATCGTGTTCCGATATCGCTCGACTACCTCGGCTTCTGTCAACAACTCGTTCGATCGCGCCGATTTGAATTGCGGATTCGTCGTGGTGAGCGGGCCGATTTCGGTTCGGACCGCCGGCGCAAGCGGGGGCGATGTCGCGCGAGGCTCGGCTGGTGGGGCGGAGGACTGATGCGGTCGTTCGTAAGCGGTCGCGCTTGGCGGACGTGACTTGCGGCTTTGCGCCGGTGATACCGGCAAGGTGACTTGCGTGGCGGCATACGCGCGTTCGAGCGCAAGCCATTCTCGCACGAAGGCTGCCGAGTGTTCCGGGTGATAAATGGTTTTATTGGCCTTGCCGTGTCGCCAACCGTAATGCAGGCGCGGTGGGCCCACCTCAAGCTTCCGCGCGACCGGATGCGAATAGGGTAACCGCTGATCGCGGGGCAGACCGTCGCGGCACAGCCGGTCGATAGCTTCGTCGACGGCCCGAACTGGCCAGCATCCGTGCTCATCGGGTTGCGGAAGTAGCAGCTTCTCGACGAGTCGTAGAAAAGTATCCGGCAAAATTCTGAGATGCGCGGCTGCCTCTTGGCAGCTGAGAACATGATCCCAAAACCTCGGACTCGACTCGGAGGACGCCACGGCATACAGGCCGTATCATTACCGACGGCGCTTGAGCCGCTTCACCTTGCCTGTCGTGGGGTCGACCTCGTAGCCGGCGAGGAATCCGTCGGGTTCTTCGCGGACGACCGCGCGCACGAGATTGTTCGGTTCTCGCAGAAAATAGACAAGCCGGCCCGGCAACTCTCCGCGTGCTTCTGCTTGAACGAGGCTCGTCCACTGAGCTTCTACGGTCCCAATTCCTGTACTGGCAGCAGGTGTGTGGCGGCCGAAGCGCTTGATTTTGTTAATGTTTTTGCCAGTGTGATATACTTGACGGCGGTTGCTGCTGCGCGCCATGACCTCCTCCAACGGCATGGAGCTGCTGCGGCGCCCGGGGTTGGGCTTGCTTGTCCGCCTCGGAAGCCCTACGCGTCACCGTAGGGCTTCATACTAGCAAGACGCGCCTGCGAAGCTCCAATCGTGCCATGTTGGCGCGGTCGGAACGCACATGCACCGTGCAAAGTAGTGCAAATGCCGCTTCAATCGCGAACTCCCACGGACCTACAACGCAATGTTCAGTTCTGCCTTTCTTACTTCGAGAAGCTAAAGGATAGTCAGCGGCTCGCCGGCGTGCTTCGTGTGAATAGGACGACGATCGGACATTGGAAGCGCTATGAGAATGTGCCGCGTACGAAAAATCTCGATGACCTTGCGAAAATTTGCGGATTTTCCGCTGCGCAATTCCAGCTGCCTCATGCGCAGTTCGTTGTGTTTGCGCACACACTTGAGGCTACAAAGAACATTTTTACGGACTTTTATGCGATCCAACGCAAGATCATACTAGCCGCTACTGAAAACTTCCGACATGACTGGGCAAGGTGCTTTGACGCACACCGCGGCACTTATCTCATGTTCTGCCGCGCGTTGAGTGACCCAGAGCTTGGCGCAACGTCGCTGTTGCGAATTAAAGACCTGACGGAAGACGGCATCGCCTTTGATTTGTTCAATCGGGATACCCGACAACCTGACAAGCCGACATACCGATATGAAGGCTTGGTGTTTCCCATTGCCGAGAATCTCATGTTCTACGCCGAGCACGAAAGCATGCGTGAGCCGTTTGCGATGATCACCTCCGCCGCTCAGGTGCCCGAGAGTTCAATGCTGGGCGGTTTTTTCATCGCTGTGGCCGTTCATGGACAGACCCGATTTCCGAATGGAAATAGAGTTGCTCTGCGATTTCGCGACCGAGCCATCGTAGACCTTGAGAAAATCGAGTCATCGTTGGGACTTAAACGATTTTCGGAATTTCCTGAGGGGGTAAGGCACTTGCTCGGTCGTATTGGCTGAATGCGCACATAAGAACAGCCCCGCTGCGTGCGGGGCTGAGGTGCATTGTCGCGGCCATCGGCGACTAGGCCGGTGTTCGCTCGCGGCGACTTTTCAGCGGCCGCACGTTGCTCTTATCCGGCGTCTCCGATGTATCCTCGGACTGCGCGCTTTTCGGCGGACGCAGCACGATCTTTCCGTCAAGCGGCAGCGCTTGGAGGACGATGTTGTACCCATCGCCGTTCTGATGCATGAACGCGGCGCCGATTGCGAGCCAGAAATCGTCCTGGCCTTCACCGCGCTTATGCACGGTGTAGGCGGTGAAGCTCGGTTTCTGATTGACAGGCATGTGTAGCTCCTTGGTTGGGATCAGTACTCGTCTGCGCGCATGATGGTGAGCACGCGCGTGGTAACACTTGGATCTTCGGGGGCTGCGGACCCGAATTCTAAGGCGAGGTCGTAACAATCGATCTTCCAGAAGTATTTCTCCCCTTCTAGTTCGATTGCTCCGAAGTCGTGCTCACCGTACGGATCATTGTCGTCGCTGAAATCGCTGAACGACTGAACCGCCAAGAGCAGGCGTGCCTTGCTGTCGAGGGGAAGTACGGCGACGCCGGCTGTGGTGAGAACCCGACCGCCAACGAACGTGCTCCTGAAGTTATCGTTGAGCACTCGGATGCCGTCGGTATTCGTCCGAGGCGTGTCCTTGTTCATAACGCCACCTGAGGGACGAGGAGGGCGACGTTCTGGCGAATGACCGCGAGGAGTTGCTCGATTGTATCAACGTGCACGTGGGCGAGATCCTCGCCGACGAACTCGAGCTCTTCTTCGTCGAGCCGCGTTGCCTCCATCGCGACAGCGAACTTGCCGCCGAGGATGGGCATGAGCTCAATGCGGATATACTGCAGGGGCAGGGGAGCCAGCGCTTTGGTGCTGGCCGCAGTGTCAAGGGACATGACGCTCTCCGTCTTGCAACCGGCGCCCAAAGGATTTGGACGGCGGAGCACAAGGCGGAGTCCGATCTAACAATAGCACGTTTACTTGCAAGGCAGTAAACCTGTAAACGGGATGTGGAAACGCCGGCGCTTGCAAGTAAACCAAACAAGATCAGGTTAGCGGCAGAGACCTGGCTAACCGCATGCGTATCGCAGTCTCATTTAAGCGCTACTGGCGGGCGTTTAACGCGCTCGCGGCAGCGCTGCTGCTCGCTTCCTGTCAGCTTGGCCCGTTCTGGGACGAGTACGCTTCAAAAACCGCGACCATGAAGCTGCTTACTTACGTGCCGTGTTATGAACAAGTCACTGAATTGCCTGCTCACCAAAGGTATTATCACCTGTCGTATTTCTCGCCGCCGCCGGACGCAAATTCGTGGGCGTTCGTTGGTTACTATAACGAGGCGAAGCAATACGTCGACGGGCCAGTTTACCTCTCCTTCGTCGTACACCTTGGGCTGCAGCACTACACGCGGATACCGACGAGTGGGCCGCCCAGCTTCGACCGGCATCCTCGCTGCGGAGTGCTGCTCGAGCTGCCGTGGTCCAAGCAGGGAAACCGCCCCTTCTCAATTCCCGGTCAGCCAGAGACCCTGCGGGCGATAACATCGTCGAACGCTCGGGAAAGCCTACTGCACAGCGCTCTTGTCTGCCTCCTCCTAGCCCTCACGTACCTCTTATTGCTGCAGCCTGGATGCCTTCGAAGCGAACGCCACCATGCACCAGTTGCGCTGTGCTGCTTCATTCCGATTGCCATAGCGGACATCATCGTGTGGTGCTGGGCGGTCGGTGTGCCGATGCAGAACATCCAGGCGGCGCTCGTCTACTACGACTTTTACGATCGCCTCCCAGAATATCTGGGCTCGTTGTTGCCGCTCTCATGGTCCGAGGTGACGACGCTCCTCAAGGGGCCACCGTATCCGCCAGCCACGGGCGTTGGCTCTTTGGGATCGTTTTTGTTGGCGCTGTGGTGCGGCTTCGCGTGCTGGCTGTTGGGCTGCAGCAGACTGGTCGCCAACTCGTTGTTCTACTGGTTCGGTCCGGACTTCGTCGGCGACATGGTACGCCAAGCGGCCGCCGAGGGGCGGGCGCTCACGGCCGAGGACATTGCCCGAATGCTCACGCGCGCCAGCGCGCGGTTAGGCGGTCAGGACCTCGAACGCCTCAAGCAAGAAGTCCAGGAAAGGATTGGCCATGGCTGAGGAAGAAAAGCAACGCCGCAGTGTGCCGGCGCTCCAAAATCCGGTTGATGGGCAGTGGAGCAGGGAAGCGGCAAGCGTGCGCAACCCCCTTGCAAGCCTCCTCTTTGGTCTGCGCGCCCGAGCGAACATGCGCGCGCTGCAGTGGGAAGGCGAGCGTGCCCAGGCGGTGGGCGCGTTCCTCGACATTGCCGTCGCCACGATCGAGAAGATGGAGCGCACGCAGGATCGGGCACGCCAGTATGCGGTGCGACAAGAGCTCCAGCCAGAGCTCTGGCAAAACGAGCGTGAACGCTTGCTCGACAAGCTCGCTGAAGAACGCCACCAGCGCGAGCTGACGGGCAAACACCGCACCGAAGCGCGGATTAAGGCTGACACAGACATTCTTGCTGCACGGCAAGCACAGCGCGCCAAACGGAAATTCGAAGCACACAAGTACATGCTCGGCGAGGAGCGGTTCAAGGCGGAAGCCGCCCGCCGTAAAGTCGGCGCCGCGGAAGCCGAAATGGCAATGAAAGAGGCCGGAGTGCACACGCCTCCGCCAAATGCCGCTCCAACCGACAGCGTCGCGAAGGCAGGCGCCATTAGCGAAATGCTTGAAGCGGTACGCGCCGAGCTGCGCGAGCTGCGGGCCGATGGCGACGATAGCGAACAACGCCGGCTCCTACTGGAAGATGAGGCGGCGCTGGAGCGGCAACTCGCGAGAGTCCTCAAGCGCTGAGCCCAATGAGCACGGTGCACCATCGCGCTCTGGCATTGCTCGCCCAAGCGCGGCGGGAGCGAGAACAACGCTACCCGCAGCAGCGCCGCCGGCCAGCCGTAGCCGCTGCGCTACAGACGGTGCCGATGCGTCCGACGCCGCGGCCCCGTTCCAAGACAATTGTGTTGGGCCGCGACGAAGCTAATGCCCCCTTTGAACTCGATGACGAAAGCCGGCTGCGGCACATGCAGCTCGTCGGCACCACGGGGTCCGGCAAGTCAAACATGTTCTTCCACATGGCCCGGCGAGACATCGAAAACGGCCGTGGTCTCCTCTACCTCGACCCTCACGGCGGCCACGCGGACTCAGGCTATCGCCGCCTGATCGCCTGGCTGACTGATAGTGGGCTCAGCACCAAGCGGGTCATTCACCTCATCGACCCAAACGCGGGCTCATACTGCACCGGCTTTAATCCGCTCGCTGTTCCCGAGCAGCACCACGCGAGCGTGGTTGCCGAAGCGGCGCTGGAATGTTTTCAGCGCTTATGGGGCGACGAAGATCCGGATTCAAAGCCGACCATTCAGCGGCTGCTGCCTGCCGTGCTTGGCGCGCTGGCTGAGCGGCATTTGACGCTCGCCGAGGCCCTGACGGCGCTCGACCCCGACGATCGAGAAGGCGTGCGGGCGCACCTCACCCGCACGGTGAATGATGACTACGCGCGCGACGAATTGCGGTGGCTCGATGACATCGGAAGCGAGCGCGGCGGTCGACAAGAACTGCGCATCGAGGTGACCGGCCCGCGGAATCGCATAGCCAAGCTGATCCGTCCACCGGCACTGCGAACCATGCTCGGCCAAACTGAGCGTGTGATCGATCTACGCGAGGCAATGGATGCTGGCCATATCATTCTGGTCAATCTCAGTGGCGGCGCTCTGGTATACGAACGAGCTGCAGATTTGCTCGGGCGGCTGCTGCTGCGGTTTGTGGTGTTCCACGCCAAGCGCCGGCACCACCCGGAGCGCCTCTTTCCCGTCTTTTGCGACGAATCGCAACGGTATTTGACGGGCGATATACCGGTGGCGTTAGCGGAATTGCGCAAACACGGTGTGGCGATGACGCTCGGTTCGCAATGGCAGTCGCAGCTCGCCGAGGCTGGCGACGAAGTGCTCTCGGCGGTACGCAATGGCACAAATATCAAGGTGGTGTTTCAGCTGAAGGATCACCAAGAAGCGGCTGATTTGGCTGAAATGCTAATTCCGCTCAATCTGGAAGAACCGATTGCTGTCCTAGCGAAGGAAACCGTCATTGGGTACCGCCTGGGGCGGCTGCGCAATGCCGGCGCGACGCTGAGTACCGGCACGAATTCGGGAACCGCCTCCAGCGTGACCGACTCCACCTCAGTCACGCACAGCACTGCAACAACCAAAGGCACAGCCGACACAGTTTCCCATAGCTCAACCCGTAGCCACTCTCGTACGGAGGGTGAAAGCGAGAGCGAAACCGTGACGACTGGGATATCGGTAACGGTTGGCGAGTCCGGCTCCTGCGCCTTCACCTCAGGCGCGGCCAGCGGATCGAGCGAATCCAGCAGCAGCAGCACCGGCCGTACGAACAATTACGATGGCCCCTTCGCTGTGGGATGGCCGGACAGCTGCAGCACCTCCTCGGACAGCAGCACCGGTGAGTCGACGAGTGCGAGTGCATCGTGGGCCGAGACCGAGGCATCGGGTTGGTCAAGCGCAACGACCTCAAGTGAAAGTACGTCGAACTCGAGTGGCACGTTCTCCTCTGAAACTTTCGGGGAAGCGGAAACCGAGGGTACTGCGCACGCCGTGAGTACCGCCACAACGGAAGGCACCACGCGCTCGACCGGTCGCGCGACCGGCACGACGGTGAGCCGCGGCAGCAGTTCCGGCGAAGCCCACTCGCAGGGGTATAGCGAGGCGCTCATTCCCATAATGGCGTTGCGGCCTGGTGGGGTGCATCCGAAGGAGAACCAGCTCTACAAGGCGGCTCAGCTCTTACGCTCCCTCGAGCCAGGGCGGTGCGTCATCAACTATGTCGGGCCAAACGGGCTCGAGACCGCCATGCTGCGGATTCCGTTTCGCGCAGCTGAGCCACTGCCGGAGCCGGCATTTGCGCAGATGCGGGACAAGCTCTTCGCTCAGAGTCCCTCCGCGCTGCCTACTGCGGATGCGGAGCGTACGCTCGCAGACCGCAAGCAGCAGCTCGTGGCGGCAATTACATCGACCGTTTTGGCGGCCGACGCCACGCCAGAGCCTACCAGCTTCCGGGTCCCAGCGCGCTCCAAGCGCAAACGGGATAGTGAGGTATACTAAAAGGATGCAGCAGGAAGCTGTGCACACACGAGCGAAGCGCTTTCATCGGCTGAACAATCCGCCTCCTATCGAGGTCACCCGCCGGGATCTGAATTTGCTCGCACACGTCGCCCGTCATCGATTCCTTTCCTCAGCGCATCTCTGCGCGCTCGATGGCGGTAGTCCGCAAAATGTCCTGCGCACGCTGCGGCTATTGTTCGATCATGGCTACCTTGATCGCCCGGCGGCCCAACGGGTAGCCCTGGCAAAAGAGGGCCCGCGACCGTTCGTCTACGGGCTCGGGAAGGCGGGCGCCCGGATTTTGCGGGAGCAGGGCCACTTGGTTGATGCCACGGTTGATTGGAGGGAGAAAAATAAACGTGCGGGCACGGTCTTCATCGAGCATACGCTCGCGGTTGCTGATTTCATGGCTGGCCTAGAACTTTCGTGCCGTGGGCGCAGTGATGTTGTGCTGCTGCGGGAAGACGAGGTGCTCGCCCTTGCCCCTGCGGATACCCGAGCAGCGCGCGAGCCGCTGCGTTGGGGCGTGCAGAAGGTGATCCTCGGCCGCAAAGAAACCTGTTCGGTCGTGCCGGACGGCGCCTTCGGTTTGGAGTTTCCGGACGACACGGCATCATACTTCATGCTCGAAGTCGACCGCGGCACCATCCCCGTCTCGCGGACCGACCGGCAGGGCACCAGTGCATGGCGCAAGAGCATTCAGTACAAGTTCGCCACGTACTGGGAAGGCTGGAAGGCAAAGCAGCATGAGAAGCAATTTGGGCTGAAGCAAATGCGGGTCGCGATGGTAACCACCGGCCGCGAGCGCGTCGCGCACATGCTTGAGGAGGTACGAAGCCTCACAGAGGGGAAGGGAACCGGCTTCTTTCTATTTACAGATCAGCAGGCGCTCGCGGCAGCCAGTCCAATATCCGCTTCCTGGATAAATGGGCGCGGACAGGAAGTGACGCTGCTCGACTAGACTTTCAAACTACCAGACCCACTCCAGCTTATACACGGCTTGAAACTGTGGACGCGAAACATTCCACACGACTGTTTTCGCGCCACTGCGCTGCTCCATGATCTGCGCTTCAGTAGCGACCTGCTTCGTGGTCATCCCCTCTAGGAGCATGCATTTCACCAGGGAAGGCGGGCGGCTCGGCGGAAAGTGAACGCGCAGCACGAGGTACTTGGTGGGCCTAGCGACCTCGTGAGTCCAGTGCTCATGCGCGGTCATAAAGCTATTGTGGAGCTTCGCTGAGAAGACGTTGGTAAAGCGATCGCCGCGGTGCAAGACCGTTCCCGGGTCAATAGTGGAGAGAAAAAAGCCGTGCTCCTGAACCGTAGTGATGATGAGGCCGAAGGAACAGTGAAAGCTATCGGCGCGTCCAACCGTGGTGAGGGCTTCCGTAAATGAATATACGACATCGCCTGTAACAGCGTAGTCGCTCGTCTTACGGTATACGGCTTCCGCGCCATCGCTGGTGCGTAGAGAGATTTCTATGATGGTGAGTTCCGATGCAAGCGAACTGTGCACGTGTACGCGCTCAGACGAGCGCTCTGAATTCCAAGGAAAGCGCGCGGTGAGTGGCTGTAATGTCCACGCGATGGCATCACGGAGCTGGCTGCGGGAGTAAGTGGCGAACGCACTCAGTACAGCCGCGGCCGCGGCCGCGAGTGCGACGGTGAAATGGCGGAGCACTAATCCAGTCAACTCATTGAAAAGACTCCACATACGCGTTTTTCTTGCGAGATTCGGCCCTGAATCATATTTGGATGAAGAGGAAAGGGCAGAAAAGGAGCGAAAAATGCGTACGTGTACGTGGAGTGGCGGTGGCAAAGGTTAGATCGAGTCTCGGCCCCGCGAAACTAAGCTAACGGCCACACTACGCTGGCTCAGGTCGATTACTGTGATGCATAGAGCCGATTGAACTGGGCCGCGCGGGCCCAGGTGTCAATCATATCATGCGCACCGCAGAGCGCACGATGCCACCTCGCCAGAAGGGAGTGTGGCATGCCCGTGGCACCGCAAGGGTCAACGCGACGGAACCCTCTTGGGGCGAACGGCGCGCTGGCCACTCTCGCCACGCTTGTATTTGGCTAACTTTCGGGTATGTTATTCATTCTAGCGGGGCAGGGAGATGAGCTTCAACAGACGCGCTTTCCTTTTGGGATCCTGTGTCTCCGCGCTGAGCGCTTCATTACCAGCCTTTGCGCAGGACCCTGCCACGATAGCGACGGCTGCCGCTGCAGCAGGTAGCTTGGTTTCGAACGTCTTAGATTTCTTTAAACAGAGCGGAGAATTCGAAAATAGACTACAGGAATTGAACGTCAAACTTGATCAGGCGCTACGGAACCAGTTGCTCCTTATCGAGGCTATTGGCGATCTTGCCGAGGATGTAAAGGCGGTCTCAGAGGCCGTAGGGCGAACGCCTGATGAAACGTTGACCGCATTTCTTCTTAATGACGCCGCCTCGCTAGTTAACCGACTGGCCGACACAATTAACGACCACGGCAATGTCCTTCAATACGTAGATCAAGCTTACGTACTTTCGACAAAAATTGCACCCGCCGCGCAAGCGGCCGATCGCCCGCCGAATCTTGCACTTGCGGCGGCAAATATCTTGAATGCCGTTGAGACAATAATGAAACACGTTCCGCAAATACACCGGGCGACCCGCACTCATTTGAGTAATACATGTACTTATGTCCGCGATACCCTTGAGCGAATGACCGCAAAGGAGGGAATTCAAGCTCGAATTCCCAATCCTGATTCGATCGATGCTGCGATAAAGGGTTTAGCCAACGCTAATGGTCCTTTGAAACTGCTTCCCCAGGATTTTTCATCGATTTCGGCCAAGCCCCCTCAAAATGACACCTGGAGCGCGGCGCTGTGTGTAATGGGCGGAGACCGCGAGCAGGTTTTGAGCCGATACAATGGGCATTGTCATCACCCCCTCGCTGTAAACATGGATGCTCCCGAATGGTGCGATCCCCCCGGGAGCGAAATCAATATTGCGATTCAGTTGATTAAGCCAAAATTCCAAATTGAACGGCGGGTTGCCTATGGAGGACGGTCGTGGTTTGGCGTTGTTGTCCTACCAAACGACAAGTGGCAACCCACCGGTGTGTGGAACAGGAAGATTAGCCGCCAAGATGGGAGCAACGATAGTTACGAGCTTTCGTCCGACGATCCTCGGATCCTAAGCAGCCTCAATTGCAGGCGCGCAAAGGTTGATGAAAAGGGATTGCCACAGGAAGAGCTCAGTGCCTTTCGGCGATGGCTCACTTTGTATGATAGCTACGTCGCCCTTGAGAGTCGCTTACGGGCGATGCAAGCAGCTGCGCTTGCTGATCTCGAGCGTTGCAAAAAAATAGCCGGCCGTCTGGAGATTGGGGGGAAGAGGATATGAATGGGCGCCTTCGCCTCACGGCCAGCAAGGTTCTTCTCTGCACATTACTGGTTCTGGGTGCAATTAACGTTCGGAGCGAGAGCGCGCCATTACATCCGATGGCAGAAAAGGTGCGGGATAGTGCCGCAGCTGTTGCAACCGAAATTGCGAAGCATGTCAAAGATCCATCGCCTTTACTTTCTTATCTGGACAGCTTCAAGACTTGGCTCGACGAGCAAACGGGTTCATTCAAGTCGATGGTCGAGTGGAGCGACGTTGAGCGGGTAACGAACAACGTAAAATGGTTGGATGGACTAAATCCGCCCAAGCTCGAGTCGCTGTTCGCTAAATCGAGGCTCGCCGAATATGCGATGTCTGGGGACTCGACGATTGTTACCGGTGCCGCTGCATTGCGCCGGATGCAAAATGCTTCAGATCGGCGGACTGCGGAGATTCAGCAGCTTAAAGATCAGAAGACAAAGCTCGTCGAACTTCGAGACACTTACAGCAAGGCCGATGAAACCATAGGCAAGATCTCTGACAAGTTGGAGGCGCTCGTCGGCAACGTTCCTGTAGAGATAGCTTGCTTGATCGAGGGGCACTCCCTGCCTATGAGCTGGTATGACTTATCTGAAGAATTAAGGCCGGTGATGGCCGCGGGCGCAGATGCTGCGAAAGGGGCTATTGATCGACTGGATGCAGAGATCTCGTCAGATGAAACGGATCTTAAATCCTTTAATGAAGCGCGCACGCTTATTGGAATGGTATGGAACGACGTAGCCGCTGCACCGGGAGCGAACTCCATTCATGAACTGCAGCGTCAGATGAAGCAGCAGATCGAAGAAACAGATAAGCAAGCAGCGGAGTTTCGGCGGCGCGCCGGCGAAATCGCTAACGCGAATGCGCGTATTGACGCAATCAAACGTTTACTTGCGGCCGGGACCAATCTAAGTCAACTGGCTGCGACAGGCGCGAAGTGGCCACATGGCGCTTCCGAACCGTCAGATCGATCGAGCATCTTAATTGGCCCAGATGTGCCGCCGCCTTCGGAGCAAAAGACGCCGTCCGGACTCACCCCAGCTCCCCCCGGCGGCCTTAGAACACCGCTCGAATAAAGGTTTATAGGTCGCGAAACAGATCTTGCACTAAACCGCTGCGCGGTAGGGAAGTGGTCTGGCAGCCGTAGCGCTCGACGCTCGCGCTATTTTTAGGTGTTGTGCTGTTTGCCAACAGCCGTCCGGATGTGAGGACTGCGGTTGTAAAAGTCCTCTCTCGCCTCTGCGTCTGCTGCGAGCGATGCGGCCGTAGCGGCGAGTTCACGCCACTGCAACGCCAAATCTCTGAATAGCTCTTTGAGCTGTCTGTCGGGGGCAGCTTCAGCCCTCCGATCGCATTCGCCAGCGTAGGCCGCAAGGGTTTCAGGTTTGGACCGCATGGAGAGCCGCACGTTTGTCCGAATAATAATACGAAACTGGGCTGGAACAACCCGGTTCCACGGCGTATTGTCAAGCATCATGGGCAGGGATCTCCCGGGCGCCGATGGCTGAGAGACGGCTTGCGCTCCCGCCTGACTACAGCGGAGCCAACCCATGGCCGATCTCGTCCAGGACACGACTACGCTCGCTCATAATCATGTCACCAAAGGACGGGCCGTCGTGGCGCGCCAGCGGCAATTGATTACTGCGATAAGAGCCAGAGGCGGCGACAGCGAGAATGCCGAAGACCTGCTCGCGGCGTTTGAACGGTCGCTTGCAATATTCGAGAGCGATCTGGCGGCGATCCTAAAGAAGAATGGGGGCGGTGTCAACGCCGGTTTAAATCTGACCCAGTTTGCGATTTGATCGCCGGAGTAAATCTGACCCACCCCTTGCCAAGCCAATTACTGAGCTGGCGCCTCTCGAGCCTTTGGGCGTGCCATGA
>Ga0070741_10007581_pt1 | contig 22348 bp, 20 predicted proteins | sample Coa_R1_4_FD_66440 | JGI IMG/M metagenome (GOLD analysis project Ga0070741, IMG submission 66440) | Surface soil microbial communities from Centralia Pennsylvania, which are recovering from an underground coalmine fire - Coalmine... | ecosystem: Environmental > Terrestrial > Soil > Unclassified ... | reverse complement strand
CAAGACCGACAGCCGCTATGCGCGCTGCATGGCGAGCAACACCTGCCCGTTTGCGGTGGAGATCTTCTCGGGGAACGAGTACTGGGTGAAGGCGGCCTCGCTCATGACGACGACGCCCGACGGCAAGACCGATCTTCCCGACTCGCCGTTCACGCGCATCTATTTCATGTCGAGCATGCAGCACGGCACCGGCAACGCGACCTCCAAGGGCAACTGCCAGCAGTTCCAGAATCCGCTGGATTCCTCGCCCGTGCAGCGCGCGCTTCTGGTCGACATGATGGATTGGGTGGAGAAGGGCATCGCGCCGCCGCCGACGCAGGTGCCGAAGCTCTCGGATGGCACGCTCGTGACGCCGGACCAGAAGTCGACCGGCTTCCCGAACATTCCGGGCGTGACGTACACCGGCCTCAAGACCACGCGCTACCTGTTCAACTACGGGCCGAACTTCTACGTGACGGGCATTCCCACCATCAACCCGCCGGTGATCACGCCGCCGTACGAGGACAATCCCGCGAACGGCCCGATCTATCCCAGTTTCGTGCCGAAGGTGGACAAGGACGGCAACGACATCGCCGGCGTGCGTCTGCCGGACGTCGCCGTGCCGCTCGCCACGTACACGGGGTGGGGACTGCGCAGCGGACCTCAGGCCAACGACGGTTGTGAAAGCTCAGGCCAGTACATTCCGTTCGCGAAGACGGCAGCCGATCGACAAGCCTCGGGCGATCCGCGCCTGTCGATGGAGGAGCGCTACGGCAACTTCTCGAACTACCTGTACATGCGCCTCAATGCCGTGAACGATCTCGTGAACCGTCGTCTGATCCTGCCGGAAGACGCCTTTACCGAGTTCACGCGCACGCTCGACGCCGCGCGCACGCAAGGCGGCCTGAAGGAAAACGAAGAGGGCGACGAATAGCTGCGAACACCTTAGACGTGATGGAGGGCCCGAGCGACTCGGGCCCTTTTTTTTGGTTCTTCGCCGATTGGCGTGACGAGCATGGCGCGTGCAGCGCGACAGAGACAGGCGCGCGGCTCGCTCCCTCAGACTCGCGCCATCGTGCGCTCGATTGGTCCGCTTGCCGCGCGCCTGGCACTGTCGTGAACGCGTCACGCCAATCGGCGAAGAACCTTTTTTGGGTGGACTAAGTCGCGCTTGGCCGGAGGCGGCGAAACGAACTGTGTTCTAGTAGACGACCACCGAGCGGATCGACTCCCCGCGCTGCATCAGCTCGAAGCCCTCGTTGATCCGGTCGAGCGACAGCACGTGCGTGATGAGATCGTCGATGTTGATGCGACCGTCCATGTACCAATCGACGATCTTCGGCACGTCGGTGCGTCCGCGCGCACCGCCGAACGCCGTACCCTTCCATACGCGTCCGGTCACGAGCTGGAACGGTCGCGTGCGAATCTCCTGGCCGGCGCCGGCGACACCGATGATCACCGCAACTCCCCAGCCGCGATGGCAGCATTCGAGCGCCTGGCGCATGACGTCGACGTTGCCGATGCACTCGAAACTGTAGTCGGCGCCACCGCCGGTGAGCTCGACTAAGTACGGCACGAGATCGCCGGCGATCTCCTGCGGATTCACGAAATGGGTGAGCCCGAACTTGCGGGCAAGCGCCTCGCGCGCGGGATTGATGTCGACACCGACGATCATGTTGGCGCCGACCATGCGCGCGCCCTGCACCACGTTGAGACCGATGCCGCCCAGCCCGAACACGACGACGTTCGCGCCCGGCTCGACTTTCGCGGTGTTGATCACCGCGCCGATGCCGGTCGTCACGCCGCAGCCGATGTAGCACACCTTGTCGAAGGGCGCATCGGGGCGGATCTTCGCGACGGCGATCTCGGGCAGCACCGTGAAATTCGCGAACGTCGAGCAGCCCATGTAGTGATGCAGCGGCTTGCCATCGAGCGAGAAGCGGCTGGTGCCGTCGGGCATCACACCCTTGCCCTGGGTCGCGCGAATCGCGGTGCAAAGATTGGTCTTGCGCGACAGACACGACTTGCACTGCCGGCACTCCGGAGTGTAGAGCGGAATGACGTGATCGCCGCGCGCGACGCTCGTGACACCCGCGCCGACGTCGCGCACGACCCCCGCGCCCTCGTGGCCAAGGATCGCCGGGAAGAGTCCTTCCGGGTCGGCGCCGCAGCGCGTGAACTCGTCGGTGTGGCAGATGCCCGTGGCCATGATCTCCACCAGCACTTCGCCGGCACGCGGACCGTCGAGATCCACCGTCTCGATGGTCAACGGCGCACCGGCACGATGGGCTACGGCAGCACGCACCTTCATGGCTTCGCCTGGACACCGGCCTGCGCGACCTCGTGCGGCACCACTTCCAGCCGCACCCGCGCAAGACCCTTGCCGCGGGCGCGAAGCCCGATCTGCGCACCGGCGCTCGGCGAGAGATCGATGATCCGGCTCTTGGGCTGCGGGCCGCGGTCGTTGATGCGCACGATCACCGAGCGATGGTTGGCGAGGTTGGTCACCTTGACGAGCGTACCTAGCGGCAGGGTGCGATGCGCCGCGGTGAAGTCGTTGCCGTCGTGAATCTCGCCGCTGGCCGTCTTGCGACCGTGCAGCAGCCGCGCGTAGACCGATGCCATGCCGACCTGCACATGCGAGGCCTTCGATAGCCGCGAACGATCGTGCCGCGGGTCCTTTCCGGCTTCGCGCGCATCGGCACCCTGCGCGAGCGCGCTCGCGCCAATCACCAATGAAAGGCAACCGGCGGCCGCCCAGCGGGCAAGCGGCACTCGACGCGATGCAGCAGGGACGCTCGGCATCATCAAGCCGTCGATTATCCGCAACGAACCCGAAACAGACAACGTCCTGCGGCGGAACGTTCGCTGCTGCCGTGCCGCAAAGGGCAAGTCATCGCGCCCATTGGCCTATAGTGTGAGCTCGACGAGGATCCACGGAGCAGTCCATGCTGATGTCCGCCGCCGAATACCGCGACTCGCTGCGCCGCTGCGCGCCCGTGGTGTATGTCGATGGCCGGCGCGTCGAATCCGTCGCGGACGAGCCCGCGCTCGCGCCGGGCGTCAATGCGATCGCGCTCACCTACGATCTCGCGCTGCGCGAATCCACCCGCGAGCTCATGCGCGCCCAGGATCCGCGCAACGGCTCCTTCGTCAATCGCATGCTCGCCATCCCGCGCAGCAGCGCCGATCTCGTGAACAAGCTGGAGGCGGTGCGGCTCGTGTGCCAGGAGACCGGTTGCGCGCAGCGCTATCTGGCCGGGGACGGCCTCGCCGCCCTGCATCGCGGCACGCGCGTGATCGACGCCGAATGCGGCACGGATTACCACGCGCGTCTCATCGCCTACATCGATCACGTGTACGAGAACGATCTCACGCTCGGCATCGCGATGACCGATGCCAAGGGCGATCGGTCGCTGCGCCCGGCACAGCAGCCGGTGAGCGACACGTATGTGCACATCGTCGAGCGGCGCGCCGACGGCATCGTCATTTCCGGCACCAAGGCCATCGTGACCTCGGCGCCGTATGTGCATGAGCTGCTCGTGCTGCCGTGCCGGCACATGCGTGCGGAGGATGCCGCGTTCGCCGTGTGCTGTGCGGTTCCGATCGATGCGCCGGGCCTCACCATCGTCGCGCGTCCGGCAGGTCGGCCGGGCGAAGCCGCCGCGAAATTCAGCAGCAAATACGGCCAGTCCACCGGCGTGTGCCTGTTCGATCGCGTGTTCGTGCCCTGGGAGCGCGTGTTCGCAGCGGGCGAAACCGGGCCCGCCGTCGAGATCCTCTACGACTACACCGCGCACCATCGTCACACGTGCATCGCCGCGCGGGCGGGGTTCGGCGATCTCCTGATCGGCGCAGGAGCGCTCGTGACGGAAGCCAATGGTCTCGATCTCGATCGCGCCGAGGGCGCGCGCAATGCCATGGTCGAGCTCATCAAGATCGTCGAAGGCTTCTATGCGTGCGGAGTCGCAGCCTCGGTGTATGCCCAGGCCGACGACGCCGGCGTCATGCGTCCCGACGCGGTGTTCGCGAACATCGGCAAGCTCCTGCTCGCAACCCAGATCTACGACATGCATCGCCTTGCGCATGAAGTCTCGGGCGGCATGATCGTGGCGCTGCCCGGACCCGACGAGGACCACAATCCGGCGACCGCCGGGCGATTGTCCGAGGTGCTGACCGCGCGGTCCGACATTCCGTACGAAAAGCGCATCGAGATCGCGCGCCTGCTGGAGGACCTCACGGCGTCGTACCAGGCGGGATGGTATTCGCTCATCAGCCTGCACGGCGGCGGATCGCCGGAAGCGATGAAGATGGAAATCTATCGCAATTACCCGATCGGCAACCGCGTCGACCTGGTCGAGCGCCTGCTCGAGCGCGGCATACTCGCCGACGAGACGCGCAAGATCACCCGCAATCGCCAGCCCGGCCGCTGTTGCGCCACCGGCTGCCTCGCGCCCGACGTGCCGCAGATGGTTGCGCTGCCCACGCCGTCGCGCACGACGCGCCCACCGGCGGCCGCGGCGCCGCCGGCTCCCCTCGCCGCGGACTAGCCGCCGATTCCGCTCGCATCCGCGGGTGCGATAAAAGCTTTGCTTTGAGGCCGGAATTGCCGCATCATCGCGGGTTATGCCAGCGGCATACATCCTGCTTTGCTGCCCGCAACGGCTGCGCCGGCGGCTGGCAAGCGCCGCCCCCGCGGTGTCGCCGTCGCGCTTTTACGCTTGTCGCACAAGGACTTGTTCATGCTCGGTCGTCTGATCCTCGCGCTTGCCCTGGCTGCATTCGCGGCGCACGCCCCCGCGCAGGGGCCCGATTTGGTGTTCGCGGTGACGGAGGGCGTCACGTACCAGGCCACACCCAAGGAGATCCGCGACAAGTTCGCACCGCTTGCCGAAGCGCTCGCCAAGGCCCTGCATCGCAACGTGCGCACCGTGATCGTGCCGGCTTACGACGACCTGCGCGCCGGCCTCGCGCGCCAGGAATACGACATCGCCTTCGTGCACCCGGCGCACGTCGCGATGGCGGAGATCAAGGCCGGCCGCTACAAGGCGGCGGCTTGGACGGTCGGTTACACCGATTACAGCGTCTCGCTCATGATGAAGCCCGAGCAGCCGCTCAAGAGCTTCGCGGACGTGAAAGGCCACACCCTGGTGACGCCCGATCCTGATTCGATCACGGCGGTGATGGTCCGCGCCATGTTTCGCGAGCAGAAGTTCGGCAATGGCGACGTGAAGGTCGTCACCACGCGCTATCAGGACGCCGTGCCGTTCTATCTCGAGCACGGCTTCGCGCAGGTCGGCGCCACCGCCGCCAAATCGGTCGTGAAGGCATGGACCGAAAAGGGCGGCAAGGTCCTCACCCAGTCCCGGCCCGTGCCGATCAAGCAGGTGATCGTGTCGACGCGTCTTTCGCAACCGGAGCAGGACCGCATCCGCGAGGAATTGCTCGCGATGTCGGAAACCAAGCCCGGCCGCGCCGCGCTGCAGGTGCTGGGCTACCGCGGCTTTTCGGCGCCGGCGCCCGAGGTCGAGGCGACCACGATCGCCTGGCTCGGCCTCTAGTTCATCGCGGCCCTTCTACCCTCGCGCCCGCTTCGTTACACTCCCGTGATCGTCGATCACGGAGGGGATCATGCACGCACGCTCTTTTGTGGCATTTGCGTTGGTCCTGGTCTTGGTGGCGGCGACGCCCGTCGTCGCGCAGGACTTCCCCAAATACGGCGACGAGATCTACCAGCCGCAATACGGACAGGCCGGCAAGGACGTCATCTGGATTCCGACGCCCGACGCGCTCGTCACGCGCATGCTGCAGATGGCCAAGGTCACCGACCAGGACCTCGTGTATGACCTCGGTGCCGGCGACGGCAAGATTCCGATCGCCGCCGCCAAGCAATTCGGCGCGCGCGCGGTAGGCATCGAGTACAACCCCGACATGGCGGGACTCGCGAAGCGCAATGCCGAGCGCGCCGGCGTCGCGGACAAGGTCACGATCATCCACGGCGACATCTTCAAGGAGGATTTCACCAAGGCGACCGTGATCACTCTCTATCTGCTGCCGGCGCTCAATCAGCAGCTGCGACCGCAGATCCTCAAGATGAAGGCCGGCACGCGCGTCGTGTCGCACGCATTCCACATGGGCGAGTGGGAGCCCGACGACGTGTTCCAGGTCGAGGCGCGCGACGGCTTTCTCTGGATCGTGCCCGCGAGCGTGGAGGGCCGCTGGAACATTCGCGATCAGGGCAGCTCGCTCGACGCCACCGTCGACATCACCCAGAAATTCCAGCGCATCGGCGGCACCATCACGATCCGCGGCAAGACCCAGCCGCTGCTCGGCGCCTACGTGACGGGTCCCAACCTGGGCTTCACCTTCGTCGATGCCGATGGCGGGGTGCGCAGCGTGCGCGCAACGATCGACGGCACCACCCTCAAGGGCACGCTGCGCTTCGCTGGCGCGCTCTCCGACATCACGGGCCGGCGCATCGATCTCTGACCGCGACCGGATAACCGCGCGTGCACGTGCAATCGGCGGTGGCGAGCGTTCCCGCCGAGCCCCAGCCGCTCCTGCGGCGGCTCGATGCCGTGGGCATCATCGTCGGCATCGTGATCGGCGCGGGCATTTTCAAGACGCCACCGATGATCGCGGGCCTCGCGGGCGATCCCGGCTGGGTGATCGCGGCATGGATCGCAGGCGGCATCATCTCGCTCGCCGGCGCGCTGTGCTATGCCGAGCTCGCGAGCGCCTTTCCGCACGCCGGCGGCGACTATCACTTCCTCACCCGCGCCTATGGCCGACACGTGAGCTTCCTGTATGCCTGGGCGCGCGCGACGGTGATCAACACGGGATCGATCGCGCTCCTCGCGTTCGTGTTCGCCGATTATTTCGCGAGCGTGTTCGGCATCCCGGCCGGCGGCGGGAGCAACGTCTTCGCATTGCTCGTGGTGATCGCGCTCACGATCCTCAACATCGCCGGCCTTCGCCTCACCGCCCGCGCGCAGAACGCGATGACGCTCGGCCTGGTGCTGGGCCTGGTCGCGCTGGTGCTGGCGGCCCCTTTCGCGCCGCTGCCGGACGCGGCTGCGCCCCAGGCCTTCAGTGCGCAGCCCGCGACGGGCATGCTCGGCCTCGCCATGGTGTTCGTGCTCCTGACCTACGGCGGCTGGAACGAGGCGGCGTACATCTCGGCGGAGTTGAAGGGCGGCCGCAATGCCATCGTCGGCGCGCTCGTGATCAGCATCGGCGTCATCGCGGCGCTTTACATCGCCGTGAACGTCGCGCTCATCTCCGGCCTGGGCTTCAAGGCGCTCGCGGACAGCAAGACGGCCGGCGCCGATCTCATGACGCGCGCCTTCGGCCCCTGGGCAGGCCAGGCGCTCGGCGCGATCGTGTCGCTTGCGGTGCTCACGTCGATCAACGGCACGATGATCACCGGTGCGCGCACCAATTACGCGATGGGACGCGACTGGCCGTCGTTGCGCTTCCTGTCGGGATGGAATGCCACGCGCGGCGTGCCGGTGATGGCTTACATCGTGCAGGCGCTGATCGCGATCGCGTTGATCGGCTTCGGCAGCCTGCAGCACGACGGGTTCGAAGCGATGGTCGAATTCACCGCACCGGTGTTCTGGCTATTCTTCTTCCTGGTGGGGGTTTCGCTCTTCGTCTTGCGCGCACGTCATGCCGCCGTGGAACGGCCGTTCCGGGTTCCGCTGTACCCGGTCACGCCCCTGCTGTTCTGCATGGTGTGCGCCTATCTCTTCTATTCCAGCGTGATGTACGCCGCGAGCAAGGATGCCGTGCACGTCTCGCTCGTGGTGATGGCGATCGGCATCGTGGCACTGGCGTTGACCGGGGCCGCCGGGCGCACGGGCCGCAAGGTCTAGCGCCGCGATTTCGCGCGCGGTCGTGCGTCGAGCAGCGCAAGCGTGCTCGAGGCTTCCTGCGCGACCTGCGCGAGCGTGCACTGCCGCGGCTTTTTGTCCGGACGAAAGCGCAACAGCTTCGTGCCATGGCGAAAGCGATCGCCGCTGAAGTGATCGTATTGCACCTCGACCACGAGCTCGGGCTGCAACGGCTCCCATTCCCCGGTGCGCTCGCTGCTCCAGCGCGAAGGTCCTCCCGGCGCGCGCCCCGTGAATCCCGGCGGCGAGACGAGCTTCTCGAGCTTATTGGTGAGCACCGGCTTGTCGCTCGCCTTGATGTTCGACGAGAACCCGACGTGATGCAGCAAGCCGGCATCATCGTAGAGCCCGAGCAGCAGCGACCCGACCAGGCGATCGTTGCTTCCGTATCGAAAGCCACCGACGACGCAGTCCGCGGTGCGCATGCGCTTGAACTTCTGCATGCCGGTGCGCTCGCCGGACTGGTACGGCAGGTCCGCACGCTTCGCGATCACGCCATCGAGACCCGCGCCCAGCTTGCCGATCCATTCCTCGATATCGCGCGCATCGGTGGTTTGCGGCGACAGGCGCAGCAACGATGACGGCGTCGCATGCGCCGCCATGAAGCGCTCGAGCGCGCGCCGCCGCTCGTGCAATGGCTCGTGGACGAGCGACCTGCCCTGCTCGTCCACCAGGAGATCGAACAGCACGTATAGCACCGGATGCTCCCGCGCGAGCTTCTGCACCCGGCTTTGCGCAGGATGAATGCGCATCAGGAGCTCGTCGAACGAAAGCGTGTCGTCCACCGGCACCACGAGCTCGCCGTCGAGCACGAAATGTCGAGCGTCGAGCGCCTGCAGCGATTGCACGAGCTCGGGGAAGTAACGGTTGAAGGGCTGGCCGGACTTCGAGCGCAGGTCGACCGTATCGCCGTCGCGAAACGCGAGGCAGCGAAACCCGTCCCACTTCGGTTCGTAGCGCCATGCCTCGCCCGTGGGCAGGCTCGCCACGAGCTTCGCTTCCATCGGCGCGTAATCGGTGGACAGCGGAAGCGCGGACGACGGCACGATGCGGATCGGCTGTGACGGGAAAGAATCAGATCAGCGGCGCGAGATCGAAGCGGCCGCGCTTCGCCAACAGCGGCGTCCACAGGTCGCCGCGCTCGCGCACGCGCGGCGGGACGTTGAAGATGTCGAAGTCCTCGATCGTGACGCCCTGCTCGAGCTCTTCCCAGGTGACGGGGGTGGACACCGTCGCCTTGGGCGTGGGCCGCGGCGAATAGATCGACGCGAGCGTGCGGCCCCATGCGTTCTGGTTGTAATCGACGAGCACGCGACCGGTCGGACGCTTGGCGACCCGGTACTCGGCGGTGATGATGTCCGGGTGCTGCAGCGCGAGCGCCTGGGCAAGCCGCTTCGCGAAGGTCCAGACCTGCTTCTGGGTCGGGCCACGCACGATGGGAACGTACACGTGCACCCCGCGCGATCCGGTCGTCTTCGCAAGTGGCCGCATGCCGAGCGCCTCCAGCGCGTCACGCACGACGAGCGCGGTGCTGCGCACGATCTCGAAATGCGCGCCCGGCACCGGGTCGAGGTCGAAATGGAGATAATCGGGGCGATCGACGTCGTCGCAGCGCGCATACCATGGATTCAAGTCGATGCAGCCGAGGTTGATGAGCCACAGCAGCGAGGCGAGGTTCTGCACCATCGGGAACGCGATGACGTTGCCCGAGGCGTGCTCGATGCTGCAGGTCTCGATCCACTCCGGCCGCGGCACCGGCGCGCGCTTCATGAAAAAGCACTCGCCCGCCGCGCCGTTCGGGTAGCGTTTCATGACCATCGCGCGATCCACGATGTGCGGCAGCAGGTAGGGCGCGACGTCGGCGTAGTACTGCAGGAGATCGCGCTTGGTGAGCTTGAGCTCGGGCCAGAAGACCTTCGACAGGTTGGTAAGGCGCACCGTGACCCCGTCGACCGCCACGTCCAATTCCGCGCGGCCGGCAGGAATCTCGAGCGCCCGGATGGCTCGCGACGGTGCGCTGCGACTGCGCGCGGACCGGGTCGCAGGATGATGCAGGCGTGTTGCGCCGTTGGCCATGAACTCGGACTGCCTTTCGTGGCTCCCAGACGATATCCGAACAGAGACATCGCACGAAGCAATGAGGTTCACGCCCATTATCGCCCCTCGCGCGGTCATGCCTGAGTCGCGGGCGCGCGGGAGGGCGTGGTCGCTCGAGTCGCGGGCGCGCGGGAGCGCGTGGCCGCGCCTTGCCTGCCTGCTCGTCGCGCTGACGTTGTCGGCATGCGTGACCGTGACCACCGAGCCGCGTGCGGTGCTGCTCGAAGAGCACCAGCAGGTCCGGGTCGAGCACCTCAATTGCACAGAAGCGATCACCAAGGCGCGGCACGTCGCGCCCACGGCGCAGGGTCTCGATCCCGGTGGCTTTCGCCTTCTCACCTGGAACATCCACAAGCAGGGCGACAAGGGCTGGCAGCGCGATCTCGCCGCCTTCGCGCACGACGCCGATGTGGTGCTGCTGCAGGAGCTCGTGCTCGAGCCCGAGATCCGGCACGTGATCGAAGGCGCGAGCCTGCGCTGGGCGATGGCGAGCTCGTTCCTGAACGGCAACATCGATATCGGCGTGCTCACCGCCGCCCGCGTGTCGCCGGTCGCCACCTGCACGCAGCGCGTGGTCGAGCCGCTGCTGCGCATCCCGAAGTCGTCGGTGATCACGTGGTATGCGCTCAAGGGCACCCCGACCACCGTGGCCATCGTCAACATGCATGCGATCAACTTCTCGCTCTCGCTCGGCGCCTATCGCGAGCAGCTTTTTGCGATGCGCGATGCGCTCGCCCAGCACCAGGGGCCGATCGTGTTCGCCGGTGATCTCAATACGTGGACGCAAGGCCGGTATGACGCCGTCAACGCCGTCGCGCACTCCCTGGGCCTGACCGAGATCTCGTATGCGCCGGACAAGCGGAGGCTCTTCTTCGGCAAGCAGCTCGATCACATCTTCGTCCGCGGCCTTTCCATGGTGGAGTCCGCCGCCTACGAGGTGACCTCCTCCGATCACAACCCGGTCATGGCCACCCTGCGGCTGCACTGAGGCGCTGCGTTCCGCCTGCCGGGACGCGGGTCCGCTCGCAGGCGGCGTCGGTCATAATGCCGCGCATGGAGAGACAACCGGGCATGAGCGCCGAGCGCGAGCTCGCGGGCAGGGTGATCCTCGTCACCGGCGGCGCGCGCAACATCGGCCGTGCGATCGCGCGCGCGCTCGGCGCGGGCGGCGCGAGCGTGATGATCAACGCGCTTTCTTCCGCGCGAGATGCGCAGGAGACAGTGGCGCTGATCGAGCAGTCGGGTGCAAAGGCGGCGAGCTTCATCGCCGACATCACGCAGCCCCACGAGGTCGCCGCACTGGTGGAGGCGACCCTCGCACGCTTCGGCCGCCTCGATGCGCTCGTGCACAATGCCGCGGTGCGCATGGAGCAGCCGTTCGAGAACATCGGCTTCGACGATTGGCATCGCGTGCTCGCCGTCACCGTCGATGCCGCCTTTCTTTGCGCCCAGGCGTGCCTGCCGCACCTGCGTCGCTCCGATGCCGCGTCGATCGTGCACATCGGCGGCCAGACCGGTCACCAGGGCGCCGCGCACCGCGCCCACGTCGTGACGGCGAAGGCCGGACTGGCCGGATTGACCAAGGCCCTTGCGGTCGAGCTCGCGCCCGATCGCATCACGGTGAATTGCGTCGTGCCCGGCCGCATCGAAACCCTGCGCGGTCTGCCCGGCGCGCCGCCGGCGCCCGCCGCGCGCAGCGGCGCGCCGCCCATCGGACGCCGCGGCATGCCCGAGGAAGTCGCCGCCATGGTGCGCATGCTGTGCGGCCCCGACGCTCGCTACATCACCGGTCAATCGATCCACGTCAACGGAGGAGGATTCATGCCATGAGCACCACCGATCGCCCGCGCATCGTGCATCTCGCGCTCAAGGTGGACGACCTCGAGCGCACCACCGCGTTCTATCGCGACGTGTTCGGCTTCACCGAGGTCGAGACCACCAAGGTGCGCGATCACACGTCACGGCACCTGACCGACGGCAGTCTCGATTTCGCCTTGATCAAGTACGACGCGAACACCGAATCCGCGGAGTCGCGCGCGGCCGGCAGCGGTCCTTGCATCCATCACTTCGCCGTCGAGGTCGACGATCTCGATGCGACCAGAAGGCAGGTGCTCGCGTACGGCTGCGAGATCATCAGCGACGAGGGTGTGATTCCCGTCAAGTTCCGCGCGCCCGGGGGCACCGTGGCCGAGCTCGTGCCGCGGGCGCGCTACGAGAAGGCGCGCCAGGGCGAACCGCTGAGCGCGCAAGAGCAGGATCGGCCGTCGGCCGGCCGCGCGCCCGGCCGTCACGATCGCGCCTAATGCAGCGCCTGCTGCGCTCGGGCGACTTCTGGTCGGGGCTCGTGCTGTGCGCGCTCGGCGTGTACATCGTGACCGAGGCGCAGGGCTGGAGCTACGGCGGACCCGACGGGCCCGGCCCGGGATTCTTTCCGCTGTGGTACGGCGTTGCGATGATCGCGCTATCGCTCACGCTGGTGCTGCGCACGATGCTCGCGCGTCGCGCGCCGCGCACCGTCGCCTGGCCCGAAGTCCGGCGCGCGCTGGCATGCTGGATCGTGGTGATGATCGCGGTGGCATCGATGAAGCTCATCGGATTCATGCTGAGCTTCGCGCTCCTCACGTGGTTCATCGTCGCGATCATGTTCCATCGCTCGCATGCCCTCGCGCTGGTGCTCGGGATCGGCGGCGCGCTCGTGTTCCAGGGCGTGTTCGACATGGCCCTGGGCGTGTCGCTGCCGCTGGGATTCGGTCTGTAGCGCCGCATGGAGATCCTGCACAGCCTGCTGGACGGATTCGGCGTCGCGCTGCAGCCGATCAATCTCGCGTGGTGCTTTGTCGGCGTGTTCCTCGGCACCGTGATCGGCGTGCTGCCCGGGCTCGGTCCGCCGGCGACCATCGCGATGCTGCTCCCGCTCACGTTCCACATGAATCCCGCCGGCGCGATGATCATGCTCGCCGGGATCTACTACGGCGCGAAGTACGGCGGCTCGACCACCTCGATCCTGCTCAACGTGCCGGGTGAATCCGCGTCGGTGGTCACCTGCCTGGACGGCTACCAGATGGCGCGCAAGGGGCGGGCCGGTCCGGCACTGGGCATTGCGGCGATCGCATCCTTCATCGCCGGCACGTTCGGTGTCGTCGGGCTCATGCTGGTCGCGCCGCCGCTTGCGAAGATGTCGCTCGCCTTCAGCTCCCCGGAATACTTCGCGCTGATGGTGCTCGGGCTCGCGATGGTGGTGCTGCTGTCCGGATCGTCGCTGGTGAAGGCATTGCTCGCGATGCTCGTGGGCCTGTGGATCGCAACCATGGGCACCGATCTTTTCAGCGCGACTTCGCGGTTCACCTTCGGGCGCATGGAGCTTCTGGGCGGCGTCGATTTCGTCGTGGTGGCGATCGGCGTTTTCGCCATCGCCGAGGTCATGTCCAACATGGAGCCGCGCGAGGGCGGGACCATGCTTCCCGTGCCGCGCGGCTTGCGCAACCTGTTGCCCACCTGGCAGGACATGAAGGATTGCCGCTTCGCGTTCGTGAACGGTTCGGTGCTGGGCTTCCTGATCGGCGTGTTGCCCGGCGCGGGCTCCACCATCGCCTCGTTCCTTTCGTACGGCGTCGAAAAGGCGGTGTCGCGACATCCCGAGCGGTTCGGCAACGGCGCGATCGAAGGCGTGGCCGCGCCGGAGGGTGCCAACAACTCCGAGACCGGCGGCGCGCTCGTGCCATTGCTCACGCTGGGCATTCCCGGCAGCGGCACCACCGCCATCCTGCTTGCTGCGCTGATCCTGTGGGGATTCAAGCCTGGACCGATGCTGATCGAGGACAGCCCGCAGCTTTTCTGGGGCCTCGTCGCCAGCATGTACATCGGCAATGTCATGCTGCTCGTGCTCAACCTCCCGCTCGTGCCCGCGTTCGCGCAATTGCTGAAGCTGCCGCCTTATGCGATGTACCCGCTGATCCTGGGCGTATCCATCGTCGGCGTGTACAGCGATTCATCCAGCGTGTTCGCGCTCGTGCTGCTCGCCGTGTTCGGCCTGCTGGGCTATCTCATGCGCAAGCTCGATTATCCGGCCGCGCCGCTGGTGCTCGGCCTCGTGCTCGGCAAGCCGATGGAGCTTGCGCTGCGGCAAAGCCTCATGATGTCGCAGGGCGACCTCGGCATCCTCACCGCGCGGCCGATCTCGGCGACGATCCTCGCGTTCGCGGCGATCATGCTGTTGCTGCCGCTGTTCCGGCGCGTCAACCGGTGGCGAGTGCAGGCGGTCGAGCAGGAAGCCTGACAAGAAGACATCGATGAGCCATCGACGGAGGATCGACGAAATGCATCGCCTGCTTGCCCGTTCCATCGCCGCATGTGCGCTCGCCGCTGCAGCCTGCGCGCATGCCTTCGAGCCCACCAAGCCGATCGAGCTCGTCGTGCACACCGCGCCCGGCGGGGGCAACGACGTGCTTGCGCGTGCCATCGCCGTCATCGCCGAGAAGGAGAAGCTGCTCCCGGTGCGGATGCAGGTGATCAACAAGCCGGGCGGCAACGGCGCGGTCGCGGCCGCATTCCTCGCCGAGCGCAAGGGCGACGCGCACACGATCGGACTCGTCACCACCAATTGGATCGTCGGCCCGCTGGTCACCAGGGAGGCGAAGGTCACGCTGTCGGACTTGACGCTGATCGCGCAGCTCGTCACCGAGCCCGCGCTCGTTGCGGTGCGCGCCGACTCGCCGTATCACAACATGAAGGAGTTCATCGACGCGGCGAAGGCCAAGCCCGGCGCGCTCAAGCAGTCCGGCGGCACGCCCACCGCGCGCGACAGCATCATGCGCCAGGTATTGCAGCAGCACACCGGCGCGCGATGGTCCTTCATCTCCTTTCCCGGCGGTGGCGAGCGGATCGCGGCGCTGCTCGGCGGGCACGTGGACATGATGATCATCGAGCCCGAGGAAGCCGGCGAGAACATCCGTGCCGGCAAGATGCGCGTGATTGCGCAGGTCGCGGACAAACGCCTGGCCGCCTTTCCCGACGTGCCGACCCTCAGGGAGGCGGGCTACCCGGTCGCGCTCGTGCCGCAGATGCGCGGCATGGTTGCCCCGCCGGGGATCCCGGCCGACGTCGTTGCGTACTGGGAGGATTTCTGCCGGCGCCTCGTGCGTACGGCCTCCTGGCGCAAATACCTGCAGGACAATCAGTTCGAGGACGCGTTCTACACCGGCCCCGAGCTCGCCAGATCGCTCGATGCAACCACCCAGCAACTGCGCGCGATCCTGCCGGAAGCCGGGCTCAAGCTTGTCCGCTGAACCGGCATCGACGCGGGCCGCGAGCGTCGCCCAGACGCTTGCACAGGGCGTGCAGGCGATCGCGGCAACGGGCGTTCCCGCCAACGTGCGCACGCGGCTCGAGGAGCTCCTGATCGACGTCGTGGGGCTTTGCATCGCGGCGCGCAACACCGATTACATCCGCGCCGTCATGGCGGGAGTCGATGCCGGTGGCCCGTGCACCGCCGTCGGGCACGCTGCCATGTTCCGCGCCGAGGACGCGGCCATGATCAACGGCACCGCTGCGCATGGCGAAGATTTCGACGACACCTTCGAAGGCGGTCCGGTGCACAGCGGCGCCGTGATCGTGCCGGCGGTGCTCGCGGCCTGCGAGCGTTTCAAGCGCTCCGGCCAGGATGCGCTGCTGGGGATCGCGGTCGGAACGGAAACGCTTTGCCGGCTGAGCTTCGTTCGTCCCAAGGCGATCCACAAGGCGGGCTTTCATCCCACCAGCGTGCTTGGCGCGATCGCGAGCACGCTCGCCGTATGCGCGACGCTGCGCCTCGACGTGCAGAACACCGCCAGCGCGCTCGGCATCGCGGGCAGCATGGCGAGCGGCATCATCGAGTATCTCGCCGAAGGGGCATGGACCAAGCGCCTGCACGCCGGCTGGGCGGCGCGGATCGGGCTGCATGCAACACGCCTCGCGCAGGCCGGTTTTCTCGGCCCGCGCACGGTGCTCGAAGGCACGCATGGCCTGTTCCACGGCTTTGCGCACGCGAGCGAGGGTGACTACGAGGCGCTGTTGCGCGAATTCGGACGAAACTGGGTGCTGCTCGGGCTCACCTTCAAGCCTTATGCGACCGGCACCATGAACCAGCCGTATGTCGACTGCGCGCTGCGCTTGCACCGACGCGGGATTGCCCCGGAAGAGATCGAAGACATCGTGTGCGAAACGGCGGAAGGCTACGTGCACCGGCTATGGGAGCCGCTCGCCGCGAAACAGCGTCCGGCGAACGATTATGCGGCGAAGTTCAGCACGCCGTTCAACATCGCCGTCGCCTGGGTTACCGGCGATGCCGGACTGTCGGCATTCACCCCGGGCACGGTGAGCGATCCGCGCATTCTCGCGCTGGCGGCAAAGGTGCGCTACGTGGTCGATCCCGACAATCCGTACCCGCAGCGCTACACCGGACACCTGCGTGTGACCCTGCGCGACGGCCGGGTCGTCGAGGAACGCCAGCCGCACATACGCGGCGGCGTCGAAGAGCCCCTCGCGCGCGCGGACATCGAGCGCAAGTTCGTGGGCAATGCCGCGCACGGCGGCTGGTCGCGCGAGCGTGCCGACGCTTTCCTCGAGCGCGTGCCAGCCTTTTTCGACCGGCCGATCGACCTCACCGATCTGGCTTAGGAGACACGATGGCGCACAACACGACCGTCAGCGCGGATCTGAACGCGCCGCCGATCACGCAGATATTGGCGAAGTTCGTCGCGACCCATTCCTCGCACGGATGGGACGAAAGCGTCGAGCGCGAGGCGCACCGCACCTTCATGAACTGGGTCGGGTGCGCGATCGGCGCGTCGCGGCACGCCACGGCCGAAGCTGCGCTTGCCGCCGTGCGCGAGCTCGAGCCTGCCCCGCAGGCGTCCATCCTCGGCCGCAGCGAGCGCGTCGACATGGCAAGCGCTGCGCTCGTCAACGGCATCACCTCGCACACCTTCGATTTCGACGACACGCACCTCAAGACGATCATTCATCCTGCCGGTCCCGTCGCGTCGGCGGCGCTCGCGCTTGCCGAGCATCGCGGGCTTTCGGGCCGCGAGCTCGTCGATGCGATCGTGCTCGGGGTCGATGTCGAATGCCGCATCGGCAACATGATCTATCCCGATCATTACGACCGCGGCTGGCATATCACGAGCTCGACCGGCATGCTCGGTGCTGCCGCCGCGTGCGCGCGCCTGCTGCGGCTCGATGCCAACCGCACCACCATGGCGTTGGGCATCGCCGCATCGCAGCCGATCGGATTCCGCGAGCAGTTCGGCTCGATGACCAAGCCCTTTCATCCCGGTGGCGCGGCGCGTGCGGGGCTCATGTCCGCGATCCTCGCCGCGCACGGATACACCGCATCGAACAAGGCGATCGAAGCGCCGCGGGGGATGGCGCAAAGCTATTCGGCCAAGCACGACTGGCGCGAGATCACCGATGGCCTGGGCGAGCGGTTCGAGATCTCGTTCAACACCTACAAGCCTTTCGCCTGCGGGATCGTCATTCATCCGGTGATCGACGGCTGCGTGCAGCTGCGCAATGCGCACGGCCTCGCGGCCGACGACATCGATCGCGTCGAAGTGAAGGTGCATCCGCTGGTGCTGGAGCTGACCGGCAAGCGCGCGCCGCAGCTGGGGCTCGAGGGCAAGTTCAGCGTGTATCACGCGGCCGCGGCGGGAATCATCTTCGGCCAGGCCGGCGAAGCCGAGTTCGGCGACGAGATCGTGCGACGCCCCGACGTGATCGCGTTGCGCGACCGCATCACTGCGATCGTCGATCGCGAGATGCACGAGGATCAGGCCGACGTCACCGTGCATTGCCGCGACGGCCGCGAGCTGCACGCCTTCGTCGAGCATGCCATCGGCAGCGTCGAGCGGCCGATGAGCCATGACGACCTCGCGCGCAAGTTCCACGGCCTGGTGGATCCCATCCTGGGCGCCGCGCGCGCCAGCGAGATCATCGACGCCTGCATGCGCGTCGCGGCAGCCAGCAGCGTACGCGACGTGGTCGCACCCATGCGATAGCGGAATTACAATCGAAGGTTCACGTTTTGCGGAGGAGTTGCACCATGCATGTGAAGCTCAAGGCGCTGCTGGTCATCGCGGCGCTCCTGCCCTGCGTCGTGGGGGCCCAGCTGGCGCAGGCGCAGGAATATCCCGTCAAGCCGGTCAGGGTGATCGTGCCGTTCTCGCCGGGCGGTGCGGTCGACGGACCGATGCGCATCATCGCGCAGGAGCTTTCGAAGCGCCTGAACCAGCAGGTGGTGGTGGAGAACAAGCCCGGCGCGGGCGCGACCATCGGTACCGACATGGTGGCGAAGGCCACCCCGGACGGCTACACGCTGCTGCTTGCTTCGCAGACCAACGCCATCAGCGCATCGCTCTACAAGAACCTCGCGTACGATCCGATCGAGGATTTCGCACCGATTTCACTCATCGGCCGCGAGCCGGGCGTGCTGGTGGTGAATCCCTCGGTGCCCGCCAAGACCTTCCAGGAGTTCATCGCCTACGTGAAGGAGCATCCCGGACAGGTCGACTATGCGTCATCGGGCAACGGCTCGGGCCAGCATCTTTTCGCCGCCCTGCTCGCCTCGCGCACCGGGCTCAAGATGAATCACGTGCCCTATCGCGGCAGCGGCCAGGCCACGACCGATCTTCTCGGCGGGCAGGTGCAGATGTCGATCCCCGGCACCGCAGGCATGGTGGGGCACATCAAGAACGGCCGCCTGCGCGCTCTCGCCGTCACCGGTGCGAAGCGCTCGCCGCAGCTTCCGGACGTGCCGACCGTCATCGAATCGGGCGTCCCCAATTTCGAAGCGTACGTCTGGATGGGCCTGCTCGCGCCGAAGGGCACGCCGCAGCCCATCATCGACAAGCTGCACCGTGAACTGATCGCCGTGCTGGGCACGGATGCCGTGAAGAACTACATGGCCACCGCCGGCATCGAGATCGTCGGTTCGACGCCGGAGGAGTTCGCCCGGTTCTTCCGCGCCGAGCGCGACCTTTGGGCGAAGGTGGTCAAGGACACCGGCGCAAAGATAGACTGATCGCCATCATGAACGCACCCATCCCTTCGAACGAAATCCCCGTCACCGGCATCGAGCATTGGACGCACAAGGGTGACGTCCGCCTCTTCCTGTGGGAGAAATATGTCGGCTCGCCGGAAGGCAAGCCGGCCGTGCTGTTCGTGCACGGCTCGTCGATGGCATCGCAGCCGACGTTCGACCTGAGCGTGCCGGGCCGGCCCGACTCGTCGGTGATGGACTGGTTCGCTCGCCGCGGCTTCGTGTGCTGGACCATGGACATGGAAGGCTACGGCCGGTCCGACAAGAAGCGCGACATCTACTGCGACATCAGCAACGGCGCGGACGACCTCGCGGCCGGCACCGCGTACATCGCGAAGACGCGCGGCGTCACCAAGTTCCTGACCTATGGCATCTCGTCGGGCGCGCTGCGCGCGGCATTGTTCGCCGAGCGCCATGCCGACCGTGTCGCGCGCCTCGCGCTCGACGCGTACGTGTGGACGGGCGAAGGCGCACCCACCCTCGAGCAGCGGCGCAAGAAGCTGCCCGAGTTCATGGCCAAGAAGCGCCGCCCGATCGATCGCGCCTTCGTGTACTCGATCTTCGAGCGCGATCATCCCGAATGCGCGGAGAAGCGCGTGGTCGATGCGTTCGCCGATGCGATCCTCGCGCTCGACGACTCGATGCCAAACGGCACCTATATCGACATGTGCTCGCGCCTGCCGATCAACGACCCGGCCAAGATCACCGTGCCGACGCTGATCCTGCGCGGCCAGTACGACGGCATCGCGGCGTTCGACGACCTAATCGAGTTCTTCAAGCGCCTGCCCAATCCGGACAAGCAATTCACCGTAATGGCAGGCATCTCGCACGCGAGCTTCCAGCAGAAGAACTACATGATGGTGTATCACATCCTGCACGCGTATTTCACCCAGCCTGCCCCAGCCTACGCGGGCCCGCCCGCGCACTGATTTTCGTCTCCACAAGAGGAGGTCCCGATGTCAGCACGCTGTCCCGCACGCGCCGCGATCGTCTCCTGCTTCATCTTCGCCGCGGCGCCTTTCGCGCTCGCCCAAACCGCCGGCACGGCCGCCCCCGCCGCGGCGCCCGCGCCGGCCGTCGTGCCGCCGGTGCCGGCATCCACACCGGACCAGGAGCGCCTGCGGGTGGTGCCCGCGAAGCGCCTCCCCGGCAAGGTGCACGTGCTGCCGGCCACGCTCGAGACGACGCAATGGGGCTGGTTCAACAACGCACAGCCCCCCGTGCTGCACGTCGACTCGGGCGACACCATCGTGTTCGAGACGATGATGCATTCGCACAACCAGGTGGTGCCCGGCGCAACCATCGAGCAGATCAAGAAGCTTCGCACCGACTATCCCGGTCGCGGTCCGCACACGCTCACCGGACCCGTCTACATCGAAGGCGCGGAACCCGGCGACGTGCTCAAGGTGCGCATCAACAAGATCGTGCCTCGCGCCTATGGCACGAACTTCAACGTGCCCGGGATGTTCGGCCAGTTCCCGGACAAGTTCCCCGATGGCCAGGTGAAGTACTTCTATCTCGATCTCGAGCGCAAGGTGGCGGAATTCGCTCCTGGGATCGAAATTCCACTCGCCCCGTTTCCCGGCACGGTGGCCGTCGCACGCGCCGAGCCGGGACAGTACAGCTCGGTGCCGCCCGGACGCTACGCAGGCAATCTCGACGTTCGCGATTTCACCGAAGGCGCGGCGCTGTACGTGCCCGTGTTCGTGAAGGGCGCGCTGCTCTGGACCGGCGATTCGCATGCGGCGCAGGGCAACGGCGAAATCAACCTCACGGCCCTCGAGACCGCGTACAAGGAGATGAACGTCACGGTCGAGGTGCTCAAGAACATGAAGCTCGAGTGGCCACGCATCGAGACCAAGGATGCATGGATAACCGTCGGCATCGATCGCGACCTCAACAAGGCGCTGGACCTGCTGCGCGCCGAAACCACGAAGCTCCTCGCCGAGCAGCGCAAGCTGCCGCAGGAGCAGGTCGAAAAGATCATGATGTCGACCTGGGATTGCCGTGTCACGCAGGTGGTGGACGTGAACAAGGGCCTGCACTGCTTCATCGCGAAGCCGAACGTGCGCCGCGCGATCGAAGCTCTCCCGGATCGCGACAACGCGAAGTACATCGTCACCGTCGGCCGCAGCGAGGACCTCAACAAGGCCATGGATGACGCGTCCTGGGCCATGCTCGACGTGCTCGAGAAGCAGAAGAATCTTTCGCGTCTCGACGCGTACGGGCTCGCCAGCATGGTGATGGATTGCCGGCTCGCGGCACCGGCCGGCGCGCAAAAGGTGGTGCACTGCCTCGTGCCGAAGAGCACGTGGGTCGCCTCGCGCTGATTGCCGTCATCGCGGCGCTCGCGTGTCGCTGCGCGGGCGCTGCGATCGTCGTGGTCGCGGCGACTCCCGATCTCGCAGCGCTCGCGCGCGCGACCGGCGGAGACCTGGTCGACGTGCAATCGATGGTCCCGCCAGGAAGCGATGCCGAATCGTACGAGCCGCGCGCGACCGACGTGCAGAAGCTGCGCAACGCGCAGCTCGTCGTGCGCGCGGGTCTGGGTTATGACTACTGGATGGATGCGCTGGTGCGCCGCTCGGGCAATGCGCGCATCGTGCGCGGCGGACCGGGCGACGTCGATGCATCGCTTGGCATTCCGCTGCTCGAGGTGCGCGGCCAGAACGTGATGAACGAAGGCGGGCATGCGCATGGCGTCGCCAACCCGCACTACTGGCTCGATCCGCACAACGCGACGATCGTCACGGCCAACATTGCCGAGCACCTCGTCGCGCTCGCCCCCGCCGAGCGGGAACGCGTGCTCAGCGCGCGCAATCGGTTTCTGCGCGAGCTCGAGGCGCGGGAGGGTGCGCTGGCATGGCCTGCTCGACCGCTACGCCGGTGTCGGCCTGATCGCATATCACGATGCGTGGCCGTACTTCGCGCGGCGCTTTCGCCTCGACATCGTCGGCTTCATCGAGCCCAAGCCAGGCATCGCGCCGACGCCTTCGCACCTGCGCGCCGTCATCGACGAGGGCCGCCGTCGTGCCGTGCGCGCCATCGTGCACGACGCCCTGCAGCCGCAGGATGCATCCCGCTTCGTTGCGCGCGCCCTCGACGTGCCGGTGGTCACGCTGGCGGTATCGGTCGGCAGCGCGCCCGGCACTGCGGATTACCTCGATCTCATCGATGCCAACGTGACGGCGCTGGCACGCGCGCTCGACAACGCATCGAAGGCGCGATGAGCGACGCGCTTGCCTTTCTGGCGTGGCCATTCGCGGCGTGCGTCGCGTTCGTGCTCATCCATGCCTATTTCGGC
>Ga0070741_10007580_pt1 | contig 22348 bp, 21 predicted proteins | sample Coa_R1_4_FD_66440 | JGI IMG/M metagenome (GOLD analysis project Ga0070741, IMG submission 66440) | Surface soil microbial communities from Centralia Pennsylvania, which are recovering from an underground coalmine fire - Coalmine... | ecosystem: Environmental > Terrestrial > Soil > Unclassified ... | reverse complement strand
ACCGGGTCGCATCATCTGGTCGCAGACGCCAAACCGTGACCAGTCCTACTTGCAAACGAGCATTCCCGGTGTTGATCTGAGCTCCACTATCAATCCACTCATTCAGTGGGTCCCGGGTCCACGTCAGTCCCAGACAATCACATTTGGCGTTCTGCCAGGAAGGATCTTTGGCGATCCTCCGTTCACTGTCTCGGCGACTGCCTCTTCAGGACTACCGGTGAACTTCACGGTGGGTGCCACTGATAATTGTTCAATCGGTGGGACAACTGTTACGATCACTGGGGCTGGGAGTTGTACAGTCACTGCCCACCAGGCAGGTGACGCCACTTACAGTGCAGCGCCAGACGTGGCGCAAACGTTTGCGATCGCGAAGGCAACGGCCACAGTTCAGTTGTCCGGCTTGAATCAGGCGTACGACGGGACTCCGAAATCGGTGACCGCTACGACTACTCCTGCCGGACTCGTAGTTACCGTCACTTACAACGGTTTTACCACGGCGCCAACCAGTGCTGGCAGCTATGCCGTGGTGGCCACGATCGCTGATAACAATTATCAAGGCTCTGCAACTGGCACGTTGGTCATCGGCGTCGCGAATACTACGGTTGCAATCACATCGTCGCTTAACCCTTCAGCGTATGGACAGTCAGTGCGTTTCACCGCGACCGTTAGCGGAGCAGGAGGAACTCCCACGGGCAGTGTGACTTTTAATGACGGAGCAACCGTCCTTGGCATAAGCGCGCTGGCAAGCGGCAGTGCGTCCTTATCGGCAGCTACCATTTCAGCTGGCACGCATGCAATTACTGCGGTCTATGGTGGCGGAGGCAATTTCCAGGGCAGCACGTCGCCAGCGCTGTCCCAGGTTGTTAATGCCGCGACAACTACCACAGCGTTGACGTCGTCGCCCAATCCCTCGGCTCTCAACCAGGCCGTTACATTGACGGCGACTGTGAGTGCAACCAATTCGGTTCCCTCAGGCTCTGTGACTTTCTACGATGGCAGCAATGTTCTTGGATCGGCTCAGACCGGCGGTTCAGGGCAAGCCACATTGGTAGTTTCTACTCTTTCAGGGGGCAGTCACAGTTTAACTGCAACGTACGCCGGCGGCGCAAATTGGTTGGGCAGCACATCGAGCGTGCGGACGCAAACAGTGAACCGAGCCTCTAGCGCTACCACGCTAACGTCCTCGGTGAATCCTTCCTCATACGGGCAGGCGGTCACATTTACCGCTGCTGTAATAACAAGGGGCGTAGTTGCGACCGGTACGATTCAGTTCCGAGATGGTTCAACCACTCTCGCAACGGTTAATCTTGACCCCACGGGCCATGCGACTTTCACTACTTCAGCATTGGCTCCTGGAAGTCACACGATGCGTGCACTGTACAGCGGAGATGGAAACTTCCAGTCCAGCACGTCCGCATCGCTAGCTCAAACCGTCAACACGATGACGACCACCACCCTGACGTCATCACGCAACCCCTCAAAAAGAGGGCAGTCGGTTACTTTTACTGCGAGTGTAACGGCGGCGGGTGGCACCCCGACCGGCACTGTAACGTTTTCGGATGGCGGAAATGTCCTCGCGTCGAGAGGCTTAAGCGGCGGGCTAGCGAGCTTTAGCACCACAGGACTGTCCCGGGGATCGCATTCGATCACCGCCACCTACAATGGTGCGACCGGCTATCTTTCAAGCGCGTCAGCTCCGTTAATTCAGCAAGTGAATTGATGTCGCAAACATCAGCCACTCCCCCACCCAATCGGAGTACAGAAATATGGTGACTACTGAAGCAGAGGTCCACGCCGATCAACTTCAACGGGAGGGCCATGACGCACATGGCAACGCATCTCCCTCTCGCACGATAGTGGATATAGGTTGCGGGCAAAACAAAGTCGCGGGAGCGATCGGTGTGGACTGCGCGCCGCTTCCGGGCGTGGACGTCGTTCATAATCTGGATACCTTCCCGTACCCGTTTGCTGCCGACTCTATCGACGAAATTCATGCGTACCACGTGCTAGAGCACGTTCCAGACGTCATGACCACCATGGAGGAACTCTGGCGCATAAGCAAACCCGGAGCCACCGTGTACATCCGCGTCCCCCATTTCTCTGGTAAATTTGCCTGGAAAGACCCGACGCACAAACGTAGCTTCACGTCCGAGTCGTTCGGGTATTTCGGCGAGAATGGCTACTCGTATTACACGAGGGCACGGTTCCATGTTGCCTCTGTCGAGTTACGATATTCAATGGAGCCAAAGAACCGCTGGGCCGGTCGTGTGTTCGCAAAGCTGATGCAGTCGCTTTTCGATTGGCATCCTACTTTTTGTGAGCGCCATCTGGCCTACTTAGTTGGTGGGGTGGACGAAATTATTGCAACTTTGAAGGCAATCAAACCATAGCGATGAGAATGCTGAGGTCAATCCGGACTCTCTACAGCCGCGTCCGAAAATACATTGAATTGCGAAAGTACAACCCGTACACGATAGCGGAGTACTTTCGGAAGCAGGGAGCACAGATCGGCGAGGGATGCTTCATTGTTCCAACCGACTTCGGCGCGGAACCCTACCTGATCAAGATAGGGAATCATGTCGCCATTGCTGCCGGAGTAGCGCTCGCAACCCATGATGGCGCGGTTTGGGTATTTCGCGATCAAGTGCCTGATTTGCAAGTCTTCGGTCCGATCGTGATCGAAGACAACTGCATCGTCGGCCTGCGGTCGACGATTTTTCCTAATGTACGAATTGGACGGAATTCGGTCGTGGCCGCAGGCTCGCTGGTCATCAACGATGTTCCTCCCAATTCAATAGTAATGGGCGTTCCGGCGCGTCCGTTTGGGTCCATGGACAAATATCGGGAGAAGTGCCTCCAACGATGGGCTGAACAACGTCCTCCCGCTGTTACGTTCACTCAGGGAGAGACTTGGTGGAATTCGCCCCACGCGGCGGCCAAGCGTTTGCAGCTGAGAGAGCATCTGCTTACGATTTTTCGAGATCAACTCCGACCCGACGGATGCTCGGAGACCGATCACGGGAATCGCCTCGCACCCGCGCCAGACACAAAACAACCACAGGGTGTTCGCGACTCTGAGGTCTCGACCACTATTTAGGGTTACGCGAGGCCACTCGAAATTCGCTGAAACGGCCGAGCGACAGAGACTTCGTTTGGCTGTCCCGACGGCGCGTCATTTTCCTTTATTTCCGGTAGTGATATATGCGGTTCACTGTTTGGAGCATCGTTATCGGCACGTTAGTTTTCGGATTCATTATCATGGTGAACAGGCACTTTGCGGATATGAAAATGAGTCAGACTGGCAAAACAACTCACGTGGTATTGATAGGTGCATCAATTGGGCAATCCTGGCACCTTGCCGAATGGGCCGCTCGTGTGAAGGCGACCGGCTTTAGTGCAGAATCGGTTCCGGCTTGGCAGTTTGATAAAAGCGCTGTGCTCGAAGAGGTGCTAATGCGGCCCGGCAGGAAATTCCGTCCGACCCGCACGTATTTGAGATCTCTGTTTCAAGCTCCGCCCCAAAAGCCTGACGTCGTCATTCTCAAGGAATGCTCGTCCTACTTCCCGGGTGATCCTTCAAAGTACCAGCGCAGTGTCGAAGGTTGGGTCAGTCGGTTACAAGCCAAGCAGATTAAAGTGATCTTGGCCACGGTTGTTCCCGTAACGCGGTCGCGTGCCGCGCAGGATGCGGGCAAGCAGGAAGGTCTTCTGAAGTACAACGAGTGGATCCGGGAATTCGCAAGGCAGCACGGGCTCGAGGTACTCGATCTAGAAGCAGCTTTGCGCGCCGATGATTCAGAGAAGTATTTGCGCGAGGAGTTCGCAGCGGATGATGGCTCTCACCTGAATTCGGCTGCATACCAGATTCTAGACCAGACCTTGCGAACACTTTTTTTCGAACGAGAACATTTTGCTACGCAAGACTCGCGTGCTGCCGCAGCCGTGAATTGAGCCCGCAGTTTAATCTCCACTTACCGATAGCATCCGCCCTCTCCTAAATATATTTAGTACACCAATATGTGTGGAATCGCCGGAATCGTTAACACGAAAAGTAGCAAGAGCGATCCTTCGCGGCTTCGCCGCATGATCGCGACACTTGCCCATCGAGGACCCGACGCCACGGAAGTGCTGGGCATAGGCGGGACGGGATTTGCCCACGCGCGTCTCAGCATCATCGATCTGGCCGGTGGCGCACAGCCTATGTCCATTGCGGGTGGAACTTTGTGGATCACCTTCAATGGCGAGATTTTCAACTACGTGGAGCTGCGAGAGGAGCTAATCAAGAAGGGCCACAATTTTGCCACCCGCTCCGACACCGAGGTCATTCTTCATCTTTATCAGGAAGAAGGAGAGGACTGCGTTCAACAGCTCAACGGGCAATGGGCTTTCGCAATCTGGGATTCCACGAAGAAGAAGCTGTTCGTTTCTCGCGATCGCCTGGGAGTGCGCCCGCTTTTCTATACCGCAACAGGCGATGAATTCCTTTTCGCTTCGGAGATTAAGGCGATATTTGCAGCTGCAGATATATCTCGCGAACTGGACCTTGAGGGGCTCGATCAGATATTCACCTTTTGGGTCACTTTGCCTCCTCGCACGGCCTTTAAGCAGGTTTCGCAACTGCCACCGGGGCATTCACTTGTTCTGCAAGATGGACGGACACGTGTGTACCCGTATTGGAGACTCAACTACAGCGCCGACCATCAGCCATCGGAACACGATGAGCGACGGCTGACCGAGGATCTGCTCAACACCCTGCTGGATGCAACCCGAATTCGGCTGCGTTCTGACGTTCCCGTCGGCGCATATCTGAGTGGAGGACTTGACTCAACGATTATCACTGCTCTCACTCACAAGCTGGTCGGGGACCGGCTTCGTACCTTCTCCGTTAGCTTCGAGGCAAAAGAATTCGACGAGAGTGAATACCAGCGCGAGGCAAGTGCATTTCTGCATACACAACACAGTGAAGTCACGTGTGGATATCAGGACATAGCCAACGTCTTCCCCGACGTGGTTTGGCACTGCGAGCAACCGATCCTCCGGACCGCCCCTGCTCCCATGATGCTATTAGCCAAACTCGTTCGCGATAGCGGCTTCAAGGTCGTGCTGACGGGCGAAGGCGCCGACGAGATGCTCGGCGGATACGACATTTTTAAGGAAACCAAGATTCGCCAATTCTGGGCCAGATATCCAAATTCAAAATGGCGCCCTCTCCTTCTCAAACGCCTTTATCCGTACATGGATGGCATTCAGCGTCAGTCGACTGCTTATCTAAAGACTTTTTTCCACATCAACGCCGACGAATCAGATGGTCTGTTCTTCTCACATGTTCCGCGCTGGGACCTCACCGCGAAGTTGAAGTCGTTCTATTCGGATGCGGTACGTGCTGAAACGGACGAGAGTACAGCTTTGTCTCGCATAGAAGAACAGCTGCCGTTGGAATACTCTTCGTGGAACAAGTTCACCCGAGCAGAATACCTGGAGGCTAAATACCTGCTTCCGGGATACATATTGTCCTCGCAAGGCGATCGCATGGCCATGGCGCACTCCGTAGAGGGGCGTTATCCGTTTCTCGACTACCGCATCGTGGAGCTGGCGGCCAAGTTGCCCGCCAGAGTCAAGATGAAGGTTCTCAATCAGAAGTACATCTTGAAGCAGGCCTGCAATGGATTGCTTCCTCCATCCATCATTAAGCGGTTTAAGCAGCCCTATCGAGCGCCGGATGGAAAGAGCCTGATTGCGTCTGAACTGCTGATGGACACTCTCTGTCCAACAGAGATAGAAAAGTACGGAATCTTTGATAGCCAACGCGTTTCCGCCCTCGTCGGCAAATTCAAGTCGGATCGTCTGACGAGCGTGAAGGACAATATGGCCCTTGTGGGAATTCTGTCGACGCAACTGCTTCTGCAGAAGTTTTCGTCGCCGGCACCTGCGCCTGCGATCCTTATGGCGAGTTCTGTGGTGCATTGAGTTTGTGGTCGCGAGCGGACACTTCCCAGACGTAATAGCAACCTGCGTCCGCTTAAAGTGGCTAGCGAAGGCGTACATGAGCATTAGGCAGTTGGCGGCTTCTGAGGTGAGTCATGACAGCGCGTGTGTGTTCGCATGAATTCATTGCTATTTGTAGTGCAGCAGTCCTAATACTGGTATCGGTAGGGTGTGCTTCCTGCGGGGTAGGACATAGCAATTCAATCACGCCAAGGCAGCACAGCGTGAGCCTGTCCTGGAATGCCAGTGCCAGTTCGAACGTGCAATATAACGTTTATCGAGGCACTCAGCATCTGGGTCCTTACGGCACGAAGGTGAACTCCGCTCCGCTCTCGTCGACTCGTTTCACCGATTCAATGGTGCAGAACGGAGCGACCTATTACTACGTAGTAACGGCAGTCGATCAGAAGTTTGTCGAAAGCGATTATTCTAATGAAACGAACGTAGACATTCCGGCGTCCTAAAGACCCAGAAAATTGTCGAATATCAGCCCCGCATGCGATTGTGCAGCCAGCAACTTAATGCAATCACTTTGGGTCTCCAGACCAGCGTCCTGAAACCTGGGCGGCGCGGTAAATCCTTCAGTTTAAGTTCCCTCCCCCTCAGTTCGTAAATCACACTCAAGGACGGGACACATGCAATCCAATTTCGTTGGGGAAGTGCGCACCTTTATTGTCAACAATTACATGCTTGGGCGCGAGGAAGGGCTCAGCACTAATGATTCCTTCCAGGAACAAGGGATCATTGATTCCACGGGCATTCTCGAACTTGTGTCGCATTTGGAGGAGACTTATGGAATCGAAGTTCTTGACGAAGAACTGAATCCCGACAATCTCGACAGCGTCAACAAAATTGCTGCGTACGTCACCCGAAAAATCAGTGCCATGACCGCACAGCCCATGGCCTCGCAGCGGAGCGCCTCACTATAGACTTGCGGAGCCCGCATTTCTCGCTGGAATAGTGTCTATCATGAACGTCTGCGACTATCTGCTGGACGGGAAACCTGGGTCGCGCGCCGCATTGTTGACGCTACGTGCTGAGTATACGTACGAACAATTGGGTGCGGCAGCTTCAAGCGTTGCGGCTTTTCTCGTGGCATCCGGCGGGAAAAAGAGAGACCGCGTTGTTCTTCTCGCCGACAGTTCCTTCTTCTGGGTGGCGTCGTATCTAGGGATTCTTCGCGCTGGCTTGGTGTGCGTGCCCTTGCCTGCGGGCATTTCCGTCGATGATCTCCAATATGTGGTAGACATAGTCGAACCGACGTTCGTGTTTGTGGAATCCAAAATCGCGGCAAGGTTATCGGCGTGCGCGGATAAGCCAAGCTGGGGGAAGATTGCCGTGGTTTCGGATGTCTCAGCCAGCACTGCCAACAGTCAGGTCTCATTGTCCGAGCTGCAAGAACAGTATCCCCGGAGTCGCGCCCGGGCCATCCACTTGCCAGAAGCTGGTATTGATGACCTAGCCGTACTAATGTTCACTTCGGGTTCGACCGGAAAGCCCCGGGGAGTGATGGTGTCGCACGGCAACATTATTGCGAACACCAATTCGATCATTGAGTATCTATCGCTGACATCCTCGGACCGGATCATGGCGGTTCTGCCGTTCCATTACTGTTTCGGGACGTCTCTGCTGCATACCCATCTCAGGGTTGGCGGCAGCGTGGTGATCGAGCCTCGCTTTATGTACCCGGAAGTCGTCTTGCAAAGGATGAGGGATACGGGCTGCAGCGGTTTTGCCGGTGTACCGAGCCATTATCAGATCTTGTTGCGCCGGTCAAAGATCGCCAGCATGCAGTTCCCCGACTTGCGGTACGTGCAGCAGGCCGGTGGACAATTGGCACCTTCGTTCATCCAGGAGTTGCGGGCAGCTTTGCCAGACAAGCAGATTTTCGTCATGTACGGCCAGACCGAAGCCACTGCCAGGCTTTCGTACCTGCCTCCTGAAATGCTTGAGTCAAAGCTCGGTTCGGTTGGAAAAGGCATTCAAGGTGTGAAGCTGTCTGTTCTGGATGAAAATGGGCAGCCAGTCCGTCCCGGCGAAACGGGTGAAATCGTGGCTGAGGGCGAAAACGTATGCCTTGGTTACTGGCACGAAGACGAATCGGTCTGCTTTCGAGGCGGGAGATTGCATACCGGAGATCTGGCTACGGTAGATGATGAAGGGTTCATTTACATCGTCGATCGAGCCAAAGATTTTCTGAAGTGCGGTGGCAAGCGCGTCAGCGCCCGCCAAATCGAGAACGTGCTCCTCGAGTACCAGCAACTGCTCGAAGCAGCGGTGATCGGAGTGCCTGATGAAGTACTCGGGGAAGCAGCCGTGGCCTACGTGGTGCTCCGCGATCCAAAGTCCCCGCTTACCACGTCAGAGATCGATTCACACTGTCGGCGAAAACTTCCTCCTGCATTCGTGCCGAAGGAGTTCGTATTTGTGAAATCTCTGCCGAAAAACAGTTCAGGAAAACTTCTGAAATCTGTTCTGAATAAGCAGGCAGTGCCTGTCAGCTGTGGCTGAAATCACTTAGCCCAACACTGAACGCTTTTTGTCAGTACCAGCGAATATCATCCCGGAGATTGAAAATGAGTGTAGCCTCGATACAAGCTAGCGACCTGCTGCGAATTGATCCCGCGGCAGAAACGGAGAGTATTGCCAATTCTATCCGTGAAATTGTGCTTACGCGGTTTCGAAGAAAAGGAGCAATTGTTGCTGTTTCTGGCGGCGTTGACAGCAGCGTTGTTGCATCGCTCTGCGCAAGAGCTTTGGGGCCGGAGAACGTGATCCTGCTGTTCCTCCCGGAGGCTGATTCTTCGTGCGAGAGTCTGGGTCTCGGCAAGAAGTTGGCAAATCAGCTGGCTGTCCGGAACTTCGAGGAAAACATCAGTGCAATCCTTGAAAGTGCAGGCTGTTATCGTCGGCGAGACGAGGCCATCCGCGCGGTCTTTCCCGACTTTGGTCCGGGTTACAAGAGCAAGATCGTGCTGCCGAACATGGTGGCGAAAGAGACGTATGCGGTCTACTCTCTTGTCGTGCAATCACCTGCTGGGGAAACAACAAAAGTGAGACTGCCACTCAATTCTTACCTTGGCATTGTGGCTGCGAGCAACTTCAAACAACGTACGCGCAAGATGATGGAATACTACTACGCCGATCGATATCATTATGCCGTTGCCGGGACACCGAATCGCCTGGAGTACGACCAAGGATTCTTTGTAAAGAATGGTGATGGCGCTGCTGACTTTAAGCCCATCGCGCACCTTTATAAAACTCAGGTTTATCAACTAGCCGCTTACTTGAATGTGCCGGAGGAGATTCAGCGACGTCCTCCCACAACAGATACCTACTCCCTTGAGCAATCCCAGGAAGAGTTTTACTTCTCCATGCCTCTTGCAAAAATGGATCTGTGCCTCTACGGCAAAGATCACGGGATATCACCGGCAGATCTCGCAACTATTACAGACTTCACGGAAGAGCAGGTGAAGCGGGTCTACCAGATGATAGATTCCAAGCGAAGAGTGGCTTGCTATTTGCGCGACGCTCCTGTTCTCGTTAAGGCAGTCTCCGATCAATAGTCATTCATCATAACGGCGCATGGCCAGGGAGGTTACTCTGCTCGTCGTGAATGTTTCCAATCTATGTTCCTGTATGTCCGGTAACAGAACTGAAGGAGTATTGTGAGAGCCATAAGCCTCTGCCTTCATGACGTGCTCGACATCGAGCGAGTTAAGCCGGGCGATGTCTACACGCTTAAATTCATCGATTTCTGCAAACACTTACGGGTGATAGAGGATCGGCAAACCCCAGTCCAAACAATTAGGTCACTCTACGAGTTGGGAACGCAGGTTCCTGTTTTCCTTACTTTCGATGACGGTACGGTCGGTGCGCATGTCTTTGCTGCTCCCGAGTTGGAAAAACACGGCTGGCGCGGTCACTTCTTCATTACAACGGACTGGATAGGTCGTCCGGGGTATATGGATTGGGATCAAGTTCGCGATCTGCATGAGCGAGGCCACATCATTGGCAGTCACTCTTGCTCTCATCCTGAACGAATGTCTCACCTTTCTACCAATGACCTAGAGCGGGAATGGAAGGATAGCTGCGAAATCCTGAGCGCAATTGTGCGCTGTCCGGTAAAGATCGCATCGGTAGCAGGTGGCTACTATTCACGACGCGTCGCCGAAGCAGCTGCTTCGGCGGGCATCGAAGTGTTGTTCAATTCCGAACCCACATCGAACGCTGCTGTTGTCAGAGGATGCTTTGTTCTGGGGCGATATAGCATACAATCTTTCACTCCTCCAAGGACCTCAGCGGCGATCGCAGCCGGACACATTTGGCCTCGATGGAAGCAAAGTGCGCTGTGGAACACGAAGCGAATCCTGAAGACAATTGGTGGAGAGTCATATGTAGCGGTACGCCGGCACGTCCTGTCACGGTTAATGTCCCGGTCAGAAGAAGCCGCCGTGAATAGGGGTGCTCTGCCAGGAAAACGATAGTTGCCGATTTGACGCCATCATTTCTGCCTTCCTGTAAAATCCGTTCTGTTTTCCATGGGTGCATGCTCTTGAATGAATTCTGTAGGTATACTGCGAGTTCCGATCGTTCACATCCCACGATCAAAGCGCTGAGGTGTAGGACCGAATTTCACTTGCATTTCCAGGTCACTGTACTGTAGCAGTCAGACCGGACGGCGGAGCGGGACCTGATGATGTGCCACCTAGCCCATATTGCATCGCTCCGACGTCCCATGCCCCAGAACTAGGATATGGTAACCCGGCGTAATCCACGTTTCCTCCGGGCAGGGTAGCCAATCGAGTATACAGGTTGACTCCTGCGCTTCGGGCCGGGCTGGTACCTTGCAGACTGAAGTTGCTGCCGTTCGTCACGAACAGCGGGTTTTGAGTCAACGGATTAGTGCGGGTGATGCTGCCGGAAAACGTTGCAGCACCCGAAGGATTGTAGAAAAGATCATTTGTGGAAAGCCAGGAGCCGATACCCGACTCCGCGATGTACATCCTATAGCCGGGATTTCCGTAGCAGATATTGTTTGTCGTGGTGATGTGCTCTGCGGATGTGGGAGCACTTGAGTATATGCACGAATTTGTCGAACTCCCACCGGCTACCTGATAGATCGTATTGTTGTAGACGAATATGTTGGTAGATCCAGTCTGAAAGAAAGGTGCCCCGGTGTATCCAGCTGTAGATGTGCCCCCATTGAAGATATTATTGTAGATGTAGACATAGTCGATCTGAGAGCCATCTCCAATGTAGATAAAATCGCCTTGCGTTCCATCGTGGAAATAGTTGTGGTGAAGGTAAATGTGATGTGTGTAGGCACCAGAAGGGGTGTCGCTGGACCTTGAGAGGAAAATAGCTCCGCCGTGATTATCGTTCGAATAAGGTGTGCTGATCTCATTCCAGCCTACGTTCACCTCGTGCGTACTCAGTAAATCGCTGCTCAGTGGCGGGCCAGGTTGGGTTTTGATGTAGATGTTGTGACCCATAGAGTCGAAGCCGTTGTTGTAGAAGTAATTGCCAAAAATCGATATGTACTCGGAACCCGTAACCCAAAGGAATCCACTCTGAATCTGACTAGTCGGACGATCATTCACGATGTTGGAACCGACAAATCGCCAGTACTGCCCATAAATGTCGAACACATCTTGGGTGGTGTTCAGCCCAGCCATGTCGAAGTTGAGCTTGCTGAAAGTCATATAAAGGTGCTGAGCACCGGATTCATCTGTATAGTCGAACCCTCGGCTGGTGTATCGCAGACTTATGGTTGCTAGTTCGGTAGGGTACGTAATAAGTGCTTTCTGCCTAGTGGAACTGCCCATCGCTCCGCAAAATTCAACCAGATCGCCACCCCCGCAGCCGTTTGGGTCAAGCTCCGCTGAAGATGCTCCGTAGGTGCCCCCCCTTATGTACACGATATACTGGTTATCTCCAAGACCGTTCGCCGGATTGAACTTGTAAAGGTGGCGGAAAGGAGTGGCCAGCTGCCCGTTGTTGCTGTCGCTGCCCGTGGTGGAGACGAAATAGATATTTCCTGATGCTATGGTGAAAGGCAATGCTGCGGTGGTGGATCCCCCCGTTGTGACGGAGATGCCTTCCGAGCAGGTTGCGCTCATCGAGGAATTGAGCCAGAAGGTGATTCGCGACAAACCTCGAGGCACCGTAGGATTCGTAGTCGCGCCCCATTCCGCAACCTTTGAGGAATCGGAACTCGGCAGAGATTGTCCGCAGGCGTTGACCGTGCCTGATGTGCCAAGGTTATTGCCCCAAACGGTGACCGCTGCTCCCTTGACTGTATCAGAAGGACCACTCCAACCTGTTTTCGGGCCCCAAGTCAAATCGGAGAAAAATAGCGCAGGTTGATTCTGCGCGAATAAAACCGGAGTGGCCACAACCAAAACCAGCAGTGTCCATAAGATTTTCTTCATTTCGAAACCCTCTTGGCCGTCTTGGGCTACATCCAATGTGAAAGTAATTGCCCGGAAGTGTACTTGAAGATTGTGACGTGTGTATCGTGAGTTCGCAAGTCTCAGATGGACACAGACCGTGCACAAATGGCCAATGTCCTACTGTACCCTTCCGCGCTTTTTTTGTTCGCGCCGCCGGCGTGGCATGCTAGCAGAATTTCGCCGCATCGCGGGCACGAAAAAGCACGAGCTATTGTTCCTTCGAGGACTCCCTCGCTGAAAGCACCAAGTCTTGATTTAGCAGCGAATCACGTTCGAGCTCTGGATGCCTCGTGTGGCATTACGGGTGTCCACAATCAGTTTCGCTTCTTGAACGATCCTGCAGTAGTCGTAATTAGAGTGGTCGGTCACGATAACGACACAGTCGAATTGGCCTAAATCTGTTAGTTCAGTACGTTTCATCTGTAAATCGTACTTCCGGCCTTTGCCAATAAATGGGAAGTAGGGGTCATGGTAGCTGACCTGAGCCCCGTTCTTCTGTAGTAGCTCGATGATGGTGAGCGCAGGCGATTCGCGCAGATCGTCGATGTCACGCTTGTAGGCAACGCCCAAAACGAGCACACGGGCACCGTTGATCGGCTTTTTGTGCGAGTTTAGAGCCTTGCCGACAGCCGCTAGCACGTGATAGGGCATGTTAGTGTTGATCTCTCCAGCCAACTCGATAAAACGCGTCCGGAAGTCCCACTCTTTGGCCTTCCAGGAAAGGTAGAAAGGATCGACCGGAATGCAATGACCGCCCAGTCCTGGACCGGGATAGAACGGGTGAAATCCGAAGGGCTTCGTCGATGCCGCTTCGATGACCTCCCAGATGTCGATACCCATGCGCAGGCACAACAGCTTGAGTTCATTTACTAGCGCGATATTCACGCAGCGATAGATGTTTTCGAGCAATTTCGTCATCTCTGCCGCAGCGGGAGATGACACCGGCACAGTTCGGTTGAAGATGGAGCCGTAAAGAGCTTGAGCGGCCTCGGAGGCCTGAGCGTTTAATCCGCCGACGACTTTCGGGATGTCACGGCGAGCGACCGTGACATTGCCCGGGTCCTCGCGTTCCGGAGAAAAGGCGACCAGGAATTCATTTGCGCTCAGAGACGTCCCGCGAGCTGCCTTCAGCCCGCTCTTATTTTCTTTTTCAAGGATCGGAACCATCACCTCTTCCGTTGTACCGGGATATGTCGTACTCTCAAGCACGATCAGCTGTCCTGCGCGCAAATGAGGTGCTATGGAATGCGTGGTGTTCGTAATGAAGCTGAGGTCCGGCTCCTGGTATTCATCCAACGGTGTGGGAACGCAGATGATAACGGCGTCCATTACTGTCAATTGCGAATAGTCGGAAGTGGCCGAGAAGCCGTTCGTCTTCGCTGCTCTGATTTCCTCTGGCAGAATGCGGAAGATATAAGAACCACCTTTGGTTAGAGCTTCCACCTTGCTGTTGTCGATGTCGAATCCCGTGACTTGGAATTTCTGCTCGCTATAAAGAAGAGCAAGCGGGAGACCAACATAACCCAGCCCGATAATTCCCACGCGTGCTTGCCGCTGGTTGATTTTGCTTTTGAGTTGATCGAGGAGCGAGTTCGGGGCAGAGTAAGTTGACATGGAGGATTCCGAGAACAGAAGATTCTTGCGTTTCGCCACAATTTTAACACGACTGAAACCGGGCTATCTGAGTGCACGAGCTGCAGTGGACGTCTAAAAATCCAACTTAGGGGATGATGATTTCTCCAACAAAGAGATTGTCCGCTGCGCTTCGGAAATGAGAATTCTTTCCTTGATCAGCCCTGCGACAACGAGAGACTATTTGTGCTTCGCACGTTTTCTGGAGCCTATGTCGGGCAGGTTCTAAGCTGGCGAAGAAATTCCGCACAGTCGATTTTCTTTATCGTGCCCTCAACTAACTGGCCAAATTCGTCACGAAACGGCCGGAGTGATCGAAAACAGCTCTTCACGCCCTTCGGACGTGCACTCTACCGTGGCATGCGGAACAAAGCGTGATCAAGTTTTCCTCAGAGTCGCCACCCGAGTGGCTCCGGAATTCTTGGTGGTGTACTTCGAGATTGGACGTGGCGCCACACGATTGGCATCTCCAATCATCACGACGCAGTACTTGCTGTCGCAGGGTCTCATATGAAGCGAGATCCAACCGCAACCTGCTGCCGCTCACGCTGCTACCTCATTGAGAAACTCCTGCTTCTGACCATCCGATAGAAATCGAAAAAATCTCTTCATGGAAAAGAGCAGCATCTCTGGATCTCCGTTGTCCAGATTCGCTCCCGCGAGAAAATCCGCACAGATCATCTCCAGACAATATCCTCGCGATCGGTCCGAGCCCAGCATCCGAGCGGCAGTCTCGATCGCCTGCTCGATGACTGGTATTTGGCTCTTGTACACCTTGAAGTAGATGAGTTCCGACGCCTCCTCTTGCTTCCCCGTTAGCTCCCTCTCTACCTCTCGCCTGAAATCCTCTCTCGGCATTTCCCTGGCTTTGTGCACCCAGGGTGCACAATCGAATCTCTGACCGTCCCTCCGTGCAAGCTTGGCCAACTCACGGCCTTTCGTCCAGCCTATTTCCTTCAGTTCTTTCCGTGCCTGCGGCGGTAGATGCTCGTGAATGGACATGAGGTAGTAGGCTTTCCTCCGCGATTCGGGGAACCTTCTCTCCAGAAAATGGTCGAACGACTTCAGCTTCTCTATCCTCCAGTACTGTCCCGCCCGGACCTCGCACAGATAGCGACCGAGTTCCACGAACTTGGCATCCCGCTCTGTGTCCTTCTTCTGCTCCCACCGCAGAATCTCATCGATCTTGCCCAGCACAAACATGGCGCGCTCGCGATTGAGTTTCGGCGGCATAGGCGGCTCTTTAGTAGCTAAGCTGGTCAAGCCAATCAAGGGCTTCTGCTCCTGGACGCCGTGTTAGAGCGGCATCCGCGATGTCTTGTCGTCCGAGACAGAGGCCGATGTACGGGCAACTGCTGCACGGATTCTGGGGAAAACGGACCCCGCTGTGAGGAGGGAATCGCGCAGATTCAATCTGGCTAATCGTGTCTTCGACGAGCCGGCCGAACTCCTGGCGCTGCTGTTCACTGATGGTTGTCCGAAGGTACTGGACTTCCACGAGACGCTTGCGAACGAAGACCACCTGGGCGACTTCGGCAATACCAGTGATCCAGGAATAGCAGACCATCTGCGGATCGAGAGCCAGCACTCCAGCAGGCTCCTCCGCATAGCGGCAAGAGGAGGTCTTCCACTCCAACAAGCACTGTTTTCCATCCAGCTTTCCTAGCGCGTCCACATAAGCAACAAATTCATTCCTGCCAATCCGGCGCGTGAACTTGATTTGCATGTTCTGCTGCGGTTGTGGAACCTCCACGCGATTTTCCTGGCAGAAGCGGGTGAGCAGCATGATCGCCTGCTCCAGCATGCGGTCCCAGTTGTCACGATTCGAGAATTGCAGCTCTTGACCCTGGCAGGTGGACCATTCCCGAAAGAACGCGTCTCCCGGATCCTCCCTCCGAAAATAGGCCCCCAAGGCCAATTCAAACGCCCGGCCGAACAGCATCGCCGCTCGTGTATCTCTTTCCTTCCAGCCGTCAAGATAGCAATGACGATATCGCCGCGGGCAGGTGAGGTATTGGCTGATCTGGGTATAGCTATATGTCATTACATGCCACCTGCGGGTTATCCAGATTTGCGGGAGAGACCCACTAGCTGGTTTTCATCCACTTCGTCGCGCCCCAGCAGTTCGGTGTCGTACCCAAAGTCGCGTAAGAACCAGTTCAGTTTCCACAGAGCCTTCGGGTTGCAATAGAGTCGGCTTGAGAGAGTACGGCCCGCAAATTGGCTCGGCTCGAGGATTGCCAGAGCTAGCGTGTAGTACGGCTTTGGGGCCTGCCGGCGAAACTGAACTCGTCGCACGCGAACCAGGAAGACTCCGTCGGAGATGTCGTCGGCACTGCGATCGGCGGCGCGCAAGCCTGTGATCTGACGTTTCATGCGGCACCTTCCTTATGCCCGAGATAGCTGTTGAGCTGGCAGAGCAGGGCATTCCGGTCTTTGTCAGCCCAGTCGGCAAGGTGCTGGACGAAGTTCTCGACCTGCTCACGCGTGGATTCCCGGAGTGTTTTAACCCCACAGAAATCAGTGGCGTAAGACTTGACCAAGTTAGGATCCAGCTGGTGTTGGCGGATGATTTGGCAGAGACGATCCCGGACGGTGCGATCGCTGCGGTTCCCGTTCCCGTTGCCAGGTTGTGGCGGAAGCTTCTTTGATTCCGGCGGGGATTGCGGTGTTTCGGCGAACGATCCGATCTCCTCGAGCGAGCAGATACCAATCCCGTAGGCTTTTCGTAGCGCCCGGTTGACCGCCCGGGTCTCCGCCACGCGCATTTCGGCGCCGTGCACGAGGGAAGAGACGTTGGACGGGTCGGCATCGCCGTACCCGACAAAACCGGATGAATGTTTTGAGGGATAAACCGTAGCTTTGAGGACAAATCGACTTGCTATGGAATCACACAGAGAATCGACGGCCTCAACGTGGATACCACGACATCTCTTGCGGCGTGCCAGCCCAATCAATCCAGTGTGCGTGACGTACCAGTTACCGTTGATAATCTGAAGCTCCCCTTTCCTCACCGAAAAACCAAATTGTCTCGTTAAGGCCTCTAAGGACCCTTTGGTCTGCGAGACAAGAAGTGAGCCGAGCGCCTTTCTTGCCCAGCTCACGTTTTCCTTGACGAGCTTGTTGCCAAGTTGCTCAAGATGACCCGTCCTGTTCTTCTGAACCTCTGTCTGATGCATTCGTACTCCTCCTTTCACTCTGTATTACATGTATAACATGTAATACAGATAAAAGCAAATATGAATTTGCATTGCTGAAAGTTCAAGTGCGCAGATATATTTCAGGAGTGGCGAGAACAGGTTTTTTGGTGTTTCGAGTTGATCCGGCGCTGAGGCGAGATATTCAGAGAATAGCCGATGAGGAACAGCGGACTCTCACCCAAGTCTGCGAAATGCTGTTAAACGAAGGCATTGAGGCCTATAAGAAAGAAGGGGCCAAGTTTATGCAGCGATTAATCGCCAAGCAGAAGGCCCGGGTAAAAGGGTCGTGACCTGGTCGGAACGCTAGACTCCAGATACTGAAAGCGGATTATTGCAACCAGAATGTGATGATTTCCACCACTGAGAATCACTTCCTGGTCTACCAATTTTGGAGCTTTTGCAGGACCAGTTCCCGCCTACCAATCATCGACGGCCGCGTCACTTCCGACGGGGATAGCACCCAGAGGGTATAGTTTCTGAGAAGGTCCAGGAAAACGTAACCAAAACGACCGAAGTGTTCCGAAATCAGCAGCCGAGCAGTGCTCCGAACGCTACAGAAGACGCGACAATAGCCAGCTCTGGCCTGGTAACCTGCACATTCTGTGCGGCAGTTAAGAATAAGGTACAGGTAACCCCTCCACAGGAACAATCTTGCGTCTCCCTGCATCCTAATCTTCAGCGATGATTGGATTTGTTCAGTTCAGTTTCAGTGGATGAGAGCATGAGAGATGCGCAGGAACGTAGGATTCAGAGACTTGAAGAAGCGGAGCGGAAGGCAGCAGCGGCGAAACAATCGCAACTAGCTGCCAATTCTCGTGTGCAGCAGGCTGTCCAGGATACTTTCGTTTGGGTAACGCGATACACCCGTACCTACAACGAACACTGGCAAGACGAGGGAAGGCCGTGTCCCGATGAGCCATTTCCGCCGCATCCGTACTTCAAGGATATTTTCGACGTTTTCGACCTCGAGCGTGTGACTTGGATTGAAAAGTCTCGCGATCTCATGGTGTCTTGGGCCTGCGTAGCGTACCTGACCCTCAACGCCATGAAAGTGCCCCGACGGGGGGTTCTTTTCCAAACCCAGACGCACGATAAAGCTAGGCAACTCGTACGTTACGCAAAGCACCTGTACCATTCGCAACCGCTGTGGTTACAGAATGCGTACCCGCTAACTAAACCTCTAAACCTGCAGTCTGACCTCGAACTTCATTTCATGAATGGGAGCAGCATTGTCGGGATCCCCGGTGGTGCTGACCAGATTCGGTCCTATCACCCATGGGGTTATCTCAACGACGAATCGAGCTTCCAGCCGGAATGCGGTGAGTGTTACAACCAGGCCCTTGCCGCCGTCAAAGGAAAGATTATCTTCAATTCCAGCGCTGGACCGGGGTGGTACTCAGATGTAAGGAGGGGCATCATTGTCCAAGCTGATTAGGAGTCAGGAGCCAAGCATGAACGCAGAACAAGCTTTGGGAAAAACACACAAATTACCGCCACAGACAAATGTTAAAATCCGTCGTGGCGTCACCGTGCGGCGCACGGATAAAGGCATTCCAGTAGTGCGGCTGCACTATTCCGCACTTCCGGAACGCGACCCCGAGCTCAATCCCGAGTGGAAGATACGCGAGCGGAAGCTCTACACATCGCAAGCCGCATGGGACCGCGAGCAGGAGATCATTGACGAAGCCGGCGGAGGTGAACTGGTATTTGCCGAGACCTTGATTACTCACTGGAACAAGATTGTCATCTCCGACCCAGCATGGCGCCCTGATCCGCGATGGCGGGTAGAAGCTGGCTTCGATTATGGCAAGACCAATCCCACGGTGTTCCTGCGGGCCTACCGAGATTACGAAGGGACGATTTATCTCTGCGGTGAGTATTACATGCCGGGCTTTGAGATTTGGCAGCACGCCCCTGCTCTCAAGCAAATGGCGGATATTCGGAAAGTCGCAGCCTGCTATGCGGATCCTTCGATCTTCCCCCAGGTTGTGCAACAGTCTCAATCAGGCCTACCAGGCAGACCCGCAGAACGCGCGAAATCCATTAACGAACTCTATATCGAGCAGGGCATTGAACTGTTCTCGCCTTTTGTTGGCGACCGTTCCGACGTAAGTTTCGCGGCCCGGGTGATGCAGCACTGGAGTAATCTAGATAACAGAGAACCATCTCTCAAGATCGTTTGCCGCAGTCCCGTAGAGCGTCCACAGCCTGGCTTGCATCATTGGGATTGCCCTAACCTGTTGTGGGAAATGATGCGGACACGACGGGTCAAACTGACGGCACAGCAACTACTTTCGCGAAACGTAGCGGAAGCCATCGTCGACAAAGACAATCACGCCACGGACGCTTGCAAGTATTTGCTAATGAGCCATCCCGAGCCGACCGTGAAGACAATGCAGGAGATTGCTGCGGAAGCGATCGCGCCCATGGTCCAACAGGGAGACCTGACCTCTGCTGCAATTCGCTATCAGCTGATGATGGACGAAGGAGAAATCAGGCCCGCCACTCTTGGGCGCCGCCGGCGCTATTAACCGCCGATTCTATTCGGCTCATCTGCTCTATCAGGCAGGCATATCGCACCTCATCTCCCCTGAGACCTCGCTTGTGCCCAGGCAGGCCCATCTTAGTGCACAGTCTTCGCAGCAGTTAACAAAGAGTGACTTTTCGTTAAAGTTAACCATATTTTGTTAGAAATGCTACACACTAGGCGCACGCGGTTTGTATGAGCCGCAGTCGTACGGATTGCACAGCAGCTCTCCCCCGAGAAAAGCTGAGGCTAAGTGACACTCAAAAGGGAATCAGAACAGAACAACAATCAACCAGAACGCGACAACAACCGCTGTAAAGGAACGACTCGAAGTGGCAAGCCATGCCGAGCGGCAGCAACGGACGGTGGGCTATGCTTTTTTCACTCCAATCCCGACAAGGCGGCCGAACTCGGTCGAATCGGCGGCCTGAAGAATCGTTACATGTTCGTCGCCGAAGATAGGCCGCCGCTTGCCATTGAGAGCGTGAAGGAAGTACAGACTACGCTGTCTCGCCTGATCCAGGAGGTTTACTCGTCCAAACTAGCACTCAGGACCGCGACCGGGCTCGCTGCACTGTTGACCCTACAATGCCGATTAATCCGCTCGACGGATATGGAGAGAAGGATCACAAGACTAGAGCAGGCGCGGGCTCAGTCGCAAGATACTTACCCCTCTTCGCCGCCTACTGTCCAGTCGTCGACGCAGAGCGCTGCCGATAGGCATGATGGGTTCGATGACGAAAGTTTTGCCGAAAAAGATGGCTTCGACGGCTCGAGCTGATGCCGTCAGAAGGAGCTGCCGAAGCTATGATCCACGATGATTAACAGCAAAACTGTCGTTTGGGCAGGCACTTGCGTCTTCTAACTAAACAGGCAATCGGAAGTAAAACACCGACCCCCGACCCAACTGGCTGGTCACTCCGATGCTGCCGCCGTGCGCTTCTATCACGGCCCTGGCGATGGCAAGGCCCAGTCCCGTTCCTTGAACCCGGTAGCGTTCATTCCTCCCACGGTAGAACTTGTCGAAGATCAGCGCCTGCTCGAAGTCATCAATACCCGGACCCTGATCGGACACGCTGAGCATAATCCCATTCTTGTTCTTTTCCGCCATGATGCGAATGGGCGATTCGGCTGCGGAGTATTTGGCGGCATTGTCCACCAATTGAACCAATACGGCGGTAATGCGGTCGAGATCGATGGAAACTCGCGGCACGTCGTCCGGGACGCATACCTCTAGGGGATGCCCGGACAGCCTTTGCTTCGCCTGCTCCAAAGCTCCGTCGATTGCTTCTCGTATGTCATGCGGCTCTCGATAAAGGTCCACTTGATTGCCGTCGAGCTGCGCCATCTCCGCGGCTTCGCCCACCAGGTGATTCAGGCGGTCGGTTTCTTCGTTGATAACTGTGAGGAACTCCTGGCGATGCGTTGCATCCAGATCGGGGCTGGAGAGCATGGTCGTGACTGAGGCCTTGATGCTCGTCAGCGGCGTTCGGAACTCGTGGGTCACAGCGTCAAGAATTGCGGTACGAAGTTTTTCGCTTTCTTTGCTGGCCTCGGCCTTTCCCAGCTTCTCCACCGCGCCGGTGCGCTCGATGGCAATCGCGATCAGGCCTCCGAGCGCGTCCAGCGTTTCCCGCGAAAGCACGGTTCCGGAAATCCCGAACGCTCCTACGGTTTTCATGCCGAGCCGCAACGGGGCGAAACACAGCTGGTGCTCGAGGTCGATGGCCGGTTCTCCCCGTGCCGCGACCGCGGTCAGGCGCTCCGCATCCAGGTCCTTGATATCTCGCCCGGAAAAGTAAATATCCTCGCGGCCGGGTATGAAATGGGCGGCGGCCTTCAATCCGAAGCTTTCCACCAGGAAGGCGGGAAGCTGGTTCAGCAGTTCCGCGACGTTTTGGGTGGTAAGAAGCCGTTGGCTGAAACCGTACAAGCGTTCGATTTCCCTCCGGCGCTGATTCGCGCGCAACGCTTCCCGCCGCGCCCTTTCCGAAAGCTGGCTGGCAATGATCGCGGCGATCAGAAACGCTACAAGCGCAACCCAATTCTGCGGATCCGCAATCGTGAACGTGCCGTACGGCGGCAGAAAGAAGAAGTTAAACGCGAGAGTCGCCAGTATCGCAAGGAATACCGCGTCTCGAAGCTCCCAAAACGCCGAGACTAGCAGCACCGCCACCAGGAAAGTGAGTGCGACCGTTGTCGGATTGACGGGGATTAGGTGGCGGTACAGGACAACAATGAGGGCGACGATTGCGGCGCATCCGCTGCAGCGGACTACCGTGTTGTAGACGGACTTGCTCACGAGCGCATTCTAACCCGACATCGACATTTGCAATGTACTGAACGACAATAGCGGCGTGCAAAGAACTCCGGAACAGTGGCTGGAAGAGGCGGCGGCCGAGAAGAAGCACGGAGTTTTCAAGCTTTTTCTCGGCTATGCCCCGGGCGTGGGCAAGACCTACAACATGCTCAGTGAAGCGGTTCGCCGGCACAGCCGCGGCGAAGACGCAGTGATCGGCGTCATCGAGACTCACGGCCGGCGTCCCATC
>Ga0070741_10007579_pt1 | contig 22351 bp, 20 predicted proteins | sample Coa_R1_4_FD_66440 | JGI IMG/M metagenome (GOLD analysis project Ga0070741, IMG submission 66440) | Surface soil microbial communities from Centralia Pennsylvania, which are recovering from an underground coalmine fire - Coalmine... | ecosystem: Environmental > Terrestrial > Soil > Unclassified ... | reverse complement strand
ATCAAAGCGGCGGCAACGGCGAGAGCAGCGAGACTGCGTGTGGTGAAATTGCGATAGGTTTTCACAATGCACTCCTATTGATTCAAGTAACCAACTACAACAACGCCGGAGCCGACGGGGCGTTTACACGAGGAGAGTAAAACCCTGGAAGACGGAAAGCGCGGCGACGGGCGCCTTATCTAACGGTGTACCCGCGACCTTCGAGGCACGCGCTCAATGCCCGCTGGTAATTGTTGATCGCGTCTTCGGACGCGCCGGAAGCATCGCTCGCGTCGTAGCCCGTCCGCCCGATGGCCCACGCGCTGCACTCGGAACGATCTTTGTCTTGTTGCGTTGCGCTCTGGCCGAGGCGCGGATACGCGTACAACGGATCGGCGTTCGCTTGATTGGCGCCCGCCGCCGCCGGTTCTTCCGTAACGCCGGCGCCGCTGTCCGCGCCGCTCGCGGGTTCCTCGACCACGACGTCGCGCGCGGGCGGCTCGGTGACCACGTAGCCTTGCGAGCTCCGCACGTAGTAAGCGTTGTCGGCGTAATAGTAAGGAAACGCCACGCCGTAGAACCATATCCGCGAATAGTAAAACGGCAACGCGTGAACCACGGCTCCGCTGGGAGGGGCCACGGCGATAAAGCGCGCTCCGTAAGGCCGATACCAGACGCCGCGATACACGTGGAAGCGGTAACCGTGGTGCACGACCACTTCGTGCCGCGACGGAAGCGTGCGGATGACGCGGCCGGGCGCCGGCGCACGGGAAGCGTGCGGTTCGTTCCATTCGCCGTGCCTCCCGGAACCGCGATCATCGCCGTAGCCGCGTCCCTCGGTTTGCCGCGGCGACGGCGCGTTCATCAGGCGGCCGGAAGGAAGCGAGCGCGCGTCGTGCGTCCGCCATGAGTTCCGCTCGCCGCGCGCGCCATGCTCGTAGGATTGCCGATAACCGCGCGCGTCCGCCTGCGCCGGTGTCCGCGAGTCCAAGCCGATGGCGCACAATGCCAACGCGGCAGCGGCGGCAAAATGCACGGCCGATCCTCGCATGAACGCCACGGCGCTGATCTCTACCTGGGCGTGACGGCGACGTTCACCCGCAGTTCCCTGCCCGGGTCGTAAGGCAGCCGCGTCGTGAACTTCCAATGGTCGTATTCGTACGTGACGCGGTAACCGGCCACGCGCGTCTGTAAGTTGTCGACCGTCTCGCAGCGCCGCACCGGGACCGTGGTTGTCGTCGCTTCCGCGTCACGGTTGGCGAGACGATCGCCCGTCACCGCGCCGATGCCGGCGCCGACGGCCGCGGCGGCGACCCTGCCGTTGCCCTTGCCGATTTGGCTGCCGATGATTCCGCCGGCAATGGTGCCGAGGATCGCGCCGCCGGGATCGTGTCGCGGCGCTTGTGTCACTTGCTCGGTTTCGGTCCAGCAGTTTCTGGTCGGGTGGTTCACGGTTTCGGTAATGGGCGTGACGCTGGTCACGCGCGCGACGGTCTCGAAGGCATGGGCATTCGCGCCCGCGATCATAAGCATCGGAATCAATAAGGCAGCCTTTTTCATAGTTGCAATCCTCGTTATTTGTGGCCAAGACGGAACCGCTGCGTTCATTGCCAGTAACGCCGCAGCGAGGCAATTGGTTGACCGCCCGGGATCCGCCGTTGGAAGTACCACCGGGACTACGGCAACTAGTTAACATTGTTTACTATGGGCATACTGACAATACAGCCGCTACCCCAGTGCCGGTCACGCAACGAGATCTCGAGCTGAGCCGCCTTCTCCTCGATATTATTCCGCCCTTGGTGCGGTCGATCAGGAGCTCGATGCGCGACGTCAAGGGCTCAGCCCTCACGGTTCCGCAATTCCGGGCGCTCGGCTTCGTTTCCTTGCAGGCGTGCACGACCAAGCAACTCGCGGACTGGCAGGGCGTGAGCCTGCCGGCCATGTCGCGCATGGTCGATCATCTCGTGCGGCGCCGGCTGCTCGTCCGCCTTCCGGATACCGCGGACCGCCGGCAGGTCAAACTGCAGCTGAGCGGGAAGGGCAAGGCGGAATTCGAACGCTTGCGCAAAGCTTTGCAGAGCGGGTTGGCCAAGGGCATTATGCGATTGCGGGACACCGACAAGCGCGCCATGGAGGCCGGCCTTACCGTAGTAAAGGACCTTTTTAGTGAAACGTAGAATCGCACTCGCCGCGCGGACGGCCGTGCTCGCGGGCTGCCTGGCGGCCGGCGTCACGGCCGGCTACGCCGCCGAGCCGCTGACGCTCGATGACTACTACGCGGCGGCGCTGAAGCGCAGTGAAGTCGTGGCGACGCAGGTCGAGCTGATCCGCCAGGCGGAAGAGCGTTACAACCAGGCGAACGCGACGACGTTGCCCGCGGTGAACGGCATCGCCTCCTATACCGAGCAGGAGCCGACGCCCTTCGGGTCGAGCCCTACCGCCACGTCGCCCAACCGGCAGAAGCTCGCGCGCGTGAGCGTCACGCAACCGCTTTTCCGGGGCTTCCGCGAATTCGCCGCGCTGCGCCAAACCAAGGCCTTGATCGGCGCGCAAGACCGGGATTACTTGCAGGCGCGCGTGCAGCTCTTCAAGGATGTCGCGCAGAATTTCTACAGCATCCTCTCGACCGAGACGGATCTGAAAAATCTCGACGAAGAGATCCGGCAGAATCTCAAGCGCGAAGCGGAGCTGAACGCGCGCGTGCGCATCGGCCGATCGCGCGTCAGTGAAGTCCTGACGGTGCAAAGCACCATCAGTACGCTGCGCGCCCAGATCGAGCAATTGCAGGGACAGCGGCGCGTGGCGCGCGAGGCGTTCGCTTTTCTGAGCGGTCTGGACGCGTCGACGCCGCTCAACGATACCGAGGCCGTGCCGGCGGCTCTCGAGCCGCTCGCCGATTATCTGGTGCGCCTGGAATTGCGCCCCGATGTCCAGGCCGGCCAGCAGCGCCTGACGGCGGCGGACGAAAATATTGCGGTCGCGAAAGGGGCGCGCCTGCCGTCCATCGATCTGAACGGCAACTACTATTTGGAGCGTAGCGGCGCGCTGCGGGATGTCGACTGGGACGTGCAGATCGCCCTGACGGTGCCGCTGTACGCGGGCGGCGCGCTGGAGTCGCAGATCCGAACCGCGGTGTCGCAGCGCACGCAGGCGGAGCTGACGGTGAGCCAGGTCAGCCGACAGGCAGAGCAGGAGATTCGCTCCGCGTACGAAAGCGTGATCTTCGATCGCTCGCAGTTGGACGCCCTCGAGCGCGCCACCGAGGCGGCGCGCAAGAATTACGAGGCGCAACTGCGCGATTATCGCCTGGGGCTGGTGACCAACCTGGAAGTCCTGCAGGCGCTGACCGCCTATCAGGAAAACCAGCGGGCGCTCGATAGGGCGCGCTACACCGCGAAGCTAGACTATATGAGACTACAGGCGGCCGCCGTGCGCCGCCCCGTGTTGCCCGAAGGTGCCATGCGATGAACCTTCCCGAGATTGCCGTGCGCCGCCCCGTGTTCGCCTGGATGTTGATGGCGGGGCTCATCATTTTCGGCCTCATCGGCGCCTCGCGCATGGGCATCAGCCAGCTGCCGGACGTCGATTTTCCGGTGGTTTCCATCAATATCACCTACCAGGGCGCCGCCCCGGAGATCATCGAGACCAACGTTATCGACGTCATCGAAGACGCGGTGATGACGGTCGAAGGCGTGCGCAACGTCGCCTCCTCCGCCCGCTATGGCAACGCCAGCATCACCGTCGAGTTCGAGCTGAATCGCGACATCGCGCAGGCGCTGCAGGACGTGCAGAACAAGGTGGCGGGCGCGCAGCGCCTGTTGCCCAAGGATATCGACCCGCCCGTCATCAGCAAGACCAATCCGGAAGATCAGCCGATCATGTGGCTGGCGCTCTCGAGCGACCGCCACACGGCGCCCGAGCTGATGCGCTACGTCAAGGATGTCTTGAAGGACAGGTTCTCCGCCGTCGAGGGCGTCGGCGAGATATTGCTCGGCGGTTACGTGGATCCCAACCTGCGCGTCTGGGTGTCGGGACGGGAGCTGGCGAAATACGAACTGGCGGTGACCGACGTGCTGAACGCGATTCAAAGCGAGCACTCGGAGCTGCCGGCCGGCCAGATTTCGAGCGGGCCGAAGGAGTACGACGTGCGCACGCTCGGCGAGGCGCGCTCGCCCGAAGAGTTCGGCAACATCGTCATCAACCAGCGCGGCGGCCAGCCGGTTTATACGCGCATCACGCTGAACCAGGTCGCGAAGACCGAAGACGGGCTCGCCGACGTGCGCCGCCTCTCGCGCCTGAACGGAACGAGCGCCGTCGGCCTCGGCATCCGCAAGCAGCGCGGTTCCAACGCCGTCGCGGTGGCCCACGCCGTCAAGGAGCGCATGGCGGAAGTCAGCCAGCAGCTGCCGCAGGGCATGAAGCTCGTGCTGAACTTCGACACCACGAAGTTCATCGAAGACTCGGTCGGCGAGTTCAAGTTCACCCTGGTGCTGTCGGCGCTCGTCACGGCGCTCGTCTGCTGGCTGTTCCTCGGCAGCTGGACCGCGACGCTCAACATCATTCTCGCGATTCCGACGTCGATCATCGGCACGTTCATCGTGCTGTACTTTTTCGGCTTTACCCTCAACACCTTCACGCTGCTCGGGCTGAGCCTCGCGATCGGCATCGTCGTGGACGACGCCATCATGGTGCTCGAGAACATCGTGCGCCACCGCGAAATGGGCGAGAATCGCGTCGAAGCGGCGCTCAAGGGAACGCGTCAGGTGACCTTCGCCGCCATGGCGGCGACGCTCGCCGTGGTCGCGATCTTCCTGCCGGTCGCGTTCATGAAGGGCGTCATCGGAAAATTTTTCTTCCAATTCGGCATCACGATGACCGTCGCCGTGCTGCTGTCGCTCCTGGAGGCGCTGACGCTCACGCCGATGCGCGCCTCGACGTTCGTGCAGGCCGGCAATCGCACGACGCGGATCGGGCGCGCGGCGGATTTCGTGTTCCACCGCGTCGCCGCGCTGTATCGCAAGCTGCTCGACATAGCGCTGCGCCATCGCTGGAAAGTCGTGCTGGGTTCGCTCGCGTTCTTTATTGCGTCGTTCTTCACGCTCAACTACTTGAACAAGGAGTTCATGCCGGCGCAGGACCAAGGGACCTTTCTGGTGCGCGTGCAGACGCCCGAGGATTCGTCGCTCGAATACACCGACGGCAAAATGCGCGCGGCGGAGCAGTTTTTCAAATCACGGCCCGAGGTCGATCGTTACTTCGTGTCCGTCGGCGGCTTTTCCGGCACCGGGCAGGTCAATACCGGCATCATTTTCATTTCGCTCAAGCCGCGCGGACAGCGCGGCATCGATCCGCAAGTGGGTCACGAGCGCAGCCAACAGGAACTGATGAACCTCGCGCGCGATGCGCTGCGCAAGGTCGGCGACTTGAAGGTATCGGTGCAGGATTTGTCGTTGCGCGGTTTCAGCGCCTCCATCGGTTTTCCCATCGAGTTCACGATTCAGGGCCAGAACTGGGACAAGCTCGCGGAATATTCGAAGACCATCATGGATAAACTCAACGCCACGGGCCTGGTCACGGACACCAACACCGATTACCGCGAGGGCAAGCCGGAGATTCAGATCATCCCGGATCGCGCCAAGGCGTCCGCGCGCGGCGTGAGCATCAACGCGATCTCGCAGACGGTGAACGCGACGGTCGGCGGCGTGGTGGTCGGTCAGTACTCGACCGGCGGGCATCGCTACGACGTGCGCGTGCGGCTGCAGGAACAGGAGCGCGACCGCGCCGAGCAGATCAAACGTCTCTACGTGCGCAACAACCGCGGCGAGCTGATTCCGCTTTCCGAGGTGGTGCAACTGGTCGAGCGCTCGAGCCTGGCCCAGATCAGCCGTTACAACCGCGAGCGCTCGATCAAGATATGGGCCAACGTGAAGAGCGGCGAGTCGCAGGACAAGGCGCTGCAGGCGGCGCAGCAGGTCGCCAGGGACGTCCTCCCCTCGGGCTATCACATTCAGTTTGTCGGCGGCTCCGAGTCGTTCCGGGAATCGTTCCGTGATCTGGGGTTTGCGCTGATTCTGGGCTTGCTCGTCTCGTACATGGTCCTCGCGTCCCAGTTCAACAGTTTTATCCACCCGGTGACGGTGCTGATGGCGCTGCCGTTCAGCGTATCGGGAGCGTTCTTGACGCTGCTCCTGTTCGGCCAGTCGCTCAATATCTACAGCTTCATCGGGTTGATCCTGCTCATGGGTATCGTCAAGAAGAACTCGATCCTGCTGGTCGATTTCACCAACCAGGTGCGCGATCGCGGAATCGCGCTGCGCCCGGCGTTACTCGAGGCCTGCCCCATTCGGCTGCGCCCGATCCTGATGACGTCCTTCGCGACCATCGCCGCCGCGCTGCCGCTCGCGCTCGCTTTCGGCCCGGGCGCGGAAACGCGCGTGCCGATGGCGCTCGCGGTCATCGGCGGCGTGCTGGTCTCGACGCTGTTGACGCTCTTCGTCGTCCCGTGCGTATACGAGCTGTTCGCGCGCTTCGAGCGCAGTCGCGGCGACGCGCTGTTGCGGCAGAAGGAGATCCAGCAGGCGACCAAGGAGCTGGTATGAGCAAGGCGGGACGGCCGGATTCGCCGTTCCTTCGGTTACAATGCTGAGCGCCCGATAACAAGAACGTCCGCTATTCCGATTCCAATGAACGTACCGCGTAGCGTCATCGCGCTCTGTGCCGTCGTCGTAGTCGCGGCCGGCGCGCTCTGGCCCGCGCCCGCCGCGGCGGCGCGCGCGGGCTCAGCGCCGTTCGGCGTTCCGTTGGACTTCGTGTTGTTCGCACTCACGCTCATCGGCGTGGCGCTGTTTCATCGCCACACGTTGAAGGTGGCATTGATCGGCCTCGCGGTCATCGCGCTTTACAAAGTCGGCGTGACCGGTTTCAAGACCGGGCCGGGATTAGCGGGTCTCGGCGCGCACATGGCGCACGAGGCCGTGTTGTTGACCAACCTGCTTTTCCTGCTGCTCGGCTTCGCCCTCCTGTCGCATCATTTCGAGGAAAGCCGGGTGCCGCTCGCGTTGCCCCGTTTTCTGCCGCGCGGATGGCTCGGCAGCTTCGTGCTGCTGGTCATGATTTTCGTGCTGTCGTCGTTTCTCGACAATATCGCGGCCGCCCTTATCGGCGGGACCATCGCCGCGAGCGTCTACCGGCGCAAAGTGCACATCGGTTTTCTCGCGGCGATCGTCGCCGCCTCGAACGCCGGCGGCGCCGGGAGCGTCGTCGGCGATACGACGACCACGATGATGTGGATCGCCGGCGTGAGCCCGCTCATGGTCTTCGACGCTTATGTCGCCTCGGCGGTCGCGTTGGTGCTGTTCGGTATTCCGGCGTCGCTGCAACAGGAACGGCTTTCGCCCATACATCGCGACCCCGATGCCGATCAATCGGTCGATTGGGTGCGCGTGGCGATCGTCGCGTTCATACTCATCGCCGCCATCGTTACCAACGTCGCGGTGAACAGCCGATTCGCCGATCTTGCCGACCGGTTTCCTTTCATCGGCGCGGCGGTTTGGGTGGCATTGTTGGCCGCCGCGCCGTTGCGCCAACCGCATTGGCGACTCCTGCCGGAAGCCTTGAAGGGGAGTATCTTTTTGCTGGCCCTGGTCACGTGTGCCTCGATGATGCCGGTGGAGGAACTGCCGGCCGCGTCGTGGCAGACCGCGTTCGGGTTGGGGTTTGTTTCGGCGGTGTTCGACAATATCCCGCTCACGGCGCTCGCGCTGAAGCAGGGCGGCTACGATTGGGGGTTTCTCGCCTTTGCGGTCGGTTTCGGCGGGTCGATGATCTGGTTCGGATCGAGCGCCGGAGTGGCGCTGTCGAATTTGTTCGGCGAGGCGAAGTCGGTCGGCGCGTGGCTGCGGCACGGGTGGCACGTGGCGCTGGCCTACGTCATCGGTTTCTTCGCGATGCTGACGGTGCTCGGCTGGCACGCCGATCCGCATCCGACGGCCGCTACGTCGCCTTCCGTACCCGCCGCGACGACGACGCATTGATCCCGCCAGCCGAGGTCGGTGATGGAGCGGCTGTTTCTGGCGTTATGGCCTGACCAGGAAGTAAGCGCACGGCTCGCCAACGCGTGCGCTGGTCTCGCGCTCAAAGGCGGGCGCCTCATCGCTGCACGCAATTTGCACGTTACGCTGATTTTCCTCGGCGACACCGATGCGGCGCGGCGCGCTTGTATCGAGCAGGCGCTATCGTCGGTGCACGCCGGCGCGTTCGAAGCCGTCTTGACGGAAGTGGAGTGGCGGCGCAAGACCGGTATCGTCTGGGCGACGGCGCCGGAGGTTCCCGCCGCGCTGCTCGATCTCGTGGCGCAGTTGCGAGCGGCGCTCGCGGCGTGCTTCCAACCGCGCGACCCGCGTCCCTACCGTTGGCACGTGACGCTCGCGCGGGACGTGCGCCACGGGCCGCGCCGGCAGGCGATCGCGCCGATCGTATGGCGCGCCGGCGAAGTATGCTTGGTGTCCTCGAAACTTGCGCCGGCCGGTTCCGAATATACGATCGAGCGGCGCTGGCCGCTGCATTAGCCCGGCGCTTCAGACGGCGATCGGAAGATAATCGACGGGGTTGATGCCGAAACTGCCGGCCGGCAGGACGTTGCGAATCAGCATGGCGTTGTGTCCATGGCTCGATTCGTTTACGAGGTCGATGACCTGCGGAGGCTTATAAGGCCGTTTCGTCGGGTCGAGCACGAGCGCGACGCGCGGCCGCAGCCGGCGCGCGCGATTGGCCGAAATGACGACGCCGACGCTGCCGGTGTTCATTTCGACGACGCTGCCGATCGGATAGATTCCCATGCACTGAATGAATTGCTCGACCAGCGTTTCGTGAAAGTCTTTGCGCCGCCATTCATACATCTTGCGCAGTGCGTCGTGCGGCGACATGCCCTTGTGGTAGGAGCGATCGCTCGTGATGGCGTCGTAACTGTCGACGATGGCGCCGATCTGACCGAACAGACTGATCTGTTCACCCTTGAGGCCGGTCGCATATCCGCTGCCGTCGAAACGCTCATGGTGCGAGCGGGCGACGTCGATGGCGGCGGCGGGTATCCCCGGCGTGCGATCGAGAATTTCAACGCCGCGCGGCACGTGGCTTTTCATCAGCTCGAACTCCTCGGCGGACAGCCGCCCCGGTTTGTTGATTATTTCGGCGGGCACTTGCATTTTCCCGACGTCGTGCAACAAGGCGCCAATACCGAGGATATTGAGCTCGTCCTCGGAGAGCTCGAGATGCCGCCCGAAGGTGAGCGCCAGCACGCATACGCGCATGCTGTGTTCCGAGGTGTACGCGTCCTTGTTCTTGAGCTCATTGAACCAGATGAGAGCGTCCGGATTGCGCAACACGCTTTCGACCATTCCACCGACCGATTTCTTCGCCGTCGCGGAATCCAGGCTGCGGCCGAGTCGCGCGTCTTCCAAAATGCTGTCGACGAGCACCTTCGTGTCCTTCACGAGCGCGCGCGCCTGCGGCAGCTCTTCTTCAAGAGAGGCGCGGTCGGTGTAACGGGGCGGAGCGCCGCGGTGATGCTCGTTGAACTTGTCGATAATTTCCAACCCGATGCGCTTCGCGGCGAACTCATTCGGATCGGGAGTGCCTACCGGGACCGGTTGGCGCGGACGTACCTGTCCGTCCTTGTACTCGACGTCGGTTTCGACGTAAACGTACTTGCAAAGACGCAAGAGTTCGTCCAGCTCCTCTTGTGTCCGGATTTCAAACCCCTGGAAGAGAAAACGGCTTTCGATCCATGGCCGGTCTAGTTCGCTGACGTACATCCCCAGCCGAAGATGCTGTACGCCGATTTTCTTTTTCACTGGCCGGGACATGTTGCAAGATTCGTTCCCGCGTTCGCTTAAACGCCTGACATGCCGGGGGACCCTCGTCCCGTTGCTAAACCCAAATCTCCTATAACCCCCTCGAGCCGGGGGATATAAGGGGCCGCCAACGGCACCGTTTTTCGATCGCGCAGATATTCGGCGACGACGTCCCAAATGGGACGGGCGGGCTCGGCGTGCGGTTGGACGCTCGCCCAGTGGCCCAGTTTGTACTGTTTGTGCGGCTCCAGCGGTCTGCCCCGCACCGTCACTTGGGAGATGCGCTTTCCGTGCGGCTGCTTGACGTCGAGCGTGTACGTGAGCCCGCCGACGCGGACCATATCCCCGCCCATCTGGTAATACGGATCCGGGTTATAAAGGTTGTCGGCGACGTCTTCGAGGATGGTCAGGAGCTGTTCGCCCGGCATGTAGTCGATCCGGGCCTCGGGATAGGTGACGGCGGTCTGATCCATGAGGCGCTCGAAGGTAATAACGTCGCCCGGCAGCAATGTGGTTCCCCAACGAAACCCGGGGGAGAGCGCGACTTCGACGTCGAGCACATCGAGCATCGCGTCGATGATCAGCTGATCGAAGGTACCGCTGAAATTGCCACGGCGATAGAGCAGGCCCTCGGTAACCGCCAGCGGCGTTTCGAGCCTCGCGCGGTAGGGCGTGCGCATTTTTTCGATGTACTCGGACATCGCCCGGTCGGGCGGCAGGAGATCCGCGAACACCGGCAACAGCCGATAACGGAAATCGGCGACTCTTCCCGCACGGACTTGGAGGTCGAGCAGCGAAAGGAACTTGGTATTCGAGCCCGAGTTGATCACGAGCGTTTTGCCGCCGCTATTCGCCACGAGCAGCGGCGCCGGAAGGGCGTCGTGGGTGTGCCCACCGAGGATGACGTCGGCGCCGCGCACGCGCGACGCGAGCTTGAGGTCGACGTCCAGGCCGTTGTGCGACAACACCGCGACGACCGCGGCGCCTTTGCCGCGGACGTCGTCTATCAACGCCTGCACGCGCTCTTCCTCGATGCCGAAGGTCCAGTCGGGAATCTTGTAGCGCGGATTGGCAATCGGCGTATACGGGAACGCCTGCCCGATCACCGCGACCGGAATGCCGTTCACTTCCCGCAGCGCGTAAGGTTTGAAAACCGGTTCCCCCCAGGTGTCGCTCACGTTGTGCGCGAGGAATTCGACGCGGCCCTTGTAATCGCGTGCGATGACTTCCTCCACGCGCCGGGCGCCGTAGGTGAATTCCCAGTGCGCCGTCATCATCTCGACGCCGAGCAGCTTTTGCGCGTCGATCATGTCTTGCCCCTGCGTCCAGAGCGACGTCGCGGAACCTTGCCACGTGTCGCCGCTGTCGAGCAGCAACGTGCGCCCGGGCCGCTGCGCGCGCAGCCGCTTCACGAGGGTGGCGAGGTGGGCAAAGCCGCCGACCTTGCCGTAGCGGCGTGCCGCCTCCTCGAAGTCGAGATGCGTGTAGGCATATGCGGCGCGCGAGCCGCGCGCAATGCCGTAGTGCCGCAGGATCGCTTCGCCGACCAGGTGCGGCGGCTTGCCGCTGGCCGTCCCGGCGCCGAGGTTGATCGACGGTTCGCGGAAATAAATCGGCAGCAGTTGCGCGTGGCAGTCGGACAAGTGCAGCAGCGTCAGGTTGCCGAACGGCTCGTCGTCGTAAAGATCACCGTCACGCGGCGCGCGCGTCATGCCAGGCGCGCAACCGCCGGCGCTTCCCGCGGCGGCGACGGCGAGCATCTGTAAAAACTCTCGTCGAGTGAGGCTCATACGGGCGGCAGTTTACGGGATGTTCGGGCCGAGCGCCTCTCGGCGCTCGGGGATGTAGTTACTTGTCGATGTAATAACCGGTCGATGTAATAAAAAATAAAATTGTATTTGCGGGTGGTGATAGCGCTCCCGGCAGCCGGGAGCGATGCGGGGACCAAGTACGATTTATTGCCACCCCGATCGAGCCGCGCGTCGCGCGGTCGACTTAGTTCCGCACCGACGGCGCCGAAAGCGGCAGGCCGCTGCTCAGGTAAGTCTCGTACAGCTGCAGGTTGTTGTAAGTCGCGCTTCCCTGCTTGAGCGGTTTGGCGCGTACTTGCGAGTTGCAGGTGGCGTAGCGCTGGTGGATCGTTTCGAGCTGGCCCCACACGGTTCGATACGCCGGCCATCCGACCGGGTGTCCGAGCGCGGCCGACAGCGGCTGGTTGCCGCCGAGATTCTTGCCGGCGAGGTCCATGTGGCAATTGGCGCACGAGAAGTTGAGCTGGCCGCGGCGCGACCACCAAAAGCGTTTGCCTTCTTCGTAAGCCGCGACGGCGCCCGGCGCCGACAAGTCGATCTCCACGCGCTGCCCTTGCGAGAGCTCATAGAACGCGGCGGTGAGATTGGCGAGCTGCACCCGTGCGCGCGTGTCCTTCGAGAGATCGGCGGTGGTGAACGCGCGCTCTTCGCCGTTGTGCTTCACGCAATCGATCAGATCCATCTCCGCGGTGCGCACCTGGCGCGTCGCCTCGTGCCAATAAGGATAGTGCTGTGCGATGTTCTTGCCGCCGTTCACGAAGCAGCTCGCGTAGGTCTTGCCGTTCTTGAACGGCGTTTCCCATTCGCGGCGGCCGGCATCGAGACCGATCTCGTAGGGCGGGAATTCGTTGAACGCTTCCCACTGGGAGCGATAGTCGTCCATGCCCGGCAACGCGTAGAACCCGCTCGCGTAATTGTGAAAACGGACGGTCGGAAACTTTTTCTTGAAGTATTCACGGAACTGCTTGAGGTCCTGCGCGGGATCGGCGTGTGCTCCGAGAGTCGGCAGCACGCCGACGAGCGCCGCCCCCACCAGCAGTCCCCGCAACGCTCTCGATCGTGCGCTACGCATGCCGGTCAGCTGACGGCGATTTCCTTTTCACCGGTTTCGCCCTTGTTGTCGCTCCAGGCGACTTTCACTTTGTCGCCCGGTTTTGCGTTCTTGACCTTGATCTTTATCAACGGATCGCGCGACACCGCGACGCCGAGATCCGCCACCGCCACTTCCTTGCCGTTCACGCTGAAGGTCAGCTTCTGGATGAAATGCGGCGGGATCTTCTCCTTGGTTTTCGGGTCGACCCGCTGGCCCGTCTCCATCGGATGGTCGATGAGGACCATGATCTCGGTTTCGCCGTTCGCGGTCTTGGTGCGCATCTTCATTGCCATGGGGAATCCTCGCGTAACCGGCGGCGTCAGCCGCCGCAGCCGCCGACGGTGACTTTGACCAACTGCTTGGCGCGGTAGAGCTTGCCGCCCGACTTGACGATAAAGTGCACGTCGGACGTCGCCCCCAATTTAATATTGGCGGAGAAATACGGCACCGCGCTCGGCGTCAGGTTGAGGTGCGCCGCGAGCGGGGCCGCGTTCTTTTCGACCAACACGCTGATGGACTGCACGTCGGGCAGATTGGTCGAAACCGAGACCGGCACCACCGCCCCGTTCTCGGCTTGCAGCGGCGCGCGGATTTTCACTTCCGGTGAGGCGACCGCGGCGCTGCTGCCGTAAAGATTCTTCAGCGCTTCCTCGACGGTCTTGGCCGCATAGGCGTCGCGCGGCCATTCCGCCGCCGCCGCCCGCCGCGGGCTGATCCATCCGGCCGCGGCGGCGAAGACGGCGACCGCGGAGGCAACGGCGCCTTTTAAAAAAAATCTTCGATTCGGATTCGTCACCTGATGTCTCCCGATTAATCAAAGCGTCAAGAGAAATTCGACCACTTTGTCGATTTCCTCCGGCGTTAAAATGTGGTGCGTGCCGAAGGGCGGCATCACCGTGCCCGGGTTGGCGCGCCGCGCGTCTTCGATTTGCCGGCGCAGCTTGGCCTTGTCGGGGAAGCGCTGCGCAATGAAGGCGAGCGGAGGCGCGATATCGCCGGAGGGCGCGCCGGCGATCAGATGGCAGGCGTTACAGTTGCCTTTGCGCCGATCGACCGCGATGCAGCCGCCCTGAGTGGCGGCATCGCGATCGGTGAGCGCCTGCGCGTCGCTGCATATCCGCTCCTCCGGCGCCTGGCCGCCGGCAAACGCGAGGCGCGGCGCGGATATTGCCGCCAACACGATCAAGGCCGCCGCCGTCGCGCATCCGGCTATCTTCGACATACCCACTCCCCAATTCCTTAAAATATATTAGACGGACTGCGCGCTTGCGCCTGTTATCCGATTCGGATTACGGCCAAATCGCAAATGGACGTCGGCAAATATCGCTTATTTTTTGCCGGAAAGCAGCGCCACCTCTTCCTTGATCGCCTGTATGCGCGCCTCGACGCTCGATTGTAAATAAAAATTATTGCCGGCGTAGCGGCTCGCAAGCTGCAACTGCTCGATCGCGGCGTTCGGGTTTCCGTTGAGATAATAGTGCTCGGCGAGCGCCTGATGCGATTCGGCCGACTTGTTATTCGCCGCGGCCGCCTGGCTGAGCAGCTCGTAAAGACCGGGGTCGTCCGGCCGCTGCTGCAAGGTGGCGCGTATGATCGGCTCGGCTTGGGCGGCACGATTGCTGCGCACCAGCGCGCGGGCGTAATCGACGGCGAGCGGGTAATACGACGGGTAGCGCTTGTAAGCGCCGGCGTAAAATTGCAGCCCGGTATCGTTCCGGCCGGCCGCCATTTCCACCTCCGCTTGCAGGATGCGGTAATACAAATTGTTCGGCGAGTGGGCGGCCAGCTTGCGCGCTTCCGCGCGCGCGCTGTCGTACTGGCGCGCCCGCAGCAGCGCTTCCGCGTAGCCGTAGTGCTCCGCCTCGAGGTTGGCGCTCTTGCCCTCGGCAATGTTGTTGGCGAAGGTGCGCACCAGATCGCTGGTATCGGTCGGCGCGGTCGCGCGTAGCTTGGCGCGGACGAGCTGAAAGTCGAGACTGTCGGGCACCTGGCGGTAGGGATACTGATCGGCCCGGGCGCGCGCATCGGCGATACGCGCGGTCGTGACCGGGTGATCCTGCAGGAACGGCGGCAAGTTTGTCTCGTTGAGACGATTCATCTTCTGCATGCGTTCGAAGAAGGCCGGCATCCCGCGCGGATCGAAACCGGCGTCCGCCAGCAGCCGGATGCCGATGCGGTCCGCTTCTTCTTCGGACGCGCGCGTGAAGTTGATGCCCTTCTGCGCCATGGTCGCGCTCGTCAGCGCGATCGCCGCTTCGCCGCCGCGCCCCGCGAGCAGCGCCGCCGCGAGCAGCGCCGCCATGGCCGGCATCGTGCGCTGCTCCTCGGCCAGCATCCGCGGAATGTGCCGCTGGGTGATGTGTGAAATTTCGTGGGCGAGCACCGAAGCGAGCTCCGCTTCATTCTCCGCGGCGAGGAGCAGACCGGTATGGACGCCGATGAACCCACCGGGGATCGCGAACGCGTTGATCGTGGGGTCGCTCACCACGAAAAAGCGGAAGTTGGCGCCGGGGTTGTCGGTGCGGGCGACCAGCCGTTGCCCGAGATCCTGCACGTAGGCTGAAATCTCCGGATCGTCCACGAACGCGAGACTGTGCCGGGCGCGCCGCATCAAATCCTCGCCGAGCTTCCGCTCCTGCGCCGGCGATATGACGGCGGCGGAAGCGTCTCCCAGGTCCGGAAGATTTATGGTGTTGGCGCGGGCGAGCGGGGCGATCGCAATAAAGAGCGACAGCAGGAGGGAGGGCAATCGTTTCATAGGGGCATAGTATCGCCACGGCGCGGATAAAAAAAAGCCAAGCGGCCCCTTATCTCATTTCCGGGTCCGGCGCCGCCGGGCATGGCGGGGCCGTTCTAAAACGCCGCCTGGGCTGCCGAATTGCGGCGTTACTCACTATACTACTGCTTGGTTCGTAGACGGGGCGCCAAGTTCCCCGCTCCCCGCTGAAAGTGATACAGGAAGCGACCCATGGCAGATCAAGAACTCGACGTGCGCGGGCTTAACTGTCCCCTGCCGATCCTCAAGACCAAGAAGGCGCTCAATACCATGGCGAGCGGTCAAACGCTGCGCGTACTCGCGACCGATCCGAGTTCCAGGCTCGATTTCAAAGCCTTCGCGGCGCAAAGCGGCAACCAGCTGCTGGAGGCGACCGAAACCGACGGCGTTTTCAGCTTCCTGGTAAAAAAGGCCTGATGCGCGCTTCAGTGTTCCACCGGTAGGCCCGCGTCGTTCCAGCCGAGCATCCCGCCCTTCAGATTTGACGCTTGCTCGAAGCCGAGGCTGGTGAGGATCGCGGCGGCCGTGGTGCTGCGGACGCCGGCCCGGCATATCGCGACGACCGGTTTTTGTTTCCAGGCTTCGAATTCCGCGGCCCGCTCGGCGAGCTCGCGCAGCGGCAGCGACAGGCTGCCGCGTATGTGACCGAGCTCGCCGACGTATTCCCGGCTCTCGCGCACGTCGAGCAGCAACGGCGCGAGCGGTGTCGCCAATAGCGCGGCGACGGCGCGCGGCTCGAGCTGGCGCACTTCGTTCAGCTGCGCGATGCTCGGGTACGCGATGGCGTCGTCCTCCAACGCGGTCTGGTTCGGCTGCAGCACTTCCTGGATTTTTTCGGGCAGCGATATGCCGAGGTTCGTCATGATGGCGACGTACTGCGCGCGATTCTTTCCCGCGAGCCGCGGATTGAGGCGCCGCTCGTCCGCGATCGTCGACTCGGTGTTGCCGCGGTAATCGTGCGCGGGCAGCACCAGAGTTTCGGGCGGCAACGCGAAAAGTTTCTTCACGATGCTGTCGTACTGCGCGCCCGCGTCGCCGCCGGCAAAGTCGGTTCGGCCGGTGCCGCGGATCAGCAGCGTGTCGCCGGTCCAGACCCGGCCCGCGGCGTAGAGACAAATGCCGTCCGGCGTGTGCCCCGGCGTCGCAATGACTCGCAGTCGAACGTCGCCGAAGCAAAGCTCCTGTCCGTCCTCGACGTGTATGTCGATCGCCGGCGCCGGCGCCGCGCGATGCATTACCGTCTTGGCTCCGAGCAGCCCGCGCAACTCGAAAAGCGCGGTGCGATGGTCGGCGTGGGTGTGCGTGTCGATCGCGTACTCGAGCTCGAGGCCGTAGTACGCCAGCAGTGCGACATAGCGGTCGACACGCTCGCGCAGGGGATCGATCAATACGGCGCGGCGGGTGCGCTCACAACTGAGGAGATAGGTCTTGCACTTGCCACGATTGATTTCGCGGACCTGCATGCCTGGCCTCCCGTCCGATGGGTTCGCCAGTGCGTACTGTGCCACGGCCGGAAGCGGGAAACGAGATGCGGCGATGCGCGCTCAATCGACGGGCTTGCCGGGCGGCGTTGCTAGCGGCCCGCAGGCCGTGGTCTACACTTAGCTGCAAAAGCAAAGGACAGTCGTTCCATGAGCGAAGCTGGCAAGGCGGCGGCCCCCGCCGCGGCACCGATCACCACCACCACCGACCCCCTGAAGCTGCTCGGGCAGGTGCTGGCCCTCGCGGTGCGGATGAAGGCGTCCGATATCCATTTGCGTACCCGCAATCATCCGATCCTGCGCGTGGACGGGAGCCTGCGCGCGGTGCGCGAGATCGCGCCGTTCCCCGGCGATTTCATGGAGCGCTTGGCGCGCACGATGATGTCCGCGCGCCTGATCGCGCAGTTCGAGCAGAATCACCAGGTTGACCTGTCGATCGGCTTCAAAGACATCGGTCGCGTGCGCGCCAACGTGTTCTATCAGCGCGGTTCGATCGGCATGGTGCTGCGCGTCATCAATACGAACATCCCCACGGTCTCCGAGCTCGGCCTGCCGGATGTCGTGTCGAATTTCACCAAGCTCGAGCGCGGCCTCGTGTTGATCACCGGCTCCACCGGTTCGGGTAAGTCGACCACGCTCGCGGCGCTCATCAACGAAATCAACAACTCGCGCAGCGACCACATCGTCACGATCGAGGACCCGATCGAATTCCTGTTTACCGAAAAGAAGTCGATCATCACGCAACGCGAAGTCGGCGTGGACACGAACACGTTCGCGGACGCCATGCGCGCCGTGCTGCGCGAAGACCCGGATGTAATCCTGCTCGGCGAAATGCGCGACCCGGAGACGATCGAGACCGCGATGATGGCGGCGGAAACCGGCCATTTGGTGTTCTCGACGGTACACTCGCCGGCCGCGGCCGAAACCGTGTCGCGCATTATCTCGACGTTTCCGCCCGAGGGGCAGCCCGGCATGCGCGCCAAGCTCGCGCAGAACCTGCGCGGCGTGGTGAGCCAGCGGCTGCTGCCGCGCAAGAACGGCGCCGGGCGCATCGTGGCGTGTGAAGTCATGACGGTGTCCGCGCTCGCGCGCGAGCTGATTCTCGATCCGCTCAAGATCAAGGATCTCGGGGACTTGATCCGCAAGGGCACGGTCGCCGAAGGCATGATGAGCTTCGACATGGCCATCTATCACCTCGTGAAGCAGGGCCACGTGGACGAGGAAACGGCGCTGCAATACGCCACCAGCGCCACCGACCTCAAGCTCAAGCTCGAAGGTTTCGTCTAGACGCCGCCTCAAAATCACCGTGCGCCGATTCCCGCAGGACGCGTCACGCGCCGCGGGCGTTCGTTCACGCGCGGATCGATGCGCCGGGCGCACCCTGCGTGGTTTTGAGATGACTTCCAGGAATGTCTAACAAGCCGGCGAACGCAACGAGCTCGCTATAGGCTCTCCGACGCAAAATCCGCCAGCCGCGAGCGCTCGCCGCGCTGCAGCGTGACGTGTCCACTGTGCTGCCAGGGCTTAAAGCGATCCACCACGTACGTCAACCCGGACGTGGTTTCGGTCAGGTAGGGGGTATCGATTTGCGCGATGTTGCCGAGGCAGACGATCTTGCTGCCCGGGCCGGCGCGGGTGATCAGCGTTTTAATTTGATGCGGGCTCAGGTTCTGCGCCTCGTCGATGATGAGGAACTTGCGCAGGAACGTGCGGCCGCGCATGAAGTTGAGCGACTTGATCTTGATGCGCGAGCGCAAGAGATCGTTCGTCGCCGCCCGGCCCCACGCACCGTGCTCGGTGTTGCCGGTGTCGTGCAGCACGTCGAGGTTGTCCTCGAGCGCGCCCATCCACGGTCCCATCTTCTCCTCTTCGGTGCCGGGCAGAAACCCGATGTCTTCGCCGACGGGCACGGTCTGGCGCGTCATGATGATTTCCGTATAGCGACGCGCTTCGAGCGTTTGCGCGAGCGCGGCGGCGAGCGTCATGAGCGTCTTGCCGGTGCCGGCCTGGCCGAGCAAGGTGACGAAATCGATCTCGGGATCCATGAGCAGGTTGAGCGCGAAATTCTGCTCGCGATTGCGCGCGTTGATGCCCCACACCTTGTTCTTGTCGTGCATGTAATCCTTCACGACTTCGATGACGGCGGCGTCGCCTTCGACGCGGCGCACGACGGCCTCGAACGAGCGGCTGTCCTCGGTGTAGACGAACTGGCTGGGGAGCCAGTTGCGCACGCGCGGACCGCTGATGCGGTAGAACGTGCGGCCTTCTTCCTTCCACGACTCCATGTCGCGGCTGTGCTTGTCCCAGAAGTCGCCGTTCAGGCGCTCGACGCCGGTATAAAGCAGATTGGCGTCGTCGAGCACCTGGTCGGTGGTGTAGTCCTCCGCCTGAATGCCGAGCGCGTGCGCCTTGATGCGCAGGTTGATGTCCTTCGACACCAGAATGACGTCGCGACCCGGGTGGCTCTTGCCCAAGTCGAGCGTCACGCCGAGCAGGGTGTTGTCCGGCCGCTGGATGTCCATGCCGTCGGGCAGCACGCTGTGTACCGCTTCCATGTGGAAGTGCAGCCGCCCGGTTTCGATATCCGGCGTGACGGAGGGGATCTTTACCCCGCTCGAGATGTCGCCGTTCGCTTTTTGGACGAGCCCGTCCAGATAACGGCTGACCTGGCGCACGTTGCGCGCCGCCTCGGACATGCCGACCTTCGCCTTGTCGAGCTCTTCGAGTACTACGATGGGCAGGTAGACGTCGTGTTCTTGGAACCTCAGTATCGCAGTGGGATCGTGTATCAGTACGTTCGTGTCCAGGACGAAAATCTTACGCTTCTTCGCCATCGCTCTCCTAACTAAAGTTTCCGGATCTCCTCGAGAATTTGATCGACGTGTCCCGGCACGCTCACGCCGCGAAACTCCTTACGCAGCGCGCCCGATTTGTCGAAGATGAACGTCGAGCGGTCGACGCCCATGTAAGTGCGGCCGTAGTTCTGTTTTTCCTTGATCACGTCGAACGCGCGGCAAAGCTTCTCTTCGGGGTCGCTGACCAGCTCGAACGGAAAGTTGAACTTCATCTTGAAGCGTTCATGCGAGTCGAGGTTGTCGCGGGATACGCCGAGGATCACGGCGTCCAGCTGCTGGAACTCGGGATAGTGGTCGCGAATATCGCAGCCCTCGGTCGTGCAGCCCGGGGTGTCGTCTTTGGGATAGAAATACAGCACGACGTTCTTGCCTTTGAGGCTCGAAAGCCGCAACCGCCCCCCGCCCGTCGTTTGGACTTCGAGATCGGGCAGTTCTTTTGCGCTTGCCGCCGGCGCGACGGACGTCATCGGTTTCGCCGCCGCCGCTTTGCGCTTTGCCGCCGCCGGTTTGGCGGCGCGGCGCTTGGTTTTGACGACGCGGCTCTTGCTCGGTGTTTTCGCCTTGGTTTTGGCTTTGGTCTTGGTTTTTTTGCGCGGTTTATTCTTGGCCATGGTGTTCCCTCCTTAAGATGAGCGAATTGTAGCCGCCTTGGCGAGGCGTCAAAAGCGGCGGGCATCCGCTATTTTTCCGCGTCCGGCGGCGCGGCCGCATCTTCGCTACAGCCGCGTCGCTTGCAGTAGCGCCCGTAAGTCGGCCACGGTTCGCGTGTTCACGACGTTTTTTGCTCCCAGCCATCCGCGGCGCGCCTGGCCGAGGCCGTAGCGCAAATGCTCCAGCTCCGCCGCGCGTTGCGCGCCGCTGTTTATCGCGATCAACGCGCCCTCCTCCCGCGCGACGCGGCAGTAAACGTCCGGCAGATCGAGCCGCTCGGGTTGGCTGTTCAGCTCGAGAAAACATTTACGCTCGCGCGCCGCGCGGATGACGCGCGGCACGTCCAAATCGCATGGTTCGCGCCGGTTCAGCAGCCGCCCGGTCGGATGTGCGAACAGGGTGAAGCGCGGATGCTCGAGCGCGCGCAGCACCCGACGCGTTTGCTTGGCGCGCGGCAGGTCGAAGGCGCTGTTCACGGCGCCCGTGACGATGTCGAAATCATCGAGGGCGATGTTGCCGGCATCGAGCTCGCCGTTTTCGGCGATATCCACGGCGACGGCTTTGAGCAGAACCAGGCCGCGGCGCGCTTCGTTCGCGCGATCGATCGCCGCCAGCGATTGTTGCAGTTGCGCGGGTTTCATGTGCCGCGCGGGCAACGTAATCGCGAGGTAGCGCATCGTGCGTTGCCGCGCCGCCTCGACGAAGGTTTCGAGCTCCGCTTCAAGATCGCGCGGCGACACGTTCAAGTCTCCGCGGAGATCGTCCAAGGCGACGAGTGTCGGCAGCGTGCCCGCTTGCGCCGCCTCGAGTTCCCCCCGATTCTCCCGCAGCTCGGGCGCAATGAACGGCAGGCGCACGGCTTTAAAGACCGACTGCTCCGTTTCTCCGGCCACGCGACGTTTGCCGCGAAACACGCCGTACTCGTTGATCTTGAGTTTCCGCTGTTGCGCGATGCGGCGCACGGCGACGTTATGGTTCTTCGAGCCGGTGAAGTAGTAGAGCGCGGCGCCGAAGCTTGTCCGCGGCACGACGCGCAAATCCACTTGCAATCCGTTCGCGAGCACGACCGTCGCGCGGGTGTCGCCCTTGGATTTTACGTCGGCGACATGCGGATATTCGCAGAACCGGTCCATGACGGTGGCGCTGTCTTTCGCCGTCACGAGCAGGTCGAGATCGCCGACCGTCTCGCGCGAACGGCGGTAGCTCCCGGCGATCACGGCGTCGTTCACGCCGGGTATTTTTGCCAAATAGGCGCGCAGCGGCTCGCCGTATTGCGCGGCGACCGCGAGCGGAAAGCGCGCGTCGGCGGGCGCGCGCCGGCCGAGCGCCTGCAGGAGCGCGGCTTCGGTTTTCTCGCCGAAGCCGGGAAGCTCGCGCACCTTGCCGTCCTTGACGGCGGCATAGAGCTGTTCGGGCGTGCTGATGTCGAGCCGGCGGTAAAGCGTCTGGACGCGCTTCGGTCCGAGCCCGGGGATCTTGAGGAGCGTGGTGATCGTCGCGGGCAATTTTTTGCGCAGTTCCTCGCGCGCGGCGCAGGTACCGGTTTCGACGATTTCGCGGATCTTGCCCGCGAGATCTTTGCCGATGCCCGGCAGCTCGGTCAGGTCTTCGCCTTTCGCGAGCATCTGGCCGGCGGAGACGCCGAGGCCTTCGATCAAGCGCGCGGCGTTGCGGTAGGCGCGGATGCGAAACGCGTTCTCGTCCAGAATCTCGAGCAGGTCGGCGATCTCGTCGAACACCTTGGCGATATCGGAGTTCGAAGCGGGCATGGCGGGCGTCAGCGAGGGCTCATGTCAAAACACTCAAAGAACCGACAGTTCTTTGCGTTCGCTATCCCAGCGCCAGACGTTTCCC
>Ga0070741_10007578_pt1 | contig 22354 bp, 21 predicted proteins | sample Coa_R1_4_FD_66440 | JGI IMG/M metagenome (GOLD analysis project Ga0070741, IMG submission 66440) | Surface soil microbial communities from Centralia Pennsylvania, which are recovering from an underground coalmine fire - Coalmine... | ecosystem: Environmental > Terrestrial > Soil > Unclassified ... | reverse complement strand
AGCGCGCAGCGGCAGCTCGGGCAGGCGAGCACGGGCCAGGTCACGACGGCTCCGCGTGCGCCAGGAGCACGGTCAGGCCCTGCGCCTGGCAGTAGCGCGCGACCTCGGGCGCGGTGCGGGCGAGCTCGTCGGCGGAATGGGCGACGTCCCCCCCGAGGAAGACGCCCTCGCCACCGTCCCAGGCCACGAGGGCGAGATGCCCGGGCGTGTGCCCGGCCGTCGGGACGAGGACGAGGGTGCCGTCGCCGGCGAGGTCGAGCGACCAGGGAAACGGCCCGAGCGGCGGCCCGGCCGGCTCGACGAGGCGCGGCCGAACGGCGGGCGGCCAGTGCTGCGGCAGGTATCCCCGCAGCCGTCCGGCCAGCCCCTGCGCCCGTTCCCACTCCACCCGCGAGACGATCACCTCGGCCTGCGGGAAGTCGCCGACGCCGCCGACGTGATCGGTGTGCAGGTGGGAGAGGACGACCCAGCGCACCGACGCCGGCGCGATCGCGGCCCTGCGGAGCTGAGCGGCGACCTCGTCCCCGGGGCCGAGCTCGAAGCGCGCGAGCCGCAGGTAGGGGTGCCAGGCGGGGTGGTGGCCGGGCGCGGCGGCGCGGGCGGTCTGCCCCGTGTCGAACAGGCAGCGGCCCCGCGGGTGGTCGACGAGGAACGCGTTCACGGGCAGCGTCTCGCCCGCCCAGCCGCCCGGCAGGTGGCGGCGCAGGCCGCGCAGGGCACGCTTCGGGCGCACCCGGCCCGTCGACAGGCAGAGGACGCGCACGAGCTACGCGCCGGGCCGGCGGCGCAGGTGCGCGACGACCCCGGCGGGCACGGACAGCGCCCCGACGAGGTGGTGGAGCGCGTGCAGGCCCACGCCGAGCGCTGCCTCGCGGGGACCCCGCCTGCGGGCGAGCAGCGCGTAGAAGGACGCGTTCAGGAGGACGAGCGCCGCCAGCGCGCCGGCTGCCCGGCCGAGTCGCCCGCGCAGGAGCGAGACGGCGGCGAGGACGGAGGAGGCGGCGCTCAGCCGCTGGCGCCAGCCGAGGTTGAGGGCGGAGCGGTTCGCCTCGCCGCGAAGGAGGAGCTCGACCCAGGGGACGCCGCGCCGCAGGAAGTCGGTCTCGACCATCGAGGCGAGGCTCCACGCCTTCAGGTGCGTCCCCTGCACGTGCGGGTCGAGGCGGATGCGGTAGCCGGCGGCGACAAGCCGCGAGCCGAGGTCGATGTCCTCGACGGAGGGGAGCGGGTAGCGGACGGCGTCGAAGCCGCCGACGGCCTCGAAGGCAGAGCGGCGCACCGCTCCGAGCCCGGCCCAGAACGTGACGGCCTCGCCCGCGTGCGAGTGGTGGACGTGGTGGTGCAGGAGGTTTCGGAACGCGGACACGAGCCCGTCCGCAGGCGGGTGGTCGTCGTAAGAGCCGAACAGGGCGGCGAGGTCGGGATCGGCGTCGAACGACCGCCGCAGGCGGGCGAAGGCGTCGGCGTGCACGACCACGTCGGCGTCGACGAACACGAGCACGTCGCCGGCTGCCCGGGCGGCGCCGCGGTTGCGGGCGTCGGCCGGACCCGCGCCCTCCAGCACGACGATCAGCTCCTCGGGCGCCTCGTCGGCGGCTTGGATCGCGTCGCGGCAGGCCTCGAGCGTCGGCGGCGCGTTCGTCGCCGGGACGATCGCGCTGAGAGTGGTCGGAACGCTCGGCATGCAGCGATTCTAGGTGGGGGTTAACGTAGGCTCGTGTCGGCGGTGCTGATGATGGGCGGCCCGGTGGCCGAGCGCGTGCGGGCACGCGTGCGCGAGGAGGCGCGGCAGCTGGGGCAGGTCGGCCTCGCCACCGTGCTCGTCGGCGACGACCCCGCGTCGCACATCTACGTGTCGAAGAAGCACGAGGCGGCGGAGGCCGACGGCCTGCGCAGCTTCGACCGCCGACTGCCGGCGAAGGCGACGCAGGACGAGCTGCTCGAGGTGCTCGACGAGCTGAACCGCAACGACGCCGTCGACGGCATCCTCGTGCAGCTGCCGCTTCCCGAGCACATCGACGTCGACCGGGTCCTGCGCGCGGTCGAGCCGATCAAGGACGTGGACGGCTTCCATCCCTTCAACGCCGGCCGGCTGTACGCGGGCAAGCCCACGTTCGTGCCGGCGACCCCGCTCGGGATCATGACCCTGCTCGCGGAGCACGGCGTCGAGCTCGAGGGCGCCCGAGCCGTCGTCGTCGGCCGCAGCACGATCGTCGGCAAGCCGATGCTGCACCTCCTGCTCGGGGCGAACGCCACCGTTACGGTCTGCCACACGCGCACGCGCGATCTCGCCGCCCACACGCGCGAGGCGGACGTGATCGTCGTCGGCGTGGGCAGGGCGGGCGTGCTCTCGCCGGACATGGTCAGGCAGGGAGCGGTCGTGATCGACGTCGGCATCACGAGGACGGAGCACGGCATCGTCGGCGACGTCGAGGCGGGTGTCGCCGAGCGGGCGGGGTTGCTCACGCCGGTGCCGGGCGGCGTCGGGCCGATGACCATCGCCATGCTCCTCGGCAACACGATTCAGGCGGCGAAGTACCGCCGAAATCTGCTTGCTTTCCCCTAGCGATCACGGGTACAGTGGCGCCGCTCGTTGATCCAGATTTCGGCGGCTCGGTGCCCGGGCCGTCGTTTCACTGTTCAAGGAGGAAGCAACGTTGGCTCAGGGCACCGTGAAGTGGTTCTCGAACGAGAAGGGGTACGGCTTCATCGAGCGCGAGGAGGGAGACGACGTCTTCGTGCACTTCACCGCCATCCAGATGGACGGCTACAAGACGCTGACGGAGGGTCAGCGCGTCGAGTTCGAGATCGTCCAGGGCGACAAGGGCCTGCAGGCGGCGAACGTCCAGGCGGTCTAGAGGGCAGGGTCCCGCTCCTGTCGAGGTACCAGCACGGGCCCCGCAAGGGGCCCGTCTCCTTCTGCGAGGATTGAGCAACATGGCGATCACGAGAGAGGACGTGCTGCACGTCGCCCGTCTCGCCCGGCTCGAGCTGAGCGAGGAGGAGGTCGAACGCTTCCGCGAGCAGCTGTCCGCGATCCTGGAGGCGGTCGGCAAGGTGGCCGAGCTCGACCTCGCCGGCGTCGAGCCGACGGCGCACCCGCTCGACCTCGTCAACGTGCTCGCCGAGGACGAGCCTCGCCCGTCGCTTCCGCGCGAGGAGGCGCTCGCGAACGCGCCCGACCCGGAGGACGGCTACTTCGGGGTGCCGTCCGTATGACGGCGGGATGGACCGCCGTGCGCGGCGCCCGCGGGGCGGCACGGAGCCGGCACGGTTCCGGCACGGACGGGTGCGCCGTCTCTCGCCACCCTGACCTCAGGGGTCGCCGGGGATCCCCCGGGGGCACGTGGGGGGTGGGGCGCGCGTGATCGACACGCTGCGCCTGACCGCCGAGGAGGCAGCGGCCCTCCTCGAGCGCGGCGAGGTCTCCGCGCGCGAGCTGCACGCCGCCTACCTGGAGGCGATCGCGGCGCGGGACGGGGAGATCCATGCGTACCTGCATGTGCTCGAGCAGCCGAGCGGCGAGGGCGTGCCGATCGCGTTCAAGGATCTGATCTCGACGCGGGGGGTGGCGACGACCGCCGGCTCGCGCATCCTCGCGGGCTACGTGCCCGTCTTCGACGCGACGGTCGCCTCGCGCTGCCGGGAGGCCGGGCTCGACCTCCTCGGCAAGACGAACATGGACGAGTTCGCCATGGGCTCTTCGACCGAGAACTCCGCCTACGGGCCGACCCGGAACCCGTGGGACCCGGGGCGTGTGCCCGGAGGCTCGTCCGGGGGCTCCGCGGCGGCGGTGGCGGCGGGGCTCGCTCCGTGGGCGCTCGGGTCGGATACGGGCGGCTCGATCAAGCAGCCGGCCGCCCTGTGCGGCGTCGTCGGGCTGCGCCCGACCTACGGCACCGTCTCGCGCTTCGGCATCGTCGCCTTCGCCTCCAGCCTCGACCAGGTGGGGCCGCTGGCGAAGACGGTGCGCGACTGCGCCCGGCTGTACGGGATCATCGCCGGCCGCGACGCGTGCGACACGACCACGGTCGAGCTGCCGCAGCCGGTGCGGGTGCCGGAGGAGCACGACCTGCGCGGGCTGCGCATCGGCGTTCCCAGGCAGCTGAACGAAGCCGAGGGGATCGAGCCCGGCGTGCGGGCCGCGGTCGAGCGGTCGATCGCGCTGTGCGAGGAGCTCGGCGCGGCGGTGGAGAGCTGCGAGCTGCCGCTCTCCGTCGAGTACGGCCTGCCCTGCTACTACCTGATCGCGCCGGCCGAGGCCTCCTCGAACCTCGCCCGCTACGACGGCGTCCGCTACGGGTACCGTTCGGCAGTCGACGGCGACCTCGGCACGCTCTACGAGCGCACCCGCCACGACGGCTTCGGCGACGAGCCGAAGCGCCGCATCATGCTCGGCACGTACGCCCTCTCGGCCGGCTACTACGAGGCCTTCTACGGGCAGGCGCAGAAGGTGCGGACGATGATCAGGCGCGAGCACGACGCCCTGTTCGAGCGCTTCGACCTGCTCGTCAGCCCGACCTCGCCGACCGTCGCCTTCCCGCTCGGCGCCCGCACCGCCGACCCGCTCGCCATGTACGTCTCCGACGTGCTCACCATCCCCTCGAACATCGCCGGAATGCCGGGCCTGTCGATCCCGTGCGGCCTCTCCGACGGCCTGCCGGTCGGGCTGCAGCTGATCGGGCCCCAGTTCGCCGAGAACGTCCTCTTCCGGGCGGGCCACGCGCTCGAGCAGGCGATCGGCTTCGACCCGGTGCCGGAGCGGCTGCGCTCATGAGCGCGAACGGCTGGGAGACGATCGTCGGGCTGGAGATCCACGCCCACCTGAAGACGCGGACGAAGATGTTCTGCCGCTGCGAGACGGGCTTCGGCGACCCGCAGAACACGCGCACGTGCCCGGTGTGCCTGGCCCACCCCGGGACGCTGCCCGTGCCCAACCGGACGGCGGTCGAGTGGACGATCAAGCTCGGGCTCGCGCTCGGCTGCGAGATCGCGCCGCGTGCCGTCTTCCACCGCAAGAACTACTTCTATCCCGACCTGCCGAAGGGCTACCAGATCTCCCAGTACGACGAGCCGCTGTGCCTGGACGGGTGCTTCACGGTGCCGCGCGCGGGCGGGGATCTGGAGGTGGGGATCGTGCGCGCACACCTGGAGGAGGACGCCGCCAAGACGGTGCACCTCGAGGGGGCGGGCGGCCGGATCGTCGGCGCGACCCGCTCGCTCGTCGACTTCAACCGGGGCGGGACGCCGCTCGTCGAGATCGTCACGCGCCCCGACCTGCGCTCGGCCGACGACGCGCGCCGCTTCCTGCAGCTCCTGCGCCAGACGATCGTCGAGCTCGGCATCTCCGACGCGGAGATGGAGAAGGGCACGCTCCGCTGCGACGCGAACGTGTCGGTGCGGCGGCTCGGGGAGACAGGCCACCGCACCCGCTGGGAGCTGAAGAACATGAACTCGTTCGGCTTCATCGGCCGCGGCATCGAGGCGGCGGCACGTGCGCAGATCGCGCTGCACGAGGCGGGCGAGCCGGTCGAGCAGGACACGTACGACTACGACGCGGACACGGACACGCTGACGGTGCACCGCTCCAAGGAGGAGGCGGACGACTACCGCTACTTCCCGGAGCCGGACCTCGTCCCGATCGAGCCGAGCCGGGAGCTCGTGGAGCGCCTGCGCGCCGAGCTGCCGGAGCTCCCGGGCGCGCGCATCGCGCGCATCGCCGCCGACCTCGGGCTGGACACGGCCGTCGACCTCGTCACGAGCGGGCGCGACCGCCTGTACGAGGCCGTGGCGGCCGAGGGCGTCGAGCCGCGCGCGGCGGCGAACGTGATCATGAACCAGCTCGCGGGCGCCGGGGTCGACCCGGGCGCGGTGCCGCCGCGCGAGCTCGCCAGGCTGATCGCGGCGCGGGCGTCCATGTCCCGCGCCGCCTTCGACGAGGCGATCGCCCGGGCGGGCGAGCCCGGCTTCTCCGCCGAGCCGTACCTGGCGCAGCGGGCGATCTCGGACGAGTCGGAGCTCGGGACGGTCGTCGAGCGGGTGCTGGCCGCGAGCCCGGGTCAGGTCGAGGCCTACCGCGCAGGCAAGGAGGGCCTGCTCGGCTTCTTCGTCGGGCAGGTGATGAAGGAGACGCACGGCAGAGCGGACCCGCGCGTCGTCAACGAGCTCGTCCGTGAGAAGCTCGAGGCATGACCAGCCCGATCGACGAGGCGAACGAGATCCTGCGCGGCAAGGGCTACCGGGAGGCCCACCTGGCCGCGTTCCCGACGCCGATGGCGACGAAGGCGCTCCTCAAGGGATCGAAGATCCAGAGCCCCTTCGCCGACTCGCCGGAGACGGTGCTCCGCGCCGTCCGCGACTGCGTGCCGCCCGCCGAGGAGCTCGGCCGGCACGTGCTGACGCCGCGCGAACTGCGGCAGTGCCTCGAGGGCTGAGCCTCGCCCGCGGCGCGGCCGGGCTACCCCCGGCCGCCTGGGTTCTCTTCGCCGGCACCTTCGTCAACCGCTTCGGCGGCTTCGTCCTCGTCTTCCTCGTCCTCTACCTGCGGCAGCGCGGCTACTCGGCCGCCGAGGCGGGCCTCGCGCTCAGCGCCTACGGTGCCGGCTCGCTGGCCGCCTCCGCCGCTGGCGGCCACCTCGCGGACCGGATCGGCAGGCGCAACGCGATCGCGCTGTCGATGTTCGCCTCGGCTGCGGCGACGCTGGCGCTGTCGCAGGCGCCGTCGCTCGCGCTCGTCGTCATCCTCTCCGGCCTCGTCGGCCTCGCCTCCGAGCTGTACCGCCCCGCCTCGGCCGCCCTCGTCGCCGACCTGACGCCGGCCGGCGGCCGGGTGACCGCGTTCGCCCTCTACCGGCTGGCGATCAACGCCGGCTTCGCCGCCGGGCCGGTCGTCGGCGGCCTCCTCGCCGAGCGGTCGTTCTTCCTCGTCTTCCTCGGCGACGCGATCACCTCCGCGCTCTTCGGCGCGGTGGCGCTTTTCGCCCTGCCGCAGGGCGTGCGCAGCCGGCCCCACGAGGAGGAGACCGGAGCCCTGCGCGCGATCCTCGCCGACCGCACCTTCTGCTCCTTCCTCGCCGCCTCGCTCGCCGGGGCGCTCGTCTACCTGCAGGCGACCGCGACCTTGCCGCTGCAGGTCGTCGCGCACGGGCACGCGAAGACGGTATACGGGGCGCTCATGTCGCTGAACGGCCTGGCGATCGTCGCCCTGGAGCTCCCGCTCTCGCTCGCGACGAGGCGTCTGCCTCCGCGGCCGGTGATGGCGGCCGGCTCCGTCCTCGTCGGCGCCGGCTTCGGGCTGACGGCGCTCGCGGGGAGCGTGCCGGCGCTCGCCGCCACCGTGGCCGTGTGGACGCTCGGCGAGATGGTCTTCTCGCCCGTCGCCTCGGCGTACGTCGCCGACCTCGCGCCGGCGGCCCTGCGCGGCCGCTACTCCGGCGCCTGGGGGCTGACATGGGGCGTCGCGCTCGTCGCCGGCCCGCCGCTCGGCACCCTCCTGTACAGCTGGCGCCATGCCGCCGTGTGGGTCGCCTGCCTCGCCCTCGGCTGCGTCGCCGCCGCGCTCATCCTCGCCGAGCGGGAGCCGCGCGTCCGCCCGCAGGCGCCGCTCGAGCTCGACGCCCGCTGAGGCGTCTTGCGGCCTCAGTTGCGGCTCGGATCCTCCGGCATCAGCGCGAGCAGGCGGTACGTCCCGCCCTTGGCCCGGAGCACGGAGGCGAACAGGTCGTCGCCCGGGCTCGGGAACAGGTCGTGGCCCTCCGCAGGCTCGACCAGCCACGACTCCTCCTCCAGCTCCGCCTCCAGCTGCCCCGGCCCCCAGCCGGAGTAGCCGGCGAAGACCCGGGCGCGCCGCGTCCGCTCCGCGAGCAGGGCGAGGTCGCCGTCGCTCGAGGCGAAGCCGACGTCGCCGACGACGAGCGTCGCCGCGCTGCCCGGGTCCTCGAAGTCGGCGAGCACGAGCACCGCCTCCGGCTGCACCGGGCCGCCGAAGTAGACGACCGCGTCCTCGCCGACGACGTCTCCGAGCGAGGGCACCGCCTCGCCGACGGTCACCGGCGAGGGGCGGTTGAGCACGAGCCCCATCGCCCCTTCCTCCCCGTGCTCGCCGACGAGCACCACCGTGCGGCGGAAGTTGGGGTCGAAGAGCGCAGGCGTGGCAAGGAGGAGCTTCCCCTTCAGCGACTCCACGCCGACATTCTCGCTCGCGGGCCGACCCGGCCGCGCCCCCCTACGCCGCCGGCCCGCGTCTACTCGTACTGGAGCGCCTGCAACACGTTCAGCCGCGCCGCCCGCCTGGCCGGGAAGACGGCGGCGAGGACGCCGACGACGATCGCCGCCGCCGCGAACACGAGGAGCGAGCCGACCGGCACGGCGAAGGCGACGAAGTCGAGGCGCGCGGCGAGGAGCGCCGCCAGCACGATGCCGAGCACGATGCCGATCACCGCTCCGATCAGCGCCGTGATCACGCTCTCGTAGCGGATCATGCGCCGCACCTGGCGCCGCGTCATCCCGATCGCCCGCAGCATCCCGAGCTCGCGCGTCCGCTCGAACACGCTGAGCACGAGCGTGTTCACGATGCCGAACAGGCTGACGACGATCGACAGCGCGAGCAGCACGTAGAGCACGTTGAGGATGGTGTTCAGACCGCTGATCTGGTCGCTGACGAACTGGCCCTTGTCCGCCACCTTCGCGTTCGGGTACTGGTCGAGGACCCGCTCGAGCGCGCGGGTGTTCGCCGCGGTCACGCCGCCCTTCATCGTCACGAACGTGTAGATGTTCTGCCGCTGCGACGGCGGGTAGAGCTGGTCGAACGCCTCGGTGGAGACGGTCAGCGAGCCGAACGGCGACCCTCCCGGCGGGGGCTTGAAGATGCCCGCGATCCTGAACGTGGCCCTCGCACCGTTCGGGGTGAGGATCGTGACGGGGGAGCCGACCCGAAGATGGTGGTCCTTCGAGAAGGCGAGCGTGATGAAGGCGCCGTCGGCTCCGAGCGTGTCGAGCGTGCGCTTGGACCCTTCCTCCCAGTTGAGTCGGTAGACGTGGCTCGCGCCCGGGGCGACCGCCGAGACGAAGCGATTCGAGCCCTCGAACTTGGCCTCGCCTTCCCGGACGCCGGACACGGCGACGAGGCGCGGTGCCTGCGTGCGGACGGCGCGCTCGACGCTGACCGGCAGCGGGTCGAAGTTGTTCTGCGCCTCGATGGCGTAGTCGGTGATGAAGATCTGGTCGACCGCGTCGCGGAAGTTGACGCGGATGCCCTGCGCGAGCATCGCCACGACCGTCACGAGCGCAAGCCCGATCATGAGGGCGGCCGCGGTGGACGCGGTCCGCTGCGGGTTCCGCTGGGCGTTCTCGCGCGCCAGCCGGCCCGGGCCGCCGCCGGCGCGTACGCCGGGCCACCCGATCGCGGCCGCGAGCGGCTCCACGAGATGCGACGAGATGAGCGCGACGCCGATGAACACGAGCACGACGCCGACCCCCATCCAGGTCAGGATCTGCGTCGTGCCGAGGCCGTGCTTGAACAGTCCGTAGGCGAGGGAGAGGAAGCCGAGCGCCGCGAGGACGGCCGCGCCCGCGCTCCGGTAGCGGTGGAAGCGGCCTTCCGGAAGCGTGGCGCCCTCGCGCACCGCCGCGATCGGCGGGACGCGGGTCGAGCGGATCGCCGGCCGCAGGCTGGCGAGCAGCGTGACGCCGATGCCGACCAGGAGGGAGATGGCGATCGTGCGCGTCTCCAGCGGCAGGCCCGCACGCGGGAGCGTGAAGCCGAGGCTGTCGAACAGCGCCGAGAGGCCGCTCGCGAGCGCGACGCCGATGCCCAGGCCGGCGAGGGAGGCGATCGCGCCGAGCAGCACCGCCTCGAACAGGACCGACTGGAGCACCTGCCGGCGCGAGGCGCCGAGCGTGCGCAGCGTCGCGAACTCCCGCGTGCGCTGCGCGACGGTGATGGAGAGCGAGTTCGCGATCACGAACGCGCCGACGAAGACGGCGATGCCCCCGAAGGCGAGCAGGAAGTCCTGGAGGAAGCTGAGGGCGTCGTTCGTGTCGCTCGTCTCCTTCGCCGCCTGACCCTGGCCCGTCCTCACCTGCTCGACCGTGGGATCGAGGAGCGGCCTGATCTGGGCGACGAGCTGCTCCGGGGAGACGCCGGGCTTCGCCTCGACCCGGATCTGGTCGAGCCGCCCCACCTTGTGGAAGAGGCGCTGGGCGGTCTTCAGGTCGAAGCCGGCAAGCGTCGCGCCGCCGATGTTCGTCGAGCCGCCGAACTTGAAGATGCCCGACAGCGCCAGGTGCTCCACCGGCCCCTCGGCTTGCACGCCGATCGTGTCGCCGACCGTGAAGTGCTCGCTGCTCGCCGTCCGCTTGTCGACGACCACCTGGTTCGGCCCCGGCCAGGTGCCGTCGACGAACGTGATCGAGCTGAGCTCCGGAAGCGACTTGTCGACGCTGAAGCCGAGGTGCGGGGCGCCGCCGTGCGAGATCGCCTTTCCGTTCCGGCCGATCACGTGCGCCGAGCCCGCCACGCCGCCGATCGCCGCCTTCACGCCCGGAAGCTCCCGCACCTTCGTGAGCAGCGACTCGGGGAAGGGCGGCGCGTTCTGGGAGCTCGAGGAGATCGCGGACTTGCCGGTGACCACGGCGTCCGTGTTCTTGTAGATCTGCGTGTAGATCGCCCCGAACGCCTTCGACATCGAGTCGGTGAGGACGAAGCTGCCGCAGATCATCGCCACGCCGAGCACGATCGCGAAGGCGGTGAGGGCGGCGCGCAGCTTGCGCGAGAAGAAGCTGCGGACGGCGAAGCGGATCACGTGTGGTTGGTGAGGTCTTCCATCGTCTCGATCACCGTCCGCGCGTCGGTGTGCGGCAGGTCGCGGACGATCTCGCCGTCGCTCAGGAAGAGGATGCGATCGGCGATCGCCGCAGCCCGCGGGTCGTGGGTGACCATGACAGTCGTCTGGCCGAAGCTGTCGACGGAGTCGCGCATCAGGTGGAGGATCTCGCCGCTCGTCTTCGAGTCCAGGTTGCCGGTCGGCTCGTCGGCGAAGACGACGGTCGGCTTCGAGACGAGCGCGCGCGTGATCGCCACCCGCTGCTGTTCCCCGCCGGAGAGCTCGCCTGGCCGGTGCGAGCGGCGCCGGCCGAGACCGGTCTTCTCCAGGAGCTGCTCGAGCCAGGCCTCGTCCGGCTTCTCGCCTGCGATCGACAGCGGCAGGAGGATGTTCTCCTCCGCGGTCAGCATCGGGAGCAGGTTGAAGAACTGGAAGACGAAGCCGATGTGCTCGCGGCGCAGCTTCGTCAGCTCCGTGTCGGACAGGTCCGTGATCTTCGTGCCCGCGATCTCCACCTCGCCGCCGGTGGGCCGGTCGAGGCCGGCGAGGATGTGCATCAGCGTCGACTTCCCGGAGCCCGACGGCCCCATCACCGCGGTCAGCTTGCCGCCCTCGACGTCGAGCGACACGCCGCGCAGCGCGTCGACGGCCGTGTCGCCTTCCCCGTAGCGGCGCGTCAGGTCGCGGGCGGACACGACCACGCCGTCCAGCTGCATCCCGTTCATCTCGTCGGGCTCCTCGCCTGCGGTTGCCATCGATCCTGGCTGCACCCTAGCGTCGCCTGCCGCCCTGCACCGTACGGCTCGCCCCCGGACTCGGCTCCGGTTCCCTCGCCGCATCGCCCTGAGCTAGGCTCAGGCCGATGCCCGCCAAGCGCTACCTGTTCACCCCCGGGCCGACGACGGTGCCGCCCGAGGTGCTGTCGGCGCTGGCCGAGCCCGTGATCCACCATCGCGGCTCCGACTTCCGCGCCGCCTTCCGCGACTGCCTGCAGCGGCTGAAGCTCGTCTTCCGCACATCCTCGGACGTCCTGCTCTTCACGGCCTCGGGGACGGGGGCGATGGAGTCGGCCGTCGCCAACCTGTGCTCCCCGGGCAGCCGTGTGGTCGTCGTGTCCGCCGGCAGCTTCGGCGAGCGCTGGATCCAGATCGCCGAGCGCTACGGCTGCGAGGTCGTGCCCGTCCGCTACCAGTGGGGAGAGGCCCCGGCCGCCGACGACCTGGCCGCGGTGCTCGAGCAGACGAGCGGCGCGCGGGCGGTCTTCGTGACGCAGTCCGAGACCTCGACCGGCGTCGTCGCCGACGTCCAGGCGCTGGCGGCCGCCGCCCGTCCGTCCGGCGCGCACGTGGTCGTCGACGCGATCTCGAGCCTCGCCGCCGTGCCGCTCGAGGTGGACGCCTGGGGCATCGACGTGGCCTGCGCCGGCTCGCAGAAGGCGCTGATGACCCCGCCGGGGCTGGCGATGGTGTCGGTCTCCGACGCCGTCTGGGCGCCAGCCGGCCGCTCCTCCTCGCCTCGCTTCTACTTCGACTGGGAGCGCACCCGGCGCGCCCAGGAGCAGCTCGACTCGGCCTTCACGCCGGCCACCTCGCTCGTCGTCGCGCTCAACGTCGCCCTCGGCCTCATCCTCGACGCCGGTCTCGAGGCGACGTTCGAGCGCCACCGGCTGCTCGGGCGTGCCTGCCGCGAGGGAGCCAAGGCGATGGGGCTCGAGCTGTTCTCCCCGGACGACGACTCGGCTGCGGTCGTGACCGCGATCCGGGCGCCGGACGGGGTCGACGCGACCGAGCTCGTCCGCTCGCTGCGCGACCTGCACGGCGTGCAGCTGGCGAACGGACAGGGGCAGCTGAAGGGGAAGGTCTTCCGCATCGGCCACATCGGCTACTACGACGTCTTCGACGTCGCCACGGCGCTCGGTGCGGTCGAGCTCGTGCTCGCAGACCTGGGAGCCGACATCGAGCGCGGCGTCGCCGTGACCCGCGCGCTCGACGTCTACTCGCAGGGCGCCCGCGTGTGAACGTCCTCGTCCGCGAGCCCATCGCGGAGGCGGGGATCCGCCTCCTGCGCGAGCGGTTCGAGGTCGACGTCGACGGCGAGTCCGATCTGGCTGCGATCATCGGCCGCTACGACGGGATCGTCATCCGCTCGGCGACGAAGCTGACGGCCGACCTGATCGCCCGCGCGGATCGGCTGAAGGTGATCGGGCGCGCGGGGGTGGGGGTGGACAACGTCGACGTCCAGGCGGCGACGCGGAAGGGGATCGTGGTCGCGAACGCACCCGAGTCGACGGTCGTCTCGGCGGCGGAGCACACGCTCGCGCTGCTGCTCGCGCTGTCGCGGAACATCCCGCAGGCGCACGCCGCGCTGAAGCAGGGGCGCTGGGAGCGCTCCCGCTACGCGGGCATCGAGCTCGCCGACAAGACGCTGGGCATGCTCGGCTTCGGGCGCATCGGCCAGCAGGTGGCACGGCGGGCGCTCGCCCTCGGCATGCGCGTCCTCGCCCACGACCCCTTCGTCGCGCGCGAGCGCTTCCGCGACCTCGGCGTCGAGCGCGCCGACTCGGCGGACGAGGTGCTCGCAGCCGCCGACTTCCTCACCCTGCACCTGCCGCTCACCGACGAGACGCGCGGCCTGATCGACGCGGCTGCGATCGAGCGCATGCGGCCCGGCATCCGCCTCGTCAACGCCGCCCGGGGCGAGCTGGTGGACGAGGAGGCGCTCGTCGCCGCGCTGCGCACGGGCCGCGTGGCGGCGGCGGCTGTCGACGTGTTCCAGCACGAGCCGTACTCGGGCCCTCTGCTCGAGCTCGACAACGTGGTCGTGACGCCGCATCTCGCCGCGTCGACCGAGGAGGCGCAGGACCGGGCCGGCGTGATCGTGGCAGAGCAGGTCGCGGCTGCGCTGGAGGGCTCGTTCGTCTCGAACGCGGTCAACATCCCCTCGGTCGGAGCGGAGGACCTGGACGTGCTCAGCCCGTTCCTGCCGCTCGCCGCCAAGCTGGGGCGGCTGGCGATGGAGCTGGCCGAGGGGCGCGCCGACCGCATCGCCCTGTCGTACCTCGGCGCCCTGGCCGAGTACGACACGCGACTCCTGACCGTGGCCGCGCTGAACGGCGCCTTCCAGGGCCGCTCCGAGCAGCCGGTGAACTACGTGAACGCACCCCTGATCGCGAGCGAGCGCGGGATCGAGGTGCACGAGGAGCGGCTGCGGCGCTCTCCCGACTACACGAACCTCGTCCGCGTCTCGCTCCAGGCCGACGGCCGCGAGGTGTCGGTGGAGGGGACAACGATCGGCGGCGAGCACCGCCTCTGGCTCGTCCGCGCCCTCGGCTACCAGATCGAGATCGAGCTCGCGCCGCTGATGGCGTTCTTCCGCTACGACGACATGCCCGGCGTCATCGGACGGGTGGGGACCGGGCTGGGCGAGGCGGGCGTGAACATCGCCAACATGGCCGTGTCGCGCACGAACCAGGGCGGCAAGGCGCTGATGGCCTTCTCCATCGACACCCCGGCGCCGCCGACGCTCGTCGACCGGTTCCTCGCCGAGGGTTTCGACGACGCGCGCTTCATCGACCTCGGCCCGTAGCGGCCGCGGCGCCTGAAGGCGAAGCGGCGGGGGTAGGCTTGCCCCGTGCGGGCGTGGCCGGAGGCCGTGGAGCGGGTGGCCGCCTACCTGCGTGAGACCGGCGCGGAGGTCCGGCTGGAGGAGTTTCCGGCGGGGACGCCGACGGCGCAGGCGGCGGCCGGTGCCGTCGGCTGCAGGCTCGACCAGATCGTCAAGTCGGTCGTCTTCCGCTGCGACGGCCGGCCGGTCGTGGCCATGGTGCCGGGCGACCGCCGGGCCGTCGCGCGCAAGGTCGCCGCCGCCGCCTCGGCACGCCGCGCCCTCGTCGCCTCGCCCGAGGAGGTGGAGGAGCTGACCGGTTTCGCGCCCGGCGCCGTGTGCCCGTTCCCGCTGCCGAAGGTCGACCGTGTCTTCCTCGACCGGAGGCTCCTGGCGCACGACCGGGTCTGGGTCGGGGCGGGCTCCGAGCGGCACATGGCAGCGCTCGCCCCGGGCGAGCTCGTGCGCCTCGCGCGGGCGGTGGCGCTGGATATCGCCTCCGACGACTAACATCTCCTGTGGATGGAGGAGACCGAGAAGATCTGGTTCAACGGCGAGCTCGTCGACTGGGCCGACGCCCGCATCCACGTCGGCTCGCACGGGCTCCACTACGGCACCGGCGTGTTCGAGGGCATCCGCTGCTACGCGACCGGCACGGGTCCGGCCGTGTTCCGCCTGCGCGAGCACCTGGAGCGGCTGCAGGCCTCGGCGGGACTGATCTACATGGCGCTGCCGTACACGGTCGAGGAGCTGCGGCGGGCGACGCACGATCTGCTGGCGGCAAACGGGCTCGACGAGTGCTACATCCGCCCGATCGCCTTCTACGGCTACGGGGAGCTCGGGGTGCACACGGGCTCGAACCCCGTCGACGTCGTGATCATGTCCTGGCCGTGGGGCGCCTACCTGAGCGAGGAGGGACAGCGCGCCGGCATCCGCACCATGATCTCCTCCTGGAAGCGCGTCGGCCCGAACACGATCCCGCACGCGGCCAAGGCGACCGGCGTGTACCTGAACTCGATGCTCGCGACGCACGAGGCGCGGCGCTGCGGCTACGACGAGGCGATCCTGCTCACCGACGACGGCTACATCGCCGACGGCCCGGGCGAGACCGTCTTCGTCGTCAAGGACGGTGTCCTGGCGACGCCGCCGCTGTCGACGTCGATCCTGCCGGGGATCACCCGGGACACGATCCTGGCGCTCGCGCGCGACCTCGGCTACGAGGTCGTGGAGCGCGCGCTCATCCGCACCGACCTGTACCTGGCGGACGAGGCGTTCATGACCGGCACCGCGGCCGAGGTCACGCCGCTGCGCTCGGTCGACGACCACGAGCTGGGGGCAGGCCCGATCACGCTCGAGCTGCAGCGGACGTATCTCGACGTCGTCCGCGGCAGGGTCGAGCGCTACGCGGACTGGCTCGACCACGTGGCGGCGGCCGCCAGCGCCTGATCAGCGCCGGGTCGCGAGCAGCGTCTCGACGATCCGCTCCTGATCCGACGCCGTGAGCGCCGACCCGCTCGGCAGGCACAGCCCTCGCTCGAACAGCGCGGCCGACACGCCCCCGCCGTAGGCCGGAGCCGTCGCGTACACGGGCTGCAGGTGCATCGGCTTCCACAGCGGGCGCGACTCGATGTCCTCGCCCTCGAGCGCGAGCCGGATCGACTCGCGGTCGGTGCCCGCCTCGTCCGGGTCGACGACGATGCACGTGAGCCAGCAGTTGCTCCGTCCGTACGGCGCCTCGGGCATGAACGAGATGCCGGGCACCCCGGCGAGCAGCTCCCGGTAGCGCTCGTTCACCCGGCGGCGCGCCGCCACCCGCTCGCGAAGCATCTCCAGCTGCGCCCGGCCGACCGCCGCGAGCAGGTTGCTGAGCCGGTAGTTGAAGCCGATCTCCACGTGCTCGTAGTGGGGAGCCGGCTCTCGCGCCTGCGTCGAGAGCTTGCGCGCGTGCGCGACGAGGTCGGCGTCGCGCGAGAGGAGCATGCCGCCGCCGCTCGTCGTGATCACCTTGTTGCCGTTGAAGGAGCAGGCGGCGACGGCGCCCTGGGCTCCGGCCGGGCGGTTGCGGTAGGTCGCGCCGAGCGACTCGGCCGCGTCCTGGATGATCGCTACGCCGCGCTCCGCGCACACGGCGGCGATCGCGTCGTAGTCGCAGCACTGCCCGTAGAGGTCGACGGCGACGACCGCGCGGATGCGCGGCCGCTCGGCGAGCGCCTCCGCGAGCAGCTCCGGATCCATCGTCCACGTACCCGGGTCGGCGTCGACGAACACCGGCGTCGCGCCCACGTACCGGATCGGGTTCGCGCTGGCCGAGAAGGTGAACGAGGAGCAGGCGACCTCGTCGCCCGATCCGACGCCGAGCGCGACGAGAGCGAGGTGCAGGGCGGCTGTGCCGCTCGAGAGCGCGAGCGCATGCGGCACCCCGACGAGCGCGGCGAGCTCGCGCTCGAACGCGTCCACGTGCGGCCCGAGGGGCGCGACCCAGTTCGACTCGACCGCGTCGCGGAGCAGGTCGAGTTCGCGGCCGGAGAGGTGCGGGGGGGAGAGGAAGATCCTCGGCACGGCGCCGAGCCTATCCGGCGGCTGCGGCCGCCGGCGGCGAGCAGCCCTCCGGCGCGCCGGCGGCGAGCAGCCCTCCGGCGTCATAATCGCCTCGTGGCGGACGGCGCGCCCAAGATGGTCTTCCTCGGCTACGGCAAGTACGCCCGCGCCGACCGCATCTACGCGCTGGAGCCGATCACCGACGAGCGGCGCGGCGCAGGAAGCCGTACCGAGGTGTGGGTGGAGGGCATTCCGCGGCCGATCGTCGCCTCGCGCACCGAGCGCACGATCCTCCACGACATGGGCCAGGACGCGGCCGGCGACACGCAGCTCGTCGACCAGGCGATCGAGCTCGCCGAGCGGCTCGCGCAGCAGGTGGAGACGGGCAACGTCAACCTCGCCGACCTCGGCCGGCGGGCGCGCAGGCTGCTCGAGTCGAGCTCGCGCCCGGGCGGGCCGCAGCAGCTCTTCTGACCGGGCCGCTGACCCGTGCCTTCTTCGCCCGCTCGGTGCACCGGGTGGCGCCCGAGCTGGTCGGGGCGACGCTGCTCGTGGACGGTGTCGGCGGCAGGATCGTCGAGGTCGAGGCCTACGACCACGAAGATCCCGCGAGCCACGGCTACAACGGCCGTACGGCGCGCAACGCGTCCATGTTCGGGCCGCCCGGCCACGCCTACGTCTACCGCTCGTACGGCGTCCACTGGTGCGTGAACCTCGTCTGCGGCGGCGAGGGCGTCGCCGAGGCTGTGCTCGTACGCGCCCTCGAGCCGACGGACGGGCTCGACGTCATGCGCGAGCGGCGGGGAGTCGACGACCCGCGCCTGCTCTGTTCTGGCCCCGGCCGGCTCTGCCAGGCGCTCGCCGTGACCGGCGCGCACGACGGGCTTCCGCTCGACGAGCCGCCCTTCGTCCTGCTCGGGCGGGACCGCCCCGTCGAGGTCGCGACCGGCAGGCGCGTCGGCATCACGCGGGCCGCCGACGCCGAGTGGCGCTACGGTCTCGCCGGCTCGCCGTATCTCAGCCGCCGGCTCGTCCCGCGCAGGCCGGGGCGGGCCGCTACCGCGCGACGACGAGGCTGACCCGCATACCGGGGGCGGCCGCGACCCCTGCAGCCGGCCGCTGGGCGATCACCCGTTCCGGCTCGCCCCCCACGGCGAGGAGGCCGGCGACCACGGGGCGCAGGCCGCGTCCGGCCAGCCGCGCGAGCGCCGCCTGCACCGGCCGGCCGACGACGTCGGGCACGACCCCGTGCATCGGCTTCGCCAGCACGAGCCGGACGGTGTCGTACGGCAGCAGGTGCGAGCCGATTCCGGGGATCTCGCCGAGCACGACCCCGACGCGCTGCCCCGGGCGCGCCGGCGTGTAGATCGCCTGCGACTTGAGCGGCTGCCCGGAGAGCGCGACCGTCGCGTCGTCGAAGCTCAGGCCGAGCACGTTCGGCACCTCCACCTCGCCCGCCCGGCAGTCGGCGACGCGGGAGGGCCCCTCGCCGGCGAAGTAGGCCAGCAGATAGGTGCCCTTGCACTGGCCGTTGTCCTCCTGCCAGATCCCGTCGCGAAGCACGACGCGCTTCGTCTGCGCCGGCGGGATGACGGGGGAGGGAAACGACTCGGGCTCGTCACCCAGGTAGCGGAGCGCACGCTCCATGAACGTCTTGAAGATGAGCGCAGGGTACGTGCCGCCGGCGACCGGAGAGCCTCCGAACTCGGTCAGCATCGGCCGCAGCCCGTTCGGGTAGCCGACCCACACCGAGACGGCGAGCTGCGGCGTGTAGCCGACGAACCAGGCATCGCCGTAGTTCTCGGTCGTCCCCGTCTTGCCCGCCACCGGGCGGCCGTCGGCGAGCGCGGCCCTGACGCCGGTGCCCCGTTGGACGACCTCCTGCAGCAGCTTCGTGACGATCGCGGCGTTGTCCGCTGAGATCGCCTGCCTGCGCACGGGGTCGTTCGGGTGGCCGTTGACGGAGAGGATCGCCCGCGGATGGTCGCCGAAGATGGAGCCGTCGACACGCTGGCCGCCGTCGGCGAAGGCGGCGTACGCGCGCGCCATCTCGAGCGGGTTGACGGCCTCGCCGCCGAGCACGATCGAGAAGTAGCCGCTCAGGTGGCTGGTGATGCCGAGCGCGTGCGCGGTGGCGGCGATCCGCGCGGGACCGACGATCCTGGCGAGCTGCGCGTAGACGGTGTTGTCCGACGCGATCGTCGCGGTCTCCAGGTCGATGGTGCCGAGGTTCGCACCCTCGTAGTTGTGGACGTACCAGATCTTGCCGCTGTCGAGGGTGATCGCGACGGGCTTCGACACGAACGTCGTCGATGGCGAGATCCCCTCCTGCAGCGCTGTCGCGAGGGCGAACGGCTTGAAGGCCGAGCCCGGCTGGCGCTCGCCCTGGACGGCGAGGTTGAACTGGCTCTCGTGGAAGTTCCGCCCGCCGAACATGGCCAGCACGCGCCCGTCGCGTGGATCGACGGCGACGAGCGCCGCCGACGGGCCGCTCGGGTCGGGCAGCCACTTGGAGATCGCGTCGCTCGCGATCTGCTGCAGGTTGAGGTCGATGGACGTGCGTACGCGCAGGCCGCCGCCGAAGACCCGTCCCGTCCCGTACCTGTCGACGAGCAGCTGCTCCACGTAGCTGGTGAAGTAGGCTGCCGACGAGTAGGGCGCGAGCGAGCTCGGGAGCCGGATGCTCTGCGGCGGCGGCAGCGGGGTCGCGTCGGCGGCCCGCAGCTGCGCCGGCGTGATGTCCTGGAGCTCGAGCATGTCCTCGAGGACGTGCCGGCGGCGCGCCTTCGCGAGGCGCGGGTGCGTGACCGGGTCGTACAGCGACGGATCCGCCGGCATGCCGGCGAGCAGCGCCGCCTCCGGCAGCGTCAGCGCCTCGGCGGGGTGGTGGAAGTAGACCTGCGCCGCCTGCTCGACGCCGTAGGCGCCGTTCCCGAAGTAGATCGTGTTCAGGTACGCGGTGAGGATCCGGTCCTTCGTCCAGTGCTGCTCGAGCTGCCAGGCCAGCGCCGCCTCCTTGAGCTTGCGGCCGAAGGAGCGCTGCGCCGTCGTGAAGGCGTTCTTGACGAACTGCTGCGTGATCGTCGAGCCGCCCTGCACGACCTTCTGGTTGGTGATATCGGCCCAGACGGCGCGGAGGATGCCGTGCAGGTCGATGCCGTGGTGCGCGAAGAAGCGCCGGTCCTCGACCGCCACGATCGCCTGCTTCATCACGTCGGCGATCTGCGACGAGGAGACGACGCGCCTCGCCTCGGAGCCGCGCAGGATCGCGAGCACCCGGCCGTCGCTCGCGTAGATGTAGCTGTTCTGCACCCGGTGGTAGCGGGCTGGGTCGAGCGTCGGGATCTCTCCGGCGAGCGCCGTGACGAGCCCGTACGCGAACGACGCCGTGCCGAGCAGGAGGAGGATGACGAGCAGCACCAGCAGGCGCAGCTTCCGGATCCTCCGCCGGCGTCCCCTCGGTTCTCCCCGACGGCCGAACAGAGCTGCCGGATTGTACCGCTATGGTTGGCTTCCGATGGGCATCGCCGAGCTCACCCGGAACGCCGTCCACGTCCTCCCGGAAGACGAGCTCGAGCGCAAGCTTGCGCTCGGCCGTCCGCTCAGGGTCAAGCTCGGGATCGACGTCACCTCGCCGGACATCCACGTCGGGCGCGCGATCCCGCTCCAGCGCATGCGCGCGTTCCAGGACGAGGGGCACACCGGGGTGCTCATCATCGGCGACTACACGACGCGCATCGGCGATCCCTCGGGCCGCTCCACCGAGCGCCCGATCCTGGACGAGGAGGAGATCGAGGCGAATGCCCGCACCTACCTCGACCAGGCGATGGTCGTTCTCGACCCGGACCGCACCGAGGTGCGACGGAACGGCGAGTGGCTGTCGAAGCTGACCTACGCGGACGTGGTGCGCCTCGCCCGCACGATGACCGTGGCAAGGCTGCTCGAGCGCGACGACTTCGCCAAGCGCTACGCGGCGCAGGAGCCGATCTCGGTGTCGGAGCTCCTCTATCCGCTCATGCAGGCGTACGACTCCGTCGCCGTCGAGGCGGACGTCGAGCTCGGCGGCACCGACCAGCTGTACAACCTCCTCGCCGGTCGCGAGGTCATGCAGGCGTACGGCCTCGAGCCCCAGGTCGTCCTGACGACGCCGCTGCTGCTGTCGTGGGACGGCGAGAAGATGTCCTCCTCGCTGGGGAACAACATCCCGTTGACCGCACCGCCGGAGGAGATGTTCGGGCGGACGATGCGCATCCCCGACGAGCTGCTCGCGGACTGGTACAGGCTCGTCGCAGAGCGGCCCGTGCCGGGCGGCGAGCCGATGGAGGCGAAGCTGGCCCTCGCCCGTTTTATCGTTGCTCGCTCCCACGGCGAGGAGGCCGCCCGGCGGGCGGAGGAGCACTTCACGCGCGTCGTGCGCGAGCGGCATGCTCCCGAGGAGGTGCCGGAGTGGCGGCTCCCCGGCGACGACCCGGTGCACCTGCCGCGGCTGCTGGTCGCGGCCGGCCTCGCGTCGTCCACGAGCGAGGCACGCCGGCTGATCGCCCAGGGAGGGGTCAAGCTGGACCGGGACGTGGTGGAGGAGCTCGACGTGCCTCGGGGCCGCCTGCAGGGAGCGCTGCTGCAGGCAGGCAAGCGGCGCTACCTCCGATTGACACCCCCCTGACCCCTGCTATCATGGACGAGCCGCCTCGGAAGAGGCTGCGCAAGAAGGTCTTCGAGAACCGACACTGGAGCCCATCGAGCCGAGTCCGATACGACCCGTAGAGGAACGGAAGGAGATGGGCCTCTGGTGCGAGCCGGAGGCTTTTTTACGCAGCCACGCGCAAGCGGCGCGGTCTTTGAAAACTCAACAGCGTGTGAACGTCGAGACCTCGAAGCCTCCGGGCCGAGAGGTTGAATCCCGTCATGCTGCAGGCGCTCCCCCTCGGGCTCCGGCCGGGGGCGGGTGCGCTCTGCGGTCATGACCTTTGAGCTCGAGCTCATCCTGAGAGAAACGATGTCCAACCGGCGAGCGGCGCTTTGCCCGCGAGCCGACGTGACACCAGTTCTTCACGGAGAGTTTGATCCTGGCTCAGGACGAACGCTGGCGGCGCGCTTAATACATGCAAGTCGAGCGAGAACCGGGCCCTCGGGCCCGGGGAAAGCGGCGAACGGGTGAGTAACACGTGGGTAATCTGCCCTCGGCACCGGGATAGCCCGGGGAAACCCGGATTAATACCGGATAGCCTCCGGAGCCTGCGGGCGCCGGAGAAAAGGTGGCTTCGGCTTCTGGCCGAGGATGAGCCCGCGGCGGATTAGCTTGTTGGTGGGGTAACGGCCTACCAAGGCGACGATCCGTAGCTGGTCTGAGAGGACGATCAGCCACACTGGGACTGAGACACGGCCCAGAC
>Ga0070741_10007576_pt1 | contig 22357 bp, 26 predicted proteins | sample Coa_R1_4_FD_66440 | JGI IMG/M metagenome (GOLD analysis project Ga0070741, IMG submission 66440) | Surface soil microbial communities from Centralia Pennsylvania, which are recovering from an underground coalmine fire - Coalmine... | ecosystem: Environmental > Terrestrial > Soil > Unclassified ... | reverse complement strand
CAAGTTAGGCCTGTTTCGCCCATGTTTTCCACCGTGCATCGATTCTCACAAATCAATCGAGTGGCGCGGACGCTCTTGTGCGCGCTTGTCTTCTGCTACAACAGCGGTCGGCGGAAATTCGTTTGGCAGTGAAAGGAATTGATAATGGAAGGAAGTTGACAATGATGTTAGACCAAGGGGTGAGCTGGATACCGCCCACCCCTGGGACCAGCAGTGTCTGGGGGAGAAAACTCACGCTGGTCAATCTCGATTCGCGCGAATGTAAGCGCTTCGAAATTCGCTACAAGTCTACCGCAAAATTCAGCGGAAGATTGATGGCCGTCGTTAAGTCTATTCCAGCTCCGTTTGTTTGCTTCTCTTGGCGGCCTCTGGCCCAGTGCTGACGTTTCGCTTTTGGCCCTTGGCGCCCATGCCAGTTTCGCGCTCGATCGCATGGTAACCAATTTCGCCAAAACTCACTAGTGCATGCCCCATGTGCGGTGCATGTAATCCGTCTACAATCTTCAACTTAGGAGTGCCCGAATTCCACCGCAACAAATCCCGAGTAGCCGTGTTCCATTTCAATGACAGCGGCAGTAGCCGCAGAGCAAAAATCAATTCGAATTTCAGGAGACGATGTCATGAAGCACGAAACCAGAATGCTGATGCTGAGCGCGGCCCTCGCGGCGTTCATGCTGCCTGCGGCGGCCCAGACTTCCACCCCCGATCCGGCACAGCCCCCCGTACAACAGAACAAGATGAAACCTGGACAGCGGGCGGAAAACCAGCAGGATCGAATTTCCCGCGGCATCGCCGATGGCGAGTTGACCCCGGGCGAGGCCAGCAAGCTTGAAAGCGACGAAGCTAAGATTAACCGTGAAGCCGCGCGCATGAAGGCGGCCAATGGTGGCAAGCTGAGCGCCGCCGATCGCGAGAAGCTGCAAAGGCAGCAGAACTACATGTCGCACCAGATTTACAAGGACGCGCACAACAACCGTACCGTCAGCCAGGATCCCAAGAGCGAAGTGGGTAAGCGTATGGATCGTCAGCAGGACCGCATCGCTCAGGGCGTAAACAGCGGCCAATTGACTGCCGGCGAAGCTTCGAGATTGGAAAAAGAAGACGCAGCCATCGGCCGCGAAGTCCAGCGGGATCGTGCCGCCAACGGTGGCACCCTGACCCCTGCGGAGCGCCAGAAAGTAAATCGGCAGGAAAATCACGTGTCCAAGCAGATCTATGGCGCCAAGCACAATAACCGTCGCACTTCCCGATAACACACTCTTATCGTCTGTTGTGTCAGGACTAGAGTAAGCAGAAACGCCTCCGGCAACGGAGGCGTTCTTGCTTTTTGTACCCACCTCTGTTGCCGGCTGGAACCGATCGACCTGCAATCCGCACTCTTTCCCTCTGCTCTTCTGAAAAATCGAAACGTTCCCGCCTTCACGCTCATCTGCCAAAAGGAATAAGTCATTCATTCCGATGGAGGCCTACTATGATTGCTCGCTGCTGGCGCGGCGAAACTCGCAATTCTGATTCCGAAGCCTACTTCGAGTACCTGCAGGAGACTGGCGTCAAACAATGCAAATCGATCCCCGGTAATCGCGGCGTTTGGCTCCTCCGCCGTCTCAACCAGGACGCGGCCGAATTCTGGTTCATCTCTCTTTGGGATTCGTATGAATCTATCAAGGCGTTCGCCGGGCCCGATTATGAGAAGGCGGTGTACTATCCGGAAGACAAGCGCTTCCTGCTGAGCCTCGATCCGCACGTCACCCACTATGAAGTGCTGAACGCCGTCACCCAATGACCGCAGAGCCAATGGACTATGCCCCACCCGCCGAGGAATTGCTGCGCACTGTAGTCTGGCGAAACCTGTTTCTGAATGGCACAGAGCTTTGCCACCTGTCGCGAATCTCTGACGGCTGGCTCCTGAAGGGAACTGTGGTCGGTGCTGTCGACGAGCATCATCCCTTGCACGCGGACTACGCCGTATACTGCGACAGCCAATGGCGCACGCGCCGCGTCGAGGTGAACCGAACGATTGCCGCTAACTCTCAGAGCCTGCGCCTTTCCGTCGGAAGTGACGGCGTTTGGCGGAGCCCCGATGGGGAACTGCCTGACGTGAAAGACTGTGTTGACATCGATCTGGGCTTGACTCCCGCCACGAACACGTTACCCATCCGGCGCCTAAATTTGTCCATCGGACAGACAGTTTCTGTAACCGCCGCGTGGGCAAAGTTTCCCGAGCTTCAGATCCGACCCCTGCCGCAGACATACACGCGCATTGCGGCCAACCGCTATCGCTACGAAAGCGCTACCGGCTTTTCCGCGGAAATTGTGGTCGACGATGTTGCCCTCGTGGCCCTTTATCCGCAGGGCTGGGAACGCATCGCTAGCGCGTGAGCCCACGGCTATAACTCATTCCAGCTTCTAACTTGAAGAAAATCAGGCACATTCTTTTCTTGACAGCATTGCAGATTGCGATATTATTATCGCGATTTGTGATATATGACGCTGGGCGAGAAAATTCGCTACCTTCGCGAAGTCGAAGGCTCTCTCCGCGGGCTGGGCCGCCCCCTGACCCAGCAGGAAGTTGTGCGCGAGGTCAAGCGCGAAACCAGGAAGTCCATTAGCCAGTCGTATCTCTCGCAGATCGAAAATGGCTCGCGCCCGCACATGACCCAGGACACGCGTACCTTGCTGGCGCAGTTCTTCAAGGTTCACCCCGGCTTCTTGGTCGATGATCCGGCCGGCTATCACACCGAACTCGCGTCCGACCTGCGCACCACGGAAGGCAAACTCGACGTGTGGCTGCTGCAGGGTTCTGAGCGGTTTGCCAGCGATCCTGAGGTCAGCGAAGTCATGATCAAGGTCGCTCGTGAAAAAGATACTAGGCGCTGCTTTCTGCTCCTTGGAGCCATTCTCGACACTCCGGGACTTGCCGACCGGTTACTGGATGCTCTTAAGCCAGACGCGCCGCGTCAGGGTGCTGCAACGCAATCCCGTGATTCCGATCCGCTGAAAGGAGGGTGTACGCGATGACCTGGGCAGATTTTTACCTGGTCTGTTTTGTCGCTGGCTTTTTTTTCAGTTTCTTTTCGTTCATCGCCGGCGGCATGCGCTGGCACCTGCATCTCCCGCATGTTCCACACGGTGTCGGCCATGCCCCGGCAGCTCACGGCGGAGGCGCGCCGCATCCCTCCCCTGGCGGTCTCGCCAAAGCAGGGTCGCGGGTCACGGCTCACTCGGGCCAGGTCTCGCCGTTCAATTTCGTGACGTTCACCGCATTTCTCGCGTGGTTTGGAGGGATCGGCTTCCTGCTTACGCGGTTTTCTCGCGTCTGGTTTGTGATGGGCTTGGGTATTGCCTTGGTGAGTGGACTGGGCGGCGCGACCATTATTTATCTCTTCATCAGCAGGGTGCTGACTTCGCAGGAAGAGAACATGGATCCGGCCGACTACGACATGATTGGCGTGTTGGGAAAAATCTGCAGCTCCGTAGGCGAGGGCGGAACGGGTGAGTTGATCTACTCGCAAGCCGGTACCCGCAGGGTTTGCGGCGTGCGTGCCGAAAATGGCGCGGCGATTCCCAAGGACAGCGAAGTCGTGGTCACTCGCTATGAGCGTGGCATCGCATATGTGCGCTTGTGGGAAGAGATGGCGGCCGAGGCAGGCGAGAGCCAGTCGGCTTCTGGGCCCGTGTTATAGGCCGCATAAGGCACCGTATGAATCGCAGACTACATTCCGCGTTGACCGTTTCCATGTGGCTGGCATGCCCCGCAATTGTCGTGCGCTATCGCCAGGTCTGGGACCAGTTGCCGGAGCGGGTGGCGACCAAGTTCAACTCGGCGGGACACGCCACCGGTTGGATGACGCGCCAGCAATCACTGAACTTCAACCTGGAGCTGATTGCGATCATGCTCGCGGTCTTCGCCATCGTGCTCTTGGTTCTGCGGGTGCGGAATGCGCCGTCCTGGCTGCAGTGGGCGCTCCTCGCGGCCTTTTGGGCGCAACTAGGCGTGATGCTCTTCATCTTCGAGTCAGTGCTCGATTACAGCCTTTATGGCAAGCCGGTGTATACCGGCCCGGCAATTTTTGCCGGGCCCGGCGCGATTGTGCTGCTGGTGCTGCTTTTCGCTCGCCAGCGGCGCGCTCCGGGACTGAATCTCCGGGAAACGGCTGCGCGTTCATGACCGTCTGATCGATCTTTGTATTTGGAGGAGGCGATATGTTCGGCATAGCAATGGAAATTTGGATCATGGTGGGACTGCTGATCCTCGTGCTCATGTTCCTCATGAGCATGCTGGCTCGGCTCTACCGCAAGGCGGGACCCCATGAAGCGCTGGTTGTTTATGGTTTTCGCGGCACCCGTGTGGTGAAGGGGCATGGCACGGTTATTTTCCCCATGATCGAGAACTGCCGCGAGCTCTCGCTCGAGCTCATGTCCTTCGATGTGGCCCCGCAACAAGACCTCTACACCAAGCAGGGCGTCGCGGTTACGGTCGAGGCCGTCGCGCAAATCAAGGTGAAATCCGACACCGAGTCAATCCTGACTGCGTCCGAGCAGTTTCTCACCAAGACGCCGGAGCAGCGCGAAGGCCTGATCCGCCTGGTCATGGAAGGACATTTGCGCGGCATCATCGGCCAGTTAACCGTAGAAGAAATCGTCAAACAGCCGGAGATGGTTTCCGACCGCATGCGCTCTACTTGCGCGGACGACATGAACAAGATGGGCTTGGAAGTCATCTCTTTCACCATCAAGGAAGTTCGCGACAAGAACGAATACATCACGAACATGGGCCGTCCCGATGTGGCGCGCATCAAGCGCGATGCTGATGTGGCCGCCGCCGAAGCCGATCGTGACACCGCCATCAAGCGTGCGCTCGCATCTCGTGAGTCTGCGGTCGCCAAGGCACAGGCAGACCAGGAGCGCGTGCTTGCCGAAACCCTTTCCCAAGCCAAGCAGGCCGAGGCGCAGCGCGACCTGGAAGTAAAGAAGGCGCAATACCAGGAGCTCATGAAGAAGCAGCAGGCCCAGGCCGATAAGGCTTATGACATCCAGGCCAACATCATGCAGCAGCAGGTCATCGCCGAAAGCGTCAAGGTGCAGCAGGTCGAGAAGGAACAGCAGGTCAAGGTGCAGGAAGCCGAGATCGCCCGGCGCGAGAAAGAGTTGATCGCAACCGTACTGAAGCAGGCTGAGATCGAGCGTCAGCGCATCGAGACCCTCGCCGCCGCCGAGAAGCAGCGCCTGATGGTCGAAGCCGAAGGCCAGGCCTCCGCGATTCGCGCGCAGGGCGAAGCCGAAGCCGAGATCATCTTCAAGAAGGGCGACGCGGAAGCCCGCGCCATGAACGTGAAAGCCGAGGCCTTCCAGGAGTACAACCAGGCCGCGGTCATCGACAAGCTGCTCACCGGTTTGCCGGAAGTAGTGAAAGCTTTGGCGAGCCCGCTGGCCAATGTCGACAAGATCACGGTGGTCTCGACGGGCAATGGCGACGGCGCCGGTATGAGCAAGATTACCGGCGACATTACGAAGATCGCTGCCCAGGTGCCCGCGCTGTTCGAGACGCTCTCCGGGATGAGCATGAACGAGCTCCTCTCCAAGGTGCGCCTGATCGGCGACAAGGCCCCAAGGCCGGATGCGCTTCCGCCATCGAGCAATGCAGCGGGAGCAGGGAAGTAGCACCGCCTGGTCAGGGCGGGTCTTTCTTGCGGATGTTTGACCCGCCTCTGGCCGGGCATGGCTCGGAAGCCTTCGGAGGATCTATGACGCACGACGACAGAGAGCACGCGCGATCGCTGGGCGTGGCGGTCGCGCTGGGTGCGGCAATGGGCGCGGCTGGCGGCGCTGTCACCGGACACGTTGGAGTCTGGGTCGCCGCCGGCATTCTCGCCTACCTCGCGATCACATTTTTCTCCGGTTCTTGGAAACGAGACCGGACCTGAAACCGAATTCGGATTGGCTAACACCCGATGAGGGCTGATAGCGAATCCAGGCAGCAGGCACTTGAAAGGAGTTTCCCATGGCACTACTCGAGCGCGTTTCTACTCTCGTCCGGGCCAATCTTAATGATTTGATCGATAAGGCCGAGGACCCGGAAAAAATGATCAAGCAGGTCATCCTCGACATGCAGAACCAGCTTTTGCAGGTCAAGACGCAGGTCGCGATCGCCATCGCCGATCAGCACCTGCTGGAAAAGAAGAAAAAGGAAAACGAGGACAAGGTGGCGGAATGGATGCGCAAGGCCGAGCTCGCCGTCGACAAGAAGCAGGACGACCTGGCTCGCGCCGCTCTACAGCGCACTGAGAGCTATCGCGAACTCTGTGCCAACTTCGAGCAGCAGGTGATCGATCAGAAAGCGCAGGTCGAGAATCTCAAATCGGCTCTCCGCAAGCTGGAACAGAAGCTCGCGGAAGCGCAAGCCAAGGCCGATCTGCTGGTGGCACAGCAGCGCCGTGCCCGCGCCTTGGGGAAGGCAACGGATGCGCGCGTGGCGATGACAGACAGCGCCAACGGTGGTGCTTTCGACCGCATGAAGCGTAAGGTGGCGCACGCTGAGGCTGTCAGCGAGGCCAAGGTCGAGCTCGCCGCCCACGCCGAGGATGTGGAAGAGCGCCTCGCCGCCCTGGAAAAAGAAGATCGTATCGAGCAGTTGCTCTCGCATCTCAAAAGCAAGCGGGGCGCGGTATCTTAGATAATGCGGCTATGGTGAGGTTCACACGGCGGCCTGGGGTTCCGCTCCGGGCTGGCGCATGCGCCTGATCCCGCCAAAATCGACTATGCAGAAGATATTTCACTTCGACGCACCGCCCGGCGCCTATGTTGCGGAGGCCGCCGTCCTCTGTTGCTTCGACTCGCGCATCCGGCAGACGGTTAACAAGTTTCTTCGCCGCGAGCAAGTCTCCTACCCGGACATGATCGTGGTCGCCGGCGGCGCCAAAACCATGGCCTCTCCGCGCAATGACTTCGAGCGCGACTTCATCCTCGAGCAGGTTCGCATGTCCGCCTTGCTGCATAAGACCAAGCGTCTTATCCTCACCAGCCATTCCGATTGTGCTACCTACGGCGGTTTGGCGGCTTTTCGCGGAGATCGCGAGGTCGAGAAGCAGCATCACCGCAACGAGTTGTTGCGGGCTGCCGAACTGGTGAGCAGCCGCTTTCCTGAGCTGCAGGTGGATTGCTATTTCATCGATTTTGAAGGAGTGTGGCAGGTGCATACCAGTGCCGCCGCGCAACAATCCGGTGTGGACAAAAGCGCGTGATCCGGCACGTGATGCACGAAGAGGTCGAGTGACGCGACGCATCGTTTTGGCTGCGTTGTTGTGCCTGGCAGGCTTTTCTGCCCACGCCCAGAACATCGTCGGCGATTGGCAGGGCACATTGCATGCCGGCGGAGCCGACCTCCGCCTTGTCCTGCACATCACCAGGACCACTGACGGAACCCTGCAGGCCACGCTCGACAGTCTGGACCAGGGCGCAACCGCCATCCCGGTGAGTTCAGTCACCTTAAAAGCTAACAATTTCAGCCTCGACATCGACGCCGTTCACGGTACCTTTACCGGCAAAATCAATGCCGATGCCAGCCAGATCGACGGCACTTGGTCGCAAGGGCAACCGCTGCCGCTCACCTTCCATCGCGGTATTAGCGCCTCCACCGCTGAGCACAAAACCGCGAAGCCCTCGGATATCGACGGCGATTGGTGGGGAACTCTCGACACAGGTCCGATCAAGCTGCGGCTGATTTTGCACATCACCAATACCATTGACGGTCTCATCGTCACTCTCGATAGCCCCGACCAGAACATGAAAGGTTTGCCCGCATCTTCTGCCGCCCGCAACGGACTGTTGCTAAAAGTCGAATTTCAGGGCATCGGCGGCGTTCTCGACGCAAACATCAGCCGTGACCTCACGGTTATGGACGGCACCTGGACACAGGGCCGCACCTTTCCTTTGTCACTGAAGCGGGCCCGGAGCGCGGCGGATTACGAGCGCCGTCATCCGCAGAATCCCATTAAGCCCTATCCTTACCGCGAAGAAGACGTCCAATACCGGAACAAAGCCGCGCCTGGCGTGACCTTGGCGGCGACGCTCACCATTCCTCAGGGCAACGGTCCGTTCCCCGCCGTGCTGCTTCTTACCGGATCAGGCCCCCAGGACCGCGACGAATCCATTCTCGGTCACAAGCCGTTTCTCGTTCTGTCCGACTATCTGACCCGCAGGGGAATAGCGGTGTTGCGTGCCGACGACCGCGGTTTCGGCAAGTCCACCGGCAGCTTCGCCCTGGCCACCACGGCCGATCTCGCTACAGATGCTGAAGCGGGTATCGCCTTTTTGAAGAGTCACGCGGAAATTGATCCCCACAAAATTGGCCTGATCGGACATAGCGAAGGCGCGATCATCGCCGCTATGGTGGCCGCCCGCAATCGCGACGTAGCTTTCATTGTCATGTTGGCCGGTTCTGGCGTTCGCGGCGATCAGGTACTCGTTGAGCAGCATCGCCTGTTGGCCGAGGCGCACGGCGCGACTCCCGAAGAAGCGGAGCGAGATGCGGCCGAGGAACGGCAACTGCTCACTCTCGTGGAAACAGAAAAAGATGACGCCACCCTGGAAAAAACTTTGCGCGAAAGGTTATCCGGTCAGATCCCCCCGGCTCAGGTGGGCGTAGCCGTCAATCAACTCACCTCGCCCTGGATGCGGTTTTTCCTCACCTATGATCCCGCGGCTGCTCTGAGAAAAATTACTTGCCCTGTGCTCGCGCTCAATGGCGAAAAGGACAGGCAAGTCCCTCCTCAGCAGAATCTCCCGCCCATCCGTAAAGCCCTCGCTGAAGCCGGAAACAAGAATTATGAAGTCGATGAACTCTCCGGCCTCAACCATCTTTTCCAGACCGCGGTCACGGGAACGCCCAACGAATACGCGGAAATAGAAGAAACGATTTCGCCGGCTGCCCTCGAAAAAATCTCCACTTGGATCCAGAAGCAGACTGCCGTCTTGAAATAAGCCGGATTTTCTCGCTATTAACACGATTTAATACTGGGCATTCGGCATAGCTCAGATTTACAATTCGCGCCGTAGGAGGTCATTCAACATGCTGCGTCGTTTGTCGCTGCTTCTTATACCTCTTCTTTTTGGCGCGCCCTTGGCCCAACCTCAAACCAGGCTCTCCGCGAAGTGGGAAGAGCTTACCGCCGCCGATTTTCGCTCTGCTGTGCATCAGGCCCAGGGCACATGCCTCTTGCCCTTCGGCATCATCGAGAAGCACGGTCCCCACCTGCCCCTGGGCACAGACTTGCTCGACGTGCGCTACGCCACTGAGCATGCAGTGGAACAGGAGTATGCCGTCATTTTTCCCGCCTACTACTTCGGTCAGATTTCCGAAGCCCGGCACGAGCCCGGCACCGTTTCCTATCCGGCGCAAATGCAAATGGAGTTGCTGCAGGAGACCACCGACGAGATGGCTCGCAATGGCTGCAAGAAAGTGCTGATCGTCAATGGCCACGGAGGCAACGAGCACTTGCTACCGTACTTTGCCCAGACCCAGCTTGATAAGCCGCATGACTATGTCGTCTATGTGCTCGGACTGGTTGAACCTCCCCCGGGTGGGCCGCCGGAGAAGAGCAAAGTGATCAACTATCATGCCGGTGAAAGTGAGACTTCCGAGATGCTGATTGCGCGACCCGACCTGGTTCATCTGGATCGGGCCACCTCTGAGTCTGGCGCCGACCAGCATCGCGTCAACCTGCCCGACAACGTCTACACCGCCATCTGGTGGTATGCGCGGTTTCCTCTGCACTACTCAGGCGAGGGCGCAATGGCCGCGCGTGAATTGGGCCAGTACCGCATGGACTCCTGGGTTAAAGGCATCGTGACCGCCATCAAGTCTGTTAAGTCTGATCAGGAAAGTCTCAAGCTGCAAAATGAGTTCGTCGAGAAGAGCAAGCACCCGATGGATACCGAGCACTGAGGTCGCGGTCGCCCTCACAGAGAATGCGGGCTCAAAAGTAAAAGGGCACACGGTTATGTGCCCTTCTTCAGTTTTTCTTCTCGGTCCCAGTTAGAACCGGACAATCATGACTCGAGCAGTCCTGGGGAGGGCTGTCCTATCGCCTCACATCAATTTCATTCACAACTTGCGAAACGTTTGGCACGCTGGCCGCTACCTGCTGTGCCTGCTGCCGCTCCTGCGGGTTCGACACCGTTCCTTTCAGGGTCAGGACGCCATTCTTCGCGCTGTACCGTATGTGATCTTTGTCCAACCCATTGGAAATCAGCGCTGCTTTGTAGTTCTTTTCGATCGCACCGTCCACGTTTGATTCGATGCTGCGCGCTTTCGACTCCACCCCAACCGGTTCTACACTGATTTCATTCGCGATGATCCGGTCGGGTGCCGCTGATTTCGCTACCTCGCCTGCTTTCTGTCGCGCATCCTCGCTGTGCAGTTTGCCGCCCAGCGTAATCGTGTTTTTTCCCGCATCTTCGCTGACCGTAACGTCCTTCAAGTCGGCCTGTTCCAGCGCCTTCTTGACGTCGTCTCGATAGGAGACCGACTCCGGATTATTGGAGTTCACTTTTCCATTGTTATTCCTGTTATCCGCTGTGCGCGGATTCGAGGAGCAAGCGACGCAAATCCACAGAATCGGAATCAGAGTGAACGCTGACATCTTAGACTTCATCATGTCCTCCAAAAGCGAGCCCGCGGCGCATTGGCTCTTTTCAAAGTTACTCACACCCTCGCTCACCTGAGCGCGGTCTTTACAACCATCGATCCCGCGAAAAACTTCTACTGCGGAGCAGTCTTATCTTCGACCTTGTTTGCGCCTTGTTTTGTCTTGTGGGCAACTTTGTGAGTTCCCTTTTTCGTGGTGCTCTTTACCGCGTGTCCCGACTTCTTAGCCGCATTCTTGGTGCCCCGCCCCGTATCTTTGGCGGCATCTTTCGTGTCTTGCCCTGCCGCCTTCATATTGTCTTTCACCCCGTTGTCGGACTGGGGCATCGCCAGGCCCAGGCCGGTTAGCCCCATCGCGATCGCAAGTACTGCGACCTTGTTCACAATCAAACGCATAGGTCTCCTTTTAAACTGCTGCTCAACTTAAACTGCTGTTCGACGGCCGGTCAGCAGGTTCACCACCAGCACGATGACCGCAATCACCAGCAGCAGATGAATCAAGCTGCCGGCTACGTGGAAACTAAAACCGAGAAGCCACAGAATCAGCAGAATTACAAAAATCGTCCAAAGCATGCTCACCTCCGAGCCCCGCTTTTAGCAGGCCAGAGTGGAGTCTAGGCGGGCGCCTTGATTTGGGGAATCGGGTCGTTTCTGTACTGCTCGATAGCAGCGAAGTTCCTTAGATTCAGTGGTACAGTGCCGCACCCGCCTAAATACGGGCTAACCATTAGAAGGGGGACCCGCCGTCGTCCCAAGCAGTGATTACCCTGCAGCGGTGCGGCTAGGGCGCGCAATTTGCCCCCGCTCGGCGAAGACATTGACCTTGACAAATGTCCCAACTGCCCCTTTTGCACCGAGGCTTGGGCAGAATTACCGATTCTTGTTACGAAATCAGAACAAGAATCATTTTTTTTTTGCGTTACTGCGAATTATGACTATCGTTGCCGGCCAAAGCGGTTTGGCCTGATCCAACCCCTCTGTCAGGCAAGGCAATGGCGCGACGCCACGACGTCCGACATTGCGTGCGTTGATGCTGGGCGTTCGCTCCTCCCCTAAGGGGAAGTGGGCGCCCAGGTCGATCAGCCCGGTGCCCTCCCCCATCCCACCGGGCTTTTTTCCTCACCATTCGTGCCGAACATCGACACTTCTCGGACAGGAGTCCTCTTCACAAATTCCCTCTCTTTCTCATCCCTGCTACCATCGACCCCTGATGCCCCGGAAACGAGTTCGTCAGAAACTGGCGAAAGGATTGCGAACAGCGGTTGTGGCAGCTCGCGACGGGCGCCCGTCCCGCGACAACTACGAGCTCGTCATCATCACCGGCATGAGCGGTTCCGGCAAGGCTTCGGCCCTGAAGGTTTTTGAGGATTTGGGCTATTACTGCGTCGACAATCTGCCGCTCGACCTGATTCCCCGCTTTGCGGAACTGTCCCTGCGTTCCGAGGAGATCCGCCGCACCGCGCTGGTCGTGGACGTGCGAGAGGGCTCCAAGCTTGACCGGCTGCCAGGCATCCTGAAATCCGTCCGGCGCATGATTCCGACCAAGGTCTTGTTTCTGGAAGCGAGCGATGCCTCCTTGCTTCGCCGCTTCAGCGAGACTCGCCGCCCCCACCCCCTCGGTGCCAATTCTCCCGTACGTTCTTCGCTTTCCGCTGAACGCCGCCGTCTCAAGACCATCCGCGCCATCGCCGACGTCGTCATCGATACCTCGCGGTTTAATGTCCACGAACTCCGTGCACACTTGACCGACCGTTTTCAAAAGCACACCGGCCACAAGTCGATCCTGGTGTCCTGCGTCAGCTTCGGCTTTAAGCACGGCGTTCCCGAAGATGCGGATCTGGTATTCGATGTCCGATTTCTCCCCAACCCGCACTTCGTACCTGAGTTTCGCCCTCTGACCGGACGCCACCCCAAGGTGGCCAAGTACATACGCTCATTTCCTCAAACTAAGGAATTTATCGATCGCATCTCGGAACTACTGGTTTACCTGTTGCCGCATTACATCTCGGAAGGGAAGAGCTACCTGACAATCAGCTTCGGCTGCACGGGCGGGCAGCACCGCTCGGTAATGATCGCGGAAGATGTTGGCAAGCATCTTCGCAAAGCCGGCTATCGCGTCAAAATCGCCCACCGCGACAGCCCCAAGTAACCCCTTGGCTGCTGGTCGCTGGACAGCCGGCACGGGAGCCGCCCCCCGATGTTCATCCGTCACTGCCCACCCCTGCCAGAGTTCCAGTAAAATAGAGGCTTGCATTCGCCCCAGGGCATTTCCGTGCCGGCGCAAGGCGGCGCCCCTCAGGATTCTCTATGCGGCAATTGACCCGGCTCGTCCGGTACATCCTGCCGTACTGGTGGCAGTTGCTGTCATCAGTCATCTTGATGGCTTCCGTCGGCCTGCTCGATGCTTTCCGTGTTCTCCTCATCGGCCCCATTTTTGACCGCGTCCTTAACCCGGAGTCCCAAACTCATACCATCCCGCTTTTCAAAGTTCCCGGAAGTGATCGCGCCGTTTACCTCCAACAGTTCGTGCCCGCGATGTTTCACAATCCCTGGACGGTCGTGGCCTTCGCCCTCGTCGCCGCAACCGTTCTGAAGGGCCTTGCTGACTATGCCGGAACTTATCTGGTGAACTACGCGGGATTTGGAATGATCACCGACCTGCGTGACGACCTGTACGATGCCGTCCTGCGTCGTTCTGCCGCGTTCTTCCACAGGCACACCACCGGTACCCTGCTGTCCACGATCATTAACGACATTGAACGCGTGCAGTTTGCCATGTCGAGTGTAATGGCCGAGTTCCTGCAGCAAGCCTTTACCTTGATTTTCACCGCGGCCGTCGTTGTTCTGCTCGGAGGCAAACTCGCCTGGGTGCTGGTCCTCTTTATCCCGGGCATTGTCTACTCCGCCGGTAAAATCGGACGCCGCGTCCGCCACACCACGCGGCGCGGTCAGGATAAGCTTGCCGAAATTCAGAACATCCTGCATGAGACCATTACCGGCAACCGCATCGTGAAGGCGTTCAGCATGGAGTCTTGGGAGATCGCGCGATTCCGCACTGCGGCTCGCCGCCTCTTCCGCGCCAACCTGCGTTCTGTGGCCGCCGCCGCCCTGAGCTCGCCGCTCATGGACATCTTCGGCGCCATCGCCATCGCGCTGCTTCTCCTGCTCGGACGCGATCGCATCAACCACCATCTTTTTACCGCCGGTACTTTTCTCGCTTTCATCGTGGCCGTCTTTAAGCTGTACGATCCGGTGCGCAAGTTCGCGCTCTTCAATAACAACTTCCAGCAGGCCCTGGGTGCTTCCTCCGAAATTTTCCGCTTTATGGATACCGAGGACGATGTTCGCGAGAAGCCGGGGGCGGCGCGCCTCCCCAGCTTTTCCGACAGCATTCGATTCGAAGCCGTCTCCTTTTCGTATGAAAATGGCGATGGCGCGCGCCAGGTGCTGCGCCATGTAGATCTGGAAGTGCGTGTCGGCGAGGTACTCGCCATTGTCGGATCGAGCGGAGCCGGCAAGACCACTCTCGTTCACCTGATCCCGCGATTCTTTGACGTCACCACGGGTCACCTGCGCATCGACGGCCACGACGTCCGCGATGTCACATTAGCGTCGCTGCGCTCCCAGGTCGGCATCGTCACCCAGGACACTGTCCTCTTCAACGACACGGTTCGCAACAACATCGCCTACGGCCAGCCCCACGTCTCCCATGGCGAAGTCGAAGCCGCCGCCAAGGCGGCGCTTGCCCATGACTTCATCATGAATCTTCCGGAGGGCTACAACACCGTAATCGGCGAGCGTGGCTTCCGGCTTTCCGGCGGCGAGCGCCAGCGCCTTTCGATTGCCCGCGCGATTTTGAAGAATGCGCCCATACTTATTCTGGATGAGGCCACTTCCGCTCTGGACAGCGAATCCGAGGCCCTCGTGCAATCGGCTTTGCACAACTTAATGACGGGCCGCACGGTTTTCGTCATCGCGCACCGCCTTTCCACTGTGCGCCGCGCCGATCGCATCGTCGTGCTGGAAAATGGCTCAATTACAGACATCGGCGCTCATGAAGACTTGATGCAGCGCCTGGGCACCTATCGCCGGCTTTATGACCTGCAATTCGTCGACATAGACTTGCCGAAGGTCGCTCCGGCGGGAACATAACACGCCACGCGTCATTCGTAGGATTGCGGGCAATCTGGTTTCAGCAGCTCGAAGTGAACGCTTAACCCATGCCAATTCGTTCCATGACCGGGTTCGCGCAAGTGAAGGGAGACCTTAGTGCCGACTCTCATTTCACCCTTTCCTTGAAATCGGTCAACCATCGTTTTCTCGATTTGCATTTCCGCATTCCTTCCGAAAACGACGCCTTGGAAATGAAGCTGCGCCGCCTGCTGAAAGACAATGTCGCCCGGGGCCACGTGGAACTCACCCTGAGCGTCGATCGCGGGGACGCATCCGGCTTTGAGCTGAATCGTACTCTGGTGGGCGGCTACATCAACGCTTTTCGAACCGCCGCGTCCGAATTCGGCTTGGCCGCGGAGCCTGATCTCAATGCCGTCCTCCGGTTGCCGGGCGCCATGGAATCTTCCGACGCCACCGAAGACACCGCCCTCGAAGCTGCCGTTCTCGCTAAGGTCGAAGAGGTCCTCGCTCGCTTGAACCAGATGCGCGAAGAGGAAGGGCGCGGCATTGAGCGTGAACTCCGCCAACGCATGGAGAACCTCACTCGCGCCAGTCATGGTGTCGAGAAGCACCGCCAGGCTGTCTTGCACAGCTACGTCGACAAGCTGCAATCACGCGTGCAGGAACTAATCGGAGCCCAGGCCGACAAAGAACGCATTCTGCAGGAAGCCGCCCTCATCGCCGACCGTAGTGACATCCAGGAAGAAATCGTTCGCCTCGACACTCACGTCAAACATTTCTGCGCTTTGCTCGACCAGGGAGGCGAAATCGGCAAGAAGCTCGATTTTCTCCTGCAGGAAATGAATCGCGAGGCCAACACTCTGCTATCGAAAACGTCCGGCTTGGCAGGCGAGGCCCTCAGGATTACTGAAATGGGTTTGGCCATGAAGTCGGAAATTGAGAAAGCGCGTGAGCAGGTACAGAATATCGAATGAGCATCGTCTACATCATTTCAGCGCCATCCGGCTCCGGAAAATCCACTCTCGTGAACGAGTTGCTCAAGCGAGTGCCCGGCCTCGACTTCTCCATCTCTTACACTACCCGCCCGCCGCGCGGCAGTGAGCGCAACGGCCGCGAATATTTCTTTGTCCCCCGCTCCGATTTTGACAAGATGGTGCAAAACGACGAGTTGCTGGAGCATGCGGAAGTCTTCGGCAACTGCTACGGCACCGCGCGCCGCTTTCTGCGTGAAGCCCAGCAGCACGGCCACGATCTAGTCCTCGATATCGACGTGCAGGGTGCTGCCCAGATCAAGCGCAAAATTCCCGATGCCGTCAGCATCTTCGTACTCCCCCCCGATCGCGACAAGCTCGAGCGCCGCCTCCGCAATCGCGGACTCGACACCGACCAGGTCATCCGCCGCCGGTTGGTCACGGCCAGTCGGGAGATTGAGAATTACGACAAATACGACTATATTTTGGTGAACGACCAGCTGGAACAATCCATGGACCAACTGCGGGCTATTGTGCTTTCCGAACGTCTGCGGCGCTCGGAACCCACTTCATCTACCACCGATTTAAACATCCTCGACATGGCGGAAGAATGTCGTCTCGAAAACGCGCGCGAGAAGGTTCAGCCTATCCTCGCCTCGTTCCTGACGACCGCCGCTCCGGGGGGAAAGAGCTAACAATGGGGGAGAACGTTATGAAGTTGATGGACGGGTTTGACAGCAATTACCGCTACATCCTCGTCGCCGCGCGGCGGGCACGGCAACTCCAGGGTGGCGCGCCGCCCGTCATCGAAACCGGCTCTCGCAAGCCCTGCCGCATTGCCCAGGACGAGATCAAAGCCGGCAAGGTCAAGTGGGTCATTCCCGAAACCCCCAAGTCGGCCGCCAGCGTTGCCGCCGAGATCCTGGAAAAAGTCGTCCCCAAGGATTAAGCATTAGTTTTACCGGCCGTGATTTCCCATGGCCCTTGCTTCGTTCATCGGATTCCAGCATCCCATGGGAAGTCGGCCATCGCGCTTCAGCTTCGCGTGTAGCGGACGCTCGTCATGAAGATTGCTCTCGGCGTTAGCGGTGGTATTGCGGCGTACAAGGCTGCGGAGATCGTGCGCCTGCTTCAGGATCGCAGCATTCGTGTGCAGGTCATCATGACCCGTGCTGCCGAAGAGTTTGTCCGTCCCCTGACCTTTGCCGCTCTTTCCGGCGAGAAAGTAATCACCGATTTGTTTGGCGTCGCGAACGAAACGCCCAACATCGATTCAGCCATTGAGCACATTGCGGTCGCCCAATCCATTGACGCGCTTCTGGTCGCGCCCGCTACCGCCGACGTTGTCGCGAAATTCGCGCAAGGCATTGCCAACGATTTCTTAAGCACGCTCTACCTCGCCACTACCGCGCCTGTCGTGGTCGCCCCCGCCATGAACGTGAATATGTGGGACCACCCGGCCACCCGGTCGAATGTCGAGATTTTGCGCAAGCGCGGCGTAAAGATTGTTGAGCCCGGCAGCGGATATCTGGCTTGTGGTATGACCGGCCCTGGCCGCCTCGCTGAGAACGAACTGATTGTCGCTGCGTTGCTGGAAGCTCTGGGCGCGTCGCAGGACCTTGCCGGCGAGACCGTTCTCGTCACCGCTGGACCCACGCGTGAAAAGCTCGACCCGGTTCGCTTTCTCACCAATCGTTCCAGCGGGCGCATGGGTTACGCCATCGCCGAAGCCGCGCTGCGCCGCGGTGCTCGCGTCCTGCTCGTAACCGGACCGACCGCCCTCACGCCTCCGGCGGCCGCCGAAGTTACCCGCATCGAGTCCGCCGAGGACCTGCGCCAGGCCGTGCTAAACCTGCTCCCGCGCTCGACCGTCATCATCAAGACCGCTGCTGTTTCCGACTACCGTGCGAAATCCGCGTCCCCGCAGAAAATCAAGCGCACAGGCTCGATGTCATTGGACCTCGAGCCTACGGCCGACATCCTCGCGGAAATTTCTCGTGTGAAAACTTCCCAGCTCGTGATCGGGTTTGCCGCCGAAACTGAAAATGTTCTGGAGAACGCCCGCAAAAAACTTGCTTCCAAGAAACTCGACGCCATTGTCGTCAACGATGTCTCCCGTGACGGCGTCGGTTTCGACTCCGACCGCAACGCCGTCACCATCCTCACCAATAACGACGTCGTCGAAGTGCCCGAAACCACCAAATGGGACGTCGCCCAGCGCGTTCTCGATCAAGTCGTCCGTCTCCGCCAGCATCTCCATGCCCTGAAGTCCTGACTATCCCGGCCGACTCGTCGCCCACGCTTTTCGCCATGCCCACACGCCTTCACAAGCAGGCCCTCGCCGCTCCCGCCTGTGATACAAATGATCGATCCCATGTCACGAATTTTGGACCCGCAGACCAGGTGCGCACTCGCCGAACGCTTGCGCTATTACAACGAGCTCGGCATTTACGACTTCTATCGCCGCGAGATTCCCCAGACCGAGCAGAACCCGGAAGCAGCACAGTATGAACAGGAAGCGTCAGAACCGATGACTCCCAAACGCGCCCAGATTGCCCCTGCTTCAAACCATCACAACCAGGTCGCGACACTTGCTCAGAATCCGGAGTTCACTACCTCCGACCCTGCTCGCGCTCTTCAACTGATCCGCGAGGACCTCGGTGACTGCACTCGCTGCGTGCTGCACAAGCAGGGACGCAAACAGATTGTCTTCGGGGTGGGCAATCCTGATGCTGAGCTGATGTTCATCGGCGAAGCCCCGGGGGCCGACGAAGACCAGCAAGGCGAACCCTTCGTAGGCCGCGCCGGGCAACTGCTCACCAACATGATCAAGGCGATGGGCTTGTCGCGCGAGCAGGTCTACATTGCCAACATTATCAAATGCCGTCCGCCAAATAATCGCACGCCCGAACGCGATGAATGCGAAACCTGTTCGCCATTCCTCATGCGCCAGGTCGCAGCCATCAAGCCCAAAGTGATCGTCGCCCTTGGTGCAGTCGCGGCACGGACTTTGCTCGCCCTCAATGAATCCATGTCGAACCTCCGCGGCCGCTGGTACGAATTCCGTCCCACCGGCGTCATCAGTAATGATCCGGGTTGGACGGGGGCCAAGCTGGCGGTTACCTACCATCCTGCGTTTTTGCTGCGCGATCCCCGCCAGAAGAAGGAAACCTGGAAAGATTTGCAGATGGTCATGAAGGAACTGGGACTTCCTCTGCCCACGAAAGCCGCTGAGTAGCTCGCTTTGATAGCATCTCTACAGCGTGTGCGCTCCTAGTTGATTCATGCCCGAATTTTGCGACGTCGCGGTTCCCGTGCCGCTCGATAATGTCTTTACCTACCGGATTCCCTCCGGGATGACTCCGCTCATCGGTGGTCGCGTGCTGGTGCCCTTTCGCCAGATGCGATATCCCGGCGTGGTGACCGGCCTTCACGACCAGCAGCCCTCGGTTGCCGCCAAACCGCTGCTGAGTGTTCTCGATCCCGCGCCCGTTCTCGACACCCTGCTCCTGAAACTCGGCCAATGGATGTCCGATTACTATCTCGCTCCCATTGGTGAAGTTTTCCGCACCATGCTGCCCCTTGGCGCTGAGTTCAAGCGCGTCATCTCATATCGCATCACTGACGAAGGCCACATGGCTCTGCATCAGGCTGGCATGTCAGGCTCTTCCGCGCGCTCCCGCAGAACTCCCGAAGAACAAGCCATCGAATACCGTGTTCTTAACTACCTCGTCAACCGCGGCCCCGCCCGCCAGGAAAGCCTGCGATCCGCCACTCGTGCCAGCAAGGCGCTGCTGGTCGGCATGGTTCGAAAAAAGTGGATCGCTCGCCAGGACGTTTCCGTTTCCCGCGATGCCGCCCGCTTCGTAAAAATTGCCGTGCTGAAGTCCGCGGAAGGGAAGCTGAATCCCAATCAGCGGGCTCTCATCGAAACCTTGGCGGCAGCCGGCGGAAAGCTTGCCGTCGATCAATTACACGCCGCCGGCGTTCCCCGTTCCACCCTCGCCACCCTGGTCAAGCGGGGCCTCGTTGAAATTACCGAGGAGCCCGAGGAATTCACCGTTTCCGGCATGAAGGCTCGTCCTTCGCTATTCGAGTTCCAGTTCACCGCGCGTCAATCGGAAGCCCTCAATCGCATTCGCCAGTCCGTCGACTCCCGCCAGTTCTCCGGAATGCTTCTCCACGGCGTCACCGGGTCGGGCAAGACCGCGGTTTACCTCGCAGCCATGCGCTCTGTGCTCGAAGCCGGCCGCTCCGCCATTTTGCTGGTGCCTGAAATCGGGCTTACTCCCGCGGTTGCCGCCGATTTACATCAGGTCTTCGGAAACGAGGTTGCTATCCTCCATTCCGCTCTCTCCCACGCTGAGCGCGCCGAGCAGTGGCACCGCATTCGCGAGGGGGAAGCCGGCATCGTGGTCGGCACGCGCTCCGCCGTTTTCGCGCCCGTCCGTGACCTCGCGCTCATCATCGTCGACGAGGAGCAGGACTCCTCCTACAAGCAGGAGGAAATGCCGCGCTATCATGCCCGCGATGTCGCCGTCATGCGCGCCAAGATGGCCAATGCGGTCGTCGTGCTCGGCTCCGCCACTCCTTCCCTGGAATCTTATTTCAATGCACGAAAGAACAAGTACGCTCTTCTCCAGCTCCCCGACCGCGTAGAGGACCGCCCCTTGCCCGAAGTCGAGCTCCTCGACATGCGCCAGGAATTCCAGGAAACCGGGAACGAACAGGTCATCTCCCGCAAGCTCTCGCAGGAAATTAAGGATCGCCTCGAGCGCCGCGAGCAGGTGATGGTGCTGCTCAATCGCCGCGGCTACTCGCCCGTAGTCCTCTGCCGTACTTGCGGCAAGACCCTCGAGTGTCAGAACTGCGCCATCGCCCTCACCCACCACAAGCAGTCGCGAAAAATGGAATGCCACTATTGCGGATTTCTGGCGCCGGTTCCCAACGCCTGCGTGCATTGCGGAAGCGAGTACGTCTACTTTCTCGGCACCGGATCAGAGAAGCTGGAAGAACTTCTGCACGGCATGTTTCCCCAGGCCCGCATCGGTCGTCTCGACCGTGACACGGTGCGTGGTCGGGAGGATTTCGAGCGCATGCTGGCTGCCATGAATGCCGGCGATATCGATCTCCTCGTCGGCACCCAGATGATTGCCAAGGGCCACGACATTCACAACGTCACTCTCGTCGGCGTCGTCGGCGCCGACCTTGCCCTCGGCATGCCCGATTTCCGTGCCGCCGAGCGCACCTTCCAGTTGCTGACCCAGGTCGCCGGCCGCGCCGGCCGCGGCGATCGTCCGGGCAAAGTCGTTCTGCAAACCTATTTCCCCGATCACTACGCCGTGCAGTTTGCCGCCCAGCACGACTTCATCGGCTTCTATGAAAAGGAATTGAATTTTCGCAAGTGGATGCACTACCCCCCCTATAGTGCGCTCGCAAATGTGCTCGTGCGCGGGGAAAAGCTCGATGACGTGCTGCTCTGGTCCGGCCAACTGGCCAAGTGGTTCGATCGCCATCGCGAGAACGACGTTCGCATTCTCGGCCCCGCTGCCGCGCCCATCCTGCGCCTGAAGCGCGATTACCGCTATCACTTCGTCGTGAAGTCAGCCAGCCGCGAGAAACTCAACGCGTTGCTTCGCGCCATGCTGGTTCACGCTGCCCAGCAGAAAATCCCCCGCACGCAGATCGTGGTCGACGTCGACGCGCTGTGGCTGATGTAGTTTCCCATTTCGCTTTTGGAGTCGCAGGTTGGCCTTGCGTTCAGGCGCTCCCGTAACTGGCGTCAGAAGTCAGGGAAGCAAATTGCCGCCGGCAAATGCAACCTGCAAATCGCCATCTGCAACTCCATCACGCCGCCGGTCGTTGCCTCACATCCTGCTCTTTCTTCTTAATCTCGATTCCTTCTGACTTGATGTCCAGGCGCAGACGGTTATAGATGCTCATGTACTGGTTGGCCACCCAGACCAGCGCGAACAGCGACAGCAGATATCCCCGCCAGTCTTCGTAAAGCAGCTTGTAGCGCGTGATGATCAGGAAAAAGATGGTTACGTAGTGACTGAAACAATATTCGCAGGTAAACAGGTAGAAGAATTTGCGCCGGTAGACGGTGCGCCCCTGCTGGCTTTGTCGCTTGCAATACTCGCGCGGCTCCCGCAGCACCTCTTCATGGGTGATGGTCCATGCCACGCACGCGATCGGAATCGCCAGCACGAACAGCCACAGCACTTGCAATCCGATCAGCACTCACTTTCGATGCCAAGCCGCGTCGCCAGTTTGTTTGGGAAGATCAGTTCTCGGCGGGCGATCGCCGACAGCCACAGGCGGATATCGTGACATATGCCGGGCACCCGGCCTTGGGATAGCCGAAAACTGATACAGACCCCGTCGTGCCTCGGCGCGACGGGGGTTGGAAACTACCAAACCAGCCTGCTTGGTAGATGGGGGAGAGCCTTCGAAAGGTCTTTACAATAAGAGTCCCGAGGTGGTGTTAGGCTCATTCCTCTCAGCCAGTAGCTCGCTTTAGACCCTTGCTGACCTGCTCTCGTCACTACTCCCTTGCGGTTTGGCGACGCGCGATCTGTGCTCGGGCTCCGGGCTTACCGCCAAC
>Ga0070741_10007575_pt1 | contig 22359 bp, 42 predicted proteins | sample Coa_R1_4_FD_66440 | JGI IMG/M metagenome (GOLD analysis project Ga0070741, IMG submission 66440) | Surface soil microbial communities from Centralia Pennsylvania, which are recovering from an underground coalmine fire - Coalmine... | ecosystem: Environmental > Terrestrial > Soil > Unclassified ... | reverse complement strand
ATGCCGACGTCGGGCGTCGCATCGCCGACATAGACGCCGGTCGCGACGTGCACCACGCTCACGGCCGGGATGACGTTCACCGTGCCGGGCCCCGAGCCCGTGTCGAGCGTCCACTCGACCGTGACCGTCGGCTGATCGAGGCCGGCGCCAGCGGGCAGCACGCCCGTCTCTAGCCACGTGTCGAGCTGCGACTGCGTCAGCTTGACGCCCGGCTCTAGAAACGCGCACCACATGCCGATGACGTTGCCCTTGGCGTAACGGTTCACGGCTCAGCCCTGATCGTCTCGGAGCGCCTCGACCTCGACGGCCGAGCGGGTGATCGCCTGCGCCTGCGGTGCGTCTCTCACGAGCACGAACGTTACCGCCGCGTCCCGCGCGCTAGTTTGGACCTGCGGCGCGTCGGCTCGGAGCGTCCACGTTGCCGGCGCGTCGCGCCCCAGCACGCCGCCCGGAACGATCGACGCCGCGACCGCGATCGAGACCGTCGCCGACACCGGCTGCGTCACGAGCAGCAGCCGCGCGACGGCATACAGCGGGAATACAGCTGCGGCCTGCGTGGCCTCGACGGTCGCGGGATGCGCCGCGACGTGCGCGCTGGCGCTCGTGGCCTGCGTGGCCGTGACGGCCCTGGCTAGGGCGCGTCGAGCGGCCGCCGAGGCCGTGCTGCCCTGCGTGACCGTGACCGTGCGCATCCTCGCCGGCACGCCGGCGGCCGTCGAGGCGCTGCTCTGCGCCAGCGAGATCGAGCGCGCCGGCGAGCGCCGCACCACGACCGAGCTGCCCTGCGTGGCGCCTCGTGTGACGGCGAGCTGGCGTTTGACCGTGACCGTCTGGCCGAGCGCGGCCGAGACCGTGCGCAAAAACGCCCGCATGCCGACGGCCTGCGCGGCGGTCGCCTGCCCGAGCGTCAGCTGGCGCGCGATCGAGCGCGTGACCGACGCGAGCTGCGCCTGCGCGGCGCTGCGCCGAGCAGCGATAGTCTTGGCGACGGTTGCGAAGCACCCGAGGCCAGCGGTCACGATTCTCGACGCCGATCGAGCGATCGTGACCGCCGAGCCCGCGCTCGCCGTGACGACGCGCAAAAACGCTCGAATGCCGCCGGCGACCGTCGACGTGCCCTGCGCGAGCGAGAGCGTGCGCGAGATCGCCTTGACGACCGCCGGCGCCTGCGCCTGACCGACGGCGATATGGCGCGCCGGCGAGCGCGCGATCGTCGTCGAGCTGCCCTGCGAGATCGCGAGCTGGCGCGAGTGCGCTGCGCTGCGCGTGACGGCCGCTGCGCTGCCCTGCGTGGCCGTGACAGACCGAGCGAGGCTTGGCACACGCGTCACCGTCGTCGAGGTCGCCTGCGCGGCGCTGAGAGCGCGAGAGGCGCTGCGCGCGAGGCTCGCGGCCGACGCCTGCGTCGCCGTGGCGGCTCGCGCGACCGCGCGGCGCACCGTCGCCGAGCTGCCCTGCGACGCCGAGGCCGTGCGCGCGAGCGACACGCCGCGCGTGATCGCGACGGCCGTCGCCTCGATCGCCGAGGCCGTGCGCAGATATGCCCGGCTGCCGGCTGCCAGCGCCGAGGTCGCCTCGACCGCCGTGCGGCTGACCGCGACCTGCTTGACCAGCGCCGGCGTCGTGGCCTGCGAGGCCGTGACGACGCGCGCCAGCGACACGCTGCGCGAGACCGCCGGCGACGTTGCCTGACTGATCGAGACGCTGCGCGGCGACTGCTTTACACGAGAGACCGTGACCGTCGACGCCTGCGCGAGCGCGAGCGCCCGAGCGACGGTCGCCTGCCGTGCGGCTGCGGTCGCCTCGGCGAGCGAGCGCGTGATCGCGACCTGCTTGGACGTCGACGGCGAGCTGCCCTGCGACGCGGCCGCGCTCTGCGCAATCGTGATCGGCACCCGGAACGAGGCGACGCCGAGCGAGAGCCCGGTCGGCGAGCCCGACGGCGCGCCGAACGTCGCCGTGTCATCGACCGTCGCCGAGCCGGTGCCATACGCCAGCGCGTAATGGTCTCGAATCGACGTGCCGTGATTGTCCGTGCCCGTCCAGCTCGACGGCTGCCCTGACGTGCCGACCTGAATGATCGCGCTGGCGCCAGCGGTCGCCGCCGACGAGTAGCACAGAGCTGCGAAGGCAAACACGAGATCGCCGGCGGCAATATCGGGCGAGCCCGTGTCGGCGTTCAGCGCGACCGCCGTGGTCGCGTCGGCAGTGCCGATCTGGTCGGCGTTTTTATTCGGCGTCAGCCCTGAAAACTCGTATATCTTGCCGGTCAGCACCGTCGAGCCGGCGGCCGCGACCGTCGGCGTCGACTCGGAGCTGGTCGCGACCTTCGTCATCAGTGATGCGGCGGCCGCGTTGCCTGCGGCGTGCGCGACCTGCCGCGACCAGCCCGTCGGCGCGGTCGGCAGCGTCGTGCCGCGCGTCGAGAGCACGGGCAAGATGAGCAGGTTGCCGGCCGTCGGCGTCGCCCCGAACGCCGGCGAGATCGCCGAGCTGGCCGAGCCCTGTACCAGCGTCCCAGACGTGACTAGCGCCCAGCCCACGGGCGAGCCGGCCTAAGTGAACTGCACGTTCAGCGTCCAGCTGATCGAGTCGCCGTTAGCCAGCGTGATCGTCGAAATATCAGCGTGAACGAAAACCGAGCCGCCCGTGATGGCGGTCGAGCCGGGCACGTTGCCCGGCGTGATGTTGTCGGCCGCCGCGATCGTGGCGATAGCGGTCGAGCCGTTCTGCCCGCGCACGACGGTCAGCGCAGTCGAGCCCGAGCCGGCCGTGACCTGCATGACCTCGCTGCGAATCTGCACGTAGTTCGAGTTTCCCGGCGAGAACGCGGCGGCCGTGTTTAGCGTCGTGCTCGAAGACGAGCCGACGACGCCGCCGGCGGCCACGGCGCCCTGCGCAGGCTGCGTCGCGCTGTCAGACAGACCGACCTCTTGGATCGTGCGCGCGCCGGTCGCCGTCTGCGTGCCGGTGACGCGATAGGTGTCGTTCGTGGTCGTGGTCGTCGCCTGCGAGCTTGTGCCCGACGTGCGCGCCTCCGTCGACTCGAAAAACGGCGCGACGTCGGTCGCCGCAGCCGTTGTCGGCACCGGGTTAGTGCCCCAGAAGATGTATTTGGGCTCGGCCTGCGTCGGCGACGAGCCGATCAGACGGCCTGAGAGCATTTCTTTGCCCTTGCGTGTGACGGTCGCGGCCATCTAGCTCTGCCCCTCCGCTGCGGGCGCTACGGGTGCTGCCGCGACGGCCGGCTCGGCCTGCACGGTCTGGCCTGCCGGCGCCGGCTCGCCCTGGTCGGGCGCGTCGACGCTGACCCACTTTGACGTGGTCGACGTGCCGCTGCCGCCGCAGCCGGCGCAAACCGGCTCGCCCTCGGCGGCGACGTGGCCGCCGCAAGCGCCGCAAGTTTCCTCGCCGTCATGCACGAGGCGCTCGACGAGAACCTCGGCCTCGGGATATTCGGCCTTGGCGCGGTCGATCAGGTTGCCTAAAAACTCGGCGATCGGCGTGGTCTCGCCGGTGTCAAGCCTGACGTTGTGCTCGCCCTCGACGATCCGGCCGAGGCGATAGGCGGCGACAGAGCCGTCAGGGAAATGCACGGCGACCCTCATGCGGCCGTCTCGTGCTCTGGCACGTGCACGACGCCCTTGCCGTCGGGATGCGCGCGACGGTGCGCCAGCTCGGTCGCCGCGTTCGAGTAGGTCGCGGCGACGACGCCCAAATCCTCGGTCTCGCCGGTCGCGGCGCGGTGCACCTTGGCCTCGATCTCGACCGACTTGACCTCGCGCACGACCTCGACGCCCGAGGCGAGCCGCAGCCGGCCTTTCAGCTTGCCGTCAGCCTCGTCGCGGTACAGGTCGAGCAGCTCGTAGGTCTCGTCGCTCATGTACGACCAGCCTATCGCGAGCCGCGCCCGGCGTTCGGGCGCCCGTGCTCTAGGGTAGGTTGCTCATGTATGACGAGCGGGCGCTGCCTCCCCCTATGGTCTCTCACACCGTCGTAGCCTTGGCCTGGGTTTTCCAAGCGACCGTGGGCTCGTTCGTCGTCGTGGCGACCATAAACGCGACGATCGTCGCCGCGATTATCGGCCTTTGCGGGCAGATTCTCGTGGCGCTTATGATGATCTACGGCCCGCGCATCGCGGCCCGCGAAAAGCGGCGCGAGCCCGAGACCGTCAAAGACGAGCCCGACCAAGATGCCCCGCCGCGTTAGACAGCTCGCCGCAAAAGTGCCGACGCCGACCGACCGGCAGCTGCGGCTGATCGTCGCGACGTCAGCCGTCGTCTCGATCGTCGCGCTGGTCGTCGCCCTGGTCTCATTCCAGAATCAGCTAAACGATTTTCAACGCTCGCGCATCGCCTCGGCCGAGGACACGTGCCAGACGCTAAAGACGGTGATCTTGCAGGCTTATCAGCCGCAGACGCCGCCCGGCGGCTCGGAAAAAATCCCGGCGATTCTCGGGCGCCGGCACACGACGGTCACGCTGATCTCTAGCGACGGCAAGCGCCAAACGTTCGAGGCCGTGTCGCAGCCGAATAAGGTCACGGTGACGATCATCCAGCCGAAAAGCGCCAGCGGCAATCACACGGCCATAGAGCAGATTCGCGCCGACGGCCTGAGTAATTGCGTCGAGCACGCTCGCAAGCAGACGGCGCTCGACCGTCAGCCGTGACCTATCTCGCGTTCGCCTTTCTGCCGTCGGCCGTCTATCTCGTCGTCTGGGCGGTCGTCGCTCTGCGGTCGAGCCGCCGCGCGCGGTAGCGTTCGCGCCGGCGCTGTAGCTCAGCGGCGAGAGCAGCCCGTCGTCGACGGGATGGGCGCCGGTTCGAGTCCGGTCAGCGCCGTCGCAGACGAGGCGCCCCGCATTACAACGGGACGCCTCGATCCTCGACCCAGCACCGTAACCGTCGCGCAGCCTAGCCGGCGCGCCGGCGATCCTCGGCCTCGCGGTGCGCGGCGTGCACGCGCTCGACGCTCGGCTTGCCGTGCGGATGATGACGCCGGCACGTCACGTAGGTCGTGCCGCGCACTTGCTGGCGCGCGATACGCCAGCAGCCTTTGACGTGGCAGTTGTGGCGTCGCAGGTACGCCCACAGCACGCCGAGCACGCCCGCGCAGCCGGCGATGCCCGACCAAAACTGATAGCCGGCGCCGTGAAGCGGGTCAAGCCACGCCAGCGCGAGCATCGGCCTGGCAGATGTTCGGCGACGGCAGCGGGAACGGCGCTATCGACGGCGGCTGCGCCGGGAGCGCCGGTGAGAAGAAGACGGGCGGGAGTGGGCGCCCTTCGAGTTGCGCGATGCGCCCCTCGGCCGCAGCTAGTCGCGCTTCAAGCGCCGCAATCCGCTCCGCGTCGGTCACGTCTTGCAGCTCGGCAGGTCGGGAAAGCGGCTACACACGCGGCGTTTGATCGTCGCGCGCTGCGCCGGCGTCGCGTTCTGCGCCGCGCGCGCGAGCGCGTTAGCCGCGCGGCCGCGCGTGTCCATCGGATAGTCGTCTGGCGGCAGCGCGAAGTCTGACGGCGAGAGCGCCTTACGCTGCGCCGCTGAGATTTTCGCGAGCAGCCCGAGCGCGCTGCGCTTGACCAGCTCGACGACGGTGCGCTCGACGAGCGCGTCGACGGCCGCGTCAGGCAGCTCGTCGCTGGCCTCGGAGTGCGCGATCAGCTCGCGTCGAGCCGGGCCCTCGACCGAGACGCCGCCGAGCTTGCCGGCCTCGATCGCCTGCCGGCCCTCGGGCGTCGGCTCGATGCCGAGCACCCACGAGCCCTCTTTGATCGAATAGCCCTCGATCTCGTGGTCGACGGGCGCGACATAGGACTCTGCCCAGCGGCCGAGCTTCGAGCCGGCCGAGTCGGTCACAAAATGCGCGTCGGTCGTCAGGCCGCCGTTTCGGGCGAACGAGTGCGCGGCCTGCCTGATCGCCTCTCTATCCCACACGTCGGCGATCGGCTTGCCGTCTTCGCCCTTGGCGACGCCGCCGTCGACGGTGATGCCGCCGCCCTCGATATGACCGGGCGCGGCGACGACCGTATAGGCGATTTTCCAGTCGCCCGACGGCGGGATGATCTGACCGTCTGCCGGCGCGGTCTTCGCAACGGCCGACTTGAACAGATGCCAGTGATGCCCTGACGCGGGGCGCTCGACGAGCGCGACCTTTGTGATCTCGGGGTCTCTGATGCGATACAGCGCCATGTACGGCCAAGCCTACCGCGCGGCGGCGACCAGCTTGCCGTTAGGCCACGGCGCGACGGGCAGGCAGCGGCACGTGCCGCCGTGCACCCATCCGGGGTACGCCGGCGCGCCCTCGACGATCGGCGGCTGGTCGACTCGGAAGTTGTTGCCGTGCATCTGCCGGCAGCCCTCCGTGGTGCGCGAGTCGAGCACTGACTGCCAGCCGAGCACGAGGCCGAACTGGCGCGCGGCAGCGCCCACGGTTTTCGCCGCCTCGGCGCGCCGGCGATGCGCGTCGATCGACTGCTGCGCCTGCCGCTGTAGCTGCTCGGCGCTCGCGCCGGCCATCGCGCGTTTCGCCAGCGCGACGATCAGCTGCGCTCGGCGCGTCAGGTTGACGCCCAGCGCCACGCGCTCGGGCACCGACGCGTCGCGGGCGATCGGCGGGATGGCGCCCATCGCCTGAAACGCGGCTTGCAGGCTCTCGGCGGTCACGCCGAATAGTGCGGCGATCGGCGCGAGCGCGGCGAGGGTCGGGATGCCGCCGGCGGCGATCACGACGATCAGCGCGGCGAGCGCCGAGTGCTGCGACGGCTGGGGCGGCTGCTGCACGCCCTGCTGCACCGTCTGGCCGGTGCGCGCGACGCCTGGGCCGACCTGCGGCGCGGTGACGCTCACGGGGCAGCTGGCGCGGTCTGAGCCGGCGCTGCGGGCAGCGCCGCGTTCAGCAGCGGCACGGCCTGCGCGACGGCCGCCGTGACCTGCGGGTCGTGCGCCGCGAGCCCGGCCGTGACCTGGTCGACGTCCATGCCGATCGCGAGCGCGACCTGCTTTATCAGCTCGTTCACGAACGCCTGGGGAATCGCCGGGTTTACCTGCGGCGCGGCCATGACCTGACCGAGCAGCGTGACGAGCGAGTTGACGTCAGCCTCGGCGAGCGGCTCGAAGCGAAACGCCGGCAGATTGTCTTTTGGCGCTGACGGCCAGTTAGCCAAGATCGCGCGATGGATCAGCTGCTCAGTGATCGCGCCGCCAATGTCGACGAGCGTCGCGTCGCGGCCGAGCGTGAAAAAGTCAGAGTGATCGCGCGAGAGTGCGAAGCTGCCGACCTTGGCCTGCCCGAGATTTAGGAACTGGGCGAGGATCGAGCCGGTCATTTCCTGATCGAGCCAGTTCATCGCGTCGAGGAACGTCTGCCCGGCGCCGCGCGCGACGTCGAGCGTGTTGACGACCTCGCCCTGCCCGACGCCGACCACGCCGCCCGACTGCACGGTCGCGACGCGTGTCGCGAGCGACTTCATCGACTCGGGCGTGTCGTTCGCCGCCGTGGCGATCGTCCAAGGCTGCGCGGCGCGCCGCTGGAAAATGCGCCACAGCTGCCTGATCGCGCGCTTCTCCCAATAGCACGCATACGCGGCGTCCATATCGCCGGCGCCCTCGCCGGGCGCGTAGTGCTCGTTATGCAAGTAGATCAGCGACCGTTGCAGCGGTATCGGCACGTCGCCCGTCCCGGCGACGTTCTGCACGAGGCCGGTCGGCCTGCCCTGATCGTCGTGCGTGAGGCGCGTGTTATCGGTCGGCCGAAACGCGACGCGTGCCGGCACCGTCTGGCCGGCCGCGTTGACGGCGAAAACTTCCTCGAACAGCGCGCGATGGTAGGCGCACGCGGTCGCGATCTGGGCGATCAGCCGGTCGACCGGCGGGTCGAGGTCGGCGAGCCATTGCCTGACCCAGCTGGCCTGATAGCCGTCGGTTATCTGCCAGCGCGCGGCGCGCAAAGCCTGCGTGAGTGCCTCGAAGCACTGGCGCATCGTGCCGTCGCGCCGCAGCGCCAAGCGCATTTCCCACGGCCGGATTATCAGCGGAGGCTCGTCGCGCCCGACGCCGAACGGGCCCCCTATCGAGTAGGGCCCTCCGATGCCGTACATCCACGGGCCCATGCCGCCCCCCATGCCCCAGCCGGCGAACGTCGTGCCGATCTCTCGACCTGCGGTCGGCGTGCTCGCACCGTTGCCGTTGTTTGGCGCCACACGAGCAGCCTAACGCCTGGCAGAGCGCGTTTGCGTTCGCTCGACGCCCTCGATATGCTTGCGCGCGCCGAGTCCTATAGCCCACGCGTAAGCGAGTCCGTGATTATGGGCTCACGGATGATTCGCCGGTTCGTGGTGAAAGCTCGACAGCCCTAAAAGGCGCCCCTAGCTGCGGTTGCAGCCGTGACGGGGCGCTTTTGCTTGGCAGAGCGGCGCTAGGGCCCTCCGTGGCCCGCTGGCCGACCGGGCGTCCCTGCGACCGTGCCGCCGGCGCGCGAGAGGTCAGGAAAGACGCGCCGAGGCGCAGAGACTAGCTGAACGGCACGGCGGCCAGCTCGGTCTCGCGGCCGATCGTCTGCGAGCCCGTCAGCGCGGTCGCCGCCCAGACCATCGCGTCGGCCAAGTGCGGCGACTGCTCGGCGTCAGTGCCGATCTCATCCCAGTCGGTCAGGCACCACTCGTCTTCTAGCTTCGCGTGGCCGCCGACCCACTTTATGCGCCGCTGCTCGATTTTCATGCCGACCGGCTCGGCGCGGGCGCGCTTGCCGATCGACGCCCAGACGGTCTTGACGGGCACGTCGGCGCCGGCCTCGCGCATCACGTGCTGCAACAGCTCGACGAGATAGTTGGCGCCGTGATTTTTCTCGACGACGAGCATGGAGTGCGGCGCCTCTTTCGCCAGCGCGACCGCATAGCGCAAAAAGTCGGTCGCCGAGCCGGGCACCATTTGCGAGTGCTCGACGTACAGGTTGCGGTCGATCGCGCTCGCGAGTTGCACGAGCGCCTGCGAGCCCTCGCCGCCCGGATCGAGGCCGATCGCGCGCTGATTGACGAGCCCGTCGGGCGTGTGGTCGACGCGCTCTGCCTCGATCCATTCGCGCCGGGCGAGCGCGCGGTCTGAATCCTCGACCAGCTCGCCTGACAGCTCTTGCCGGCCGATGCGGGTGCCCCCATAGTCGGCGAGCATCGCCTCGCGCCATTCGGGGTTTGAGTGCGGATTGTCGGCCATGCTGGCGTGCGTGAGCACGACGCCGTCGAGCGCGCGCAGCTTGCGATATGCGGCGGTCGCGCGCGGCGTCGTCGAGGCGATCGAGTGCGGCCAGTCGCCGAGTCTGAGCCCGAGCGCCGCTTGGCGCCATGCGCGGTCTAGCTGCGTGTTAGCGGCCATTTCTTCCCACCAGTCGATATGCCGGTTGCCGCCGGCGCGCAGGCGCTCGACGTCGCGCTTGGTCGGCGTGCCGAGCACGAGCGCCTCTGAGCCGTTCGGCCAGCTGACTTTTGCGCCGCCGGGCGCCGACGGGCGCCATCGCACGTCAGGGTCGATCTCGACGAGCCCTGACGGGCCCTCGATGCACGCCTCGACGGCGTCGCCGAACGTCGGCGCGATAATCCGGCCCCGGTAGTTGGGATGCTGGCGCATCCATCGCGCGTAATACCGCGCGCACGCCTCGGTCTTGCCGGCGCCTCGGCCTGCTTCGAGAATCCAGAGGCGCCGAAAGACGGGCGCTATCTGATGGGGCAGCGGCGGGTCGCGGTCTGGCGGCTGCCAGTCTGGCGGGTCGAGCAGGTCAGCCGCGCCGGCGAGATAGGTGCCCATGCGCCCATTCTGGCGCGCTCACCGTGCGACGCGCCCGACGCACGCGAGTGTCGTGTCTTCGTGGTCGTACATGCGGATCTTGTTGCCGGGGTCCATTGCGAGGACGCCGTCGACGCGAATCAGCGTTTGCCAGTTTCGCCGGTTTTTGCCGCTGCCGCCGGGATACCCCCACCAGCGGCAATGCGCATAAGCGGTCGCCGCCTCAAAGCGCGTCGGGCGCCCGTTGAAATGCACTTTGGTCACGCCCTGACTGACCCATCGGTGACTGACGTGCGAATACATGTTCGCCTCGACCCACCACCAGATTTCTTTGAAGTCGGCCGAGCAGTGCACGCCGGCCCACGCCCAGACGATGCCGAGCTGCCGGTTCGGCTTGGCGATCTCCGGATTGCACCACGGCACGTCACCCCAGCGTTTGCCGTTCGTGATCGCGGGATGCCGGCGCGCGTGCGGGGCGCCCGAGGCGTGCGCCCGACCGAATGGCGCCGGCGCGAGCGCGCTGGTCAGCACGACGGCCGCGAGAGCGAGCGCGAGCAGCGAGAGTTTGCGGGTCAGCGTCATGGGTTTTCAGACCTCCCGGTCGTGTCATGGGTGATTGCGCTCTCGGCGTGCAGCGCCTCGCGCAGCCGTTCGAGTGCGCCCTCGTACTTGTGAACTTCCTGCGGGCAGGGGTCGAGCACGCCGAGCAGGTCGATCACGGCGCCTTTGAGCCGCTCGTGACGGCGTTCGAGCGCGTGATAGCGGTCGATCGCGACCTCGGGATGCCGCGCGACCTGTATTGCGAACTGATCGGCCACTCAGCTCGCCTCGCGCAGCTTGCGCTCGGCCTCGACGGCGGCGGCTTTGTCCCAGTCGGGCCGATGATGCGACGGCCCGACGGCGGCCGAGGCGACGACGCCGGTCATGCCTTTTAGCCGCGCTGCGCAGCGGCGTGCGACGGCGTCGGCTGCGCTGACGTTGCCGGCGCGCACGTGCACGACTATGTGTGCCTCATAGTGATGACTCACTTGCCCTCCGATCGTTTGACGATTCGCTCGACGCGTGCGCCGAACCTTTCAAGCTGACGGCCGCGAGGCTGCGTGTGCGGGCCCGAGCGCCAGTGCGGGCGTCCCGGCTGCCATGCGGGCGAGCTGAACGTCTGGAAGCTGGCGACGAGGCTGACGGCGCCGCTGACGGCGCCGCAGACGGCGACCAGCGCGAGCAGTCTGACGGCGCGCCTCATTTGGCAGCCTCGCGCAGCGCGTCACGGCCGGCGTCAGTGATCGCCCAGGTCGCGCTAACAAAGCAGCCGGTGCTACCGCCGTGCGTGACGAGCCCTCGCCGGGCGAGCGCGCGCAGCGTGTTAGCAGTGCCTCGCGGGTCGCCGCGTCGCGGGCCCCAGCTGGCTCGCGTTTTGTCGCCGGTGCGCTGCTCGATCTGGAATGCGTAGAGTCGGCCGCCGCCCGGCCAGCCGTGCGCGTCGTCGGCGAGCACGTCGAGCACGCGCAGCTGGCGCTCGTTCAGCCTGGGCATACGCATCGCCCTTTGGGGTGGCCGCACCGCTGGCAGTATCGGCCCGACTGATCGGGATGCTTGGCCGGCTTGGCGCGACGGGTGGCGAGCGGCGTGCCGGCCTCGCGCGGTCGACGAGGCTTTTGGCGGCTGGGCCCGCGACGGCTCTCGCCGGTCATGCCACGCACCGCGAGCACTCGCAGGTCTCGTCGCGTTTGCGCGTCTCGAACAGGCCGGCAGCGCCGGCGTGCGCGATCAGCTTGCGAGCGTAAAAGCTGCGGTGATTGTTGTTTAGCTTGAACGGCTCGCCGGCGGTCGATAGCGTCAGATTCCAGCGCATGACCTCCCAGAGCATGCCGACGCCGAGCGACGTGACACGGCGCCGGCGCCATTCGTCGGTAAGCCTGACCAGCTCGGCGTACACGTGCGGGTTAGCGTCGTCGAAGACGCGGAACGCCTGCGCGAGCGGCGGCTCGGCGTAGTGCTCGCCGCGCCGGCGCGCTTCGTCGTCGAACAGCGACGGGTCGGTCATTGCGCGCGCTCGCCGGCCTCGGTTAGAAAGTAGGCCGTGCCGCTCATGCCGTCGGGCCGGCTGGTCATCGCGATCAGCCCGCGCCGGCGTAGCGACGTTAGGACCGGGATGATCTGCTGCGCAGCGCCAAACGCGCGATGGCCCGAGCCGCGACCGCTGCCGCTGCCCGTGCCGAAAACCTGCTTGGCGCCGGCGCGGTAGCCGATCTGATTGGGCGTCAGCGGCTTGCGCGACATTGCGCGCAACACGCGGCGCTGTAGGCCGGTCAGCTCGGTCATGCGTGCGCCTCGGTCGCGTTGCGCACGTGCTCGTTCAGTTCGAGCGCGGCGATTGCCTCGACGGCCGTGCGCGGGCGCGCCTCGTCGAGCAGCCGGTGCAGTGCGAGCGCCTGCTCGGCGTCGACGACCAGCTGCCATGTGTTGACGTTGTCGCCGGCGTGGCCGAGCACGACTCGCTCGACGCGCATTAGGCGCCGGCCTCGATCTGGCGAAACGCTGCGGCGACGAGCACGCCGGCGCGCTGCTGCTGCTCGCGCGAGAGCCCCAGCTCGGGCGAGCCGAACACTGACCGCACGGCGTCGGCGAGCACTTGGGCGCGCCCCTGCTCGATCTCCATGCGCCTGACGTCGATGCCGGCCTTTGCGGCCATCGCGGCGACGCGCGCTAGGTGAACCTGCTTTTCGTCGCGCATGACGATCAGCACGTGCGGCTTAGCCTCGCCGGTCGGGTCGCCGGTGTGATGGTAGGTCCGGTTGTAGATGCCGCCCTCGTCGAGCGCCAGCTCGCCGCAGAGCGCGTCATAGACCATGACCTGCACGTGCGTTCGCCATAGCTCTAGTTCTAAAATCTCGCGCGGGTCGAGCGGCTCGACGTGGCCGTATCGCGCGGCGATGCCGGCGGCAAACTCGCGCGCCTCTTGTGCGTCGAGCCGGCGCTGCGCGGCGGCGACGATCTGGGGCGCGGTCCCGCCGTGTTTGTTGCAGACGGTCGATCCGCGCATGCGGTACAGCTCGCACCGCTCGCCGTTGCGTTTGATCCTGACGCACCGCTTGCCGTCTGGCGGCGGTTTGCGGCCTTTGCGCGGGCGAGCCATCGGTCAGGGTGTCGGCCGCCGGTCGTGCGCGGCGGCTTGGCGTTCGAGGGTTTTGCGGTAGGCCGGGTTTGCGCGCGCCTCCGTGACGGCCTGATAAAGCCACGACGGGCGCACGGGCGTCTCGCCCTCGTCGAGCGCGGCGAGCGCCCTGCGGGCGCGCTCGGCGAAGTCAGCAGCGGTGAACGTGCGCACTTTAGCCACGGGCGCACCGTTTGTCGACGCCGGCCTGACAGCGTTTGCAGCGCGACGGGGAGCTGTCCCAGCGGTGATGCGGAACCCCTCGCCATTGCGAGCGTGCGCCGCAGAGCATTTCGCCGTCGGCGCCGACGACGTGCAGCACGCCCGTTCGGCTCGCCCACGCGCTGAGACCGATCTCGACGAGGATCGAGTCAGACGCCTGCCGACGCAGCGCCTCGACGAAACCGGGCTCGTCGCGCAGGGCCCACGCGTGTTTGAGCCAGTCGGGCGCCTCGTGCAAGGGCGCGGCACCGGCGGCGATGACGGCGAGCGCGCGCTGCGCGCGGCGCCGGTAGCGCCGGCGCTGGCGTTCGAGCTGTTTGTCTTGGGCGTCGAGCGTCGCGGTCATACGCGTCCCGCCAGCACGGTCGCGTGGTCGTGCTCGTCGACGGTCGCGACGAGCATGCCGTCGGCGTCATAGACCTCGCGGGCGAAAATGTCCCAGACGTAAAGGTTGCGGCCGGGGCGCGCTCGCCTGAACGCGGCCGGCCGCTGCTGAAATGCCTGATATGCGACGCTGGGGTGTAGCGAGCCGTCGGCGTACAGCACGAGATAGCGGTCGCGCTGGCCGTAGAATCGCGGGCGCCTGAGCCGCCCGAGCGACAGCGGCCACCCCTCGATCGTCTCGCGGCGCCGGCGTTCGAGTATCGCGATCTCGGCGTCGATCGGGGCGAGTGCGTCTTGTAGGGCGCTCATGGCAGCTCGTCGATTCTCGTGATCTCGGCGCCGGCGATCGTCGCGCGCGCCGGCTGATCGGCGACGAGCAGCGTGACGTCGAGCGGGTCGCGGCGTTTCAGCGACGCCCATGCGACGATCAGCTCGTCATAGGGCTCGACGCAGAGCAGCTGCGCGCCGTCGCGGGTGAACACGACCGAGCGCGCTCGCGGCGACTGGGGCGCCTGCGCCGACGCGGCCGCCGTGCCGGGACTAAACAGCGTTTGCAGGCGCAGCTCGAACAGATGGGCGACGCGCTCGTCGGCCACGAGATCGAGCCGGGTCAGGCCGGGAATGTAGCCGCCGGCGCGCATGCGATCGAAAACCCGTGACGGCATTCTGACCGTGACGGTGTGCATTTCTTCGCTCATGGCCGGCCATCCTGCTCAGCGCAGAATCCGCAGACGCCGGCCTCGTTCGCCGCCGGGATTAGCGCGCCGCAGTCCTGACAGCGATTGCCGTGGCGTCGCGCGGCACGATTGGCGTCGGCCTCGCCGGCGCGGTAGCGCAGCGCGGCGGCGAGTGCGGCGCGCTGGCGCGGGGTGATCTCGCCGAGCGGTTTGCCCTCGAAGACGCCGCATGCCTCGACGATGCGCTCGACGGTCGACTGGCCGACGCGGTGCACGTGGTCGAGGAACTTGCCGACGGTGAGCGAGGCGAGCAGCTCGGGCGTGTCTTCGATCAGGTCGGCGGCGCGCCGGCACGACTCGGGCGTCGAGCTGAACGCCAGCGGCTTTAGCAGCGCAGCACGGCCGAGCCTGACGCGGTTTGCCTCGGCGAGCGCGCTTGTGCGCTGCTCGGGTCTGTTTGCGAGCGCGGTCACGACGCGGTGGCCTCGGTGATTGAGTCGTCGATCGCCGCGTCGACGATCGCCTCGGGCATGCGCTCGTCAGTGATGCGCACCGGGCCGATGTAATAGCTCTCGGGCTCGGGCCCGCGCCCTAGCGCCTCTTGCAGCAGCACGTCGAAGCGTTCGCCGAGCGCCAGCTCGGCGCCGCCGTCGGGTATCGATGCGTAACGCCCTCTGAGGCGCAGGCGCGGGGTGGCGACTAGACAGCCGCACACTGGGCGCCCGTCTCTTGGCCTAAAGCGCCACGTGCCGGCGGCGATGTAATCGACGGTCTCGACGACCTCGTCATAGGTGTCGATCTCCCGCTGCGAGATCGCCGGCAGCTGGGCGTCGTGAAAGCGGCGCAGCGTGTCAGTGATGGCTCGCTGCGCGATGATCGCGAGGCGCCAGCGGGGCAGCGTCGGCGTCTCGTCGAGTTTGTCGAGCAGCGCCGCTCGCGCGGCGTCGGCGATTGCCTGGTCAGGCATTTGTGTGACCTCCCGGTCGTCGGTTTGCGTCCTGGCGCGATTGCACCGTTTCGGCATCGTAACCCGCCGCGCGGCGATCTGTCAAACGCGCCTCGAAGTCGCGCACGGCGGCGACGATCGCCGGCTTATGCTCGCCGACTGTCACTGACTGCTTGCCGTGACGAGCGCGGTGACGCCAGACCCATCGCATCGCCGCTAGGTGCGGCGTGCCGCGCTCTGAGACGACCTCGGGCACGTTCGCCCTAAGCCAGTCGGCGATTAGGTTGGTCTGGCAGACGGGCCGGCGTGGCGCGTCTGGGCGCGGCTCTGGCGGCAGCTGGCCCGAGCGGATCATTTGCGCGAGCAGCCCGACGCCGACGCCGCGCTGGGCATCCCACCACGCGCACCATGCCACGACGGCGCCGGCCGTGTTGTGACGCAGCAGCTCGCCGGGATTGGCGACGCCACGGTCGGCGAGCATGGCGGCCGCTGACGCGCGCGCTTGCTGCTCAGCAGTGACGTTATGCCTTAGAGGGTCTTTCGTCGTCGTCGAGAGTCGAGAGTTATCTGTCATAGCTAAGCCTTTCTTGCACCACGACGACGACGTGTAGTGCAAAAGCCTTTGGGGTGATGGGGTAACGGTCGTGCGCGTGCGCGCGTATAAGGGCGCGTGCGCGTGTCTGCCGGGGCAAGAGTTATCCTCCCTTTTGGGTTACTGGTCCTAACCTGCTCCTAAGTTGGGTTGACGGCGGCCCGGTGTCATGGTGCGCGTGGCATCGGGTCGCCTCTCTTTTTGAGTGTCGCCTCGATCTCGGCCCAGTCGCGCGGGCGCCAGACGTGACAGTCGACGCCGGCGTCTGCGAGCCAGACGAGCCAGCATTCCTGCGCTGCGGTGAGGCGCCCTCGGTTGCGTTTCAGCTCGGCGACGAGCAGCCGCTCGCGCACGAGCACGAGGTCGGGAAAACCGGCGGCGTCAGCGTCGCCGACGAACACGCCGGGGCGCACTTGCCGACGCGAGTCGTGCCAGTGCGCGACGTGCCAGCCGAGCATTTTCGCCAGCGATATAACCGACCGTTGAAACGTGCGCTCGGGCACGTCGTCGAGTGGCTTGACGCGGGCGACGCTCACGCGTCTAGCTCGGCGATGATCCGGTCTTTGAGCGCCTGATTCTGGCGGCCGCACTCGGCGATCACCGGCTTCATGGCGCGATAGAACGGCGTCGCGAGCGCGCCTGCGTCCTGGGGCGCTATGCAGTCCATTTCTCTAAAGCTACCCCGCGAGTCAAATGCGACGAGGCGCAGCGCGTCGATCTCATGGTCGCCGGTCGCGTACTCGGCGTCGCGCAGCAGCGTCACTTGCAGATGCGCCGCGTCGAAAATTTGCCCGAACGGGTTTGTCTTGGCGTCGTAAAGGATCGTCTTGCCGCCGACGCGCGCGATCAGGTCGAGGCGCCCGGCGTAGCCGGCGGTCGGGTGGCAGACGAGCTGCTCGACGGCGAGCGGCTCAGGCTGCACGACGAGCAGCCATCGCGCGAGTCCCTGAATGTAGGGCCGGTGCGCCTCGGGATGATCGGCCGGGTCTGGCAGCTGGCCGGTCAGCATGAAATCGGCGAGCAGCTCGTGCAGGCTGATTCCGCGCCACGCGGCCGTCTTGCGTGCCGCCTCATAGCCGAGGCCGACGTCAGGGTCTCTGAGCACGGCGAGCGCCTCGGCGTCGCTCATTTTGCGGCGCACGAGGCCGCGCCTGATCGCCTCCATAGTGCCCGCGACCGTCTCGACCTCGACCCACGGCAGCAGGCCCTCTTTCGAGAGCACGGCGCCGCAGAGCGTGGTCACGGACGGCATGGTGACGCGCTTGCCCGGCTCGAACAGCTCGGCGAGCGTCTCGTCGGGCGTGAACTTGTAGCGGCGCCAGTCTTCGAGGCGCGGCGTGCCGGCCTGCGTGAGCCAGCCGGCGGGCGCCGACTCAAACTCGATCAGGCCGCCGCGCACCCGGCGCTGCAAACGCACTTGCATCGCGCCGGGGCGCTGCGAGTCGTCGATCGCGAGCTGCTCGCCGGCGTCGGCCTTGGCGCGCGTCATGACGTGCGCTCCCAGTAACGCGGCGGCCCCGAGATTTGATACTGGCGTCTGACGGTCTCGACGACGTGCCCGGTCGCTTTGACGTGCTGGCGTGCGTTTCCGATCACGGTCGACTGGCGACCGCTCGCGCGCCACGCGCAGCCGAGACAATGGGCGCTGACGTCGAGGCGCGTGCGCCAGCCATAATGCAGGCAGTCGTGGCCGGTCATGCTTCGCCGCCGTTTTCGAGCGCGAGCTGCTCGCGCGCCTCGGCGATGACGTCGGCCTCAGTCTGCTCGGCCAGATGGTCGGCCGCGCTGGTCTCGGCATCGTCGAGCGCGTCGCTCTGCGCGAGCGCGCGCTGCGTGTCTTTGGCGACCTGTACCTCGTCGGCCGTCATGGGCTCGTCTGGCGCCTCGTGCGCCTCTTGCTGCGCGACCTCGGCCTGCGCGGCAGGCTGCTCGCTCGGCGCCTGCGACGGCGCCTCTGGCGCGTCCTGGGCGTCGATTGCCGCATTTAGGTAGCCGATCAGCTCGGTCGCCTGCTCGGGCGTGATCTGCGCTAGAGCCTGCATCGCGAGCGCCGGGTCGGCCGGCACGTTTTGCATACCGACACCGATCAGCATTTGACGCAGGCGCCCCGTGGTCGTGCGCGTCTCGACGAGCAGGTTGCGCACCGTCGACCACGTCTCGTCGTCTAGGTGCTCTGGCTTGGCGGCCGGCTTTTTCGCCGGCGCCTTGGCCTGACCGCTGCCGCCGTTTGAGCGCCGGCCGCGCTGCTCGCGGCGTGGCGCTGACTCGGTCTCGCGCGCGTCGGTGTCTTCCTCGGTCGCGAGCCCCAGCTGCGCGGTCATGATGTAGCGGCGCAGGTACGTGATCGCGCTGCCCAGTTCCTGCGGCCGCGCGCCCTGGCCGACCGCCAAGGGCATCGTGTCGCCGTCCGATTCGCCTGAGACGTGGCGCAGGATGTACCGCAGCACGTAGTCGCCGGCCGAGTCGGTGCCGAGCCGCGCCGACCACGAGAGACCGTGTTTGGCAAGTAGCGGATTGACGACGGGCAGAATGCCGCCGAGGTCGGCATAGGTGTAGGTGTAGGTGCCGCCGTTTCGCGTCTCGACGGTCGCGGTCTTGGTCTTCGAGAACGTGGTGACGTCGCCCTGAAAGGCTGAGAGCGCATGCGCGAGCGTCTCGTGCTCGACTCGGACGATCTCGGTCGTCTCGGGCGCGTCAGGCTGCTCGGTCTTGCGCGCGCGGCGCGCCGGCTTTGCTTCGTCTGGCATTTTGTGACCTCCCGGTCATCGCGTTTTGCGGGTGTAAGCCTATCGCCTCGGCGGTCTCGCGTGCCTTTTTCTCGGCTGCCCGACGGGCGCGCTGGGCCCGTCGGGTGCGCTCGCGAAACGCCGGCCCGCAGTGCGGGCATAGCGCGGCCAAGTTGTGCCGCGATTTCAGGCCGCGCTCGTCGCGCTTGCAGCCCGGCCACGTGCGCACGACGCGCGGCTCTAGGCCGCGATCGGCTGCCGCTTTGACCAGCGGCGAGCCTTTGCCGGCCAAGTGCACGGCGAGGCGCTCGTGCACGTCCATCGACGTCGAGCCCAGGTAGTGCGGCACGCGGGCGCCGTTGCCGCGCGGGATGCCGGGCGCAAAACAGATTAGGTAAACGGTCGTGGTGAGCGTCACGTCAAGATCGACGCTCTGACATACGTGCGCCCGTTCAGCGTGACGCACTCGGGCGTCTGGCCGATGCGATCGTCGACGGCCTCGGCCGCGCGCCAGCGGGTGCGCCACGCCTCGGCATCTATGCCGAGGCCGAGCGTGTCGACGCCTTCGATCAGGTCGAGCAGCGCCTCGAAAACCTCGGCGCGATTCTCTGGCAGCGCGTCAGGCATCGGGCAGCGGCGCCCAGCGTGTCGGGCCGACCGCGCGCTCGCGCAGCTCGCGTCTGGCGACGCGGCGCGTCACGCCGGCGCGGCAGGCGATCTCGTCGAGTGTCAGCGGGCCCTCGGCGTCGAGCACGACGTCGCGCACCGCTGCGGCCGCCAGCTGGCGCACGAGGCGCCTCTCTTGCCGCGACGCGACGCGTCGAGGCCGGCGGTTGCGGTAAAGAGTCATCACGCACCTACCTTGGCTCGGGTTTGCTGCTCTAGCTCGCGCTGCCACTCGACGAACGAGCGCAGCATTGACCGCCAGCCGTAGGCCCCGTCGCGGTCAAGCCGGGCGCGCAGCTCGGTCGCCGTGCGCTCGCCGGCCAGCCCGTTCAGCACGTTCAGCACGAGGCGACAGTGCGCGGCGGCCTGCGTCGCCTTGGCCTTTTCGTTCGAGCCCAGCGGCCTGCTGCGGGCGCGCTGCTCCATTTTGCGGGCGTGGCGGTCGAGCGCCAGCTCGCGGCTTGTGCGTGCGGGGGGCGCGCTCATCGCTCGACGCCTCTCTCGGCGTCGGTCTGGCAGTGATCGCACACGCCGGCGAGCAGCTCGTCGAGGCGCAGCAGCGGCCGGCGGCACATTTGGCACAGACGCGAATGCGCGCGCAAAGGTGCGCTGCATATCTGCGAGATTGCGGAGTCTCTACTCGCGCGCACGTCGTCGATCAGATTGCGGTTTGCTAGGTTCGTGCTCATCGCACACCTCCCGGTGCGTTTGCGAGCCGCGCGGCTCTTTGCCATTGCCGCGCGGCTCTTTTTTGTGGTCTACGGCGAGGCGGAACGTGCCGACGGGCAGACGCTCGTCGGTCGCGATTGTCATGCCCCAAAGCGTCGGCTTGACGATGCGGCGCACGCGGCGCTGCACGGCCGGATAAAGCGCCTCTCGGGCGCGCAGCTCGTCGGCGAGCGCCTTGGAGATCGGCTCGACGAGGCGCCCGGTCGGCATCGCGTCATAGACGGCGCCGGTGTCGAGGTCGTGCCAGTACGTGCCCGTCACGCGATCACCCGAACGGTGCCGGCGTCGTCGACGACGAGCACGCGCCCCGTCGTGTAAACGTGAACGATCGGCCAGCCCTGCGGCGTGCGATCGAGCGGCAGGTATCCGCGTCCGTAGCAGTCGCGAATCTGGGCGTGCAGATTGATCGCCGACAGCACAAACCGCTGACTGGGCGTCAGGCCGGTCATGGCGCGCACGTCGGCCGCGATTCGTGCAGCCGCGATCAGGCGCCGGCGAACGGTGCCCAGCCGTCGAGCGTGAGCGCGCTGGTCGCGCAGCGTGCCGACGATATATGCGCCGGCGAACGCAAGGCAGCCGGCGGCGAACGTGACGCCAGCGGCGAGCGAAAACTCGGCCATCAGCCGGCGCCCCGACGTGTCAGCAGGCGCGACAGCGCGACTGCGATCTCGGCGACGACGCCCTCGACGGCGAGCATGGCGCGCCTCAGCGGCACAGTAGCCAGTCGACGGTCGTGTGAAAAAGCTCGGCAGCCCGCACGAGCGCGGCGACCGGAATCGTGCCGGCGCCCTGCTCCCAGCGGTAAAGCGTGCGCACTGAGACGCCAAGCTCGCGCGCGACCGTCTCGCGGTCGCCGAGCCCGGTGCCTGCGTCCCGATGCGACTCGCGCACTTGGCGCAGCCGGTTAGGCGTCCCATTGCTTGCCATCGCATGACACGATAAACGCCGCGCCGGCGTTCTGTCAAGCGCGGCCCATATCCTGCCCGGCGTGACCGATCGCGAGCTGGCCCGCATTACCGCGTCGCTGCGCGAGTCACGCGAGCGCGGCCTGCCGTTCGACCGGGCGTGGCGCAAAGCGCGCCGGTCGCTGGGCCCGACGCCCGTCGGGTTTGTCGCCGCACGCGAGCGGGCGCAGCTGCGCGCCGCGCTCACCGCGACCAGAGACGCGTGGCGTCGTGCCTATGTCGGCGAGCCGCCGGCGCGGCCCGAGGTCGTCGCCGCGATTCTGCTCGACTCGCTCGGCGACTTTGACGCCCGCGCAGACGACCTCGCGGTCGCCGCTTGACAGCCGCGCGCGCCTCGTTTATCGTGTCACGCGATGGCAAACGGACGCGTCTACTTTGACCGGCACGGCAGGACGATCGGCTACAGCGCGCCGATCTGGCTCGTCGTCGTCTTCTGGCTCATGTTCGCCGCCCTCGTTTGCGCGCCGATTCTGGCGCTCGCAGGATGGCTCGGCGCAGGCCAGTCGCCGATCGTCGCGGTCGCCTGCATCCTCTGGCTAGTCATCGTCTGGGGTGTCTTTCACAAACGCTGACCGGGAGGTCAAATGTCAACTAACGCCTATAACGCCGAGACCCTCGACCGCGAGGCTCGGGCCCTCCGTGCCGCCGGCGAGATCGCCGCAGCGCAGCGCGCCGAGCGCGACGCGGCAGACTGGCGCCGGCGAGCCGAGGCCGAGCCCGTGCAGCTGCGAGCCGACACGGTGCTCGACAGGCACGGCCGCGCGCTGCACTCAAATCTCAATTTCGGCGGCCGGTTCGGCCACTCGGCCATCTATCACCCGGTCTTCAACGGCACGCGCGAGCAGGCCGACCACGAGGTCGCGCTTCGGCTCGACGCGATGCGCGACTGGTATCTACGTCAGGGGCGCCCCGTCGAGATCGTCGGCAGGACGTACCCAAACCCCCACGAGCGGCCGACGGCCGACACTGATCCGGGGTCGTGCGCGTGGTGCTTCGACGAGGCCGCCGGCGGCGATCAGTGTCCCTACCACGGCGAGCGTGCGCAGGTCGAGCGATGACCGTCGTCGACCGCGAGACCGTCAGAGACGAGGAACGCGCCGCGCGCGACCGCGCCCGGCGCCTCGCCAAGCTACAGCGCGCGCGCGCCGAGGCCGTCGAGCGTGAGCAGCGATCGACGCGCGCCGCGATCATCCGCGAGGAACTAGCGCGCGAGCGGTCGCCCCGCTGCCAGTGCGGCATCACCACGCGCACCACGCCGGCGCAGCTGCACGCGCTCGGCGCCGGCTGCACCGCCGGCCGATGGGTTTGCCCGACGCTCGACGCGATCAGACGGCGGCTCGGGCGATGAGCTGGCAAACCGAGAATAAGGTCTCGTGCCCGCGCTGCGGCGCGCTCGCCGGCCATCCCTGCCGCACGCCCAACAGCACGCCGCGAGCGCCGCACGTGGCGCGTGCAGAGCGCGCATGGGCGTTTTCGCAGTCGTGCCCAATGTGCGAGTCGCTGCCGTGGCAGCCGTGCGTGT
>Ga0070741_10007574_pt1 | contig 22359 bp, 17 predicted proteins | sample Coa_R1_4_FD_66440 | JGI IMG/M metagenome (GOLD analysis project Ga0070741, IMG submission 66440) | Surface soil microbial communities from Centralia Pennsylvania, which are recovering from an underground coalmine fire - Coalmine... | ecosystem: Environmental > Terrestrial > Soil > Unclassified ... | reverse complement strand
TTCTGAATTCGATACTTCCCGTCGGCATCCGTCGCGGCACCGAGTCGCGTGTTCCCGACGCGGACCGTCGCGCCTTGCACCGGTTCACCCGAGGCGGCGGCGGTGACGCGGCCCGTGATCGTGCCGGTCGCCATGATCGCGCTCGTCGCTCCCTTGCTCATGATCGACGCGCGTCCGTCTTTCGTGAACACCACATCGACCGGCGCATCGGAGAGCACATCGGTGAGCGCCGCGGCCACGGTAATCTCGTCCGCCTTGAGATGCACGATCGCGTCAAACGGAATGAGGTCCGTCGCGTAGGCGATATCGATGCCGGTCTTGCGCGAGATCGCCGCCAGCGCATCGCGAACGGACAAGCCGTCGAGATCCAGTGAAACTTGTCGGCGGAGCATCGGCGTTCGGCTGACATCAACGGGAACCATCCGGCTCGCCGAGGCGAGCAGCAGAAACCGCGGACCACTCATCGTCGCGTCCGCGTACTGCTGCTGGGCGTGTAGTAGATGCGGCCCCGAAAAAAGAAGACCGGCGAGCGCACAACGTCGAACGAGTAGATGCATAAACCCAATCCTCAGTGGTGGCGCGGATGCAGAACGACGGTCTGTCCGTGCCGCTCCTCGCGCAAATCGAGCGACAACGCGATACGGTCGATCACCATCGGCAGAGACTCATTCGTGAAGGAGGCGGTCAGGCGGCGACTGCCGATCGCCGTATCGGCGAGCTGCAGCAGATCGCGGTCGTACCAGCGGTGCAATTCGGCGATGACCTCGCGGAGCGGCGTGTCATGAAAGGCCAGGCGTCCGTCGGTCCACGCCAGGTAATCGGTGGGCTCGACGCCATGAATGAGCGTCGTGCGCCGTCCATCGCCTTCCATTCGAACGACGTCGCGGGCATGCAGCACGAGCGGCTGGCCGTTTTGCGGTGCGGAGAAGGACACCGAGCCTTCGCTCACGACGACTTCGGTGGAAGGCGACGACGTGTAGGCCCGGACGCCGAACTTCGTGCCGATGTCGCGCACGTTGGCGAACGGCGTATGCACGACAAACGGGTGGGCGTTGTCGTGCGCGACCTCGAAGTATCCCTCGCCATCGAGGTAGACTTCGCGCGCCGAGTCGCCGAACGCGCGCGCGTAGACGAGGCGACTGGCCATACCGAGCGCGACGCGCGTGCCGTCCGGCAGGCGAAGCGTGGCGCGCTGACCTCGGAGCGTCGCCACCTCGGTTAGCGCATTCGCCTGCATGGCCGGGCGGGTCGCCGGCGCCATCGCGCGATAGACCGCGAAGCTGGCGCCGGCAATGACGAGCACCGCGGCGGCTATACGCCAGATGGGGGTCCCGCTCTCGCGCATGACGATCGCGGGCGGCGTACGCCGCGTACTATGGATCAAGCGAAAGGACGGACGGTTTCGGTCCCTCCTGGCCGCCTCGAGCTGCCGCCATCCTTCGTCAACGCCCCATTCATACGGAGCTCGGCCAGCTGCACGCCAGGCAGCCTCGAGCTCGGCCACCGTGCGCTCGCGGCTCGGATCGGCCGCGATCCAACGGCGAACCGCCGCGGCTTCCTCAGCCGTGCATTGTCCGCTGACGTATTTGGTGAGACGGAGCCCGTCGATGTCTTCTTCCACTACTGGAGAAAACCCCCGAGCGGGGCCGAACCTTTACTTGAGGAGCGAAATGGCTCCGGTCAGGACCAGGAGATAGGGTCCGAGTCTGGCGCGCAACGCCTTGAGCGCGCGCCACATATGTTGCTCGACCGTGCTCACGGAGATGCCGAGTCGGGCGGCGATCTCGGCGTTCGGTAGGTGCTCGTGGCGGCTCAGGGAGAACACGAGCCGGCACCGTTCCGGCAGGTCACGCATTGCGGCCGACACGGCCTGCGTCAGCTCCTGCTCGGCCAGCGCGCTTTCGGCCTCGGACCGACGTTCGGGCACGTCGGCCAATTGCTGGGAGGCCGAGTATCGGGCTTCGACCTTTCCGTGTCGGAGTGACCGCAAGGCGCGATTGCGAGCCGCCGTGTACAAATACGGCGCCGCCGGCATCGGAGCACCCGAGCCGGCGACGTTGTCCCACACACTCAAGAAGAGGTCCTGAACGAGCTCACGGGCCGTGTCCCGGGAACCAACGTACCCGTACACCAGGTCGCAAAGCCCGGCGTAGTGGGTTCGGTACAGAACCTCGAATGTCTCCGCGAGTGTCGGCGCATGCGTAACGCCGAGCGGTGAGGCCATAATGGCAAATCATGGGATTCCCGCGCGAGTTACGCAAGTAGTTAGACCGTGGCTGCCTCCTCCTCAGTACTTACCCGATGTGCTTTGTGCGCGGCGATGACTTTTTCCGCCGTCTCGTGCGGGACGTAGTCGTAGTGATCGAATTCCATCGAGTAGCTGCCCCGGCCCTGCGTCATCGACACCAGATCGTTCGCGTAACTCAGCATCTCGGCCAGCGGCACGAGCGCCTTGATCGTCACGTGCGAGCGCTGCGTGTCGCTGCCGCTGATGCGGCCGCGGCGGGAGCTGATGTCGCCCATGAGCTGGCCTGAATAGGCATCGGGCGCCTCAACCTGCACGCGCATGACCGGTTCGAGCAGGGCTGGATGCGCTTGCTTCATCGCCTCTTTGAACGCCAGTGAGCCGGCGATCTTGAAGGCCATATCCGACGAGTCGACGTCGTGATATTTGCCATCATAGAGCCGCACGCGGAAATCGACGACTGGGAATCCGGCCAGATAGCCTCGCTCGGCCGCTTCGCGCACACCCTTTTCAACCGACGGGATCCAGTTTCTGGGGATCGCCCCGCCGACGATCTCATCGACGAACTCGATGCCCCCGCCGCGCGGCAGTGGTTCCATCTTGATGCGGCAGACGCCGAACTGGCCGTGGCCGCCACTTTGTTTTTTGTGTTTGCCTTCGGCGTCCGCATGACCACGGATCGTCTCGCGGAATGGCACCCGCGGCGGCTTGAGCGTCAACGCCACGTGGTAGCGACGCCTGAGTTGGGCGACGACCACTTCGATGTGCTGTTGGCCTGCGCCTGAGATCAAGAACTCTTTCGTCTGTGGATCACGGCGAAAGCGCACCGCTTGATCCGCTTCCAGGATGCGATGAATCGCTACGCCAATGCGATCCTCATCGGCGCGCGTTTTGGGCTCGACCGCGAACGTCAGCAGTGGCTCGGGAAGCGATGGCGGATCGTAGACGATGGGTGAGGATTTTTCGCCTAACGTATCGCCAGTCAGCGTGTCCTTTAATTTGGCGATCGCGCCGATGTCGCCCGCGTGCATCTCGGGAACCTGGACACCGGTTTTGCCTTGGAGCACCTGGAGATGCTGCATGCGCTCCGGGACACCACGCGTGACATTCTGGAGGGTGGCTTCGTTGCGAAGCACGCCGGAGAGAACTTTGAAGCAGCTGATGCGACCGGCGAACGGGTCGGAGATCGTCTTATAGACGAAGAGCGACACGGGCTCGGTGTCGGCGACCTTGCGCTCGATATCCTCGCCATCGGACAGATGCCCATGCACCGGGCCGCGGGCCGCGGGTGATGGCAGCATGTCGATGATGAAATCGAGGATGTCGGCGGTGCCGATGTTGTGCGACGCGGAGCTCAACAGGATGGGATGCAGCCGCCGATCGGCGATCGCGGCTCGCATCCCTTTCTTGAGATCCTCGATCGGCAGCGTGCCTTGGTCGAAGAACTCCTGCATGAGATCGTCGTCACCTTCGGCGACCAGCTCGACGAGCGCTTCGTGCGCGGCCTTCGCCGTTGCCTCGAGCTCCTTCGGTATCGGGCCGACGGCGGCCTTCCCGTCACCGTCGGACGGATACTCGTGCGCCTCCATCGTGATGAGATTCACGATGCCGTGAAACTGACGCTCGGTGCCGATCGGCAACTGCACCGGGATCGCACCGCGCCCGAACGCCTCCTGCACCGACTGGATGGCGCGCTCGTAGTTGGCGAGCTCGCGGTCCATGCCGTTGATAATGAAGGCGCGTGGAATTTGGTACTCGTTCGCGTAGTCCCATACAGTCTCGGTGACAACTTGGACACCCGCGGCGGCGTCGACGAGAATCAGTGCCGCGTCGGCGGCGACGAGCGCCGCCTTTGTGTCGCACAAAAATGCCGAGTAGCCGGGAGTATCTAGAAAGTTGACCTTATCCCCTTGCCACTCGGCGTACGCGATGCCCGTCTGAATCGAAACGTGTCGAGCCACTTCCTCTTCATCCCAGTCGGTAACAGCGGTTCCATCTCCCACTTTACCGAGTCGTGGCGTCATCCCCGCGGTGTAGAGACACGCGGAGACGAGTTGTGTCTTGCCGGTGCCGCCGTGCCCCACGATGCCGACGTTCCGGATCGCATCAGTCACATACGACTTCATCAACACCCCCCGGTGGCCGCTCCTTCTCGATATTACTCGCCGCGCTGGCGGAGGCTAGCAGGCTCAGCCTTTAGGGATTTGAGAATGAGGCCACCGCTGTACCGTTACTGCTGAAAGACTCGATCAAGGAGAACCCAGTGCGCGTGCGTCACTTCACCGCGGCTAGCGCCATGGTGTGTTTGATAGCTGCCTGTAGCGGCAGTGGCCCCAGCGGTCCGCAGAGCGGAACCGTTTCCGGCACCCTTACCAGTTCCCTCGGTACCGCCGTGGCAAACGCCACCGTGACCATCACGCCGACCGGCAAGGGCGCGCTTCCATCGGTGCAGACGGCGACGAACGGCTCGTACTCGGTGTCGAGCGTACCGGGCGGCGGCGGCTCGATCGCCGTCACGAACGTGCCGTCGAACTGCACGGCGCCGGGGGCGACCAGCTATAGCGGCGTGAATGGAAATACGGTGACCATCGATATCCCGGTCACGTGCATCGCCACCGGTACGGTCTCGGGAACGATCACCAGCAGCGCGACCAGTGCCGGGATCAACGCTGTTACCGTCACCGTGACACCAAGCGGCGCCGCCGCCTTGCCCTCGGTGACCACGAACCCATCGGGTCAGTACACGGTCACGCATGTGCCCTTAGGCTCCGGTACCATCAGTCTCTCGACCCTGCCGATCGGATGTACCCCGCCTGGCGCCGCCAACTATACGCTGAACGGGTCGTCCACCCAGGTCAACATCAACGTCACGTGCAGCGGATCCGCTGGCACGACGACGCTCGCGGTCGGCCAGTCGGCCCTGTTCGCCACCTCGCCCGCCTTCGCGACCAATCTCACGATCGATGCGAACGGCGTCTACATGATGGCGATCGTCAACACGGACCTGTCCGAGTCGAGCACCGAGGACTTCTCGCTGTCGGGCACCTTTACAGGCAGTGGTGCGAGTCACGTGGTGTCGCGGCCGCAGACATTGCGGGCACGGCGCCGCGTGCCGCGCGCCGCGTCTGTCGGGCCACGGCTCGACCCTCAGCTGGCGCGCGACCTGCGGTATCTCGAGGCCGCGGAGCGCGGGCACGTCGCGTACATGGAGCGAGAGACCCGGTACTTCCAGCAATTCCGCGGGCGCGGCGCTCCGGCCATCTCGAAATCCCTGGTCAACACGAACGTCGGCGACGTCAACTCGATCAGCGTGCCGGTGCCGAGCAATGACAACCCGACGATCATTGGAGCCCGGACCGTCTACTCCGGCCAGCACGTGCAAATCGTCGCGGATACGAGCTTGAGTAACTGGCCCGCGCAGTATCGGCCGGACTCCTCATACTACACGACACTCGGGCTCGAGTATGACACGCTGACGTACGCGAAGCATATGCTCACGTACATCGGCGACCCGCTCCAATACGACGCGTCCGAGCTGTCGGGCGTCGGCAAAGTCACCATCGTGCTGACCCCCGTGCTCAACGGTAAGGGATCCGGTGTGTCCGGCGGAGGGACGATTCTGGCGTTCGTCGACCCGTGCGATATGGTCAGGAACGCCTGCACGACCTCGAACCTCACCGAGATGATCTACCATCTCGTGCCAAGCGCGGACTTCTCGGTGAATTTCTGGGAGCGGGAGATCCGGCCGACGATGGCACACGAGTCGAAGCACATCGTTTCCATCGGGAACCACATCTATCAAGGCACCGGTACGCTCGAGGAGGTATGGCTGGAGGAGGGGCTCGCCCAGATCTCCTCCGAGATCTGGGGACGGAACTACAACACGGCGACCTGGCGCGGCAATGCGGGCTTCGCCGAGACGCTGGGCTGCGAGGTGACGGGGTACCCAGCGGCGTGCAACACGCCGACGAGCCCCTACACGTTTTACGGCAGTCACACGGCGTGGCTCGCGCAGTACCTCCAGGGTCTCGACAGCATCGCCGAGACGCTCGATGGTACGACGCCCGGCCGGTACGGTGCGGGATGGTCGCTGGCTCGATGGACGATCGATCTGTTCGCGAACGGCACGAGCCCCGCGGCCGAAGGGAGCATGGTCAGGTCGCTCATCAACAACTACGCCAATCAGGGCATGTCGAACCTCGCCAATGTCGCCGGCGTATCGCAGCAGGTCATCCTGCTCGATTGGAGCCTCGCGGTGGCGCTGGACACCGTGTCGTTGCTCGACTCCTCGACGTTCTTGCCCACCGATGTCAAAAACACGATTCCGAGCTTCGATCTGCGAAACATCTTCTCGGTCGCTGGCAACGGCGGTCTGTACGGACCGGCGGCGCCGGTGCGAGCCGCGACTCTGAGCCCCGGAACGATCAGCGGTTCGATCGGGGGCATCCCTGGCTCGGAGCCATACTACATCGAGATCATCGCCGGCTCGACGGCCGGCACGCAGTCGCTCCAGTTGCTGAATGCCAGCGGCGGTGCGCTCCCCTCATCGAGCGGGTGGCGCGTGGCGATCATACGAATCCAGTAGCGTATTCGGACACGGTCGTCCGGAATTGAACACCCGGCAGTGAGCTAAGTCGCTGCCGGGGTTTCTTTTGCGCTCGGCACGGTACTTTCGTAAGGAGGCGGGTCATGGACACGCTCCTCCACGACATCCGCTACGCCGCACGGAAGCTGCTCAACACGCCGGGGTTCACGGCGATCGCAGTTCTCACGCTTGCCATGGCCATCGGGGCCACGACCGCGGTGTTCAGCGTGGTCGACACGGTGCTCATCCAACCGCTGCCGTACAAGAACCCGAGTCAGCTCGTTCTCGTCAGATCAACGGCCAGCGATGGCTCTCCGGACGACGTGTCGCCGGTGGACCTCGCCGACTACCGGAACCAGAATCACACGCTGGTCGATCTGGCGTCGATCAAAGGGGCGCGCTCCGTCAGCCTCCGTCGCGATGGCAGCGAAACGATCCGCCTCAATCAAGCGCCGGTCAGCGCGAACTTCTTCTCGGTCCTCGGCACGGGCGCCTATCTCGGTCGCACGTTTACCGCCGGCGAGGATGCGCCGGGCGGACCTCTCGTCGCCGTGTTGTCCTACGGCACGTGGCGCGATGAGTTCAACAGCAACCCGCGGATCGCGGGGCAAACGATCCGCCTCGACGACACGCTCTACACGATCGTGGGCGTCGCGCCGCCTGGACTCACATATCCATATACGCCGGATGTCTGGACCGCATACCACTTCCAACCGTGGGAAGTCAAACCGGACAGCCGTGGCGTGCACGAGTTGACATCGCTCGGGCGCCTCAAAACCGGCGTATCGGTTGCCTCGGCCCGTGAGGATCTCTCAGGCATTGCCCAGCGACTCGCGACGCAGTTCCCCAAGACCAATGCCAAGGTCGGAGCCTCGGTCGAGTCACTCAAGGCCCAGATGGTCGATCCGGCGAAAAACGCGCTGCTCACGGTCCTCGGCGCCGTCGTTCTCGTCTTGCTCATTGCGTGTGCCAATGTTGCGAATTTGCTGCTGATGCGCGCCGCCGGACGACAGACGGAGATCGCCGTGCGCACCGCCCTGGGGGCGAGCCGGGCGCGTGTCACACGCCAACTCATCACCGAGCACGCGTTGCTCACGCTCGTCGCGGCGGCACTCGGCGGCGTCTTCGCGATATGGGCAGTGGAGGCGGTGCGAGCGTACGGCCCTAACACCCTGCCCCGACTCAATGAGCTGAGCGTGAACGGCCGCATGCTGCTCGTCGCGGGAGGGATCGCGATCGTCACCGGGCTGCTCTTCGGGCTCGCGCCCGCGATGCAAACCTCGAGCGGTGACGAGGCGACGCGCCTCCGGGACAGCGGTCGCGGGAACACGTCAGGCCGCATGACGCGGACGCGTTCGACGCTCGTGGTTGCCGAGATGGCCCTGGCCGTCGTGCTGCTCGTGGGCGCGGGTCTCCTGCTGCGGAGCTTCGCGCGTCTGACGCACGTCAATCCCGGCTTCCAGGCCGATCGCACCATCGCGTTCGACATTTTGCTGACGAAGCGATATGAATACGACCCGCAACTCAACGCGTTCGCCGCGAACATCATCGACCGGTTGCGGCACCTGCCCGGGACGATCGATGCGGGCGTCGCCGATGCCTATCCGTTCGCGGCGTTCACGCCATTCCAGGTGGAGACTTATTTCCACATCGTCGGCCAGCCACCGGCTCCGCCAGGACAGCAAACGTCGACGCATCTCGTCGGCGTATCCTCCGGGTATTTTCACGCACTGGGAATTCCCCTCGTGAGTGGTCGCTTGTATACGGCGACCGAGGATTGGCGCGACACCCCACCCGTCGTCGTCGTCAATCAGGCATTCGCTCGCAAGTTCTTCTCGGGGCGCAGCCCGATCGGCGAGCATGTCGTGTTGGGCATCTCTCACACCACGGGGCCCAACAAAGACACCGACACGCTGACGACGCAAGGCGAGATCATCGGCGTCGTCGGTGATGTCCACGATGCGTCGCTCGCCGATTCCGTGGGGCCTTGGTTGTACGCCCCATACGGCGCGCTGCCGTTTCATGTTGCCGGGGTGATGCGAACGAGCGCGGATCCAGCGACCGCGACGCGGGCGATTGTGGCGACGATCGCCGAGGTCGATCCGAATGTGTCGGTCTACGATATCTCGACCATGAATCACGCGCTCGCTGCTTCGGTCGCCCAGCCGCGATTCTTCACGGCGCTGCTCGGTGCCTTCGCGGCGATCGCTTTGACGTTGGCCGCCCTGGGCATCTACGGCGTGATCTCGTACTCGGTGAGCCAACGCACCAGTGAGATAGGCATTCGCATCGCCCTCGGCGCCGAACCGGAGCGCGTGCTGCAACTCGTGCTCGGCGGCGGCATGAGCCTGACCGCGATCGGGTTAGGGCTCGGCGTGCTCGGCGCGCTCGGGTTCTCGCGCGCGATCTCGACGTTGCTCTTCGGCATTCCGCCGTTCGATCCACTGACCTATGTCGGCGTCGTGTTCGGCCTGGCGGCCGTGGCGCTGCTCGCCTGCTGGGTTCCGGCTCGGCGCGCGGCCAACGTGGATCCCGTTATCGCGATGCGGAATGAATAAAAACGCGATCTTTGGCGATAAGAGCGCCAGAGACCGCGACCGGTACGGCGCTGGGCTGCGTGCTGCCGTCGCCGAGCTGTCCGTGATCGTTTTGACCCCAGCAGTAGGCGGCGTTGGTGACCGTGATGCCGCAGGTGTGGGTCGTACCGACCGACACGGACGCCCACTGCAATCCGCCGGCGACGAGAAACGGCGCGAGGCTGCTGCACGACGCGGGGTTGGTCGAGACGCTGCCGCAATCCATGGATGGCGCGTTCGGATTGCCGAGTTGGCCGTAGCCGTTCCAGCCCCAACAATACATCGCATTCACCGTCGTGACGCCGCAGGTCACTAGCACGATGGAGTTCGCGTTCGAAGCGACGACGCTCTTGAAGGCGACGTTGCCCTGCGCGATCGGCGTGGGCGTATCGCGGTTCGTCGTTGTGCTATCGCCGAGGTTTCCCGCGTAATTCCATCCCCAGCAATAGATCTGGCCCGCGGCGGTCAGGCCGCAGGTGTACAGCGAGCCCGTGGTCACCGATGTGAACTTGAGTCCACGGGCAGCGGCAAACGGGGTCGTTGACAGTGGCAGTGAATCAGGCGGTGCGCCCAACTCACCCGCGAGGTTCTCACCCCAGCAGAAGGCCGTGCTGTCGACGGTCAGGCCGCACGTGTGCCAGAATCCCACGGAGATGGCCGACCACTTGATGCCGCCCGATACCGGGACGGCTGTCGAACGGCCCAGGGTATCACCGACACCCAATTGGCCGAAGTAGTTCTCGCCCCAGCAGTACGCTGCGCCGCTTTTCGTGAGACCACAGGCATGCGATGGACCAGCGGAGACGGTGGCCAGCGACGGTACGTCCAACGCGACCATCGTCGGCACGGAGTCGGAGTAGAGATTTCCACGGTTGCCGCCGGCGAGCGTTTGCCCCCAGCACAGCGGGAGTGCTCCGGAAAGCCCGCATCGGAAAAATTCGGCGCCGCTCAACGACGAGAACGTATGATTGCCGGCTACGGCCACCGGGAGGAGTTGTGCTCCGCGGGCAGAGCCAATGCCGAGCGCACCGCCGGTGTCGGAACCCCAGCAGTATGTGACGCCACCCTGCGCCAGGAGACACGCGGACCCGTCGCCCGCGACTATGCTGGCGGGTGGGACCTGGCTTACCTGTGGGAAGGTCGGGCTGTTGCTACTCGAGCAGGAGACGAAGAGCTCCATTCCGGCCGCGATAAGGGCTCTCCGTCTCATGCACGAGAATTTATCTCAGGAAGTTATCCACGATGTAGTCGGCCACGCGGAACCCTTGCTCGTGTCCCGCATCTTCGTCGGTGCGGAAGTGCTGCCCGGCGTAGACGCGGGAGTTTGCCGCCTCGTGCGCCGCGTCCGTGAAGGTCGTAAACGACCGCGTGACCCCTGGTAGCGCCTCGGACGTGACCGTGAATGAGAAGTTGTTCGTCGCGAAGAAGTTGATCAGCACCTCGGCGCTCGCCCAGGAATCGGCCGAGTGCGCCCCTGGGTAGCTGGGATCCGGCGTCGTCTTCGTGACCAGCGGCAGCCAACCCGTATCGGGCTGCAGCGCCGGATTGTTGAGGACACCCGCCTCGCGAACCGCGGTCACCGGCCGCCAGAAGCCGTACTGATACTTCGACTTGAAGTAGGTGATCACGGCATCGGCCAACGACAGGTTGACCAGCGCGAACACGCGGGCGGTTTCTTCGGTGTTCAAGTTGTGTCCGATCGCCGCCGTCTGGGTGATTTCCTGCCAGTAGTCTTGGATCTGGCCATTCCAGAACTTGCCGATGGTCTGCTGCTCCGTGGTCGCGGCCGTGCCGCCAAGCTTGCCGATCCGCTTGATTTCGTTGAAGTCCTTGATGAACTGCGCGCTGTTGAGTGCCGGCGGCGGTCCAAGCGGGAACTGGAGCGCGCTCTGCACGACGAACGGTTTGACCTGACCCCAGTGTGTGAATTGAGGCTGCAGCTGGAAGTTGGGTGGCATCGGCTGCCACGTGCCCGGCGCGCCGGTCACATCGAACAAGGGCGGCGTGACATCGTGACCATCGTTGGCGCGCAGCGCGAGGATGCTGTCGGCGATTTGGCGGCCGACGCGAATGCCTTCCCTCTTCGGCTTTCCATCAGGAATGGTGCTGAGTAGTGCCTGTTGTATCGAGTCCAGCGTTGGCCGGAAATCTTCGTACAGATTGACGAGCGCTTCGTGACCGGCCGAGATCGCCGCGGCGTCTTCTGAGGCGTCCGAGACACCCTTCAGCGCGATTTTGTACGGCTGGTGACGACGGGTGATCGAGTTCACGGCATCGTACATCGACGCATGCAAAATCGCGAACTCATACGTGGAGTGGATCGTCGGCAACTGCACGCCGGGCGTCCGCACGATCGCGAGCACGGCGCGATTCCAGGCGATAACCGGATTGACGGCCGGAGCCGCCGCGGCCGTCCGCGTGGCTTCTACAGACGACTTGGTGGCATTGGCGGTGGGTCCATCGCTGCAGGCGACCGTCAACGCACCGACGGCGGCAAGGGGTAACACGAGCAAACGCTTCCGCTGACGCTTCATGGGCAGCACCTGAGATTAGAGTTGCGCTCTCAGACTGCCCCTCTCGTCATGTTATTCCCGGCGTGACCGAGCCGATATTTTGGTTACTTCACGTCGAACTTCGCGCTGCCCTGGACGGTATCCCACACGAGTTGAATGGCGCCGCCGGAGCCTTGCGGCACGATGTGGATCACGAACTTCTCGACGTATGGCGAGACCGGCGTCGTGGTCATGGGAATGCGGGCCAAGTCCTGGTCTGCGTGATACTCTGTCCCCCACTGCTTGGTCTGCTTGTTCACAATGAGCAGCCAGGGCCCCGACGTCTGGTACAGCGAGTAGATCGTGTACGTGCCCGCGGGGACGGTGGTCGAACCGAAGACCAGGTCTTTGTCGGTCACGAACGTCGTGGCCGCATTGGCGCCCGTGCGCCATACCGCGTCAGATGGAATGAGCTTGCCGACTACCTGGCGTCCGCGCTTGGACGGCCGGCCGTAGTCGACGAGGAGGTGGGCCGAGCCGATCGTCGCGCGCGTCGTGTCGCGCGGTGACAAGATGGGCTGTCCGGAATTGTCCTGCGCGGCGGCCAGCGCGGGCGCGACGATGAGTGCCGCCAAAAGAAGCGATCGCATGCCTCAAGCTTAGGGTCGGCCCCGACCGTGACAAGGTCCTTGCGGATCCGCCCACGCACCGTGACACGACTGATCGTTTGTAAAGGGTTATGTCGAGAATTGCCTTGGGCCTCGCCGCCGCGGCGCTCATCGCGCCGCCGCCCCCAACTCCCGCGACGCAAGTCTTTCAGAAGCAACTCGACGCGCTGATTGCGGCCGTCGACTCCCTTTCAGCCGCCGTCCAATCGGGCCGGACCACGGCGGCACAGCGAGCATTTCGGAGCGCGCGCACGGCGTATAAGCGGTCCGAGGGATTGCTCGCCTTTTATGCGCCGGATGCGGTGGTTCGCCTGCAGGGCCCGCTCGAGCAGAGCGATGACGCTCCGCCGCGAGCATTCAATTCCCCGGGCGCGTTTCCGGCGGTCGAGGCCGCGATCTTTCCAAAGATCTCCGCGGCTGATCGGAGCAGAACTCTGGGCCTCATCCGGTCCATTCATGAGCGAGCCGTCGTTTTGAAGTCGGTGACCGGGTCGCTGGCCATTGATGAGTCCGACGTTTACGATGCCGGCCGCGCGGAGATCGCGCGCGTTTCGACGTTGGACATTGCGGGATTCGATTCGGACCGCGAAGACGACGCCCTGCTCGACGCGGCCGCGGCCCTCGATGGGGTCCGGGAGACGCTGATCGGACCGGAAGGTATGGAGACCCTCCCCGCCGTCACCGCGCGTCAGCGTGCGGACAGCGCGCTCCGGGAAGCCGCCGCGTATCTGCGGCATCATCCGACCTTCGAGCAGATGGACCGATTCGCGTTCGTCTCGCGCTACAGCGTGCCCGCCTCGCACGCGCTGGCGGCCCTGCGGGCGACGCAGCCCGCCAGTCAGGAGACCAGGCCCGCGCTCTGGAGGCACGAAGTCTCCTCCGTGTACGACAGTGGCTCCTTCGACCCGCAGGGATATGCGGGGCGTTACGCGCTCACGCCCACGGCGCGTCGTGCGGTGGTCGATCTCGGCAAGCGACTCTTCTTCGATGCCAGGCTCTCAGGCCCTGGCACGCGTTCGTGCGGGGGGTGTCATCTGCCGAACAAGGCGTTCACCGACGGTCTCCCCAAACGGACGCCGCTCCAGCCACCGCTTCCTGGGCCCAGCACCGATCCGCCGGCGCGCCACACCCCGAGCCTGCTCAACGCGGCGTTCCAGCCGGCCGCGTTCGATGACGAGCGCGTGAAGAACCTCGAGGCGCAAGTGGTGGCCGTCCTGGCGAATCGCGATGAGATGCGGAGCTCCGTGGACACCGCCACGCGTCGCGTGGCCGCCGACGAGGGGTATCGGTCCGCGTTCTCGGCCGCCTTTGGCGTCCCGCCCGAGCGCGCGGTGACGTCACTGGCACTGCGCGTCGCCATCGCCGCCTACGTCCGGTCGCTCACCGCGCTCAACTCGCCGTTTGACCGCGCGATCCGGGGCGACAGCACGGCGATCAGCGCCTCGGCCCGGCGTGGCTTCACGGTGTTCATGGGTAAGGCCCGGTGCGGCACGTGTCATTTCGCGCCGCTGTTCAACGGCACGCAGCCGCCGACGTATCGCTCATCGGACCCGGAGATTATCGGCGTGCCCAGCCAGGTCGTGCTCGAGAACGGAACGATCGATCCGGATTCAGGCGTTGGCGGGATCGACCGCGCCGCGATTCACAACTTCGCGTTCAAGGTGCCGACCGTTCGCAATAGCGCGCTGACCGCGCCGTATATGCACAACGGCATCTACAAGACGCTCGACGATGTCGTGGATTTTTATGACGCGGGCGGCGGGGTGGGCATCGGTATTCATCTCGAGCACCAAACCCTGTTCGATCAGCCGCTGCATCTCACATCGGACGAGAAGAAGGATGTCGTCGAGTTCCTGCGCGCCCTCACCGACACGGTGACCCTGTATTAGTTCGCAGGGCCACCGCGCGGCGCCAAGGTGCTACTTACTTGGAGAAGTTGAAGTACGACGTCATGTCACCCAGGGCCGGCGAGTTGAGCGGGACCCAGGGGTTCGCGGGCGACGTGATCGGGTTCGGCAGGTTGTCGCGGCCACGGGCCGAGATCGTCTGCAGGCCCCAGTTGTACTCGATGAACTTGTCCATCGAGACGTGGTCATTGTACTCGTGCACCATGCCCACGCCCTTCGAGAACGGCGACACGACGATCATCGGGATGCGGGTGCCATCGCCGAAGAAGTCGATGGGTTGGATGTAACCGGAATCCCAGTACCCGCCGCCTTCGTCGTACGTGATCATGATCGCGACGTCCTTCCACACATTCGGATTGGCCTGGGCCATCTGCACGATCTTCTTCGAGAACTCCTCGAACAGACCGAGCTTCGACGACGCCGGGTGACCATCCATGATGCCGTCGGGCTTGACGATCGAGACCGCCGGCAGCGTGTTGTTGGTGATGTCCGCGTACAGGTTCTGGAGGTCCTGGTTCTTCGCGCGCAGCGTCGGGTTCGTCATGATCTGCGTCGAATACAGGAACGGATTGCAGATGTTGCAATAGCTCGAGCCTTCACCCTTCTCGGAGCCACCCGCCCAACCTTCGCCGTAGTACTTCCAGGAGATCTTGTTGTCCTCGAGGAGCAGGGCGAGGTTGCGCTGGCGGGTCGGCGGAATCGTGAAGATTTGCGGGCCCAGCACGTCGGCCTTACCGGTGCCTAGGTAGCCGGGGTTGTAGTTGTTGACGAGGTAGTACGCGCCCTTCTTGCAGTCGCCGTGCTTGAAGACGTTGTAGGGCAGCGCGCGGAGATAGTCCTTGACCGCCTTGACGCCAGGCTGCGTTTCATCGGCGCAGTTCACGTACGAGCCGCCGCCGTAGCCGTCCTGGGTATACCAGTTGTTCGTGCCGGCCTGCGGGTCCGGGTTTTCGATCTGGTTCGACGGCGGCACGGCCGGCGTGCCATCCGGGTTCGCATAGTACACGAGGTCGCCGTAACCGAACTCGATGTGGTTGGCGCCCGTGCCGCCCTGGATCGACTGGTGCATGTTGTCGCCGAGGGCGTACTGCGTGGCGAGCTGCGTGAAGTACGGCTGGTCGCCGGCCAGGTTGTTGTAGAAGCCCATCGCGGTCGAGCCTTCGCCGGTCGTCTCATCGTTGAAACCCGCCGGCTGCGCCTTACCGTTGTTGCCGGCGCCGATCGACGTCTCGACCCAGGGGAACAGGTCGTTCTGGCAACCGCTGTTGTTATCCGCCGTGATCTTGGCCGGATCGCAATCGAGCTGCTGCCACATCTCGAAGAAGCGGTGCACCGGGCTCGAGAGATACGAGTCATACGGCGCGTACTTGGTGATCTGGAACGGACCGCTCGCGAGCGGGTTCGGGAAGCGCGGATCGATCTCATCCGCCGGGAGACCGCTGCTGCCGGTGAGGAGCAGGTTATACGACTCGAACCACATCGAGGGCTCGACCGCATGACCCGTCCAGAAGTTCGTGAAGTGCGCGCTCGGGCTGCCCTGCGTATTCACCTGCGGCTCGCCACTCGCGTAGCCGCCGGTCTTTTTCGGGTGCGGCGAGTACTTGCCGGTGTCGATGGCGCTGAACTGTTGCGCCAGCGCGAAGTTCGGACCCGGGGTGCCGTCGGCGTTGACGATGCCTTTCGACAACAGGTTGGAGATCGTCTGACCCTTGGCGGGAACAAACGTGCCGAAGGTGTGGTCGAAGCTGCGGTTCTCACCGATGATGATGATGACGTGCTTGATCGGGGTCCGCGTGCGATCATCGTTGGCGCCGGTCTGAGCGAGCAATGGCGCGGTCAGCGCCAGTGACGCACCGACTGCTACTGCGAGATTGTTAAAACCACATCGATTCATGTACCGTCCTCCGCTGGGTGTCATGAGGTTCCCCCTGAATAGCACGCGGACGGTACTTGGATGGCGTCACGATCTCGGCAACGATGAAGGCACGCATTGGTCATGACCTCGTGACGTACCTCGACTATTCATTCGATATGCGAACCGCGCGGCGCGCGTTTACGCTCATCGAGTTGCTCGTGGTGTTGGCGATCATGGCGATCGCGACCGCGCTCGTTGCGCCTGCGATCCTGCGACCGTTTCGTGACGATGCCGCGCAATTGAGCGCGGTCGTTACGAGCGCGCGTGAGATCGCCGCGGCGCGCGGGGAGATCATCTACCTGCAGTTTGACCCGAGCGGTGAATGGCATACCGAGGGCGGTGGCGCGCAGGTCGACGCGGCCATCACGCGCGGCCGGATTCGGCCACTGTCTACTGCGCCGCTCACGCTCATCATCGCGCCTACCGGCAGCTGCTCATTCAACGTGCGCAGCATCGGTGTGGCAGCGGCTGCTGTGACACTGGATCCGCTTACGTGCGAGCTCGCGCGCAAATAACGCGACGCTCTTCGCTTCGCTCGGGCGTCGCCGGATTTTTTATTCGCCAGTTCGCGCGCCGTTACATGCACTCATTGCCTGTGACGAGTGACAGGGACAACCGCCTGAGGCATTACGGGTGATTCTGGCGCGTGGACGAATGACTCAAACGTGACTCGGCCGAACGTCTGAGAGACGACGCTTGACTCTGACGCGTCTAGACGCGTGACTCGGACGAACGCCTGATCAACGCTTGACTCTGGTGCGTTTTGCGAGGACGCCGGAGCGAAGCGAACGGCGTACGAGTAATTACTTCCAGTTCATCACGTCCGTGTCTTCCCCATCGCCGCCGGGCTGACCGTCGCGGCCGAGGGTGGAGAGATCGTAGCTCGTGGCATTGTGCTCGCCGGGACTCTTGTAGGTGTACGGCCGACCCCAAGGATCATTCGGCACATCGCGCTTCACGTATGGTCCACGCCAATTGAGCGGCACGGGCTCGCGCGTCGGCGCTTTTTGTAAGGCGTCGAGCCCTTGCTCGGTCGTTGGATACGATCCTGTATCGAGTCGGTAATTATCTAACGCCGTACCGAGCAGCTCGATCTGCGTGCGGGCGGTTGCCGTCTTGGCTTCGGACACCCGGCCGAGGATACGCGGGCCGACGAGGGCCGCGAGGAGGCCGAGGACAATGATGACGACGAGTAGCTCGATGAGCGTGAAAGCATTTCGGCTCTTCATAGAGCTACATGCTACTCGCCGCGCGGTGGCGCTGGCAAGAACAGCTCGCGACATTGTTGCATGCCCAGGCGCCGCAGCGGGTTCACGGGGTTCACGCTCATCGAGATCATGGTCGGACTCGTGATCACGAGCCTCGTGGCGCTGTTGGCGTACGGAGTGGCGCAGGTGGGATACGACGCCCGCGCACGCGTGGTCGGGCATCTGCGCGATGTGCAGAGTGCCCGTGCATTCCAGACGCTGCTCGGTGACGCCCTGCGGAACGTACGCACGCCGGACCGCACGGATGAGCCGGGATTCGGGTTGCACAATGGCACGCTGTCATTCGTCGCGGCGGGCGGCGCGCCGCCGCTCGACCCTGACTACAACTGGCTGATCCACATCGCTCCGGGCCCACAGGGCCTCGAGCTCGCGGCCACGCCGCTCGGCCGCGCGGACGCTGTCCGCGTCACGTTCCGCTCGCCTGATATCACGAGCTGGAACGTCCGCGTGCTCGATCCGAACAACGCGCAGTGGATCCAGGACTGGTCGACACCGCGCATCACCCCGCGCGCGATCGCGATCTCGTTCTGGCACAACTCGGTAACGACCGGGTTACCGCTGGAAGTCGTTCTGTGGCCAGGCACGCCGAAATGAAAAAAGGCCTGACGCTGCTCGAGGTACTCGTCGCGCTCGTCGTGCTCACGGTCGTTGGCGTGAGCTATCTCCAACTGTTCTCGGAGAGCCACCACGTTGTAGGCGTTGCTCAACAGTGGTCGAACGCGGTGGCGTATGCGCAGGACGCCATGGAGCACGCCAAGCTCACTGGCAGCGATGTCTCGGGACCGCTCCCCGGCGGCTACCGCCGTCAGATCACCCGCCGTCCCGCCAATGCCGGCTACACCCTTGTGACCGTCACGGTCACGATGCCGAATGGCGCGCGATATCATTTGGATCGTCTAACGCGGGCCGACGCGGCCGGCGTGGAGCAGTGGTGAAAAATCGCCGCGGCGTCGCGCTCATTCTCGTGCTCTCGCTGATGGTCATGCTCGGGCTCGCCGCCTTCGACGTCGCCTCCCGCGCCCGAGCCGAGGGCAACATGCTGATCGAGCTCAAGGCGCGCACGGCGGGTCGATACGCGGCCGAGAGCGGGATTCTCATGGCGCGAACGGCCGTTCAGCGCTGGGTCGACTCCGCGCCGGTCCCGGCGCAACGTGCGCGGCTTTTTGCTCACGTGAGCGAGCTCACGGACTCCTTGACGCACGTTCGAGTCGGCAACGCCGAGTTCGACGCCGCGGTGCTCGATCTCAACGCGCGGATCGACCTCAATCATTCGAGCGTCGGGACACTCGAGGGGCTCTTCGGTCAGTTCGTGTCAAAGGACCGTGCCGAGCAGATAACCCAGGCCATCAAGCAGCAACCCGTCTCCCGGTTCACGGAGCTCGCTCGCGTGCCGGGGGGCGATGAGGCCTTGGCGGGGTCGGTCGCGCCGTACGTCACGATCTGGAGCGACGGCATTATCGACATCAACACCGCGCCGGAAGTCGTGCTCGCCTCCCTTCCCGGCATCGGCCCGACGATCGCGCGCCGGATCGTCGAGCGCCGCCAATCCGGCGAGGTATTCTCATCGAGCGATCAGTTCCGCCCGACAGCGAGCGCCGGCCGTGTGTCGGCAGAGGGCTTCCCAACGCTCACGGTCGCTCCAACGCGGGTCATGCTCGTCAGCCGCGGCTGGCTCCCCGGGTCGCCGATCACGCACGAGGTCCAGGCGACCTATGTCATCATAGGAAGCCTGATGGTCCTGCAAAGCTGGGAAGAGCGCGACCGCTAGAACGTTTTTATATCGATGCCGTAGATCGCCTGCAGCATCGCCAGCGCGACAAATCCCACCAGCGCGCCGAACGTCAGGATCAACGCCGGCTCAATGAGCGTGACGGCGGTGCGCATGGCGCGACGGACTTCGCCATCGTAGGTATCCGCGATCCGCAAGCACAACTCATCGAGTCGTCCACTCTCTTCGCCCACCGCGAGCATTTGTAGCGCGAGTGGCGGCAAGACACCGGTGAGCGCGGACGCGAGCGCGCTACCCTCCGTGAGAGCCGCCGCGGCGCGATCGATGTTTTCCTGCACAATGATATTCGATGCTGACGATCGCGCGATTTTGATCGCCGGGAGCGCCGGGACCGCGCTTTTGAGCAGCAAGCCCAGGGTACGAGCGAAACGTGCGGTCGAGTACTTGAGCTCGAGGTCGCCGAGGTAGGGCCATGAGAGACGTGCGGCATGGACTCGCCGGCGAATATCGGGCCGCTCCCACGCCGAGCGCGCCGCGTAGACGGCGCCGGCGATCAGAATGAGCCACAGCCACCAACCGCCACTGATCACGGCGCTCGCACCGAGGAGCAGCCGTGCCGAGAGCGGGAGCGTGCCACCGATATCAGAGAGCACGGCCGCGAATCGAGGGATGACAAAACCCAAGAGCACGCCGATACCGACGCATGCGACGACCGCCATTAGCGCCGGGTACAAGAGCGCCGAGCGTACCTGAGATGTCAGTTCGGCGCTTTCCTCGAGCTGACGGGAGAGCTGCTCGAATACCACATCGAGCGCACCACTCGACTCCCCGGCGGCGACCATCGCGACGAACAGCGAGTCGAAATACCGCGGCTCTTTCGCCAACGCATCGGCGAGCCCCGACCCGGCCTGCACGCTGCGGCGCACCTGCTTCACGGCTTCGGCGAGCCCTTCGTGCGCGGCGTGCTGCGCTGTAAAGGCGAGCATGCGATCGACGGGAACGCCGGCCGAGATCAGCGTCGCGGCGTTGCGCGTCCAGAGCGTGACGGCCGCGCCGCGTCCCAAACGCTTGCCGCTCTTGGCGACGTTGACGACGACCGCCTCGTCGACCGCGACCGGAAATAGCTGCTGCCGCCGGAGACCGTCGACGACCGTCTGACGCGACGGGGCCTGCATGACGCCCTCGACCACCCGTCCCTCGGCGGTCGCCGCGCGGTAGCGGTACTGCACGCTCATCCAAAGACCTCATCGCGCGTGAGGCGCATGACTTCTTCGACGGTCGTCACGCCGGCGCGCGCCTTCTCGAGGCCCGCTTCCCGCAACGATACCATCCCCTCGGCGATCGCCGTCGCGCGGATTTCGGCGAGCGGGGCTTGCCTGACGATACGCTCGCGCAGCGTCTCGCTGAGCGGCATCAGTTCATAGAGGCCGGTGCGTCCGCGATATCCCGTCCGCGCGCACATCTCGCAGCCGGTGCCGCGGCAGGCGTCGCAGATCACGCGCACGAGGCGCTGGGCGAGGACGCCGAGTACGGTCGCCGAGACGAGATACGGCTCGATGCCCATGTCGACCATGCGCGTCACGGCCGATGGGGCGTCGTTCGTGTGGAGGCTCGAGAATACGAGATGGCCCGTGAGCGCCGCCTGGATCGCGATCTCGGCGGTCTCGCGATCGCGCATCTCGCCGACCATGATGATGTCCGGGTCGTGACGGAGGATCGAGCGGAGGACCGCGGCGAATGTCAGGCCGATCTTCGGGTTGACCGCGATCTGGGTCACGCGCTTCATCTGGTACTCGACCGGGTCTTCGACCGTGATGATCTTCACGCTCGCCTGATTCAGGCGGTCGAGTGCGCCGTAGAGCGTCGTGCTTTTGCCCGAACCCGTCGGGCCCGTGACCAGGACGATCCCGTGCGGTTGACGGACCAGTCGCTCGAAACCCTCCAGAACACTGGCTGGCATACCGAGATCTTTGAGATCTCGTATGCCCGTGCCTCGGTCGAGAATGCGGAGGACGACGCCTTCGCCATGCAGCGTCGGCGTGATCGACACGCGCAGATCCAACTCTCTATCCGACAGCTTGAGCCGAATACGTCCGTCTTGTGATAATCTGCGCTCGGCAATATTGAGGCCCGCCATGATTTTGACGCGGCTCAAAACGGCGGCCTGATATTGTCGCGGCGGGTGCGAGATCTCTTGCAGCACACCGTCTATACGGTAGCGCACCTGAAGGCCGTCGCTGTCAGCCTCCAAGTGAATGTCGCTGGCTCTCGCTCGGAGCGCTTCGAGGATCAACAGGTTGACCAGCTTGATGACTGGAGCCTGATTCGCCAGCGCGCGAAGATCATCTATTTGCTCTTCTTCATCTGATACGACAACCAGGCTGTCTGTCGCTTTGACTTCTGACGCCGCTTCCGATTGCGCTGACATGACGGCGGCTTGGATCTCTGCCGCCGGCGCGGCGATGACTGTGACCGGGCGCTCATAGTACCAGGCGAGTTCGTCGAGAACAGTGACATCCGGCTGCGCACCCGCCGCGATGACGAGGGCGCCGGCTTCATTGACCGCGACGGGGACCAGGCAGTGCTCCTCCAAATACTTGGGAGAGAGACGCTGCGCCAACGTCCCAACCGCCGCCGCGCGGAGCTCGGCGTTCGTCATTGCGGCTTGGGGGCCAGGATGCTGTCGAGCGGCTCCTTCAAATCGGGCATCTTCTTGCGCTCTTGCTGCAAAACCGAGTCCGCCTGCTCGTCGCTGAACACCACGTAGGGCGTCAAAAAGATGGCCAACTCACTCTTAGCGCGATCCAGCGTTCGATCCTTGAACAGCCCACCAATCAGCGGGATGTCCTTCAGGATCGGAATGCCGGTCTCGGTCAAATTGCGGGAAGAACTGATCAGTCCTCCGATCACAACCGTACGCCCACTCTTCACGATGGCACTCGTCTCGGCCTCACGAGTCGTGATGATCGGCGCG
>Ga0070741_10007573_pt1 | contig 22360 bp, 18 predicted proteins | sample Coa_R1_4_FD_66440 | JGI IMG/M metagenome (GOLD analysis project Ga0070741, IMG submission 66440) | Surface soil microbial communities from Centralia Pennsylvania, which are recovering from an underground coalmine fire - Coalmine... | ecosystem: Environmental > Terrestrial > Soil > Unclassified ... | reverse complement strand
GCCTGCTCGGGCGTGCGCGAGGTCGAGAACGAGTGCTCAGTCACCATGTTGGCGTAGGAGTCGGTCAAGGCGATGATGCGGGCCCAAAGCGGAATCTGCTCGCCCCGCCGGCCCTCGGGATAGCCCGACCCGTCAAAACGCTCATGGTGGTGCTCAATGGCCTCACGCATCATATTCGAATGCGGGATGATGGAAACAATTTCCGCCCCGATTCGCGGATGCATTCTGATCTCGGCGAATTCTTCGTCGCTCAACGGCCCAGGCTTATTGAGAATGTTCTCGGCGACAAACATTTTTCCCACATCGTGGACGCGCGCCGCATACACCAGGTCGGCGGTCTCATCGGAAGATAGCCCCAGGCCGCGGGCCACGACCTCGCTGTAGCGCGCCACCAGGTCCCCGTGGCCGCTGCTCTGCATCTCCCTGGATTCAGCGGCGCGGCTGAGCGACTCGATCGCCTCTTTCAGCAAACCCACGTTGCAGGAGTCTTCTCCGCCGCACAGCTTGTACAGCGTGGAGCGCAGCTCTTCCAAACCCTCCGGTCCATTGTGCTCGCGCTGCAGGAAACCTTCGATGTAAGAGGAAATCTGCTGCCGCTGCCGGGCGAAGTCCTGGCCTTCGACAAATTCCTGCGCCGTCGAGACCAGGTTGCCGCCCGACCGCTTGGAAACATACATCCCGGCGTCGGCCACGCGGATAATGTCCTCGACCGTAAAGCCGTGCATGGGAAAGCTGGCCACCCCGAAACTTCCCGTGATGTTGTGTTCGGCCAGCATGGGATCGCCCGCCAGCCATTGACGAAGCCGTTCGGCCAGCACTTGCGCCTGCTCGGCTCCAGTCTCCGGCATCAGCACGATGAACTCATCGCCGCCATAGCGCGCGACGACGTTTGATTGCCGCGATTTCTGCTCCAGCAACCGCCCCACCCGCGCCAGTACCAGGTCGCCCTCGAAGTGTCCCAGGTGGTCATTCACTTCCTTGAACTTGTCCAGGTCGATTAGAACCACCGAGAAGGGACGGCCGGAACGCGAGGCCCGCTTCCACTCGGCCGTGAGCGCTTCCCAGAAAAAGCGGCGCGTCTTGATTCCGGTCAGGCCATCCGTGATCGACTGCTGCTGCAACTTCTGGAAGACGAAGGCGTTGTGCAGCGCGGTCGCCAGCAGGTCCGCCAGGGTGTTGAGAATGAGCACGTCCTGCGGCGAGAATGCGTTCTCGTTCCGGCTTTCCACATTCAGCGCGCCCAGCAGCGATTCGCCGTAGGTGATGGGAATGCACAGGATGGCGCGGGAGTCGGGCAGAATTCCGCTCAGATTGCCGGGCAGCGCGTTCTGCACCAGGGCTCGCTCCCCGGTTCGCGCCACCCGCCCCAGAATGCCCGTGCCCAGGGGAATCTTCTTGCCCATCGCATGGGCGGTAGTTCCCGCCTCGGCTTTGATCTCGACCTCTTTGGTGCCGTAGTCGAGCAGCCCGATCCCGATGTGGTCAAAGCTGAAGTTCTTCTGAATCTCGCTGGCAATCTGGCTGAGCATGTGGACCGGATCGTCGCTGGAGATGGCAGTCTTGGAAACATTGTTCAGGAATGCCAGCTGCCGCGAGCGGCGCTGCTCGTCCGCAAAGAGCCGCGCATTTTCCACCGCCACCGAAACCTGCCCGGCCGCCGTGACCAGAACGTCGAGATCGCGCTTTTCAAACACGTACTCCCGGTCAGGATTCATAGCGACCATGACCCCGGTGGCCCGGGTGCCGAGGAAGACTGGAGCAGCGATCAGGCACTTTGCCGGACGCTTGGGCACGTGCGTGATACCCAGGCGCCTGCGTGCTGCCTCCAGGTCGGAGCGGATGAGCAGAGGTTCGCCGGTGCGGATTACGTATTCGGTAAAGGCGTCCCGCGCTTCTCGAGTGCGTTTGGGGAGCACCCGCCCGTCCCGCACCTCGAGTTCAAAGCGGATCTCCTCGCCCTCCTGAAATGCGATATAGAAGTTGCTGGTGTCGAAGATCTGTCCTAACTCAATCTGCAGGGTGCGCAGGATCTCGTCCTGGTCGAGCCGCGAACTGATGGCCTTTCCAATGTCGGTCAGCAGTTCATATTCTTTGGTGCGCCGGTGCGCATCGTGGCTGACTACGTAGTTCTCCAGCGTGAGCCCAAGTTGCAGCGCCAGCCCTACCATCAGCCGCGGGCCGGAAGCGCCGAAAGCCCGCCGCTCGGCGTGGGGAAACAGAATGATCCCGAAGTTGTTTTCCCGGGTCTGCAAATTCACCGCCGTCAGATTGCGGATTTCAGCCTTGACCAGGATGCGCTTAAACTCCGCAAACGTCCCGATGGACCCGACGGGGAGAGGCTGGGTCATGTGCTCGACATCGTGCACCGTGAAGATTCCGCTGTTCCGGTAAGCCAGATCACTCAGATAGTCTCCCGCCCCGCTGCTTTCCAGGGCTTCCAGGAAACCTTCGCTGAATCCCTGCTGCACTGAGGGCAGCAGGCTTCGCCAGCGCTCTCCGATGACGATGGCAGCGCAATCCATGTGCAGGGCCATACGCAGGCGCTCCAGCGCCGCTTCCATGTTGGGCACCAGATCGTCGGCGAACAGCAGACTGCCCGGATCGACTCCCAGGGTTGAAAGAGCCAGCGTGTTTTCCTGCACCGCGTTCCGCTGATTCTCGAACAGCACCATCACCATGGCGATGCCCAACAGCATCTGCGGCGCCGGGCCGAAAAGGCGCAGGGCATTCCCGAAGGAATTGATCAGCGGGTTCTCCAGTTGACCGACGCCCATCAGCACGCCCCAAAGGGTCAGGGCGATCGCCAGCACCTGAAAACCGAGGGACCGCCGGCGATGCCCGTGCAGCAGAAATACCGCCGAGCAATACAACAGGATGGCGGCCAGGCCTACTCCCAGTCGAACTGCTGGCTGCACATCAGGACGGAATTTGCCGTTCACGATATGCCCGTGCAGAGTCAGGAGGGCGAGCACGACTCCCACCGCGCCGACCGCGGCGTCGTACCAGCGGAACTGCGAAGGCCCCCGCATCATACGGGTCGAAACAAAGATGCATAATGCCATCGCAACCAGGAAAAGTTCGCTTACGAAAAACGCGACCGAGGAATCGGGAAATGCGTCCAGGATGTAATGCAGTGAATACGCCGCCCAGGCCAGTTGCCAGGCGCGAAAATACTGCTGCCGGCTCTGCTCATACAAATAGGTAAAGACCAGAAACAGCAGCAGAGAGACAAATCCTGGTACCAGGATTGTCGTGATGACGACATCATTCATAGCGGGGGTGCAGACACCTCAGCCCGAACCGACTGGCTTTGTTTCGGGAGGAAAACCCAACATAATGGTTTCATAGCCCATAGCCGAAAGACAATAAGATTTAAGTACAATCGCCCCTTCTCGATTCAGGTGTCGAGGAAGCTGAGAAATCCATTCCAGAACGATTTGGGCTCCTTCAGCCGCTCTGCTAAGGGCGCTGGAACCAATCCCTCCCCGGCCGCCTTGACGGTGCTTTAAAAGCGCCCGTACCATCAATGGTTTAGCCAGATCATGATGAACCTGCCGAATCCCGTCTCGTCCCCGAAACCAAGAGTCCGGTTCGCGCCTTCCCCCACGGGATTCCTTCACGTAGGGAGCGCGCGCACTTTTATCTTCAATTGGCTGTATGCCCGCCGCACCGGCGGAACCATGATTCTGCGCCTCGACGATACCGACGTGGAGCGCAATACCGACGCTTCAGTGCAATCCATTTTCGAGGGCCTGGAGTGGTTGGACCTGGGCTGGGACGAGGAGTACAAGCAGTCGGCTCGCGGAGCCCTGCACCGCCAGATGGCGGACGCGATCTTGCGGAAGGGTTTGGCATACCGGGATTTCACCCCAGCCCATACCGGCGACAGCGAAAAGTCCGGCGCACAGGGCACGTGGCTGTTCAATCCCGGCATGCGAGAGATGTCCCGGGACGAGAGCGATCGCCGCGCTGCTGCCGGAGAGCCCTTTGCCCTTCGTTTCCGCGTGCCACGCGAAGCCGGTACGGTCGTCCGTTTTACCGATGCCGTCTATGGCGAGCAGGTGAAGGCCGGAGCCGATATCGAGGACTTCGCTCTGTTGCGTTCCGACGGCATGCCGACTTATCACCTGGCTTCGTGCGCCGACGATGCCGACCTGCGCATCAGCCATATCATCCGCGGCCAGGACCATCTCTCGAACACGTTTAAGCATGTTCTGATCTTCCAGGCGGCCGGCTACACGCCGCCGCAATTCGCCCACTTGCCACTCCTGGTCGCGCCCGACGGAACCAAGCTGTCCAAGCGCCGTCACGGCCCCGTGGTCAGCGTGACCACATACCGCGACGCGGGCTTCTTGCCGGAAGCCTTCATCAATTTCTTGTGCCTGCTGGGCTGGTCGCCAAAAAACGATCGCGAACACATGAGCCGCGAGGAACTGGTCGGCGCTTTCTCGCTGGAAGGTATCAATCGCGCCAACGCGGTGGTGAATTTCAAAGAGCCCGCCACCACGGCGGAGGAAACTTTCGACCCCAAGGCCATCTGGCTGAATGCGGAACACATCCGCGGGCTGGCCATCGCAGACCTGAGTCAACGGCTGCTGCCGGTCGTGCGCCAGGCTGGATTTGCGGTCGCGCCGGAACGCATGCTGCAAATCACCCCGCTGATTCGCGAACGAATCAAGCTGCTGCGCGATGTGCTCACCGCGGCAGACTTCTTCTTCGTGGATCAGTTGCCGCCCTACGATCCCGCGGAACTGATCCCGCAAAAGGGCGATCCCGCCATGGCCTTGAAAGTCTTGCAGAAAGCGCAAGCCGTGCTGCCCAATGTGGAGTTCAGGCACGATCCGCTGGATCAAGCTCTCCGCGCAGCCGCGCAGGAGCTCGGAGTGAAGGCCGGACAGATGTTCCAGCCCATCCGTGTTGCTGTCTGCGGCCGCAAGAATGCGCCGCCATTGTTCGAGACCTTGGAGGTTCTGGGGAAAGAAACGACACTGCGCCGAATTGAGCAAGCGCTCGAAAACCTCAGTTAACCCTCCCAGCCCCTGCCCGCGAACAATTCCTGCAACTCCAAACCACGCTGGACGATCTATAGCTCGCAAGCTGCTCCGTCTTGTGTAGAGACGTTGCTTGCAACGTCTCTTTCTCACTCATCATCCTCATTGAAAGAAGGTCTCCTATGAAAGCCGTTCAAATCAGCAAGCCCGGTGGAAATTTCGAACTCGTTGAGCGCCCGATTCCCGAGCCCGGTCGCGGGGAGGTTCGCATCAAAGTGGAAGCATGCGGGATCTGCCACAGCGACGCTCTGGTGAAGGAAGGACACTGGCCGGGCATTCAATATCCCCGGGTTCCCGGCCACGAGATTGCCGGGAGCGTCGACAAGGTCGGGCCCGACGTCACGCTCTGGAAGTCGGGCCAGCGCGTGGGAGTCGGCTGGCACGGAGGTCATTGCTTCCAATGCGAGCCTTGCCGGCGCGGCGATTTCATCAATTGTAAGTTCGAGAAAATCACCGCCATTCACTTCGATGGCGGTTACCAGGAGTACATGGTCGCTCCTGCCGAAGCCGTGGCTCTGATCCCGGAGAACTTGCCCGCCGACGAAGCCGCCCCGCTGCTATGCGCCGGCATTACCGTTTACAACGCGCTGCGCAATTCCGGAGCGAGCGCCGGCAACCTGGTCGCTGTGCAGGGCATTGGCGGCCTGGGCCATCTCGGAATCCAGTACGCCCGCCGGATGGGCTTCTGCACTGTAGCCATAGGACGCGGCGATGACAAGCGGACTCTAGCCGAGAAATTGGGCGCTCACTATTATGTCGATACCAATGCCGGCTCGCCCGCCGAGGCGTTGCAGAAAATGGGTGGCGCTCACGTCATTCTGGCCACCGCGCCCGACTCCAAATCCATGTCCGCTCTGGTGGACGGCCTCGGGCCCAATGGCACTCTGATGATCGCCGGCGCGGGATTTGACTCCCTGACCGTTACCCCGATTCAGCTCATCGCAGGCCGCAAATCGATTCGCGGCTGGGCCTCGGGCACCGCAAGAGACTCGCAGGATACCCTCGAATTCAGCGCCTTCAGCGGGGTTCGTCCCATGATCGAACGCTACCCGCTGGAAGAAGCTGCCGAGGCTTACAACCAGATGATTACCGGCAAAGCTCGGTTTCGCGTCGTTCTTACGACAGGAAGATAGTGCCGTCTGGATCCGGGCAGCCGCCAGAGGCTGGCCGGGTTTATAATCATTCTCATTCAATAATCAGCTTGCCTCGTCGACAGAGAGAGAGACGATCATGCGCCTGACCCACGCGCAATTCCGCGAATTGGCCTGGAAGCACGGACTGGCTGCCACCCATCAGCGGCAGGTCGTCTACGAAGCCGTGATCGCTTCTCACGGCCATCACTCTCCGGAGCAAATTTACGCAACCGTGCGCCTGCGTCTGCCTTCGATTTCGCTGGCTACTGTCTACAACAACCTGCGCCTTTTCGTCGAATGCGGCCTCCTGCGCGAGGTCAGTCCCCATGCCTCCACGCTTCGCGTGGACGGCAATCTCAGACCCCACCACCATCTCGTTTGCTCGCGCTGTAAGTCGGTGCAGGACATCGAGGGTGATTTCTTTGATCTCAAGCGAATTTCCCGGCAGATTCCAGCAGGCTTCGACCTGACCCAATCGATGGTCGAGGTCTTCGGTGTCTGTCGCCGCTGCCGCGCCAAACGAAGTTCGCGGACGAACTAAATAATCGAGGTTCGCGGCAAGCTTTTAACGAATTTTAAGGAAGGCAAATTTATGGACAACATAATCAGTGCCCCGGCGCAAACTGTTGTTGATACTCAGGAACATCACAACGCAACCGAATCCAAATGCCCAGTCGCGCACGGCCCCCGCAAGTTTCACAGGAACGCGGACTGGTGGCCGAATCAACTGGACTTGAAAGTCCTGCACCAGCCCTCTCCGCTCTCCGATCCCATGGGCAAGGAGTTCAACTACGCAGAGGAATTCAAAACTCTGGATCTGAACTCCGTGATCAAGGATCTTCACGCCCTGATGACCGACTCGCAGCCGTGGTGGCCCGCCGACTTTGGCCATTACGGGCCGCTGTTGATACGTATGGCGTGGCACAGCGCGGGCACGTATCGCATCGGTGACGGCCGCGGCGGGGCCGGCGCCGGGCAGCAACGCTTTGCACCGCTGAACAGCTGGCCGGATAACGTCAACCTTGACAAGGCGCGCCGGCTGCTGTGGCCGATTAAGCAGAAATATGGCCGCAAGATCTCCTGGGCTGACCTCATGGTTCTCGCCGGAAACGTCGCACTGGAATCGATGGGCTTCAAGACTTTCGGCTTCGGCGGGGGACGTGAAGATACCTGGGAACCGGAAGGAGATATCTTCTGGGGCCCGGAAGGCAAGTGGCTGGAAGACGAGCGCTACAGCGGGAATCGCGAGCTGCAGGATCCGCTCGGTGCAGTGCAAATGGGCTTGATCTACGTGAATCCGGAAGGGCCCAATGGAAACCCCGACCCCATGGCGGCGGCCCGGGACATTCGGGAGACCTTCGGCCGCATGGCCATGAACGACGAGGAGACAGTCGCCCTGATCGCTGGCGGCCATACCTTCGGCAAGACTCACGGTGCTGCGCTGCCCGCACAGTATGTTGGCCCTGAACCGGAAGGGGCCGACGTCGAGGAGCAGGGCTTCGGTTGGAAGAGCAAGTTTGGCGCGGGCAAAGCGGGTGACACCATCAGCAGCGGCCTGGAGGTTATCTGGACCACCACGCCGACCAAGTGGAGCAACAACTTCTTCGAGAACCTCTTCAAATACGACTGGGAACTGACCAAGAGCCCGGCGGGCGCGCATCAGTGGAAACCAAAAAATGGCGCTGGTGACGGCAGCATTCCCGATCCATTCGATCCCGCGAAGCATCGCGCTCCAGCCATGCTGACCACGGATCTCGCGCTGCGCTTTGATCCGGTTTACGAAAAGATTTCCCGCCGCTTCTACGAACATCCGGATCAGTTCGCGGATGCTTTCGCGCGGGCCTGGTTCAAGCTCACGCACCGCGACATGGGACCCATCCAGCGTTATCTCGGCCCGCTAGTCCCGCAGGAGACCTTGATCTGGCAAGATCCGATTCCCGCGGTGGATCATCCCCTGATCGACGACCAGGACATCGCCGCTCTGAAGGGGAAGATTCTCGCGTCCGGGCTGACCGTTGCCCAACTGGTCTCGACTGCATGGGCGTCAGCATCCACCTTCCGCGGCTCGGACAAGCGCGGCGGAGCCAACGGCGCGCGCATTCGCCTGGCGCCGCAAAAGGATTGGGCAGTCAATCAGCCCTCGCAGTTGGCGAAAGTGCTGCAGGTTCTGGAAGCAATTCAAAAGGAATTCAACAGTGCCCACACCAACGGCAATAAGGGGAAGAAGGTTTCGCTGGCTGACCTGATCGTCCTCGGCGGCTGCGCTGCGATCGAGAAGGCTGCGAAGGGCGCCGGCTCCGACGTCAAAGTTCCGTTCACCCCGGGGCGCATGGACGCCTCGCAGGAACAGACCGACGTCGAATCCTTCGCGCCGCTCGAACCGAAGGCCGACGGGTTCCGCAATTATTTCAGCGTGAAGCAGGGGTTGTTGCCCGAGGAGATGCTGCTCGACAAGGCCCAACTGCTGAAGCTGACCGCGCCTGAGATGACCGTTCTCGTGGGTGGCTTGCGCGTCCTCGGAGCAAATGTTGGCAACTCCAAACACGGGGTCTTCACCCGGCGTCCGGAGACGTTGACCAACGACTTCTTCGTCAACCTGCTCGATATGGGCACGCAGTGGCAGCCCTCCACCCAGTCCAACGGCTCTGGAGCGGTGTACGAGGGACGCGATCGGAAGACGAACGAACTCAAGTGGACGGCCAGCCGCGTCGACCTGATCTTCGGTTCGCATTCCCAACTGCGCGCGCTTGCCGAAGTCTATGGCTCTGCCGATGCGAAGGAGAAGTTCGCCAAAGACTTCGTGGCTGCGTGGAACAAGGTGATGAACGCGGACCGCTTCGACCTGGCCTGAGCCAATGGGAGCCCCGGACGCCTCATCCGCGAAAAACGGCGGAGGGGGCGTCCGCCGCTCCATGGCCGGAGTGCGTTAAGATCGAAGTTTATGAATCCTTCGACAACTGAGGCAAAAATGGCCGAACCCACTGCGCCCGAGCCTCGTCCGTCCAATTTCATTCGCGAGCGTTTCCTCGAAGACCTCAAGACCAACAAGTACAACGGGCGCGTGCAAACCCGCTTCCCGCCTGAGCCGAACGGGTATCTCCATATCGGCCATGCCAAGGCCATCTGCCTTGACTTCGGCCTGGCTGACGAATTCGGCGGCCATACCAACCTGCGCTTCGACGACACCAATCCTGAAAAGGAAGACGTCGAGTACGTGGACTCGATCATGGAAGACGTGAAGTGGCTCGGCTTCCACTGGGACGGCCTGTTCTACGCCTCGGATTATTTCGGGCAGCTGTACGAGTGGGCGGTCAAGCTGATCAAGGATGGCAAGGCTTACGTGGACGATCTTTCCGCGGAAGAAATTCGAAAACACCGCGGCACGCTCACTGAGCCCGGCAAGGACAGCCCGTATCGCAATCGTTCAGTGGAAGAGAACCTGAACCTCTTCGAGCGCATGCGCGCCGGGGAGTTCCCCGACGGCTCGCGGGTGCTGCGCGCCAAAATTGATATGGCATCGCCCAATCTGAACATGCGCGATCCGGTGATGTACCGCATCCTGCACGCCGAGCATCACCGCACCGGCAGCCAGTGGTGCATCTATCCCATGTACGACTACGCGCACGGGCAATCGGACTCGCTGGAAAAGGTGACGCATTCGATGTGCTCGCTCGAATTCGCCGATCACCAGCCGCTCTACAACTGGTTCATCGAGCAACTCGGAATCTTTCCCTCCCAACAGATTGAATTCGACCGGCTCAGCCTGACCTACACGCTGATGAGCAAGCGCAAGCTGCGCCAGCTGGTGGAGCAAGGGACGGTGCGCGGCTGGGATGACCCGCGCATGCCCACGCTTTCCGGCTTGCGCCGCCGCGGTTACACTCCCGAGGCCATTCGGAATTTCGTGACCGCCGCGGGAGTCTCGCGCACCAACGGAATCGTCGAACTGGCGATGCTCGAGCATTTCGTCCGCGAAGACCTGAACCAGCGTGCCCCGCGCGTCATGGCGGTGCTGCGCCCTTTGAAGGTTGTGATCGACAACTATCCCGAGGGGCAGGTTGAGGAGATGGACGCGCACAACAACCCTGAAGATGAGAGCGCAGGCTCGCGCAAAGTTCCCTTTTCGCGGGTGCTCTATATCGAGCAGGACGACTTCCGCGAAGTGCCTCCGCCGAAATATTTCCGGCTGACTCCGGGGCGCGAGGTGCGCCTGCGCTACGGATACTTCATTACCGCGCAGAGCGTCGTAAAGAACGACAAGGGCGAAGTGATCGAAGTGCACTGCACCTACGATCCCGCAACCCGCGGCGGCAATGCTCCCGACGGACGCAAGGTGAAGTCCACGATCCATTGGGTCTCCGCGCAGCACGCCGTCGATGCCGAGGTGCGCGTGTATGAGAATCTCTTTACCAAAGAAAATCTCGCCGATATCGAAGAGGGACAGGATGTGCTCGACTTCCTGAATCCCAATTCCCTGGAAGTAATTCCCCACGCCAAGCTGGAACCATCGCTCGCCAACGCCGCTTCGGGCAGCCGCTACCAGTTCGAGCGCCTGGGATATTTCTGCGCCGATCCAGATTCGAAACCCGGAGCGCCGGTGTTCAACCGCACCGTCGCGCTGAAGGATACCTGGGCCAAAGTGGAGAAGAAGCAGGGCGGAAAAAACCAGGGTTAGGCGACGGAAATAAAAGACTTATACGCGAGCCCACTGCTACGAGTGTTCCTGCAGGAACACTTCCATGTAGAAACTTGTATGTACATGTGCGGCTAAGAAAACAAAACCCCGAGCGGAGATTCAACTCGGGGTAGCACATCAGCCTGTCAAGCTCAGTACGATTATCGGAAGCCACGAACCAGAAGTCAAGGTTACTTGAGGAGTCCGCCTGTCACAGACCCCTCGTCAGGATTCCCTACCGAACCAGGGAATGCTGTGGACCCGACGGGATTCGAACCCGCACCTTCGAGCTTGACAGGCAGATATGCTGCCAATTACACCACGGGCCCTGCCCTCAGCTTATTGCTGTCTTGCGCAGCGTCGATGTGCTCCCGCTCACAAGATGTGGGACTCGTTCCCAAATCGGAACTAAGTCCTTTGTCTCATTTCGCTGCCGCTGCTTTTTCCACTCTCACCAGCATTTTGTCCAAATCGCTCCGCGACAGATAGCGTCCGTTCACCACCACTCCCGCAATCTTCTGCGTGTTGCGAATGTCGTCCAATGGATTCGCATCCAGCAGCACCAGATCGGCGAGCTTTCCTTTCTCGACCGAGCCCAAGCGGTCTTCCATGCCGAGAAACTTTGCGGGATTCAGGGTTGCGGTCTCTAGCGCTTCCAGCGGAGTGAAGCCGGCGGCGACGAACCGCTGCAATTCCTCATGCAGGCTGAAGCCGGGCAAAACATCAACCCCTGGTGGCGTGTCGGTGCCGGCAAGGAACGGAATGCCCGCCTTGTGCATGGCGTTCACGACCTCGAGTTCCTTATCGACGAAGCGCCGGCGCGTTAGCAGATCGTCGGTATTGTCGCGCATGATCTCGCTGGTGAAACGTTTCCAGGTGACATCTTTCCAGTACGCAGGAACATACTTCGCGCGCGGATCGTGGCCGAAATCGCTCAGTTCGATCAGGTTTCCGCCCCGTTCCCACACCAACGTTGGGCATTGCCAGGTCTGATCCTTCGCCAGCAGCGCAAATAGAGCTTCGGCGCGTTGGGGATCGTAGGTCGAAAGAAATTTGCTTTCCGTCCTGCCGCCCTTGAGGAAGTCGTCTTCCAGCGGCGAACTGGCTTCGAAGATTCCAATCAGGTGTTCGAAGCTTTTCTGCCCTGCCTTGGAGGCTTCCGAGGCGCGCACGGAATCGGGCACATGTCCCACGAACGTGATTCCCTCTTTGGCCGCCTCATCGGCAATGGCAAAGACCGCATCGCGGGGGATCAGCGACTGCAGCTTGATAAAGTCGGCGCCTCGCCGCTTGAGATCGGCTACGGCTCGCCGCCCATCCTCCGCAGTCTTGATCGCAACCGAACTGGGAAAGCGCGGTTGAGGACCATCGAGCATCGGCCCGGACATCACGATTCGCGGCCCGATCAGTTCGCCGGATGAAATTTCCTGACGCCATTGCTGCAGCACTTCCAACTCGCCGCCCATATCACGCACGCCAGTAATTCCATTCGCAATGAACAGCGGCACGGTGACTTCCTTGCCGCGCGGGAACCAGTCCCCAAACACCATGTGGACGTGCATGTCCCACAGTCCGGGGATCAGGAACTTGCCGGTACCGTTTACTTCCGTAGCGTGCTTGTCGGCTTTGGGAAGCATCGAGTCGCGGATGTCTTCGATCACGCCGTCGCGCACGGTCACGTTGCGATGCGACAACAACCGCCCTCCCACGGTGTCGATCAAAGTGACGTTGACGATAGTGAGAACGGATGCTTGAGGAGATTGGGCGCAACAGAGGGCAGGAATCAGAAGGAAAGGAATGCAGAGACAAACGCGTTTCATCGCAAGGAATCTTAGGTCAGCAAGCAGGCTGCGTCAAAAGCTGAACGTGTAGGGGCGGACGCCCTCGTCCGCCCGGAAAGCCCAAGGGGCTGTCCCTACGCGGTTCTTGCTCACCGCTAGGGAAGCCCTGATTAAGTATCGTTAAGAGAAGACAGAAGGTCCCTCGACTGCGCAGAATTGCCGAAAAACGGCAATTCTGCTTCGCTCGGGATGACAGTATAGAGCTTAATCAGAGATTCCCTAGTTGTGTACGTGAGGGCTTTGGGCGGGATTGCGCCGGCCCTGGGCGGGCTGCCTGGTTACTTTCACGTCGAAATTGATGGGCAGGGTCTTCGGCGGGAAGCATTGCGCGTTGTCGCAAGCCTGATAGCGGAGCGTGCCCCGCATTGCGTATCTCCCGGGCACGACCGAACTGAGCGGATGCACCGCCACCTTGATCGTGAAGTCGCCGCTATAAACATTCAGCTTTTCATCCGGCGAGAAGGGGAATGCCACGTCCTTGCCTTGGGGATACTGAATCTTTCCCAGGACGATATCGGTGGGCGGCTCCATCTTCAATGAGGTCGGAATCAGGAACTCCGACCTGGGCGTATTGGAATTGATGTGGAATCCGGGGGCGACGCGAAAATCCAATTCGACCATCGTCTGCTTGGTGCGCTGAGCGGTTACGGGACCGACTGGCGCCATGGATACAGAAGGCGTCTTGCCCGCCTGCGCAAACCCGGCGGTCGCGAGCCCTACGAAGCACCATAGCGCGACTCGAGCATGCCTTGGCGATAGCATCGTTCCCCTCATGGTAGAAGCAATGCGGACGCAGCGCTATTGTCAGTTCTGAGACGCCAGCCCGGCATGAGCCGTGTTCGCCGCCGTTCCCGGGTCGGTGTTCAGCGCCTTCTTGATGGCGTCCTCGATCTCGCCCCGGCCTTTCAGGCCAATGATCCGGTCCACGATCTTGCCATTGCGTCCGATGAAAAAGCTTTCGGGAAGCGCGGGAACCCCGCCGTAAGCCTCGCCCACCGCTTCCTTGCCCAGCAGCACGGGGTAGTTGACGCCCATGTCTTTGGCGAACCTGGCGATATCGTCTTTGCCTGAATCATCCATGGCAATACCGATTACCTGCAGGCCCTGCGAGCCATACTGTTTCTGCAGTTCGACCAGCCAGGGCGTCTCGATCTTGCACGGACCGCACCACGTAGCCCAGAAATTCAACAGAACAGCTTTCCCGCGCAGTTCGGACAGCCGCACGTTCTTGCCGTCGAGAGTTTCCAGCGTGAAATCAGGAGCTACACCGGACTTGCCCATGAAGGCCGAAGGTTCCGATCCGGCACGGCGCGCCATGTGAAAACCGAAATACAGCATCGCCGCCGCCACCACCGCCACGAGCACCAGCGCGAGCGGATTGCGCCCGCCTCCGCGCGCGGGCGGCGGAACTTGAGCATTCAAATCTGGATTGCCGCCACGAACGTCCCGTTCGTCAGGAACCGGACCATCCGGTTGTTCAGGAATAGACATAAATCTCAATCCTCATCACAGAGCAAATCGGTTCAAGAATGATAGCCAGCTCGAGATCAGGGTGAATCTGCCTATGACGAGCAGAATCCCGAGAGCAATCAGCAAACCGCCCGAAGCCACCTCGAGGGCGTGCATGTGCGAGCGAAACCGGCTGTAAAACTTCAGAAAACGTTCCATGAGCAGCGAGGTCAGCAGGAATGGGACCGCCAGGCCGAGCGAATATACGCCGAGCAAAGCGATTCCCTTGACCAGGGTGTCCTGTTCGCTGGCCAGAGCCAAAATGGCGGTAAGGATCGGGCCCAGGCAGGGAGTCCAGCCGAAGGCGAAGGCAAATCCGATTACGAACGCACCCACCGGAGTGCTGCTGCCCTTCAACCCGTGCAGCCGGGTGTCCTGCAGCAGCCACTTGATCTGAAAAATGCCGGTCAGGTGGAGCCCGAAAATGATGATGACCACGCCGGCGACGATCGACAAGCTGTGCTTGTATTGCGCGGCCAGTTGCCCGATCTCGGTAGAGATCGCGCCCAGGGTCACGAACACGACGCTGAACCCCAGGATGAACCCGATGGAATTGACCATGACACGCCGCATCAGCTGCGACTGCGGCGATTTCAGCTCTTCCACCCCGACGCCAGAAATAAGGGAAACGTATCCTGGCACCAGGGGCAGCACGCAGGGCGAGAGAAACGAGATCAGGCCGGCGACAAAGGCTGCGATCGGCAGTGGAAGGCTCGACATCGTCTTTATTGTACCTTTTGGCTGCTGCTTACCCATAAGACGATTGGGAGAGGAATTAGTTGCAGACAGGTTGGCGCGCTAATGCTTCCGGGGCCGGCTGGACTCAGCGGGGGGCGGCGTTGCCAAGCCGGGGAGTTGGTCAGAGGAATCGACGAGCTTGCGGAATACGCCGGTCGGGACCGTCGCAACCAGCACCGCCCTGCTGTCTTCCTGGCGGACGTGCAGGCTGTCAAACAGGATCTTCAGTTCGGCATCCGAGGCTGGGGATCCCACCGATTCCTCGGCACTGTGAAACATAGAAAGAAAGACGCTCAGCTTCTCGGCAATGGTTTGCGCATCTTCTTTGCTGTCGCTGGAAGCTTCCGCCCGCAGATGCAACACCCCGGTGCGCAGGGGAAGATGCAGGGGATTGTAGCTTGCGGAAATGACCACGTCCGTGGTCTTGGGAAACACGGTTGACCAGCCCTCAAACTGCGGGGCCCTGGGTTCAACTCGAGCAATCAGCCAGACGGGGCTGGCTAACTGGACCCGCTTGTAGTAGCGGCGCAGAAATGCGGGACCGCCGAAGGGAGAAGCCAACCGCCGGGAACGGTCGACAATGCCGCGAATCACGTTGGGGTCGTCGTGGTTGGAGGCCGCCACGATGTCCACGCCAAGAATGGCGATGCGGAAGGTTCGGCCTGCCAAGGGGATCGAATAGATGTCGACCGAGCGGTAATTTTCGACCGACGTGGCCGTGTGCTTGAGGTAGGCGGCGCACCTGGTGCCATCGAAGCGCGCGAGGAAGACTTCGGAGAACCGCGGCTCGGGCGCGCTGCCGCCAGTTCCTCCCCCCGGCCAATTCTGGGGATAATGCATGGCGAACGCCACCGATTCCAGATCGCGCTCATAATCGAAGCCGGTTTCCTGGATGAAGCGTTCGTACTCGGGATCGTGGGGCACAGGAAGCAGCGACTTCTCGCTGCTGGTTTTCCGAGCCCACCCGAGATTGGCGTAGAGGAAGGCATCGGCCCCGGGCAGCAGGCGGGCCGGTTCGGGCGGAGCCTGTTTGCGCAGTTCGACGGTAAGCGTCACGGCCGCGGCCACGATCACAACCGCCAGAACGATGGGGAGGGTGCGTCTAATTCGCATGAAATGCGGTCAGGAATGACATAATAGCACTCCACCGGCTCCGGCAGCCGCGGCGGGAAGTGATGATGCGCCGCTTGCTTGCACGCGCAGTTCCCATTGTGATACCTTTTAAAATTGTCCCGGACATGCGGAAGGGATCAGAGGGATTAGTTTGCGCGACAGCGCGGCTATCTCTAGAATTTGCTGGCGTAGCTCAGCCGGTAGAGCATCTGATTTGTAATCAGAGGGTCGGGGGTTCGAATCCCTTCGCCAGCTCCAGAGAACAGATCTTCGGAAGAAGATTAAGAATTGTCCGGCAGGCGGCGGATTCGGTAAGCGGCGAACAGGTTTTTCCAACGCACTCCATTCGGAACTTTTCCGGGTTGTAGAGGCCAACGAGCAGTGATCTTCGCGATGGTCTTTGTGCGCGACCTTGGTTTCCCTGTTTTGCGGTATTGAAGTCTAACTGTGCTGCGTTTGGTCTGCGGATTTCGCGCATGGAAATCAGCAGATGAGAAACGCGGTCTGCCGGACGACGCGACGGCCGCATCGCCCGAAGGTTTTTTGCACAGGTGGGTGAGTGGTTAAAGCCGACAGACTGTAAATCTGTTCCTCCTAGCGAGGTACGGAGGTTCGAATCCTCCCCTGTGCACCAGGATTTATCGTGAATCGCCTAGCAGCAGCCCTGATCGCCTACGTCATTCTTGGAATCCTGACGTGGATGACGATCACGGACACGAAGTTGCGGGCCGGCACGCTGGTGATTCTCGGGGTCTTCGCGGTCAAAAGCTGGGTGCGCAGAAAAGATGTGATGCACCCGGGCAGCGGAAGCCGCGGGGATGACGCAGAGCTGAAGGCGGATCGCTGATCTGAGTTTCAGGGCCGATGTAGCTCAGTTGGTAGAGCACTCCCTTGGTAAGGGAGAGGTCACCAGTTCAATCCTGGTCATCGGCTCCAGAATTTAGATTGTAGAGGCGTAGCTGGCTACGTCTTGGCGGGCCTGAAGACGCAGCCAGCTGCGTCTCTACGGGAGTGCAGGGCGGGAGTAACTCAGTGGTAGAGTCACAGCCTTCCAAGCTGTTGGTCGCGGGTTCGATTCCCGTCTCCCGCTCCAGAGATCGATTCAGGGGATGACAGTGGCTTTTGAACAAGCTGCCATCAAGGTTGAGAAGGCGCAAGAGTTCGCCAGGCTGCAAGCCGCCATCGAGCAGGCATTCCTGCCCGAAAAAGTTGAGCAATTCCTGAAGCAGCTGGACCGCAAGGGAATTCGCATCCGGGACGTGCATGCGGTGCTGGCGCAGAAAGTGCTCGACGGCGCCGGACTGAATTCGCAGCAGCTGTACCAGGCGCTCGTGCTTTCCGACCAGGCGCAGATGCGGGAGTTTTACCTGTCGAAGGTGGAAAAGGTCGACACCGCCCTGCGACACAAATTTAAAAAGTTGTACCAGTACTACTAGATGCGACATTCCGTAGAGACGTAGCTGGCTACGTCTCTAGCTGGGCAGATGGGCCGGATACTCAAGGTAACAAAGAGACGTTGCAAGCAACGTCTCTACGGAGAAAAGTAGAAATGGCGAAAGAGAAATTTGAACGGACAAAGCCGCACTGCAATGTGGGGACGATCGGGCACATCGATCATGGCAAGACCACGTTGACGGCGGCGATCACCAAGGTTCTGTCGAAGCACAATCCGAAGATCGTGTTCCGGTCGTTCGATTCGATCGACAACGCTCCGGAAGAGAAGGCGCGCGGGATCACGATTGCGACGGCGCACGTGGAGTATGAGACGCCGAACCGGCATTACGCGCACGTGGACTGCCCGGGGCACGCCGACTACATCAAGAACATGATCACGGGGGCGGCGCAGATGGATGGCGCGATCCTGGTGGTGGCGGCGACCGACGGTCCGATGCCGCAGACCCGGGAGCACGTGCTGCTGGCGCGGCAGGTGGGAGTGCCCTACATCGTGGTGGCGCTGAACAAGTGTGATGCGGTGGACGATCCCGAGCTGCTGGACCTGGTGGAGCTGGAAGTGCGGGAGTTGCTGAAGAGCTACAAGTTTCCGGGGGACGACGTGCCGGTGGTGCGGCTGTCGGCGCTGGGCGCTTTGAACGGGGAAGAGAAGTGGGAAAAGCAGATTGACGCGCTGATGGAGGCGGTGGACAAGAACGTGCCGCAGCCGGCGCGCGAACTGGACAAGCCGTTCCTGATGCCGATCGAAGACATCTTCTCGATCTCGGGTCGGGGCACGGTGGTGACGGGCCGCATCGAGCGGGGCAAGGTGAAGGTGGGCGAGGAAGTGGAAATCGTCGGTTTCCGCGAGACCCGCAAGACGGTGGTCACGGGCGTGGAGATGTTCAAGAAGCAGCTGGACGAAGGCATGGCGGGCGACAACGCGGGATTGCTCTTGCGCGGCATCGGCAAGGACGACGTGGAGCGCGGGATGGTGCTGGCCAAGCCGGGATCGATCACGCCGCACACCAAGTTCAAGGCCGAGGTCTACATCCTGACCAAGGAAGAAGGCGGGCGTCATACGCCGTTCTTCAAGGGATACCGTCCGCAGTTCTACCTGAGAACGACGGATGTGACGGGCGTGGCGGAGTTGCCGGCGGGCACGGAGATGGTGATGCCGGGAGACAACGTGAGCCTGGTGATCGAACTGATCACGCCGGTGGCAATGGAGAAGGGCTTGCGCTTCGCCATTCGCGAAGGCGGCCACACGGTGGGAGCGGGAACGATCGCGGAGATTATTCAGTAAGGCAGACGGAAAAGTCAGAAGTCAGAAGGAAGAAGGAAGAATGCAGAAGTAAAACGGGAAGGCCGAAGGAAGAGGAAGAATAACAAAGTAAGACAGAACTTACTTCTGCATTCTGAATTCTTACTTCTGCATTGGAGTTGCGGCTTGCAGCCTGCCGCAGGATCTTTCCTCCTGGAAATGCCGGGAGGGGTCAGAGAGATGAAATTGTGATTGGAAAAGAGAGAATTCGAATCCGGTTGAAAGCCTACGACTATCGCATTCTGGACCAGTCGACGGGCGAGATTGTGGAGACGGCGCGCCGCACAGGGGCGCAGATTGCGGGACCGATTCCGTTGCCCACGATGAAGAACAAGTACACGGTGCTGCGTTCGCCGCACGTGGACAAGAAATCGCGCGAACAGTTCGAGATCCGGACGCACAAGCGCCTGCTCGACATTCTCGAACCCACGCAGCAGACCGTGGATGCGCTGATGAAGCTGGATCTTCCGGCCGGCGTTGACGTGGAGATTAAGGCGTTCGGGAAAGAGCACAAATAGAACACACGCGGGCAAGCGCTCCCCAGCCAATAGCTGACAGGCCACGCTGGGCATGGAGAAGGAAATGGCTACGAAGGTCGCGGGTATTTTGGGCAAGAAAGTCGGGATGACGCAACTGTTTGACTCGAAGGGCGACGTCCGCCCGGTCACGGTGCTGCAGGCGGGACCTTGCGTGGTGACGCAGCATAAGACTGCGGCCAAGGATGGCTACGAGTCGGCGCAGATCGGCCTGGTCGAATTTGTGAAGGAGTCGCGGCTGACCAAGCCTGCGAAAGGACATCTGGCCAAGAACAATCTGCCGCCGGTGAAGTTCATGCGCGAAGTGCCCCTCGAGATCGAGCCTTCGGCCGACGGCAATGGTGCGGTCAAGGTCGGGGATCGCGTGCTGGTGGAGATTTTCGACGGCGAGAAGTTTGTGGACATCGTGGGCATCAGCAAGGGCCGCGGGTTCCAGGGCGTGGTGAAGCGGCATCATTTCGGTGGCGGCCCGAAGTCGCACGGATCGATGTTTCAGATCACGGGTTCGATTGGATCTTCGGCATTTCCGTCCCGCGTGTTTAAGGGCATGCGGATGTCGGGGCATATGGGCAATCGGCAGGTGACGACGCGAAATCTGCGCGTGCTGGGCGTCGATAAGGACGAGAATTTGCTCGTAGTGGAAGGCAGCGTGCCCGGACCTCAGGGCGGATACATCGTGATTACCAAGGCGAAGAAGCCGCCCAGAGAGCGTCGTGGATTTGCGGGTGCGGCTACGGTGGATCCGTTGAAGGCTGCCAAGCGGGCGGCGAAGAAAGGCTAAGAGGCGTTGCAGGCAACGTCCTTACAGAGATCTTTGGCCAGGGCCAGGGATCAGAAAAGCTAACGACATGGCAACGATTGATATACACAATTTGAGCGGCGAGAAGGTCGGCACGTTCGATCTCGCGGATGAGATCTTCGGCGCGGTAAATGAAGATCTGATCTGGGAAGCGGTGAAGCACTACCGCGCCGGGCAGCGCGCCGGAACCCATAAGACAAAGGCGCGCTGGGAAGTGTCCGGCTCCGGCAAGAAACTGTGGAAGCAGAAGGGAACCGGGCGGGCGCGCATTGGATCGATCCGCTCTCCCCTGTGGCGGCATGGCGCGACGGTGCATGGTCCGGTGCCGCGGTCATATGACTACTCTTTCCCGCGGAAGAAACTGCTGGGCGCGCTGCGCTCGGCGCTGGCTTCAAAATTGGCCGACGGCAAACTGATTGTCGTGAATGCGTTCGACGTGAAGGAACCCAAGACCAAGGAGTTCCGCAAGGCGCTGGATTTGCTCAAGGTGAATTCTACCGTGCTGCTGGTGGAAGCTGCGAAGCACGAAAACCGCAACCTGGAACTGAGCGCGCGCAATATCGATGGGCTCCAGTTGCTGCGGGGGAACGAAGTGCATCCCTATCACCTGTTGCGGCACGACTGCGTGATCTTCTCGCATCCAGCGATCGAGAAGCTGCAGGCTTCGCTGCAGAGTTCAGTCTCGAAGAGGCACAGCAAGCCGAAGGCCGATGAGGGTGCGAAGAAGCCGGTGAAGGAACGCCGGCGCCGGACGCGGACCGAGAAAGCGGCGGAGGTGGCCTGATGAAGAGCGCGTACCAGATTATTCGCCGCCCGGTGATTACCGAGAAGGGCCTGGCCATTAAGGAAAATCAGAACACTCTGGTGTTCCAGGTGGCTCCCAAGGCAACCAAGACGGAAATCAAGGAAGCGGTGCAGTCGATTTTCAAAGTAAAAGTGCACTCGGTGCGCACGGCGACGTATCCCGGCAAAGAGCGGCGCCGCGGAAAGTTTGCCGGCTACCGCCCGGATTGGAAGAAAGCATACGTGCGCTTGCGGAGCGGCGAGAAGATGCCGGAGTACGCGCAGAATCTATAGGCAGTAGAGAGGCTTGCTACGTCTCGTGCCGGGGCTAGCACGCCGGCTGATGGTTAGAGAGGCAGTTGCAGGCAGAGACGGTTGCAAGCAGAGACGTTGCAAGCAACGTCTCTACGAGAAGAGTGATTATGCCGATTAAGACATACAGACCGACGACGCAGACCTTGCGGTATCGCACGACGCTGGTCAACGACGACATCACGACGAAGCATCCGCACAAGCCGCTGCTCGAACCCAAGCAACGCACCGGCGGACGGCGCAACTCGGGCGACATCACGATGCGGTTCATCGGTGGCGGCCACAAGCGCAAGCTGCGCATCATCGACTTCAAGCGCGACAAGACCGGAATTCCGGCCACGGTGGCGACGATCGAATACGATCCGAACCGTTCGTCACGCATCGCGCTGCTGGCATATGCCGATGGCGAGAAGCGCTACATTTTGCAGCCCGAGGGATTGAAGGTAGGGCAGAAGGTTGTAAGCGGGCCTGACGCCGATATTCTCGTGGGCAACGCGTTGCCCCTGCGCAACATTCCCCCGGGCACGCAGATCCACAACCTGGAACTGAAGCCGGGCAAGGGCGGACAGATGGTGCGCTCGGCGGGCGGGTCGGCGCAGCTGGTGGCGAAAGAAGCAGAGTATGCGCTGGTGAAGCTGCCTTCCGGCGAGACGCGAAAGATTTCGCAGGACTGCATGGCAACCATCGGCCAGGTCGGCAACATTGATCACGAGAACGTCACCATCGGCAAGGCGGGACGGTCGCGGTGGCTGGGCAAGCGGCCGCACAATCGCGGCGTTTCGATGAACCCGGTGGACCACCCGCACGGCGGCGGTGAAGGCAAGACTTCGGGCGGCCGGCACCCGGTGACCCCATGGGGCCAGCCGACGCGCGGCTACAAGACGCGGAACAACAAGCGGACCGATAAGTTCATCGTGAGCCGGCGCAGCAAGTAGGAACCTTTTTGGTAGAGACGTAGCTTGCTACGTCTCCACCGAGAGCGGCAGTTCAAGGAGTGGCAAGAGAGAGACGTTGCGAGCAACGTCTCTACGAGGAGATATGGCGCGTTCAACGAAAAAAGGCGCATTCGTGGATGGATACCTTCTGGCGAGGGTGGAAGGCATGAATTCGCGCAA